>Ga0316576_10001866_pt1 | contig 11715 bp, 6 predicted proteins | sample S0NA_FD_203075 | JGI IMG/M metagenome (GOLD analysis project Ga0316576, IMG submission 203075) | Rhizosphere microbial communities from salt marsh grasses in Alabama, United States - S0-2_050615r3r5 | ecosystem: Host-associated > Plants > Roots > Rhizosphere | place: USA: Alabama | collected... | reverse complement strand
CAACGCCGACACCATGATCGAGAACGTCATCGGCGTCATGGGGATACCGGTCGGTCTCGGAGTCAACTTCCTGATCAACGGCAAGGACTACGTGGTGCCGCTCGCGGTCGAGGAGCCGTCGATCGTCGCCGCGCTGAGCTTCGCCGCCAAGACCGCGCGCACCGCCGGTGGGTTCGAGACGTCGAGCTCGGAGCCGATCTTGATCGGCCAGATTCAGCTCGTCGACGTGCCGAACACCTCCAGGGCCCGCCGCATCCTGGAGCAGAAGAAGGACGAGGTGATCAACCTCGCCAACAGCCTGCACCCGCGGATGGTGGCGCGCGGCGGCGGCGCCGTCGACCTCGAGGTCCACATCCACCCGGCGACCACCGACACCGTCGAGATGCTCGTCGTCCACCTGTTGGTCGACACCCGCGACGCCATGGGCGCCAACCTGGTCAACACCATGTGCGAGGGCGTCGCGTCGTTTCTCGAGAGCCTGACCGGCGGCAGGGTCTTTTTGCGCATCCTGTCCAACCTCACCGACCGGTCGTTGGTGCGGGCTCGGGTGTCGATTCCGATCGAGGAGCTCACCGCCAACGGCTATGACGGCGAGCAGGTGCGCGACGGCATCATCATCGCGAGCCAGTTCGCGGCGGTCGATCCGTACCGGGCGGCGACCCACAACAAGGGGATCATGAACGGTATCGACGCGGTCGCGCTCGCCACGGGCAACGACTGGCGCGCGGTCGAGGCCGGCGCCCACGCGTATGCGGCGCGCGGCACACACTACACGTCGCTGTCGCGCTGGCGGCGCGGTGACGACGGTGCTTTGGTAGGTGAGATCGAGCTGCCGCTGCGGGTCGGCATCGTCGGTGGGCCGCTGCAGTCGAACCCGTCGGTCACCATGAACCTGCGGCTCGCCCAGGTGGAAACCTCGCGCGAGCTCGCCGAGGTGATGGCGGCGGTCGGGCTGGCGCAGAACTTCTCCGCGCTGCGCGCGCTGGTGACCGAGGGCATCCAGCACGGCCACATGACCCTGCACGCCCGCTCGGTGGCGACTGCGGCCGGGGCGTCGCCGGAGATCTTCGACTCGGTGGTCGAGCGGTTGGTGGAGTCGGGCGAGATCAAGGTCTGGAAGGCCGAGCAGATCATCGATCAGGTCAAGCTGCAGGCCGGCCGGGCCATGACGGCAGAGGAGCGCGACGAGCTGTCCGCCGGCCACGGCAAGATCATCCTGTTCGGCGAGCACGCGGTGGTGTACGGCAGCCGGGCGATCGCGGCGCCGGTGCCGCTCGCGGTCCGGGCGCGGGTCGTCGACGAGGACGACGGGGTGTGGCTGGTGGTGCCGCGCTGGGGGGTCGAGCAGCGGCTGCGGATGGACCCGGACAAGCAGCGGTCGTTCGAGGTGCCGGCGGCGCTGGTGCTGCGCGAGCTCGGGCTGACCGACCGCTCGATGCGGATCGAGGTGTTCTCCGAGATGCCGCGCGCGATGGGGCTGGGCGGCTCGGCGGCGGTGGCGGTGGCGATCATCCGCGCCATCGACCGGCACTTCTCGCTCGGGCTGTCGGACGACGAGGTGAACGCCCTCGCCTACCAGTGCGAGTGCGTCGCGCACGGCACGCCGTCGGGGATCGACAACACGGTGGCGACCTTCGGCCAGCCGCTGGTCTACCGCAAGGGCGACCCGCCCGAGATCCACAGCCTGAAGTTCAATGAGCCGATCACCTTCGTCATCGGTCTGACCGGGGTCGAGAGTCTGACCGCGAAGATGGTCGCCCGCGTGCGCGACGGCCGCGACCGCAACCGGGACGTCTACGACACCGTGATCAAGGGCATCGACGCCGTGACCGGGCAGGCGCTCGAGGCGATCAAGCGGCACGATCTGGAGCGCCTCGGCGAGCTGATGAACGTCTGCCAGGGGCTGCTCAACGGGCTCCAGGTGTCGAGCTGGGAGCTCGAGGAGCTGATCCAGATCGCGCGCGAGCACGGCGCGCTCGGCGCCAAGCTGACCGGCGGCGGCGGCGGCGGCTCGATGATCGCCCTGTGCCCCGACTCCGCACCACAGGTCATGGCCGCCATGCGCGACGCCGGCTACCAGGCGATGGAGGTGCGTCTTGGCTGAGCACGCCGCCGATTCGACCCGGGTGGTGGTGTCGAGCGAGGACGAGCCGCTCATCCTGGTCGACGACGCCGATCGTGAGATCGGCCACCTGAGCAAGGGCGAGTGCCACGACGGGGCCGGCGTGCTGCACCGCGCCTTTTCGCTCTTCGTCTTCAACCCGGAGGGCGAGCTGCTGCTCCAACAACGCAGCGCCGACAAGCGGCTGTGGCCGCTGTACTGGTCCAACAGCTGCTGCTCCCACCCGCGCCGCGGCGAGACGATGGAGCTCGCGACCGGGCGGCGGCTGGCGCAGGAGCTCGGAATGGGCGCAGACCTCGACTATCTGTTCAAGTTCCAGTACCGGGCGCGGTTCGGCGACATCGGCGCCGAAAACGAGCTGTGCTGGGTCTTCGCCGGCACCAGCCACGACGAGCCGCGGCCGAACGTCACCGAGGTCGCCGCGGTTCGGTGGGTCAGCCCCGACGAGCTCGATCGCGAGTTCGAAACCAACTCGGCCGTCTTCACGCCGTGGTTCACCATGGAATGGCCGCGGGTCAAGCGCCACCTGTGAGCAGTCGGACGGAGCATCGAGCGATCAGGAGCGGACACGCCTCCGATCCGACAGCTCCGCAGGTGCTCGGGATTCGACAGCCAGCATGTCCATGGAAGCGCCGCGACGAGGGCTAGAACCCCCACCCGAAGCCGCCGGTGATCGTCCACCTTCGACCTTCGCCGCCGTCGACCCGGGCGAGGAGGCCGAGACCGACGTTGGCCTGGGCAACCGGCACGCCGAGCTCGATACCGGCGTAGGTCCGATTGCCCGGAACCCAGCCGTCGTCGCCCCAGGTTCGCAACACCGTGAGCTTGTAAGCGACACCGACACGACCTGAGGGTAGCTGAGGTGGAGCCCGGCGAGACCGAGGGCGAACCGCCGGCGATCGACGTCGTCCGCGGCGATTGCCTCGATCAGGCTCGAGCCGTCGGCCGGCATCGCCGGCGCCGGTGATGGGTCGGCCGGCACCGCCCCGACCTGCCGGATCTCTGCGCCGCACACCGCCTCGAGACCGAACCCGTCGGGATCCGCGAGGCTGCCGGCGGCGACCTTCTCGGCGACGAGCTCGTCGACCGAGGAGCGACGATCGAGCTCGCGGTAGCGCCGACGCTCGGCGATGACCCGTGGATCGTCGAGCCGGTCACAGTAGCCCTCGAGCACCGGCCGCACCTTCCGCCACCGGCGTTTCCCGTAGATCGGCGGTTGGTACGACTCGTCCCAGCGCGGGGTCACGTAATCGCGCAGGTCGAGCGGCCGGGTCACCGTCCAACGACCGTCCTCCAGTGCCAGGATCGCGTCGTCCGTGTCGCACAGATCTCGGTACATCTGCATGCCTGCGTGACTCGCCTCGAGGTCTGCCACCGACAGAACCCCGGCCGACAGCCGGCCGAGGATCAGGCTCTCCTCGAGCAGGCCGCGTTCGATCGCTCCCCGATCGGCCTCGGTGACCGAACGGCCATTTGCGAGCCGCCGGTGATACTCGGCGTAGTAGGTCCACCCCGACGACACGAAGTGGGCCAGCTTGTCGGTGCCGAACCGCACATCCGCGACCGAGATCGTCGGCGTGATCGGCATCCAGGTCGCCGGATCGATCAACGGGTGGTTGGAGTAGAGGTTTGTCCCGGTGTACTCGCGCTGGCCCTCGGCGCCGTCGGGGATGCGCGCCACCCAGCGCGAGTTCCACGCCCAGTTCTGAATCTCGTGCAATAGGAGAAACCTCATCCGGCTGCGGTAGGCGGCCGCGACATCGCGGCAGATCGGCGCCGGCCGATCGCCCGGGAGCTCCGCCAGGGTCCGCTCGAGCTCGAGGTTGAAGTGGGCGTTGACCGCCTCGGTGGAGTCGGCGAGCGGTCGGCCCCATGCCCAGTACTGGTCGGTCTCGAGGGCAGAAACGCCGGTCGCCGTCAGCGCCAGCATCACGGCGACGCCGATCCGCATCAGGGGGTGCCGGGCGATCCTCCGCGATCTCGGTGGTGGTCCCACGATCCTATCTTGCCCGGGTCACCCCTGCTTGGGCAGCGTCCGGACCAGAATCACCGCACCGATCACGGCGGACACCAGCGACGCGACCAGGATGCCGAGCTTGGCGCTGGTGATGACCCCCTCGTCGGCGAAGGCCAGGTCGCTGATGAACAACGACATGGTGAAGCCGATGCCGGCGAGACAGCCGGCGCCGAGAATCTGCGTCCACGTGACCCCGCTCGGCAGGGCGCCGAGCCTGGCCTTGACCGCAATCCAGGAGAGCCCGAGGATTCCGAGCGGCTTGCCGACGGCGAGGCCGAGCACGACGCCGAGGCTGATCGGATTGGCCAACGCTTCGAGGATATGGCTGTCGATCACGACTCCGGCGTTGGCCAGCGCGAACAGCGGCAGGATGATCCAGACCTGGACCGGGTGCAGGGTGCGCTCGAGCATGAGCCCCCACGGCAGCGCCTTGTGCGACCCGGTGTGGACGAACTCCATCGCGTCGAGCTGGTCACGGTCCGTAACGATGCGGCTGCCCGCCCGTTGGCGCTCCTTGACCTTCTCGAGCACCCGCTCGGCGTCGGAGATGAAGTCCATCGGGCTGACCACCGGCCGGACCGGAATCACCATGGCGAGCAGGATTCCGGCGATGGTCGCGTGCACGCCGGACGCGAAGACGGCGAGCCAGACCGCGATCATCAGGATCAGCTGCACGCCCGTGCTGCGCACACCGAGTCGGATCGCCCCGAACAGAAAAAACAGCAGCAGGCCCGCCACGGCCAGTGCCGCGAGGTTGGTCTTCTCGGTGTAGAAGATCGCGATCACCGCGACCGCGCCCAGGTCGTCGGCGATGGCGAGCGCGGTCAGGAAGACCTTGAGGCCGATCGGCACCCGTTTGCCGAAGATCGCCAGCACGCCGAGCGCGAAGGCGATGTCGGTGGCCATCGGGATGCCCCAGCCACGCGCGCCGGCGCCGCCCGTGTTGAGGGCGACATAGAACGCCGCCGGTACCACCATGCCGCCGAGCGCTGCGGCGACCGGCAGGCTCGCCTTATCGAAGCTCGACAGCTCGCCGACCACCAGCTCGCGCTTGATCTCGAGCCCGACGACGAAGAAGAAGATGACCATCAGACCGTCGTTGATCCAGTGGTGCAGGCTGAGCTTGAAGGTCGCGTCGCCCCACGACACGCCGATGTAGGTGTGGAGCAGATCGCGGTAGGCGCCGGCCCACGGCGAGTTCGCCAGCAGCAGCGCGGCGACGGTGCAGGTGATGAGCAGGAGGCTGCCCGTGACCTCGGAGTGGACGAACCACTGGAACGTCCCGACGAGACCACTGCGCTCGGTTGTGTTCGATGACGCCACCGTAAGTCCTCCGTATGGGTTTCTGGCTGCGATGATACGTCATTTCGACCGTTCCCGCGCTTGACCACTCGGCGAGGCCCACGCGACAATCGACCATCATGAAAAACCGATCCAGAGGTCCCACCAACCGGTTCGGCCTGAGCTCCGCCGCCACCGGGCTCGCCCTGCTGTCGATCGCCGCTGTCCCGGGTTGCCGAAACGCGACCGAGGTTCCGCCGCCGCCGCCCCCGGAGGTCACGGTGGCAACGCCGGTGCAGCGAGACGTGACCGTGTTTTCCGAGTTCACCGGCACGACAGCGGCGCGGCGCTCCGTCGAGGTCCGGGCACGGGTCCAGGGATTCCTCGAGTCGATCGAGTACGAGCCGAGCTCGTTCGTACGTCGCGGCCAGACCCTGTTCGTTATCGAGCAAGCGCCGTATCGGGCGCAGCGCGATCGGGCCGAGGCCGGCCTCGAGTCGGCCGAAGCGGCACTGCGCCGCGCCGAGTCGGACCTCGACCGCCTCGAGGAGGCGGTCACGACCAACGCGGTGAGTCAGCAGGAGGTGACGCGCGCACGGGCCGAGCGCGACCAGGCGTCGGCCGCGGTGCTCCAGGCCAGGACGACGCTGACCAACGCCGAGATCGAGCTCGGCTACACCACGGTCACGTCGCCCATCGACGGCATGGTGAGCCGCAACTTCGTCGATGTCGGCAATCTGGTCGGCGCCGGTGAGCCGACCCTGCTCGCCACGGTGCGACAGATCGACCCGATCTATACCTACTTCGACGTGTCGGAGCGCCTGATCGCGCAGGGCCTCGCAGATCGTGGCGGTCACAAGAGGCCGACCTCCGAGGACAAGATTCCGATCACCCTCGTGCTCAAGGAGACGGGCCTCGAGATCGACGGCCACATCGACGCGATCGACAACACCGTCGACCCGGCCACCGGCACCATGCAGGTGCGAGGGATCTTTCCCAACCCCGACGCTCTCGTCCTCCCCGGCTTCTTCGTCCACGTCCGGCTCCCGGACGAGCTGCTCGACGGCGCGCTGCTCGTCGAGGAGACGGCCCTCGGGACCGATCTCGGCGGCCGCTACCTGATGATCGTCGGCGACGGCGACGTCGTCGAGAAGCGATACGTCGAGCTCGGCCCGCTCGAGGAGGACATGATGCGGGTGGTGCTCGACGGCGTCGGGCCCGGTGAGCGCTACGTGTCAGAGGGTCTCCAGCGGGCGCGGCCGGGGATGCCGGTGGCGCCGACGACCCCTGACGGCGCGTCGTGAGGCGGTAGCCCATGTTCAGCCGCTTCTTCATCTACCGGCCGATCTTCGCCTCGGTGATCTCGATCGTCGTCGTGCTGCTCGGGATCCTCGCGATTCCGCTGCTGCCCATCGAGAGCATGCCCGACATCACGCCGCCGTCGGTCCAGGTGTCGACGTCCTACCCCGGCGCCGGCGCGTCGGTGGTCGCCGAGAGCGTGACCGCACCGATGGAGGAGAAGATCAACGGCGTCGAGAACATGCTCTACATGTCGTCGAAGTCGGCGTCCGACGGCAGCTGCAACATCACCGTCACCTTCGAGGTCGGCACCGACGTCGACATGGCGACTGTGCTGGTCCAGAACCGGGTCAACGAGGCTCTGCCGTTGCTCCCCGAGGAGGTCAAGCGGCAGGGGGTCAAGGTCGAGAAGCAGTCGACCAACATCACGCTGATGGTCAACATGGTGTCGCCGGAGGGCAGCTACGACGAGCTCTTCATCTCCAACTACGTCACCACCCGGATCAAGGACGTGCTCGCCCGGGTCCAAGGCGTCAGCAAGGTCAACGTGTTCGGCGCCAAGGACTTCGGCATGCGGATCTGGATCAACCCGGACCGTCTGCGGGCGCGCGACCTGACCACCATCGACCTGGTCAACGCGCTCAGGGAGCAGAACGTCCAGGTCGCGGCGGGCCAGATCGGCGCCCAGCCGGCACCCGCCGGTCAGCCCTTCGAGTACTCGATCTCGACGCTGGGCCGACTCGAGACCGTCGAGCAGTTCTCCAACATCATCGTCAAGACCGGCGACGCCGGCCAGCTGGTGCGGGTGCGCGACGTCGCACGGGTCGAGCTCGGCGCGCAGAGCTACAAGTGGTACGCCGAGCTCGACGGCGCGCCGTCGATCGCCCTCGGCATCTACCCGGCCCCGGGCGCCAACGCGCTCGAGGTGGCCAACGGCGTCAAGGCGCAGATGGCGACCCTGTCCGGCGACTTCCCGGACGACCTGGAGTACCGGATCCTCTACGACACCACCGAGTACATCACCCAGTCGCTCAAGGAGGTCGTGTCGACCCTGATCGTCGCCGTGCTGCTGGTGATCTTCACGGTCTACATCTTCCTCCAGGATCTGCGGACGACGCTGGTGCCGGCGATCACCATCCCGGTCTCCCTGCTCGGCACCTTCGCGGTCATGCTGGCCCTCGGCCTGTCGATCAACGGGCTGACCATGTTCGGGCTGATTCTGGTCATCGGCATCGTCGTCGACGACGCCATCGTGGTGGTCGAGAACACCATGCGGATCATCGACGACGAGGGCCTCGGCGCCAGGGAGGCCACCGCCAAGTCGATGGTCGAGATCACCGGGCCGGTGGTCGCCACCACCCTGGTCCTGCTCGCGGTCTTCGTGCCGACCATCGTCATGCCCGGGATCACCGGCCGGCTCTACCGGCCGTTCGCGATCACGATCTCGGTCGCGACTCTGTTCTCGTCGATCAACGCCCTGACCCTGAGCCCGGCCCTGTGCGGCATGCTGCTGCGGCCGTCGAAGAAGGACCGTGGCGGGTTTTTCGGTCTGTTCAACCGGCTGCTCGATCGCACGACCACCGGCTACCGGGCGGTCGTCTCCGGGCTGCTGCGCAAGGTCGTGATCGGCGGCGCGATCTTCGCCGCCATGCTGGTGTCGGTCTGGCTCGGGGTGACCTCGATGCCCGGCGGCTTCGTCCCGTCCGAGGACGAGGGCTACTTCATGATCTCGGCCCAGCTACCCGACGCCGCCTCCCTCGGCCGAACCCGACAGGTGATGGACCGGGTGGCGGCGATCCTCGACGACACCCCCGGGATCCGCGGCGCGATCGTGGTCGGGGGCTTCTCGCTGCTCGACTCGGTGGTCGCGCCGAACGCGGGCGTGGCGTGGGTCGTGCTCGACCATTGGGACGACCGGGACACTCCCGAGCTGCACATCCAGGCCGTGGTCGACTCGGTCAACCGTCGACTCGCCTCGATCGAGGGGGCGATCGTCTTCGCCGTGCGGCCACCGCCGATCCAGGGCCTCGGCTCGACCGGCGGATCGCAGATGGAGCTTCAGGACCGCGGCGGCGCCGGGCTGGAGCTGCTGCAGCAGGTGGCCTACGACATCCAGGCCCGCGGCCAGCAGAGCCCTGCGCTGGCCGGCGTCACCACGACCTTCCGGGCCGGCGTGCCGCAGCTCTTCCTCGAGGTCGACCGCGAAAAAGCGAAGAAGCTCGGAGTTCCCCTCGACGTCATCTTCAACACCCTGCAGGCCAACCTCGGCTCGGCCTACGTCAACGACTTCAACCTGTTCGGTCGGGTCTGGCGGGTGATGGTTCAGGCCGACGAGCCGTTCCGCATGGAGCGCGCCGACATTACCCGGCTGCAGGTGCGCAGCCTGTCGGGCAGAATGGTGCCGCTGGCAACGCTGGTCGACGTCGAGGACACGGTCGGCCCGACCGTCGAGTCGCGCTACAACCTGTACTCGTCGGCGTCGATCATCGGCAGCCCGAAGCCGGGGGTCAGCTCGGGCCAGGCGATGGCGGCGATGGAGGGCCTGGCGCAGACTTCGATGCCGCCTTCGATGGGCTTCGAGTGGACCGGCGTCGCCTACCAGGAGCTCGCCGCCGGCGGCGCCGCCGGCGTCATCTTCGCCCTCGCGCTGGTCTTCGTCTATCTGTTCCTCGCCGCCCAGTACGAGAGCTGGTCGCTGCCGTTGGGCGTCATGCTCACGGTTCCCGCCGCGGTGCTCGGCGCCGCCGCCTTCACCCTGCTGCGCGGGCTCGACAACAACGTCTACACCCAGATCGGACTGGTGCTCCTCATCGGCCTGTCGTCGAAGAGCGCGATCCTCATCGTCGAGTTCGCCAACCAGCTTTCGGAGGAGGGCAAGTCACCTTTCGATGCGGCAATCTCGGCGGCGACGCTGCGCTTTCGCGCCATTCTGATGACCGCCTTCTCGTTCATCCTCGGCGTCATCCCGCTGGTCATCGCCACCGGCGCCGGCGCCGCCAGCCGGGTCTCCCTCGGCACCGCGGTCTTCGGCGGGATGCTCTTCGCCACCATCGGCGGGCTCATCATCACGCCGTTCCTGTTCTACGTCGTCAAGAAACTGACGTCTCGAGGAGCCGAACCGGAGCCCGAGTCCGCACCTGCCGGGGGTGCGTCATGACGACTCCCCGCTTCGTCTCGTCGATGCCGGACGGTTCGAACAACCGTCGCAACCACCAAGGCACAAGGGGACAAAGGACGTCACAGAGAGAACCTCTTTGTGTTTCTCTTCGTGTCTTTGTGTCTTCGCGGTTGTGGTGGACGGCCCTTCCCCCAGCGCTGGTGGTTGCGTTGTTGCTCGGTGTCGTGACCGGCTGCTCGGTGGGTCCCGAGTACGAGCCGCCCGAACAACCCGCAATGCCCGACGCCTGGAACACGGCCTCCACCGCCGGCGTCGTCGAGGGCGAAGCGCCGCTCGAGACCTGGTGGGCTGTCTTCGACGATCCCGAGCTGACGTCGCTCATCGAGCGCTCCCGCCTCACCAACCTCAGCCTGCGCGAGGCGGTGTGGCGGGTCGAGGAGGCGCGCGCCGTCCGCGGCGTGGCCGCCGGCCAACGATATCCCCAGATCGACGCGACCGCCGAGGCCGGACGCAGCGAGGCGTCGGACAACGGCGTGCTCGGCGATCTCGCACCCGAGGGGGGGTTCGACGCCGCCAATCTCTTCGACGCCGGCGTCGGCGCGAGCTGGGAGATCGATCTGTGGGGCCGCGTCCGCCGTCAGGTCGAGTCGGCCGACGCAGCGGTCGATGCGTCGGTCGAGGACTACCGGGATGTGCTCGTGGGTCTGTTCGCGGAGGTCGCGGTCAACTACGTCACGGTCCGCGAGCAGCAGGAGCGGCTCCGACTCGCCCGCGCCAACGTCGACGGTCAGGAAAGCACCCTCAGGCTCACCCGCGACCGGTTCGACGCCGGACTGGTGTCCGGGCTCGACATCGCCCAGGCGGAGTCCGTGCTGGCCGCCACGCGGTCCCTGATCCCGGTTCTCGAACGCAACCGGCAAATCGCCCTCAACCGGCTCGCGGTCCTGCTCGGGACCACGCCGGGCGCCCTCGACGACGAGCTCGCCGCCGAGGACCGGATTCCCGAGGAGCCCGACGCGATCACCACCGGCCTGCCCGCCGACCTGCTCCGGCAACGCCCGGACATCCGCGCCGCCGAGCGCCGGCTCGCCTCGCAGACCGCGCGCATCGGCGTCGCCACCGCCGATCTGTACCCGCGCTTCTCGCTGACCGGCTTCCTCGGTCTCCAGGCGACCGACGCCGGCGACCTGTTCAGCTCCGACAGCGTCAACTGGTCGGTCGGCCTGCCGATCCGCTGGAAGCTCTTCGCCGGCGGCGCCGTGCGGTCGCAGATCGCCGCCGAGGAGGCGCGCACGGAACAGCTCCTCGCCGCCTACGAGCGGACGGTGCTGCTCGCCCTCGAGGAGGTCGAGGGCGCGATGATCGCCTTCGACACCGAGCTCGAGCGCCGGACCCGACTCGCCGAGTCGGTGGACGCGACTCAACGTTCGCTCGACCTCGTGCTGACCCAGTACCGCGCGGGGCTGACCGACTTCCAGAACGTGCTCGACACCCAGCGCAGCCTGCGCAACCAGCAGGACGACCTAGCGGCCAGCGAGGGCCTGGTGATCAAGAACCTGATCTCGCTGTACCGCGCCCTCGGCGGCGGCTGGGACCCCGACGCCCCCGAGCCGCAGCCCTGAATTGACCGCGGCAGCAACCAGCGGCAGCGGCAGGCACAGCCAACAGCGACACAACCCAGAGCGCGCTGCTGACCGGATCGATCCCGATCCCGTGCTCGCGCGCTCTGCGCGCGGCGACCACACCCTCACCTGTCTGCGGTCAGTGCCAATCTCGCTCACGCGATCTCGGCCTGACTCGCTCGCCAGCTGAGCGCGGGTTCCCGATCCCGATCCCGATCCCGATCCCGATCCCGATCCCGATCCCGATCCCGATCCC
>Ga0316576_10001865_pt1 | contig 11715 bp, 18 predicted proteins | sample S0NA_FD_203075 | JGI IMG/M metagenome (GOLD analysis project Ga0316576, IMG submission 203075) | Rhizosphere microbial communities from salt marsh grasses in Alabama, United States - S0-2_050615r3r5 | ecosystem: Host-associated > Plants > Roots > Rhizosphere | place: USA: Alabama | collected... | reverse complement strand
CTTGATCAAGCAAAAGACTACCTTCATCAGGTTATTCTGAAAAAGAAGCCTGTTCCATTCCGTAGATTTAACAAGAAAGTGGGGCATCGCCACGGTTTAGAAAAGGCTTTCGCCGGCAGATACCCTGTAAATGCTGCACAGCAGATTTTGAAGGTTCTGGAAGGCGCTGAGGCGAATGCAGAGTATAAGGGTCTTGACATGGAAAGGCTGCGAATAATTCATGCTTCAGCCTACCCTGGAATGAAGATTAAACGTTTTATTCCACGAGCCTTTGGGCGGTCATCACCCCGAATTAACACCCTTTCTCATGTAGAGCTTGTTTTGGAAGAACTGGAGGCAACTTAATGTCTGTTGTCAAACACTTCATAGAAGATTCAATAAAAAAGACCGAAATTGACGAATTTTTGCAGAATGAATTCGAAAGAGCTGGATATGGTGGCGTAAGCATCACAAAAACCCCTCTGGGAACCCACCTGGTAATCTACACTATGCGCCCTGGCCTAGTCATCGGAAGAGGCGGAGAAACCATAAGAGCCCTCGCACAGGTTCTTGAAGAAAAATTCCAGCTTCCCAGCCCCCAGATTTCAGTAGCTGAAATCGAAATCCCTGAACTCAACGCATATGTTGTGGCGTCACGGATTGCCTCAGCCCTGAAACGTGGTGTTCACTACCGAAGAGCTGGTTTTTGGGGACTAACCCAAACTATGGAAGCAGGAGCACTGGGTGCAGAGATTATCATCAGCGGCAAGCTACGAACTGACCGCGCTCGATACGAAAAATTCAAAACAGGATACCTGCCAAAAAGTGGAGAGCCTCCAAGAAAATACATGAGAAAAGCCGAGTTACACGTTCAGACGAAGCCAGGAATTTTGGGCGTCAAAGTGCGACTAATTCCCCCAGATGCCCAGTTCCCTGATCAAGTGAAAGTACAGATAGTCGAGGAAGAGCTTGAGCCAGAAACGGCAATTATGGAAGAACCTATAGTAACAAAAGAGACAACATCCAAAACAGAGGTTCTCCCATCCGAAGAAACAGGTCCAGTAGAAGAAACGCCCGTTCCTTCTGTAGAGGAAAAGGTTGTGATCGAAGAAAACTTTGCTGAACCTGAAGTTCCTAAAGTTGAAGAAACACCTGTGGCTGAAGAGCCAGCCGTTGAGCCAGAGGTTGCTTCTCCCAAACCAAAGAAGAAAGTGGAGCCTGAAGCCGCTAAAACACTAACTGTTGAGAAAGAGAAGAAGACAACTAAGAAGAAAGTTTCCGAACCAAAAGCTTCATCCAAAGCGAAAAAACCTGCAACAAAGAAGAAAGTGAAAACAAAAGACCTTGCTGAAGAAAAGAAAAAAGCTCCTGAAAAGAAAGCTGCCAAACCTAAAGTTACTGCTGTTAAAGAAGAAACAACAGCAAAAAAGAAGGCAGCTAAAGCCAAAGCTGCTCCTGCCAAAGATGCGCGCGCGCAGAAAGCATTAAAAAAGAAAGTGGCCAAACCAAAGGCAGCTTCAGCTAAAACGAAAAAAGAGGCTGAAAAATAAGATGGCAATTTTACGTTTAAAAGAAATTCGCGAGATGCCTTCTGAGAAGCGACAAGAAAAGGTAAACGAGTTCCGAACAGAACTCGCAAGACTGAAAACAATGATTGCAGCAGGAGGCGCCATCGATAACCCAACCAGAGTACGGGAACTCCGCAAAACTATTGCCCGGATACTCACAATCGAGGCCGAAGAAAAGGAGACTGAAACAAAATGATGAAGGTTACTCCCCGCATAGTTCAGCATGAATTCATCGGTCTTGAAGCAACTGTGGTAAAAAGTTCCAATCCCACTGCAGTGGGTATATCGGGTAAAGTAGTTAACGAAACCCGAAACACTTTCACAATTCTACAGAATGATACCCAGAAAGTTGTCGTCAAAGATACATCTGTCTTCCATTTTGTCCTGCCGGACGGAACAGTTGTAGAAATAGACGGCAAAGTTATCATGGGACGAGCTGAAGATAGAATTAAGAGACGACCTAGGAGGCTATGGTAAATGTCAGCCATTACGGCAAAAAAACCAAAGAAAACATGCGATGACGTTGATTGCCCCTTTCATGGAGAACTAGCCCTAAGAGGACACACTCTAGAAGGAATTGTAGTCAGCGACAAAATGGAAAAAACCATCATCGTCCGCAGGGACTACCTGAACTATGTTCCCAAATTCAAAAGATATGAACGAAGACGCGCCAACGTAGCTGCCCACAGTCCCCCCTGCCTAGAAATCAAAGCTGGAGACAAAGTGAGGCTAGCAGAATGCCGTCCACTAAGCAAAACAGTTTCGTTCGTTGCCATAGAAAAATTGGAGGATGGATCAAGTGGCGGCAAGAGCTAAGTCTCGTGCTTTTATGGCAAAAGGCGTTGTTGGTCAGAAACCAAAAATTTCTCGAGGACTGCCTAACGGTTCCATTGTGAAATGTGCAGATAACTCAGGAGCCCGAGAAATCAGGCTAATTCAAGTTGTGGGATACAAAGGACGACTATGTCGTGTTCCAACAGCCTCTGTAGGTGATCTAGTTACTGTTTCAGTAAGAAAAGGCACACCTGACATGAGAAAGAAAATCTTTCACGCTGTTGTTGTTCGTCAGAAGAAACCATTCCGTCGTGTTGACGGAATGTGGGTTCAATTCGAAGATAACGCGGCTGTAATAATGACTCCTGAAGGAGAAATGCGGGGCTCAGAAATTCGAGGACCCATTGCAAAGGAAGCGGCAGAGAAATGGCCTAGAATCGCCAGCGCCGCCAGCATCATTCTATAGGAGATTCAAGAGATGAAAACAACAAAACCTACTAAACAGAGAAAAAGACTGTATCAAGCTTCAGTCAGCGAACGATACAGAAGATTCTCTGCACCCCTTTCATCTAAGTTGAAAGAGTCTCATGGCACAAACTCTGTTCCAATAAGAAAAGGCGACACCGTTATGATCATGAGGGGAGACCGTAGGAACACTGAAGGAAAGGTCACGCAAATTGACACACAAAAATACCGGATATTTGTTGATGGAGCAAATCGGGAAAAGGTTGATGGAACCAGCATTCCTGTCCCTATTCATCCATCAAAGGTGATGATTACCCGCCTGAATCTTGATGACAAATGGCGCAAAAAGATTCTGGAAAGAAAGGGTGCAACTGAGGCTGAAATCGCCACAGAGAAGCCTAAGAAAAAAGAGGCAAAAAAGAAAACTAAAACCAGTAAAACAACCAAAAAATCTGAGGGAAAATAATTGGGAAGAAAAGGCGAACGCGGACATCTAAAAAGGAAACCTGCACCAAAATTGTGGCCTATTCACAGAAAAGAAGCTGTTTGGACAGTTATGTCCAAGTCTGGGCCTCATTCACGTTCAGATTCTATGCCCCTTGCCCTTATTGTGCGGGATATGCTTGGACTCGCTAAAACGGGTAAGGAAGCTAAGAACATCATTTCTCAAGGTAAGATAATGGTTGACGGAAAAGTCCGACGGGACGAACGCTTTCTCGTCGGTCTGATGGACGTGGTTTCGATAGTTGATACCAAGAAATCTTATCGAGTTCTGCCCTCTAAGAAAGGCCTGATGCTTCTTCCAATCAAATCTGATGAAGCGGTTTTCAAGCTTTACAGAATAGAAGACAAAACTATTGTGAAGGGCGGACAGTTGCAGCTTGATTTTCATGACGGAACATGCTCCCTGATTGGCGCAGACAACTCTCAGTTATCAAAAGAGGATGCGTATCAGACTCTTGATGTATTGCAGCTCAGTGTCCCTGAAAGAGAAATTCTTGGGCACACGAAACTAACTGTGGGGGCGAACGCAATCGTAATTAGCGGCAAAAACATGGGCAAGGTTGGCAAAGTCACTACCATCGATAAGAAACCAAACCAAAAACGCAGAGACACCATTGTCACCATTGAGGATACAAATGGCGGCCAGTTCCAGACAATCCTTAATTTCGTTTTCATTATAGGTGATAAAGCATCATCCATATCAGTACCGGAGGCAACTTGATTTGGCAGAAGAAAAGGCAACTCCTCCTGTAGAAGAAAAAATTGTAACCGAAGAAAAAACTGCCGCACCTGAAGGTCCTAAGGTTGAAAAGAAGTCTGTATCTAAAAAGCCCGTTGCTAATGCAGAAGCTGCTCCTGTAACAGAAGAGAAAGTTTCCAAACCCGAAGCTACATCCAAAGCTGAAAAGCCTGCAGCAGAAGAGAAAGTAGAGTCTAAATTTGTGGTTAAAAAATCAAAGCGGGAATGGACTGGAAACCCAATGCTTATGCCTATAATCGAAAAAGTGACTGTCAACATGTCAGTTGGAAAGTCGGGAGCACCTTTGGAGCAAGCAGTGAAGATTCTAACGCAATTAACAGGTCAGAAGCCCTCCAAGAGACAAGCTAAAAAGACCGTACGCGAATTCGGCATCAGAAAAGGCGAGTCCATAGCGTGCCTGGTAACTCTCCGAGGAGAGAAGGCAGATGCGTTTCTCAAGAAGGCATTCGTTGCTGTTGATAAAAAAATTTCAAAATATTGTTTTGATCGGCAAGGCAACTTCTCCTTCGGAATCAAAGAACACATAGACATTCCTGGCACCAAATATGTACCTGAACTAGGCATTCATGGTATGGATGTTGCAGTTTCCCTTGGCAGGGCAGGATATCGTGTTAAGCGGAGGCACCGCGTTAGGTGTGATATTGGAAAAGACCATCTGCTGACTTCCAAGGAAGCGATACTATTTATTAAAGACGAGTTTGATGTTCAAATAGCATAAAATTGGTGAAACCATGGTGAAACAGCAATCTAAAAAAGAGCACGAGTCTGGTAAGGGCAGTCGACCCTGTAGACGATGCGGCTCCTACGGTTCACTTATCCGCAGATATGATTTGAATCTGTGCCGTCAATGTTTCAGGGAAGTTGCCAAAGACCTAGGTTTCAGGAAGTATGAGTGAAAGGAGATGTATCAGGTTTGCCTATGATGGACACGCTCGCAAATGGTTTAACCACCATAATTAACAATGAGATGCGAAGAAAACGTGAATGTATAATTGGTCAAGCCTCAAAGCTTTTGGGGCGTGTCTTGCGAGTAATGCAGTTGAACGGTTACATTGGAGAATTCGAATTCATTGATGATGGACGTTCTGGAAAATTTAGAGTACAGCTTCTTGGCAGAGTTAACAAATGTGGTGCCATAAAACCCAGAATTCCTGTAAATTCTAAAGAAATAGAAAACTGGGAAAAGCAGTTTCTCCCTTCCAAAGACATAGGAGTACTTGTCTTTTCGACATCTCAAGGTGTTATTTCCCATAAAGAGGTTAAAGCCAAGAAGATTGGTGGTCGTCTTTTGGCGTTTGTTTATTAGGAGAAACGGAAAATGCGTGCAATTGAAACTGTGGCAACTGTCGAAATCCCTGACGGTGTAGAGGGTACGCTTGACGGTAGAGTAGTCACAATTAGAGGCGAAAAAGGAGCATTGACCAGAGACTTTTCTCATGCACCTGTAACCATTAGACTGGAAGGAAAGGCGGTAACCGTTCAAGCGAGTTGGCCCCGCAAAAAGGAAACCGCCCTTGTCGGAACTGTTCGTTCTCACATCAAAAATATGATTAAAGGAGTAACAACAGGATTTACCTTCAAAATGAAAATCGTTTTCTCCCACTTCCCAATTACTGTGAAAATCCAAGGTAAAAATTTCACCATCACGAATTTCACTGGAGAACGAAGCCCGCGCACAGCCAAAATAATGGGCGACACCAAGGTCACAGTCAATGGAGACGACGTTATCATTCAGGGAATTAACCTTGAGGACGTCAGCCAAACTGCAGCAAACATCCAGAACTCGACAAAGATCAGAAGTAAAGATCCACGAGTTTTTCTGGATGGCATATACGTTTACGAGAAACATGAGGGACTTGAACAATGACAACGGAAGAACATGAAGCAGTCACAGAAAAGGTATTCCCAAAAAAGGCGCTAACTAAACGCAAAAAGCCTCGGTTCAGACGCCAAGAAAGCTGGAGATTTAAGCGTGTAACTGACCGCTGGAGAAAGCCTCATGGCGTAGACAGTAAAATGCGTAAGAAGGTTAAGGGATGGCCTGTCTCCCCAACTGTTGGTTACCGAAACCCCAAAAACATAAGGGGTCTTCATCCGTCCGGTTTCGTGGAGATTCGCGTTTATTCTGTTGCTGATTTAGGTGGAATAGAGCCTGAACTACAGGCTATAAGAATAGCTCAGACGGTCGGGAACCGAAAAAGGGTTGAAATCATGGCCTTAGCTGAAGAAAAAGGCATTCATGTTTTGAATCCACGAAAGATGCGAGAACCTGAAGAGCTTATGGAAGGCGAGGAAATAGACGAGACAGAAGACCTGTCTAAGGGAGAGAAGTAACGTGAGTCTAAAAAGTCAGCGTCGGTTAGCCGCCGAAATCATGAAGATTGGTGAAAACCGAGTTTGGATAGATCCTGAACGAATTGATTACGTTGAAGCAGCCATTACCCGAGAAGAAATCAAAAATTTGATTCACGAAAAAGTTGTTAGGTCTCTTCCAGAGAAAGGCATCAGCCGTGCCCGAGCCAGAGTTTTTGCAGAAAAGAGGAAGAAAGGGTTAAGGCGTGGACCTGGTGGAAAGAGTGGTCCTGCCCGATCAAAGATTACCAAGAAACAGGCTTGGATGAGCAGAATTAGGCCCGTAAGGAGGAGATTACGGGAATTAAAGGACAGTCGCGCCATTACAGAAAGTGTTTACCGAAAAATGTATGACATGTCAGAAAGCGGAGTCTTCGAGTCAAAGGCTGATCTAGAACGCTACATCCGAACCCATAGCTTATGGAGGAGACGATGATGGCAACTGGACCAAGATACCGTGTTCCTTTCCGCAGACGCAGAGAAGGAAAAACAAACTATCGCACACGTAGAGCCCTTGTTCTTTCGCGTGTTCCACGTTTAGTAGTCCGACTAAGTCTGAAAAATGCTATCGTTCAGATAATAGAATCTGAAGCCGTAGGTGACAAAGTCATTGTTTCGGCTCACTCACGTGAATTAGCAAAAACCTACGGCTGGTTAAGCAACGGCGGAAACATCCCCTCAGCTTATCTAACTGGATTACTTTGCGGCTATAAAGCAATGGCTAATGGCGTGGAAAAAGCTTTCTTGGACATTGGATTGCACATTCCCTCCAAGGGAACGCGAGTTTTTGCTGCCCTAAAAGGTGTTGTTGACGCTGGCGTTGAAGTTCCCCACAGTGAAGAAATACTACCTGACGAAGCTAGGATAAGCGGACAACATATCGCAGACTACGGAAGTCAATTGGCTTCAGAACCTGAATTCTATCAACAGAAGTTTTCTAAATCTCTTAAGAAAGGATCAAAGCCAGAAAAGCTGTCTGAACACTTTTCTGCAGTAAAAGACAAGATAACGTCTTCGTTTGAGAAAAAAGTGAAAGGAAAGAAGGATGAAACATGAGACGCAGAGACAGAGACGATAAGTTTGAAACTTGGGTTCCCCGAACAAAGTTGGGGAAAATGGTTCTTGACGGAAAAATTTCTTCTATAGAAGAGCTATTCATGGAAGGACTCAAGATACGTGAGTCTGAGATAGTGAATATTCTTCTTCCAGACCTCCAAGAGGAAGTAATAAACATAGGTTTAGTGCAGAAGCAGACTGACGCTGGAGAGAAATCCCAGTTCAGGGCTGTCGTAGTTGTAGGAAACCGCGACGGCTACGTAGGTTTAGGCTCAGGAAAAGCGAGTCAAGTGCGTTCCGCCATCGAGAAAGCTGCTGTGGATGCCCGCCTTAACATCACTCCTGTTCGCCGAGGCTGTGGATGCTGGGAATGTGGATGTGGAAAGCATCACTCTTTGCCCTTTCAGATTAGCGGCGAATGTGGTGGAGTTGAAGTTGTTATAATTCCTGGACCAAGAGGTCTTGGTATTGTTGCAAGCGAGGCAGCTAAAGTTATCTTGGGATTGGCTGGCGTAAAGGATTGCTGGACAAACAGTTTCGGTTCAACAAGAACTGTTCCCTCTTTTGCGTATGCCGTTTTTGATGCTCTCAAGAAGACCTACATGTTGGTCACGCCAGAGGATTGGGTGCGTTAACATGGATAAACCGAGAAAATGTTTGGTTGCAGTGCGGATTCGTGGCATGAGTGACATTTCTCAGGAAATCAAAGACACTATGACTATGTTGCGGTTAACTCGAAACTGTCACGCTACGTTGCTTGACAATCGTCCCGCCTACAATGGTATGCTACGGAAAAGTAAAGATTACTTGACTTGGGGTGAAGTCTCCCAAGAGAATGTGGCTCTTCTTTTAAAGAAGAGGGGAAAGCTTGTAGGTGACAAGGAATTGACTGACGAGTATGCTAAAGAGTTGGATTACAAGTCGCTGGATGACTTGGCTGAAGCCATATTCAAAGTGGAAGTGGAGTTTAGCAGTCTTCCAGACGTTAAACCTGTGTTTCGTCTTCGTCCACCCAAGAAGGGCTTCAAAGGGAAAGTGAAACGAAGTTTTGCTGTTGGTGGAGAAGCTGGATATAGAGGCGACGAAATTAACGAACTCTTGAAAAGAATGGTATAACTGAACAGAAAACTCTTTATACTTACCATATCAGCACAATCTCAGTTAAGGAAGGAATTTGCTTGAGCAATCCGTGGTGGAGACGAAGAAAGAAGAAGAGTCCTTGGTTCACTGATATCTATGAAGAGCTCGAAAAGTTAGAGTATCTGATAGATGAAACTATCCAGAGGGCTTCGGAGGATTCCGATGATAAGTCTCCAGTCCGACGTAATCGTGTTCAAGGTTTCTCCATAAAACTTGGTCGTGACGGAAAGCCAGAAATTTACGATTTTGTTGGTCGTCGACCACGGCAAATTGAAGAAGATGAATCTGATGAGTCTGAGCCTCTGGTTGATCTCATCGCGGATGGTGACTCTTTGACAGTCTTGGCAGTGCTTCCGGGAGTCAGGAAAGAGGACATTGATCTTCGTGTTACTGAGAATTGTTTAACTATCTCCGTTGATACGGATGAGTTTGATTGGTATAACGAATATAAGCTTCCAACTAAAGTTAATCCAAAGTCTGCGCGTGCATCATACAAAAATGGCGTGTTGGACGTGAAAATGGAAAGCTTAGACAAGCATGTTAGAAATAATAAAATATCTGTGAAGAAGTGAGGTTTGAAATTTGCCACATAAAGCTAGAAAAGTTAGAAAACAGCGTGGGTCCAGAACCCATGGATACGGTCAGATAGGACAGCATAGAGCTGGAGGAGGACGTGGGGGACATGGAAAAGCAGGGTACGACAAACACAAATGGACGTACGTGATAAAACATGAACCTGACTACTGGCTAAAGAAAGGATTCGTGTCCACCAGAACCCTCGGCAAATCAGTCAACATCATTAATGTCGGAAAATTGGATGACTTAGCTAACAGGCTGGAATCTGAGAAGAAACTGGAGAAAAAAGACAAGAAAATCTTCTTGGACCTAGAAAGCCTTGGCTTTGACAAGCTCTTGGGAACTGGTAACATAAGTAAACCTATTGTTGTTAAGATTGCGTCCTTTTCTGAGGCTGCCTCCAGGAAACTGGAAGAGGCAGGTGGAGAAATCCTCAAAGAAGCAGAAGCATAAACCCCTAATTTTTTTGGGTTACCCAATTTAGTAACCTAAGTTGTCAAAGTGTTTATATTTGTGTTCAACATACGCAACTTAACAAATTAGCTTATACCCTAAAAACTTGAGGATGAAGGCGAGGAGATCATGGCTGGCAGATTCCTTTCAATGTTCGGACCGATATCACGGTACCTGCCTGAAGTAGGTTCACCAATCCGAAAAGTGAGCTTCAACGAGAAACTCTTCTGGACAGGCATTGCACTGGTAATATATCTTGTAATGAGTCAGATATCCCTCTTTAATATCGCAGAGGGAAATGATAACCTCGGTGCCATCAGAGTAATTTTTGCTTCAAGCCGGGGAACTCTTACAGAGCTTGGAATTGGTCCCATCGTAACGGGCGGTCTCATTTTGCAACTACTGATTGGATCAGGAATTATTGGAGCTGATTTAAGTAACCCTGAAGACAGGTCTTTGTTCACTGCAGCTAACAAATTTTTCTCCATACTTCTTACTGGAGTCCAAGCTGCTGCCTACCTCATAGGAGGAGTATACAATTACACTGATGCAAATGGAGTTTTGGTTGCTCCAGATTTAACTACAAACATAGTCGTCTTTATTCAGCTTCTTTGTGCTGGTGTAATCCTGATGCTCTTGGACGAGATGATACAGAAAGGCTGGGGAATCGGAAGCGGAATAAGCCTCTTCATCCTAGGCGGAGTAGCACAAGGAATTATGTGGTCCAGCTTTAGTCCTCTTGGTGGCACTGATGGAAAATATTTTTCAGGCGCATTTCTTGCCCTCGGTCAAGTAATTTCTGGCGGGGGTAACATAGCTGACGTCTTTTTCAGAACTAACTCAGCTGGCGTTCCTACGCAAGATCCCACTATGTTAGGTTTCATTGTAACAATCCTTGTCTTTATTATAGTAATCTATATGGAAGGTATCAAAGTTGAACTTCCCATCTCTCACGCCAACTACCGAGGATTTCGAGGCAAATACCCCATCAAACTTCTTTATGTCTCAAACCTGCCCGTAATATTTGCGTCTGCACTATTCGCCAACGTATTAGTTTTTGCCCGACTCCTGCAAAGCCAATTCCCAAATAATTTCTTTATTAACCTTATAGGTACCTTCAACGCAACGCAAAGTACCGCCCCTACCGGAGGTCTTGCATATTACGTAACATCCCCCTCAACTCCATATGCAGTCGCTAACGATCCTATTAGAGCCTTAGTTTTCGTTGGTGTCATGGTCGGTTTTGCTGTGATCTTTTCACTTACATGGCTAGAAGTAGGAGGATTAGGACCCGGCACTGTAGCAAAACAGCTTGTTGACTCTGGCATGCAAGTTCCAGGATTCCGTAGGTCAGGCAAATCCATAGAAATTATTCTCAAACGTTACATTCCCGTAGTTACAGTCCTTGGAGGCGCGATAATTGGTTTGCTTGCTTCTGTCTCACAATTCTTTGGAGTATTCGGATCAGGTACGGGTATATTGCTTGCAGTAGGTATCTTATATCAGTACTACCAACTACTTGTGCAGGAGCAGGTTGCTGAAATGTATCCGGCTCTTGGTCGCGTGTTAGGAGGATAAACTATGAACAATAACGTCAACCTCACAGGAAAAATTCACCCTTATGGAAGATGTAAAGTATGAGTTCATTCCTGGCGCAGCCTCCATACGTAACAATTGTTGTTATCGTTGTTTCCATAGCCATGAGCTTTTTTTCATCAATGATTAACATGCGATTCATGCCTAAGGAGCACCGCCAAAAAGTTAAGGACCTACAACGGAAGATATCGGCTTTGACAAAAGAAAAGAACGAAAACATGAAGACTGCAAAAAGTACAGACGACAAAAAGTTGCTCAAGAAAGCTCAGAAGCAGGAGAAGCAGCTTCTTCAGCTTCAATCTCAAGCCCTTTCTTTGTCTTCTAAACAGTTTAGGGTGTTTCCCATTACGATGGCAGTTTTCTTTATTGTTTGGCTTTTACTTACTGGAAGCATTCTCGGCATGAAATTCTTTGATAGCCCCTTCATTGGTCCATACCCCGTAGCTTATCTTCCATGGTTGGGAGGCGTAATGCAGTTATCCCTCTTCAACT
>Ga0316576_10001864_pt1 | contig 11718 bp, 8 predicted proteins | sample S0NA_FD_203075 | JGI IMG/M metagenome (GOLD analysis project Ga0316576, IMG submission 203075) | Rhizosphere microbial communities from salt marsh grasses in Alabama, United States - S0-2_050615r3r5 | ecosystem: Host-associated > Plants > Roots > Rhizosphere | place: USA: Alabama | collected... | reverse complement strand
GCGGGAGCTTCATCGCCTACGCGATCCTGCTCGCACTGCTCGTGGGGCTGTTCCAGCTGCTGCTCGGGGTGTTGCGGCTGGGCCTGGTGGTCAACTTCCTGTCCCATCCGGTGGTCAACGGCTTCACCAACGCGGCCGCGCTGATCATCGCGACCTCGCAGCTGTCGAAGATCTTCGGTGTGCAGGTCGAAAAGGCCCCGCACCACTACGAGACCGTCCTCCGGGTGGTGGAGTCGGCGCTGCACTGGACCCACCTGCCGACCCTCGGCATGGCGGTGCTCGCGTTCTCCATCATGTACGGTCTGCGCCGCTACAACCCTCGTCTGCCCAACGTGCTCGCCGCGGTGCTCGTCACCACGCTGCTGTCCTGGGCCATCAGATATGAACGCAACGCGACGGTGACGGCGGAACGGCTCGGCGACAAGGTGGTCGAGCAGGTGGAGGGGTTCAACACCGCGGTCGTCCAGCAGCGACGCCTCGAGGAGCTACGATCGGAGGGCAACCAGGTCTTCGCCACCATCGAGACCAGCACGGTGACCTTCTGCCAGCGGTGCCATCCTCCGCGGGACGTGGCGGACTTCCAGGCCCAGACCGCCGCCGGGGGCGAGGGGATGACCCAGCGGACCCTGGCGCTGCACCAGATGGCCGGGTTGCTCGATCGTCACCTCGGGGATGTCAAGAGCGAGGTGGAGTACCGTCGCTCCGGGCTTCGCGAGCTCGCGTTCCGGCGTGTCGAGAACCCAGCAGGCGACATCTTCTACCCCTTCGGGGAGGTCCCGGATGGCGTCGAGACCGACGGCCGTCGGTGGCGCCTGAAGGTGGGCTCTCAGCCGCTGGACCCGGAGTCGCTCGTCCTGATGGGGGGTGGGGCGGTGGTCGGGACGATTCCGCGTGGGCTGCCCACGCCGAAGGCGCCTCGTCTCGACGCGACCATCATCCCGAAGTTGATCCCGGCGGCCATGATCATCTCGATCCTCGGCTTCATGGAGGCGATCTCGATCGCCAAGGCGATGGCGGCGAAGACGCGCCAGCGACTCGACCCGAACCAGGAGCTCATCGGTCAGGGGCTCGCCAACATCGTCGGTTGCTGTTTCCAGAGCTACGCGGTGTCGGGCTCGTTCTCGAGGTCGGCGGTCAACCTCCAGGCCGGGGCGCGGACCGGCATGTCGAACGTGTTCTCGTCGCTGGTCGTCGTGATCGTGCTGCTGTTCCTTTCGCCGGGTCTGTACCACCTGCCGCAGGCGGTGCTGGCGGCGATCATCATGATGGCGGTCGTCGGGCTCCTGAATGTCTCGGGGTTCGTCCACGCCTGGCGGACCAAGCCGTTCGACGGCATCGTCTCCGTGATCACGTTCGTGGGCACGCTCGGGCTGGCGCCGCACCTCGAGTGGGGCATCCTCGCGGGCGTGGTGCTGTCGCTCGGCGGATATCTGTACCGCACGATGCGACCGCATGTGGCGCGGTTGGTGCCGGTCGAGGACGGCACGCTGCGTGACGCCGCCCGGCACCACCTCGGGTCGTGCCACTACATCTCGGTGATCGGGTTCGACGGTCCGCTCAACTTCGCGAGCACCAGCTACCTCGAGGACGAGATCCTCAACCGCGTCGCCGAGCAACCGAAGCTGCGCTATCTGCTGATCTCGGGACACGGCGTCACCGAGGTGGACGCGTCCGGCGAGGAGACCCTGCGCGGTCTGATCGACCGCCTGCGCGCGACCGGGACGCAGGTCCTGTTCGCCGGGTTGTCCGATGATGTGTTGGATGTCCTCAAGCGGTCGCACCTGCTCGACCGGATCGGCGCCGAAAACGTGTTCGCCACCGAGGTGCGCGCGATCGCGGCGGTGTACGCCGCGGCGCACCGCGAGGGCGACGAGGAGCAGTGTCCGTACCGGGGCGTGGTGCCGCGGCTCGTCGAGCTGTCACTGCATCCGGACGGCTCGTTGCGCGACGCGGACCGGTACCGGCTGCCGGTGTGTCGCCACGTGGCGGCGCTGCGCATCGACAGCCCCCTCAACCGTGCGAGCATCCGCTACGTCGAGGAGTGGGTCGTGGAGACCGTCGGTCAGCGGCTCGAGCTGCGGTCGGTGATCGTCGTCGGCCACCGGGTGACCTCGATCGACACCGAGGCGGCCACTCGACTCGGGGGGCTGGTGACCGAGCTGCGGCGGCACGACCTCGAGGTGGTGTTCAGCGGCCTGACGGACGACGTGGTCGACGAGCTCGACCGCGCCGGAGTGCTGGACACCATCGGTCGCGACGCCCTGTTCACGACGCAGGCGGAGGCGGTGGCCGCCGTGTGGCCCGCGGCCCACGAGGGCTCGGACGAGAAGGCGTGCCCGCTCGAGACCCTCGCACCGCGCCTGACGGAGCTCTCGTACCACCCCGAGGGGACGTTGCGGGACGCCGGCGTGCACGGGCTCAAACGCTGTCGCCACCTGGCTGTGCTCCGGATCGACGGACCTCTGCCGTTCGCCAGTCGCGGCGCCATGCCGTCCGCGTTCGACCGTTGGGCGGCCACCCGCCCGGCCGTGGACGACGTCATCTTCGTCGGCAGCGCGCTGGGACAGTTCGACCTCCGGGAGTCGGAGCATCTGCAGGAGTTCGTCACGCACGTCCGCGAGCGGGGCTTCCGGGTGGCGTTGGCGAACGTGCCGGATCGCGTCGCGGAGACCCTGGCCCGCAACGGGGTCGTCGACGCCCTCGGGCTCGACAGCTTCTTCGCCTCGGAGCCCGCGGCACTGGCGTCGATGTGGTCGCACGCCCACGCCGGCCATGACGAGGACGCGTGTCCCCTCGCGCCACTCCTGCCGCGGATCACCGAGCTCGCCCTGCATCCTGACGGTTCGTTCCGCGACGCGGCGCGGTACGGTCTCGAGCGGTGCCGGCACGTCGCGGTGCTGCGGTTCGACGGTCCCCTCGACTACTCCACCGTGGGTTTCTTCGAACGCCGCATCGACGAGCTGCTCGAGGGTCGTCCGGAGCTGCGCCACGTCCTCATCGCGGGCCATGCCCTCGGCCGGATCGACGCCGTCGCCGCCGAGGAGCTCGTGGGTGTCTTCCAGCGGCTGCGCGAGCGCGGCCTGCACGTCTGCATCAGCGGCCTGAAGGACGACGTCCTCGAGGTGTTGCGGCGTTCGGGTGTCGAGGAGGCGATCGGCGCGACCTGCATCTTCCCGACCCAGGCGGCTGCGCTCGAACGGCTGCACCCCCACGCCCACGAGGGATCCGACGAGGAGCGGTGCCCGCTGCGCGAGGTCGTCGAGTCGGAGTCCGTCGCCGGCTGAGGCGCCTCGCTCACCACCCCCGGGTGCGCAGGATGTCCTCGATCTGCTCCTGGGTGGCCTGCTCGTCGAGGGCGAGTCGCGTCCCGCGCGCCGTCCGGATGCGCTCCATCAGCGCGTCGATGTCGGCCGGCTTCTCGAGGATCTCGACGGCTCCGAGCTGCACCGCCTCGGCAGCGGTCTGCACCGTCGCCCGTCCGGACAGGATCATCACCTGCAGACGCGGTTGGACGTCGAGCAGCTCGCGCAGGGTCTGGAGACCGTCCATCCCCGGCATGGCGAGGTCGAGGACCACCGCGTCGAACGGCTCGTCGCGTGCGAGCCGGATCGCGTCGAGGCCGTTCGTGGCGGTGCGGACCTCGAGGCCGCGGCGACGGAGACGCTCGCCGAGAACCTCCAGGAACTCCTCCTCGTCGTCGACCAGCAGGACCTTGTCAGGGCGCATGGGTGTCCTCCGTCGTCATGACGTCCGCGGAGCGGACGTCGGAGAGCTCGAGCACGAAGCGGTGGGGATCGGTGGAGGAGGGCGTCTGCACGATCCGCCCGCAGCCGCGGCCGACCGCAGCGTCGATCGCCTCGAGCAGCTCCGGGGGAGCCGTCGGGATCGGATCGCCGCTCTCCACGGTGATCCGGACCGCCCCGGACGCGCGCTCCGCGAGCAGTCGGATCCGGCGAGCGGCGTCCGAGGCGCCGAGCGCGGCGTCCAGACACGCCGACACCGCGACGAGCATCGCGAACGGATCACCGACGAGGGTCATCTCCTCCAGCGGCGGCCGCAGCTCGAGCTGGGTTCGTGTGAGCCGGGCGAACCGCTCGGTGAGGGCGACCAGGCACTCGAGCATGTCGCAGACATCGTACGCCTCGCCGGTGCGGTCGACGCTGTGTGCGAAACGGTTGAGCTGCCGCAGCAGCTCCTGTCCGCGATCGGTCTGGCTGTGGATGCGGCCCGCCAGCTCGGCGAGGCGGCCGGAGTCGGGGGCGTCGCCTGCCGCGGCATCCCGCAGGATGTCATCCTGCAGGCCGGCGAGCTCGCCGATGATGTTGAGGACGTTGGTGAGCTCGTGGGTCGAGCCGGCCACCAGACGCCCGAACAGCGCCTCGCCGCCGGGCACGGTGCGTCGAAATCGGTGGCTGTCGCGCATGGGTCGCCCCTCAGGTCGCCGTGGCGGCGGTGCGGAGGATGTCGATCAGCGTGTCGAGGTCGACCGGTTTCTGCAGGTACGCCAGGGCCCCGAGGCTGAGCCCGGTCTCCGAATCCTCCACCGACCCGTGGCCGGTCATGAGCACCACCTTCATGCCGGGGTGACGGCGGTTCATCTGACGGACGACGTCGAGACCACCGAGGCCGGGCATCTTGACGTCGAGCACGACGACGTCGAACGGCTCGGCGTCCATACGTTCGAGAGCCTCGACGCCCGAGGTCGCGCCCACCGCGTGGATGCCGCGCAGTCCGAGCCGCTCGACAACGGCGGATACGAGCTCGTCCTCGTCGTCGACGAACAGCACCCTCATTCCTTCCATCGCGCCTCCCCGTGGCGTGTGGTCGGGAGGACGACCGTGAACCGCGTGCCGTGGCCCGGCTCGCTCTCCACGTCGATGTGTCCACCCAGCTTGTTCACGATGCCGTACGTGATCGACAGGCCCAGCCCGGTGCCGACGCCGTCCTTGGTCGTGAAGAACGGCTCGAAGATCCGCTCGAGGTTCTCGGTCGGGATGCCGACGCCGTCGTCGGCGATGGAGACCGCGATGTGGTCGTCGTCGAGCCTCCCGGCTTCGATCCCGACACGGCCGCCGTCGTCGACCGCGGCGAGGGCGTTGTTGAGGATGTTGAGGAACACCTGTTGCAGCTGTCCACGGTCGCTCACGAGCGTCGGCAGGTCGTCCGCCACCGACAGCGTGATGTCGAGATTCCGATACTCCGCCTCCTTGCCGAGGAAGCCGAGCACCTCCTTGAGCAGCACGCCGATGTCGATGGTGTCGCTGGTGACGTCCATGTGGCGGGCGAAACCGAGCAGTCGGTGCGTGATGGTCTTGCAACGGTCGACGGAGCGCAGGATCGAGTCCACCAGGCCGAGCAGTTTGTCGCGTTGGGGCATGCCGTCGTCGAGGCCGACCAGGTCGTGGAGGAGCCCGGCCTTCTCGTTGATGATCGCCAGCGGGTTATTGATCTCGTGGGCGACCCCGGCGGCGAGGCGACCGATGGAGGCGAGCTTGTTGGTGTACTCGACCTGGTGCATGAGCGCCGCGCGTCGCAGACTGGCCTCTCGCATGTTGTTGACGAACAGGGCGGACCCCCACAGGATCACGCCCAGGATCAGGGCGGCGCTGATCACCGAGAAGCCGATCAGCTCGCTGCGCAGCGTGAACCAGCGGCCCATCGTCTCCGACACCGGCTTGACCATCATGAGCACGAAGGGCGAGCTCTCGATCGCCGCGGAGGCGAGGAAAACCGGCCGGCCCCGCTCGTCGCGACGCTCCGCGACCTCGACACCCGTCGACACGACCGGGACGGCGAGGGGGATCCGCTTGAGTACCTGTCCGTACCGTCGAGAGGGCGTCTGCAGCACGCCGTCACGGTTGACCAGGAAGACGTCGTCGGACGACTCCAGGCCCGCGGTGATGACCTGGTCGCTGAGCATCTCGGCGTCGACGGTCGCACGCAGGATGTAGAAGCCGCCGTCGGGACGCTCGTGGCGTGACGCGATCACGAAGTGGGGCAGCTCGCGGAACCCCAGGAACACGTCGCTCGTGTAGGTTCCCCGGCGTGCGACCTCGTGAAACCAGGCCTGGTCGGCGTAGTTGCGGCCCTCGAGCTGATACGGACCCGAGTAGCACAGCTGCTCACCGCTGTCGGCGATCAGCCCGAGGTCGACGAACGCCCCCACCGCGAGTGACCGGTTCATGGCGTCGATGATGCGGGCCAGCGCGGCTTCACTGCACAGCTCGTCGAACGAGCGGTCGTTGTTGATGAAGGTCAGAGCCGACCGTCGCTCCGACAGGAACAGCTCGAGCGATCGCTTGAGGTTCAGCGTCAGACGCGAGAGCTGCTGGGCGGCCTCGGCCCGGATCACCTGGCGGTACTGGATATAGTTGATGGCGTTGGTGATCAGCAACGGCGCCAGGGAGACGGTCGCGGTCGCGAGCACGACGGACCGACGCAACCGGCGGTACCCACCCCCCGACAGGTGTGGGCGGACCTGGCCGCCGGACGCCGGACCGTCCGCGAGCCGGTCGCGCAGCGTGTCGAGGCGCGTGGGGTTGTCTGTCTGGATACCTCACCTCCCCGCGCGGACGACGTGGGCGCCAGGTCACGACCTCACGGTTCGTGGGTCGCCATCGTGTCGTCCGCGGGCTCCTCGTCCGCCGCGTTGACCTTGCGGTAGGCGGCCTTCATGGTGTCGGTGAGGACATCGAGGTCGACCGGCTTGCGCAGGTACGCGAATGCGCCGAGCTCGGCCGCGATCTCCTCTTCCCGGTCGGACCCGTGTCCGGTCAGAATGATCACCTCGGTCCGCGGATTGGTGCGCTTGACGCGGCGCAGCACCTCGAGGCCGTCGATACCGGGCATCTTCAGGTCGAGCACGATGACCTCGGGCTCGTCGTTGCGGACCATCTCGAGCGCCTGCTCGCCGTCGTACGCGATCGCGGGGGTGAACCGCCGGGACTGCAGTCGCTCGGACAGCGTGTGGACGAACTCGCGTTCATCGTCCACCAGCAGGACCTTGGACGGGACCTCGAGCTCGACGTTGAAGGCGACACCCGGCTCGGAGTAGTCGGGTCCCGGTCGCGCGGTCGCGGACGTCACCCCGTCCACCGCGGTGGCAATCGCCTCGAGCTCCTTCTGATGCCGTTCGAGGAACATGGAATGGTGCTTGATGAGGATGGTGACCGCGCCGTCCCGGGCCTCGACGTCGACGTCGTGCCCTCCCTCCGCGAGCGCCACGTTGACGGCGGCCGCCAGCTGGAAATCCCGGATCGCACGCTGGACGGCAGGCGTCAGGGCGAGCACCGGCTGGGTGGCGTACCCGGCGAGCATCTTCACCGCCTCGTCGATCGAGTGCTCGTGCATGGGCAGGAACACGTCATACAGGTCGGTGTCCCACGGCCCGGTGTCGGCCACCAGCGACGTCCACTCGGCCCGGGTCTCGTCGTCGCGCGACACGATGCGGTCCGCGTCGCGGCGCGACAGGCCCGCCGCGACCGCCTGGTCGACCCGCCACTCGTGGGTTCCGGCGAGGCACACCTTGAGCACGTGCGTCAGCGTGCGCGGCAGCAGGTGGCCGACCAGGCCCTGGTAGATCCAGCCGTCAGTCGCGACGGCGTCCGCGATACACGCGCGCAGCACCGCCACCTGCCGCACCCGCTCACGCCGTGGCGTGCCGAAGAACGACGGCGGTTCGGAGAGCTGGCGCTGCAGTTTCTTCGGTGACATGCCGTAGCGGTCGGCGGCAAGGGCGAACAGTGCCCAGTCGTCGACGCGCTCGACTTCCAGGTGCCGTGCCAGGGCCTCGACGACCTCCGGGCCGTGACAGTGGGCAGCAGCGTCGATGACGATCACCGGCATGTGGCACTCCCCGCTCCGACGCGGCACGGCGGTCGGGTCCGATCTCCGAGACCCTGTCTCGACAACGGGTCTCGATCCGAGATGACGCCGTGTGGGCGTCATCTCGATTCTAGCTCCGAAGGATGTCAAAGTCACGTTGGAGAATTGGTTCGAACGGCCGGAGGAGTGCCCTCGAAGCTATACTGCGTGCATGAAGATCATCCTCGCAGCGTTCGTCGCCGTCCTCGCGTGCGCCCTGGTGCTGGCGGTCTCGGTACCGGACGAGGCCAGCTTCCACCGGCACCTCGCGAAGCTGGACCAGAATGACGCCGAGGACAACCTGCTGCAGCGTGCCGGGGAGAGCGTCGGCCGGGCCCAGGCGAAGCTGACCGCCGACTACCGGGACCACACGCTCTGGGCCACCGTCGAGCTCACGCGCGGGACCGAGCGGCAACGCTGGCTCGGCGTGCTCGGAATGTGGCTGCGAATGTCCTCGACCACCGACCGCTGACCGATGCCCTCACGCCGCCCGACTTCGAGGGTCCGCTGGCGGCCCTGGACGCTCGCGGCGGCCGCCGGCGCGTCTCTCGCGCTCGCGCTCCCGGGTCTCCACTGGTGGCCTCTGGCGCTCCTGATGCCCGGGTTGCTCCTCGCCGCTATCGAGGGCGCGGGTATTCGTCGCGCGGCCCTGGTCGCGTGGTTCGGAGGTATCGTCCACTGGTCGCTCACCGTCGGGTGGGTGACCTCTGTCCTGCACGTGTACGGTGGCATGTCGTGGGCGACGTCCGCGGGCTCGGTGGTGCTGATGGCCGTGATCCTGGGAGCCGGGTGGGCTGTCGCCGCCGCCGTCACCGCTGCCGTCCCGGCCAGGTGGCGCCCGTGGATGCTGCCGGCCGCCTGGGTCGCCATGGAGGCGGGATGGCGGTACCAGCCGTGGCGGTTCCCGTGGAACCCGGTGGCGGCGACGATGACGGCATGGCCCCCGCTGCTCGGATCGTTGCCTGTGTGGGGCGGCGCGGGTCTCGGATGGGCGCTGCTCGCGCTGGGCGCCGGGCTCGCGACACTGCTGTCCGGGCGTGACCGACGCGTCGGATCCGCGCTCGTGGCCGTCTCCGTCCTCGGGTTGATGGTGGCGTCCGTGGTCGCCCCGCCTCCAGCGTCCGGAGGCGCGACCGTGACGGTGGCGATGATCCAGCCGGGGACGTCGCAGTCCGAACGGTGGGACCCGTCGACGTGGCGGGAGACCTCGGAGCGCGTCTTCGATCTGACCGCCGACGCCGCGGCGGCTGGCGCCGAGCTGGTGTTGTGGCCCGAGGGAGCGGTGGCCTACCGGCTCGAGACCGACGCCGTCTACGCCGAGCGCGTCACCCGGCTGGCGTCGGCCCTCGGTGTCGAGATCGTCCTGAACTCCATCGGTGCCACTGCCGATGGCGGCTACGCCAACTCCGCCTACCTGGTCACCGCCGCCGGGGTGTCGCCCGTGCGCTATGACAAGGTCAAGCTGGTGCCGTTCGGCGAGTACGTCCCGAGGTGGGCGTCGGTGCTCTTCAGCGACTCGCTGGTCCGTGAGGTGGGGCAGTTCGAGCCAGGTGCCGGTCCGGTCACGCTGCCCGCCCGCGTGCCGCTGGCGGTGGCCATCTGCTACGAGGTGGTGTTCCCGGACCTGATCGCGGCGCAGGTGCGCGACGGTGCGGGCGTGCTGGTGACCCTGACGAACGACGGCTGGTACGGTGACTCGTGGGCGCCGCGGCAGCACTGGGCCCAGGCGGTGCTGCGGGCGGTCGAGACCCGGCGCTGGCTGGTGCGCGCCGCGTTGTCGGGGATCTCGGGCGCCATCGACCCGCGAGGCGGCGTCCACGGCCGCATGGGCGTGGGCGAGTCCGGGATCTCGATCGTCGAGGTTCGGGCTCTCGGCGGGTTGACGCCCCGAGTGCGCTGGGGCGACTGGTGGACGGTGCTGTGCGTGGTCGTCGCCGGCCTCCTGCTGGTCGCCGGGAACATCCGGGGCCGACGATCTGTCTGGTAGGATGAACGGCCCGCAACGGGCCCGGCGGTCGCTGACGACCGCGCGACGGAGGCGACACGATGCTCGACGAACTGGTCTCGAACGGTGAGGACGTGATCGAGAGGATCTCCCGTCTCCGGGGGTATCTTTGACGAGGACGCGCTCCAGCGCGACCTCGCGGTGGTGGATGACAAGGCCCAGGACCCGGACATCTGGTCGGACCAGGAGCAGGCCCGTGCGGTGATGCGCGAGCGGGCCGAGCTGCAGCAGGCCGTCGAGCGTGCGGCGCGCCTGCGCGAGGCCCAGGACGAGATCGAGGTCCTGCTCGAGTTCGCCCGCGAGGGCGAGGAGGGCGGCGAGGACGAGCTGCGGCGTGCGCTCGACCGCATCGCTCCGGAGCTGGACCGGATCGAGCTCGTGACCAAGATGACCGGTGAGCACGACGGCTCGAACGCGTACATCGAGATCAAGCCGGGCGCCGGCGGTACCGAGTCGCAGGACTGGGCGCAGATGCTCGAGCGGATGTACTTGCGGTGGGCCGAGCGGCGCGGATTCGATGTCGAGATCATCGACGAGCAGCCGGGCGAGGAGGCGGGCGTCAAGGGCGCCACGCTGCTCGTCAAGGGCCCGTACGCCTACGGCCACCTGAAGGCCGAGAACGGCGTCCACCGGCTGGTCCGGATCTCGCCGTTCGACTCCCAGGCGCGTCGCCACACGTCGTTCGCGTCGGCGCACGTGTACCCCGAGGTCGACGAGGAGATCGAGCTCGAGATCCCGGAGAAGGACCTGCGGGTCGACCGCTACTGCTCGTCGGGACCGGGTGGCCAGGGCGTCAACACGACCTACTCGGCGGTGCGCGTGGTGCACGAACCCACGGGCATCATCGTCACCTGCCAGAACGAGCGCTCGCAGATCAAGAACCTCGCCTCGGCGATGAAGGTGCTCAAGGCGCGTCTGTACCAGCTCGAGCTCGAGAAGCGAGAGGAGGAGCTCGCGAAGCTGAAGGGGCCGAAGAAGGACATCTCGTGGGGCAACCAGATCCGGTCGTACGTCCTGCAGCCGTACCGCATGGTCAAGGACGCGCGCACCGGGCACGAGGTGGGCAACGCGGACGCGGTTCTCGATGGCGACCTCGACGGCTTCATCGAGGCGTTCCTGCACTGGAACACGCAGCAGCAGGCGTGAGCCCGGCCGCGGATGGGGGTGGTTGCGTCTCCGCCTGTGAAGGGTTAAATTTCATCATGCGCGAGGCGTGAAGAAAACGTTTCGGGCGAGCGGCGGCCTGGTCCGTGCGGCCCCGAACCGGTCACGACGCGACGACCGATTCGAAGGAGTGACACCATGGCGACCACCGCGGCCGACGGCACCCGCACCACCGAGTTCATCAACCTCGAGGAGCGCTACGGCGCCCACAACTACCACCCGCTCGACGTCGTCATCGAACGCGCCGAGGGCGCGTGGGTGTGGGACGTGGACGGTCGGCGGTATCTCGACTGCCTCGCGGCGTACTCCGCGGTCAACCAGGGCCACTGCCACCCACGGCTCGTCCGGACGCTCAAGGAGCAGGCCGAGCGCGTGACCCTGACCTCGCGGGCCTTCCGCAACGACCAGCTCGGGCCGTTCTGCCAGGAGATCTGCGAGCTCACCGGCTTCGACCGCATGCTGCCCATGAACACGGGTGCCGAGGCGGTGGAGACCGCCATCAAGGCGGCCCGCAAGTGGGGCTACACCGTCAAGGGGATCGAGGAGAACGCGGCGGAGATCCTGGTCTTCGACGGCAACTTCCACGGGCGCACGACGACCATCGTCGGCTTCTCGGCCGATCCCGAGTACCGCTTCGGCTTCGGGCCGTTCACACCCGGCTTCCGGATTCTGCCGTACGGCGACCT
>Ga0316576_10001863_pt1 | contig 11718 bp, 10 predicted proteins | sample S0NA_FD_203075 | JGI IMG/M metagenome (GOLD analysis project Ga0316576, IMG submission 203075) | Rhizosphere microbial communities from salt marsh grasses in Alabama, United States - S0-2_050615r3r5 | ecosystem: Host-associated > Plants > Roots > Rhizosphere | place: USA: Alabama | collected... | reverse complement strand
GCTCGCGCAGCAGCCGCAGCAGGCCGGCGGGATCGCCGGCGGCGGCAATCCCGCGGCCCATGGGCGCAGCGGCGATGAGGTCGATGCCGAGCAGCGTCATGCTCCGCCCGCCGACGCGCACGGGCGCGTCGATGACCGGCGTCGCCCGCGTCAGGCCATGGGTCAGCCGCAAGTCGGCGTAGACCTGCTCCGGAATGCTGCCGCCGGCCGCCTCGATCTGATGCGTCGCCGGTCCTGTTACTTGCTCCACGGACAGCCGGAAGCCGCGGCGGGCGCTCTCGTTGGCCAGGTCCACGGCGACCACCACGGCCACGCCGAGCGCGATACCGATGACCGACAGCCAGGTCTGCCAGGGATGGCGGGCCAGGTAGCGTCGGCTGCCGGCCAGCAGGGCCGGTGTCACCATGACAGGGCCCCGGTCTCCGTGGTCAGGCGCCCGGCGTCCAGGGCCAGCACGCGGCCGGCGATCTCCGAGACTCGGCGGCTGTGGGTGACCAGGATCAGCGTGCGGCCCTCGTCGCGGAACAGGTGGCCGAGCAGCTCCAGCACGACGTTGCCGGTGCGTGCGTCCAGGTTGCCGGTGGGCTCGTCGGCCAGCACCAGGGCCGGTTCGTGGATGACGGCGCGGGCGATGGCGACGCGCTGTTGCTCGCCGCCGGAGAGCTGGTCCGGAAAGGCGTCCTCGCGGCCGTCCAGGCCGACCTGGCCCAGCAGCGCGGCAATGCGCCCGGGCCGCTCGCGTGCCGGCGTGCCGTTCAGCTCCAGCGGCAGGGCCAGGTTCTCGGCCACGGTCAGTGTGGGGATCAGGTTGAAGAACTGGTAGATGAAGCCGATGTGGCGGCGCCGCAGCAGCGTCAGCTCCGGCTCGCCCATGGCTGTGATGCTGCGGCCCATGATCGCGACCTCGCCGGTGTCGGGCCGGTCGATGCCGGCGAGCAGGTTCAGCAGCGTGGACTTGCCCGAGCCACTGCGGCCGAGCAGTGCGACGCACTCGCCCCGGGCGATGTCGAAGGCTACATCGCGCAACACCGTGCGCTGTTGCCGGCCCTCGGCGTAGGACTTTCCAAGACCGGTGACGGCGAGTATGGGGTTGTCTCGGTCCGCGGCGTCCATGGTGAGCGTCATGGAATCACAGCCATCGAACCAGATAGTAGAGCTTCTGCCCTTCGGAGGACGACGAAGGCCCGTAGACCACCGCGGGCAGCAGCTTGCGCGCCTCGTCACGGCCGGCAAGCGCATCCGCCTCGCTCTCCATGACCGTTACGCAGCCTTCCGGAAAGCGTGCCCGCCGGCGGCTGGGCGACTTGATCAGCGCGAAGTGCTCGGCCAGGGAGCGGGACTCGGGATCGACGATGACGTGAGGCATTGCGGCTATCAGGGCGATGTCCTGTTCTGGCCTATCTTGAGCACCGGGGAGCCATGGTCAAGGTGAGGCCGGTGAACGTCTCACGACCGGTAGATAGAAGGGTCGGTGCTGAGGGGCCCTAAGTTCGTCACGGGAGCGGCCCAGCATACCGGACAAAAATCTGGTCCACGTCTGCTTCCCTCCGGGCGCCCAATCATGAATGCCGACGCATTTGCGCGGCTCTGCCGCCAGGTGTCGGCCGCGACTCCGAAAAGTGTCTAGGCATATGCGCTGGCCTCGACGGAGCCCTATCAGGTCGGCTGCATGTGCACAACCACGGCCTTCGCCGCCGGCGGCCATGACCAAACCTTGAGCGCCAACGGCCGCCACGCGACGCGGACCAATCCCAGGTATGCATCGGTCAGTAGGCAGCCTCATATGGACTTTGGCTGGCGCCCGCTCATGGACCTGTCGGACATCGATGTTGCCACCGTGAAGTCCCTGATCGACCGCGGCATCGCAACCGACGGAATCCGTCCCCCGAAACCGGCCAATTGCTCAATACCGACGAAGCGATCGGGCGGAGCGTGCGAGCGCTGGGCTACGGGCGGAACGAGCGGATCCTCGGCGATGCCATCCGGCTCGAGCACATCGGGCGGTATCGGTCGAACAGATGGTTCCGCAAACGGGACGCGAGGCCGGCGCGGTCGCTGCTGTCCCGGCCCCCCGCGGCCAGCCAGCGCGTTCAAAACGTATCCAATAACCTTTGAAAATAGTCTTGCTACCACTGTTTGTGCTGGCAGCAGCATTGCTTTTTTCCGGCTGTGGGAGGATAGCTCCGGGTGTACGCAACGGCGGCGTATTGCTGGCGTCATAAGGATTCTGAGGCAGCCGGGCGGGACATGCGCCGCGGAGCCACCGTACAGGAAAAGCTGCGGTAATGGTTCCTGCCGTATGACCCCAACGCACCTTTTTTTACACCTCTGAGCGCCGTGACAAAGTAGAGTAATGGCTTAAAAAACAGTTGGTAACGCTTCTGATACGGATGTGTAGGGATGTTTCTCTCGTAGTGTGTAACGTAAGGGGGACACTTCAGAAGTGCGTCTCAGTCCTGGCTCGGCTCCGCTTGGAACTATCTGGTCGAAAACTTATAAAAATATCATAAAAACAGATACTTAAAAATAATTCTAGCCTTCGCTGGGCTTATGTTTGCGTCCGCCCCTGGGGAAGTGAGGCGGCAGACAGGTTCTTGCTAGCTGAGACTTGTGTATAGATCGCTGACAACTGTCCCAGATCTGAGTACGGGTTTTCCATGTAACCTTGTTGAGAGGTTTGATGGAATTAAAGAAATCAGAATGATATCCATATTGGCGCGAAACTTGCTTAGAACGCCTTGAGACGCCGACATGCGGTCGCTAGACATGGCTAGCATCACGCGTTGCTGCCGGTTTAGGCGCTAAGTACTCGCGCTTTTTTCGCGGCCGGCCACGGGTTGCGCGAGAAAGGTTGTCTCACAAACGTACGCTAGTACCAACTCTGGTAAGGAGAGAACGAGATGACCCCCAAACGATACATTGCCTCCCCCTTTGCGGTGGTTGCGTGCAGCTTGTTTATTGCACACGGCGCGATGGCAGAGGCAGAACTGGATTTTACGAGTAATGTCTGGAAAGATGGTTGGGAGAACGTGACGGTCGACGGCGTGACCGTAACAGTGACGCTGTCCTCGTTTCCGGCGAATCGCCTGTCGTTCGTTGACGACGGAACGCAGAATGGAGGAACGACCAGCTTCTCGGGCGGTCCGCTGGCGGAAGACTTCGACGGCATCGGCATCGGCGATGACGAGATTGGCGGAACCGAGGAGCTGACTATAGACTTTGGCGGCGTCGACCTCTACGTTACGGGCGCGGCGTTCCTAGACTTGTTCTTCTCGGAAGCCCCAAGCGATGTGGAGAAGATCGCTTTGAGGTACTACCGGGACGGTGCGGAACTATCTGATCCGCCGTCGCCGCAGGTGTTCGAGGGAGTACAGTTATACACGAGGGGAGCAAGCGGATGGCTGCAACAAGCATTCGCGGGCGTGCTCGCAGATCACGTCAAAGTCGTATTCTTTGAGGGTAACGACAACACGGGCGTCGGCGATGCCGCCATGGCAGCTCTTCGGGTGCAAGTCGTTCCGATCCCCGCGGCCGCGTGGTTGTTCGGCTCGGCATTACTTGGCATGGTCGGTGTAGGTGCCCGCAGGGCCAAGAAGGCCTGAGTCGGACCTGGTGTCGGCCGTCTGATCTGTACGGGCCGTCTGGGCCCGTTCGGTTTGCTCCGTCGACGGTGCCGCGCTCATCAGTCAATGCCGTCCTTCGGTATCTGGAGCAATCGCGCAGCTGCGCCGCGTTCCGCGAGCATTTTCCCTCTGTGACGGCCGCCGCAACAGGACCGGCGGATCGCGGGTAATTTTTTGGAACCGCACGATTGTTCAATTCCAGCTCGTATTTTAACTGCGTGGCTCGTTCGCTGCCACGCCTAACTTGAGCAGATATTTCAGAAGAACGAGTGTCGAGTGGTCCATTTTGCGCTAGGTCATGCAGATGTAGAGCGGCATGACCGTAGCTGCCGTACCGGTGCCGGGAGGCCGTTCATGATGCGATTTAGAACATACGGGCTGGTTTTGTTGTTCGCGCTCCTGATGACAGGTTGCAGTGTAGAGGACCGCGTCCAGAGCCACCTTGAAAGGGGTAAGGGGCTGTACGAGCAGGGCGATCTCGTCAAGGCCAGGCTTGAGCTCAAGAACGTGTTGCAGATCGATCCGCTCCAACCTGAGGCATGGCACGTGCTTGCGAGAATCGAGGAGCAGGAACAGAACTGGCGGCAGGCCTATGGCGCCTATTCGCGCGCCGTGGAACTCGACGCGGACAACACGGCAGCACGGCTGAAGATGGGGGCGTTCCTGCTCGCCGGGGAGCGGTACGACGAAGCGCTTGCCGCGGCCGCCGCGGTGCTTGCGGCCAATCCGAACGATGCCGGGGCCTTGGCGCTGCGCGGCGCCGTGAAGCAGCAGCAGGACGATCTCGATGGCGCCTTGGCGGATGCCGAAGCCGCATTGGCAATTGATGCGCAAAGCGCCGAGGCGCTTGGACTGCTGGCTGATCTTCGCATGCGCCAGGGTATGTTGGATGAGGCCAAGGCCCTTCTCGAGACCGCAGTCGGCGCTCATCCGGACAACGTCTCGTTCAAGCTTTCGCTAGCCGCCATAGAGCAGCAGCGGGGGAATTCGGGAGAAGTCCGCCGCTTGCTGGAGACGGTGGTGCAGCAACAGCCGGAAGAACCTGCACATCGCTTGCGGCTCGCGCGCTACTTGGTTTCCCGGGGAGACTTGGACGGCGCGGAGCGTACGTTGCGCGATGCCGTCGATGCCTCCCCGGCGGACTTGAACCGCAAGCTGATGCTCATCGATTTCCTCGCGCAGAATGAGGATGCCGACGCGGCGACCGCGCAACTGAAAGAGTGGATCGACGCCATGCCGGACGACTACGCACTTCAGTTTGCGTTGGCCGAGCGGTACGGCAGGGCGCGAGAATACGACGAGGCGGAGGCAACGTATCGCCGGATCATCGAGCGCGCCGGTGAAAGTCCCGAGGGCGTGCGGGCGCGGGGACGGCTCGCTGCGTCCCTGCTCGGCCGGAACCAACCGGACGAGGCCGAAAAACTAGCGCAAGCGGTGCTGGCGAAGGAAGACAAGAATGCCGACGCGCTCTTGGTGCGCGCCGCCATTGCGCTGCAGCGGGAGGATGGCGACGAGGCGATCGCCGACCTACGTACGCTGTTGCGTAATGATCCGGAATCCGTGCCGGCGCTGCGGCTCCTTGCTCAGGCTCATGCCCTGAGGAAGGAGGTCGCGCTGGCAGAGGATGCGCTGCAGAAGGCCATCGAGTTTGCCCCCAAGATCTCGGCGACGTACTTGCAGCTTGCGGCCTTGCGCACCAGCACGGGCGACGTCGAGGGCGCCGAACAAGTCCTGGAGCGGTCGCTGGGTGAGCTGCCTGAGGATGCCAAGTTACAGACGGCTCTGGCCCGGCTGCAGCTCAGCCAGGAAGACCTCGATGCTTTGGAAGCGACGGCCGAGCAGGTGCTGCGCTCGCGCCCGGAGCATCCGCTGGCCTATTACCTCAAAGGCGTCGTTCTGCAGCGGCGGGGCAACTTCGAAGCCAGTGTCGACCAGTTCGAAAAGGCCCTCGCGAAGAATCCGAAGGCAGGCGAACCCTTGGCAGCCGTTACCCAGTCATACCTGGCCCTCGGACAGCTCGAACGTGCTCGAAAGCGGCTGGACCAACTCTTGGAGGACAACCCGGAAAACCTGACAGCAATCAATCTTCTCGCCGAGGTCTATCTGGCGATGGACGAGCCGGAAAAGACGCGAGCCCAGCTGGCGCGGGCAATCGATCTCGCTCCAGGCTCACCGCGTGCGTATCAGCGCATGGCGGTACTGCAGGCGACCGCCGGCCAACTCGACGCAGCCCGGCAGACAATCGAGCAGGGATTGAAGATGACTCAGCGCGACGCGGGGCTGCTGCTTAGTTTTGGAATGCTGGAACACCAGCTTGGAGACGACGACGCAGCGATCAGCGCCTACGAAGAGGTCCTGAAAAAGGTCCCGCAGGCTCCCGCGGCCGCGAACAATCTCGCCATTCTGCTTGCTTCCCGTGCTGGGAACGACCCGGCCAGTCTGGCGCGAGCCCAGGCGCTTACGGAGCCTCTGGCCGGGTCCGGCGACGCGGCACTCATCGACACCGCAGGTTGGATCGACTACTTGGATGGGGATTTCGACGGTGCTGTGCGACTGCTGGAGAGGGCGGCGCGACTCGCCGACCCGACACCCGAGCGTCAGTACCACCTCGGTATGGTCTACCTCAAAGTGGGCCGGACCGAGCGAGGCCGCGAACTCCTCGCCAGTGCCATTGCAGCAGGCACCCCTTTCCCCGGTATCGAAGAGGCGCGTGCAGCGGTGGTTCGCATGGGCTTACAGGCGCAGTAGGGCGCCGTCATCTGCGCGTCCTCGGCAGTTTCTGCGAATACGAAAGCTTTGTGCCTAAGCGACCCGTGCTCTGTCTCGGCGGTGTGCTTTGGCTCCAACGCCCGAGAGCGCGAGTGTTGCTGTCTAGAACACGGACCGGGCCATCGGTCAGATCCAGTCCCTGAGCCGGCTGGACCTCAACCTGCGGTGTGCTGGTTCCGCAGCCGCTCCCGTCTGGTGTCGGTCGGTCGGGTCCCGCGCGACCCGGCCCTGCAATTCCCTGTTTCCCGCATGTTGCCGTGGAGGTTATCCGACCCAGTCTCCGGACACTTCTCCGCTAGCCCTATTTGGCAAAAAACAGACCGGACAACTGCGCCCGAAACGTGTGGCACTTGCGCAGCGAGGCTAATCGACGATCTCCGGGCGCTGTCGCCGCGAGTCAGCACGACCTCCGCTCCGGTATGATGCGATGTTGATGCGCCGCCGTCCGCGGCAGTTGCCGAGCGGCTGTCCGGCCGGCGCTCCAACCGGGAGGCCGCGAGCCCCATGCACGCCCATCACGCCTTGGTCCTGAATTTCCACCAGCCCCCCGGCAACCTCGAATACTTGCTGGAGCACGAGACCTGGGAGGCCAAGGAGATCCTGTTCGCCATGGACCGCATGCCCCGCAGCCTGTGGGGGCAGGAGGACTTGGCGCGGGTGCACCTTTCGCTGTCCGGTACGCTGCTGGAGACCCTGTCCTCACCCGGCTTTCAGGAGCGCGTCTACGGCATCGTGGACTGCGGCAAGCTCCTGTGGCACCTGCAGAATCGCCAGCTGTTCGACGTGCTCGGCACCGGCTACTACCATCCCGTGCTGCCGCTGATCCCGGCTGCCGACCGTGCCGAGCACCTGCGCCGCTGGCAGGAGCAGGCGAAGCACCTGTTCTGGCGCACCGACTTCCAGGGCTTCTGGCCCCCGGAGATGGGTTTCTCGATGGAGCTGATTCCGCTGCTGCGCGCCTTCGGCTACCGCTTCGTGCTGGTGGACAGCGAGCACGTGGAGGCACTGGAGCCGATGAGCTGGCAGGAGCTCCGCTACCGGCCCCACATCGCCCGCCATGGCGACGACGAGATCATCGTCGTGGTCCGCGACCGCGAGCTGTCAGACGCCCAGGAGTCGGGTATGGATGTGGACTGGTTCCTCGCCGAGGTCGCCGAGCGCACCCGCTGGTGCGACTTCCCGCCGCTGGTCACCACGGCCACAGACGGCGAGAACGGCGGCTGGTTCCGCAACGTCACCGAGGGCGCCAACTATTGGACCGCCTTCTACCTCCCGCTCCTGGAGCGGGTGCGCGCCGGAGAAGCCGAGGTCAGGCCCACGTTCATCCACGACTACCTGGACGAGCACGGCGCTCACGGCGAGGTGCGCGTGCGCACGGGTGCCTGGAATACCGGGTGGCACCATGGCAAGGGTTTCACCCAGTGGACCGGCTCGGTGACCCAGCGCGTGGTGCTGGCCCGCTGTGCCGAGGTCAGCACCGCCCTGCATCAGGCCGCCGAGCGTGCGGCCGCGGCGCCCAGCGACGATCCGGTGGTGGAGACGGCCCTGACCGAGGCGCGCTGGCGCCTGCTGCGCGGCGAGACCAGCTGCTTTATTTTCTGGGGGGAGGCCTGGTGCGACCGCGCCCAGGCCGACCTGGACGCCGCCGCGCAGGCCATCGAAGACGCCGAGCGCCGGCTCGGCCCGACCCCGGACTGAGCGTTGTCGGCAGCGGCTCACCGCTGACATCGGCGAGCCGGCCCGCGCCATCACTCGAACGAGACCGGCCCCATGGACCTGACCCTGCGCGCCGCCGAATCCATGCTGCTGATCGTCACGCTGATCGCGCTGGCCGCCCTCCTGCGCGGCACCCGCGTCCTCGCCGAGGAGCACGCCGGGGTCTTCGCCCGCGAGCACGGCTGTGACAGCCAGCTGGGCGCCGCCCTGATCCTGTCCACGACGCTGCTCGCCATCGTCAGCATCCCGGTGGTGGTGGTCTGGCTGATTTGACCCGTTGGGGCCGTCTCGCCCGGCTGCCGGACCGCAAGCGCGATGCGGCCGTTCCGCTTGGCTATGCTTCCATGGCCCAAATCATGCACCAAGTCATGGAATGCGATCGAATGAGATCGGCGCTGCTCCGAGCTCCGGTCCCGATCCCATCCTGATCCCGAATCCCGACCCTGACGTCATCCCCATCAACGACAGCAGAGGAGACCTGCCGTGACCCAGCTTCCCGAGATGATCGACGGCCTGCCCAACGTCTGCGGTGCCGAGAGCGCCGTCGCCGACGCCATGGCCGCCGGTAAAGAGAAATCCCTGTCCGCCTCGCCGGGCGGCGTGGACTTCAGCGGCATTCGCGCCGCCTGTGCCATCGCGCTGCACCAGCACCAGCCGCTGATCCCGGCCGGCGGCGACGACCTCAAGAACGCGGCCATCATCAGCAACCTCCAGTACATGATGGAGCACCAGGACATCGGCGATAACTACAACGCGCCGGCCTTCGTCTGGTGCTACAAGCGCATGGGCGAGTTCATCCCGCAGCTGATCGAGGAGGGCAAATCGCCGCGCGTCATGCTGGAGTATTCCGGCACGCTGCTCTACGGCCTGCGCCAGATGGGCGAGGGGCATGTCGTCGACGCGCTGAAGAACATCACGATGAACCCCGATTTCAACTGGGCCGTGGAATGGCTCGGCATGCCTTGGGGCCACGCTGTGGCGCCGTCCACGCCGGTGCAGGATTACCGGCTGCACGTGCAGGCCTTCCAGCATCACTTCGCGGCCATCTTCGGCCTGGAGGCCCTGGAGCGGGTGCGCGGCTTTTCGCCGTCGGAAATGGCCCTGCCGAACCATCCGGACGTGGCCTATGAGTTCATCAAGACGCTGAAGGACTGCGGCTACCAGTGGGTCCTGGTGCAGGAGCACAGCGTCGAGCAGGTCGAGAACGGCTGGCATCCCCAGCGCCCGCACCTGCCGCATCGGCTGACCTGCACCAACTCCAAGGGCGAGACGGCGAGCATCGTCGCGCTGGTCAAGACCCAGGGCTCCGATACCAAGCTGGTCGCGCAGATGCAGCCCTGGTACGAGGCGCAGGGCCTGGAGCGCTGGGAACTGGCCGGCAAGTCGGTGCCGCCGCTGGTGACGCAGATCGCCGACGGCGAGAACGGCGGCGTGATGATGAACGAGTTCCCGGCCAAGTTCTTCGAGGTCGTGCGCGCCGCCTCCGGCAGCGACGTGCCGCTGATGAACGGCAGCGAATACCTCGAACAGCTCTATGCCATGGGCATCACCGACAGCGACTTCACCGAGATCCGGCCGGTGCAGCAGGGCAAGATCTGGGAGCGCATGCAGCCCGGCGACGGCCCGGACAAGCTGGAGACGGTCATCGAGGAGCTGAAGAAGGAAGACCACCAGTTCCACATGGACGGCGGCAGCTGGACCAACGACCTGTCCTGGGTCAAGGGCTACGACAACGTCATCGGGCCGATGGAGGAGGCCAGCTCGCTGTTCAACGAGAAGGTGCTGAAGCCCGGCACGGCCACGGACGACCCGCGCTTCCGCAACGCCCTGTTCCACCTGATGGCCAGCCAGACCAGCTGCTACCGCTACTGGGGCCAGGGCCTGTGGACCGACTACGGCCGCGAGATCTGCCGGCGGGTGATGGACATCGTCAACTACGACTTCGGCTGAGCCACCGTAGCCCGGCTCTCGCCCGGGAGCGGCGAGGGCTGGGCTCGTCGCCGACTTTGTCGCGAGGACACATCCCAGCTCCGGCCGTCCTGCGGCAGCCGCCCAAAGTCGTCGACGACCTGGACCGCGCAGGGCGGTTCCTCCGACCACCGCCACAGCACCAGGTTCTGCCGTCGCGGGGCGTCCGGCGCCGGATTCGAGGCCGGCGCGAAGCTCGGCACCCGCGCGCCCTGGCAGTCCATGGCGATCAAGGCATCGGCGAGCCGCCAGCTCGGCGGCTCGAGGCCCTGGCTCGCGAGGTCTTCCCAGGCACAGGCGAGGTCGGCGGGGTCGATGCCGGCCGCGGCGAGCGCCGCGGGGTCGGTGAGCTCGGCGATGCGCGCGCAGCGAACGCGATAGGCCGCCAGGGTCATGGGCTGCGCCTTGAACGGGAAGCCCTGCTGAGCCTCGAGCCAGGCGGTGGTGATGTCGAGCGACGTGTAGAGCGCGGCCAGGCCCCTGCGGTTGAAGCGCCCCCCGTGGCGCGCCGCACCCTCGCCCGAGGTCGGCAGGTAGGCCCAGCGCGGGTTGTGGGCGCGGTAGACGAGCCCGTTGAAGGCGAGCACGGGCGGCTCGGGCTCGTGCGCTGTCATGACTCGAGCGCCGGGCGCCGTCCGTGGACTCCTCAGGCGTAGCCCCCATCGGCGATGCGCGACAGGTAGTCCTTGACGGCCTGGGCACGGCCCTCCTTGAGCAGGTCCTCGGCGGTCTTGTCACCGAAGGACGGTAGCGGCTGGGAGCGGAACCACGCGAAGGCACGGGCGGTCGAGCCCGTCCAGGGCACGGCGCGGTTGATGATCTCGATGGTGTCGCGCAGGCGCTGCTGGGTCTTCGGCGAGGTGGCGCGGGTGCGCTTGCTCACCGCGTCCCGCGACAGCCCCGTGGCCAGCGCCAGCTCGCCCTTGGTGATGTGCAGCAGCTCGGCGAGCCGGTCGGTCTCGACGCCGCCGGTGCTGGAGAGGATGCTGGTCAGGTCTTCGGCGGTTGTGGCCATGAACGCCTCACAGAATGCAACCATCCTGAGGCAGATTATGCGGCGGACCCCGTGGATTGCAAGCGTCGTGGGGGCACGTCCGGCCGTCGCAGCCTTGCTGCCAGTCTCAGCGCCGGTTCCCCGCCAGCCGCAGCCCGACCAGGCTGGCTACCAGGATGGCGACATAGAACTGGCCGACGACGGCCTCGGCGAAGGCGAGGAATCGGGCCAGCGGTTCGACCGGAAGGATGTCGCCGTAGCCGACGGTGGTCAGCGTGATGAAGCTGAGGTAGACCATATCCGGGAAGAGTTGGAACCAAGGCTCTGCGTCCAGCCCGCCGAAGGCGGCCGGGTCGACGACCACGAGCATCATGTACAGGGTCGCCCAGATCAGCCCGATCAGCAGGTAGATACAGACGGCGCCGATGATGTTGTTGGCGTCGATGGGGCCGGAGAACAGGACTTGGCGGGTCGCCGTCCAGGTGGTCATCACCAGATAAACCAGGAGAGTGCCGAGCCAGACCAGATCGAGCGCCATGTGGCTCAGCACCAGACTCGCCCCGGTCACCACGATGATGGCGGCGAGCAGTCCCAGGCGCGTGATGCGCCAGTGCCGGCGTCCGTGGATGCTCCAGACCCCGATCGCGA
>Ga0316576_10001862_pt1 | contig 11719 bp, 10 predicted proteins | sample S0NA_FD_203075 | JGI IMG/M metagenome (GOLD analysis project Ga0316576, IMG submission 203075) | Rhizosphere microbial communities from salt marsh grasses in Alabama, United States - S0-2_050615r3r5 | ecosystem: Host-associated > Plants > Roots > Rhizosphere | place: USA: Alabama | collected... | reverse complement strand
CAGAATCGGGCGCCGCTCCCGTGACCAAGGTGATCGACGTCCCCCGCGTCGACACCTTCCAGTGTGTTCTCCAGTACTCGGACGCGGCCGTGGAGGGCTTTGTGGTCGATGTCGACGGCCAGGCTGTCGCTGGGGCGTCGGTCCTGGCGAGCGCCTCCGGAGGCGCTCAGGAGGCCACCGCCTTCAGCGACGGCGACGGACGATTCTCGGTGCGCGGGCTCGAGCCGGGATCTGTCGTCCTCACCGCCAGCCATGACGGCTTCTCTCCCTCGGAACCAGCCGAGGTCGAGCTCAGCGAAGGCCGATCCGAGGGCCCGGTGGTGCTCGAGCTCGAACCGCCCGACGGCGCCAAGATCGATCTCACCCTGCGCACGGCTGCGGGCTCGGTCGGCGGAGCGCCCATCTACCTCGTGGGCACCGACACCGCCACCGGCTTCACCGATGGCAGCGGCTTCGCCCACTTCTCCGGTCTGCCAGCCGGCGCCTACCGCCCCTGCGGTTTCGCCTACGGCGGTGCGACCGGTTGCGGCACCGACCTGCGGGTCGTTGAAGGAGACCAGCTGCAGGCGTCGCTGGACCTCGGCCAGGGAGGTTATGTCGAGGTTCTCTACGGCGCCGAGAAGAGTCTGCCGCGAGTGACCGTCGTGACGGCGGACGGGATCGACCTGTCGAGCATGCTCTTCATGGCCAGCCCGCCCCAGCCTATGCCCGGCGGCGTGCGCATCGGCCCGCTGCAGGTCGATGACTACATCATCACGGTGGCGTCCCCGGCCGGTCCCCGCCAGGGACAGGTGACGATCGCCGACGGCCAGGCGAAGGAACTCGACCTGAGGTAGGCGTCACCCAGACGCCAGGACGAAAACCTAGAACCTCACGCGCCCGAAGAGGCTGACGTCGTTGATGTCCATGGTGACCGCGCCATCGACCAGATCCCCCATCTCGGTTTCGATACCGCTCCAGTCGACATTGATGGTCGACAGGTTGGTCCCGGCTCCGACCGACCACCGGTCACCGATCAGATACTCGATTCCAGCGTGGCCGACCCATTGGCCACCATCGATATCGCCGATCTTGACCTGCAGCCACCCGAGGCCGGCGATGAACCGCCAGTTATCCGAGAACATCCGCCGGTATTCAAAGTACAGGTAGGGCAGGGGGGCGGCTGTTTTGGCCTCGGTCGACCCCGCTTCATCGACGTTCTCGCCGCGCCATTCGAGCGACGCATTGAGATCCATCCAGCGGAAGCCGAGGCCGAAACCACCCGCCCAACGCTCTTTGACCCAGGGGTAGAAGGCGTAATCGACAAAGGTCTGGGTGATGTCGAAATTCAAGTTGATCGAGGCATCGATGGGAATGATCTCGTCGCCCCACTGTATCTCGGTCAATGCCTGTGACGAGGAACTGCGATCGATGTTCTGCCAGCGCACGCCGATCCGGTGTCGCTTGGCGATCTGCCACTGGAAGGCCAGGGTCGGGATCGTCTTGTCGGCGGCCAGGCCGAGGTCGTTTTCGAAGTTGAGTGTGGTTCCCCGGCCTAACACCTCAGAATCGAGTCTGATCTCGGTCGTTACGCCGACCCAGCTCCCCTCGACCTGAAAGTTGAACTTGTCGAAAAGCGGCTCGTACTTTGCCTGCGCGCCAGCAGGGGTGGCGGCTGCCCACGCGAGGGCGACACAAATCGCACCGACGAAAACGGACTGACACCTGGTTTTCATGATTCGCCTTCCCCCTGGTAATCCATCTGCCTGTACATCATACCGCCCTTCTTACGAAATACGAGGTTTCTTGTTCACCGTTTTGAAATATTGAGTCGGTTGTCGAGCGCACATACCCCAGCGGGCCCGGCCACGGCCAACGTGACGGCAAGCCTCGACGCTACATCCTCGGATGCGCCACCGCTCAGAATCGATCGCCGATGGCGAGGTAAAACCGGTTGTTGCCACCTTGGGTTCGACCCCAGGCCAAAATCACGGGTCCGATAAAGGTGTCCCCACCGACGAAGACGCTCCCGCCCTTGCGCATGGTCTCCCACGAGATGGTCTCAGGAGAGAAATAGGTGTTGCCCGCCTCCAGGCTCAGCCCGGCGTAGATTCTGACGCCCGTTCCTGCGAGATTGAAGTCGAAAAGACGGCGGTAGGCGAGGATCCTCCCCAGAGCGACATCCTCTCCCCAGAGTTCGTTGTTTGCGAGGCCCGACAGGCGGAACAAACCGCCAAGGAAGTAGACGCCGAAATAGGAGGCGACTGGGTCAAAATTCTTGCCGTACTCGATGTACGGCAAAATGGTGTTCTTGCCAAAGGTCCAGGCATAGGACGCCGAACCCCAGAGTTGCTCGAAGTCGACGTCGGAGCCGAGGGTCTCCGACGACGAGGTGTACACGAGGTTGACGTTGGCGCCATGCTGCGGGAAGGTGACGTCGTCCTCGGTGTCGATCCGAAAACGGGCCATGCCTCCGGCGCGGGTTTCGTCCGCGGATGTGAACTCGGGTAAACCGATGCGCGGGGAGCCGCGGTCGTTGCGGGTGAAAGCGGCGACGCGAAGCTCACCCCAGTTGCCAAGAACCCGTCCAGCAGCCACCCGGGCGTCGAATCTCCGGAATTGATACTCGGCGATCGAGTACCCCAACAGCCAGATCTCCTGAACGCCTCGCTCGTAGGTGAGCGACGGTTCGACAAACCACTTCATGCCCCAATCGAGTGGCTGGTAGAACGAGGTCCTGGCCCCTCCAACGGTGCCGAGTTGCAGGAGGGTTTCCCACTCGCCTCCGCGACGGTTGGCGGGCAGGTACTGGTGGCGGGCCTGCAGGTGGTAGCTGGAGTCGCCGTCGAAGTCGTCGGTGAAGCCGATCCCGAACTGCAGCGAGCCCCTTCCATAGGGGGGAGGCGGTGTCTTCACAACCAGCTCGCTGAAATCCGGTTCGGCCTTGTCCAGATCGAAGCTGACCACGCCGAAGTACCGCAAATTGTATAGCTTGAGCAGATCGATCACCATCTCCTGTTGGTCCACGTTTTCGGGCGGTGCGATATCGAGAGCTTTGCGAACCAGGCGATCATCGACGCGGCTGTCGTTTTCGAGACGCACCTGGCTGACCTCGATCGGCGCCTGCGCCTGTGCTCGCAGACGGTTGTCGAACGCGCTCCATCGCCGCTCGTCGGTGCTGAATCTTTTCAGTTCGTCCTTGTGTGCGCGCGCCGCCTGCTCGCCGAGGAAGATCGCCTCCTCAGCCTTGTCGAAGCTGATGAAGGTAATGTCCCCGAGATCGGGCACGATGAGAAGATCGTTCGCATCCAGCAGGGCGACGTCACGGTCCCGATTGCCGACCGTCAGCAACGCATTGAGGTGGGTGAACACACTCATGAAGCTGTCGAACTGCTCGTCATTTTCGTCGAGCAACGGGCTCGAGATGTCGACGGCGATGATGCGGCTCGCTCCCAGCTCGAGGGCGATCCCAATGGGCAGGTTGGCGGCGATCCCGCCATCTACCAGCTGTTGCCCATCGACCTCGACCGGTGGCAAGGCACCGGGTATCGACATGCTGGCGCGGATGGCGGTGGCGAGGCTCCCCGAGTCGAGGACGACGACGTGGCCGGTAGCGATATCAGCGGCCACGGCACGAAACGGAATCGGGAGATCGTTGAAATCGGTGGACGTCGGCGATAGTGCTTCGACCGAACGCAGCTGGAGATCGAGACGCTGACCTTCGATGACACCCTTCGGCAGGACAGGCTTGAGGCCGTCGAAGTGCAGCCGGCCCTGGATCATGACCGGGTAGTCGTCCTGCTTCCGTCGAAACGTTCGGTACTTGCGATCCAGGCGATCGGTAAAGATCTTCTCCCAGTCGATGGTCTCGACCAGCAGCTTGATCTCGTCCGGAGACCAACCGGCGGCATACAGCCCGCCGACGACGGAACCCATGCTTGTCCCCACGATGAGATCGGGGGCGATGTGCATCTCCTCGAGGACCCGAAGCACACCGATGTGGGCGAAACCACGGGCGCCACCACCTGACAAAACGAGCACAAGCTTCTCGTCGTCTTTGGGTGGCTCCTGAGCCAAGGCCGGCGACGCCAAAAATAGCACCAGACCCACAACCACCGCAAAACCGCCGCGGGAAGTTCTCACGTGGCCTCCGAAGTTTCTACTGTTCATCGAGCTTGGGGTGTAGGCGCGCCACTTGTTCGAGCTCGAAGATCGTCGTGTCCCCCCGCACCGTCTTCATTTGCAGCGGCGCTCCCGGAAGCTCCGGTGCGAAGAAGAACTCCGTCACCGTCCCGGTGTCGTGGTCCTCGACCCGGTACAGCCATCCTTCGAAGTCGCCCAGCTGGGTTGACCGAGCGACCCACTCGCGAGTCGAATAAGCCGCCGGAAAGCTGGCGTGGTCGCGCAGCTCGACCCAGGTGGATCGCTGCACCCTGGGATCGCCGACGACATGGCCGTTCTCGTCGAGAGTCGCATACTCGATGTCGACGCCCTGGTCATCGGAAGCAACCACCGTCCAGCGTTCCGTCACCTGGTTCTCGGGCGAGCTCCGGCGCATCAGAATCCGTAGGCCCGGAACCCACTCGTCGCGGATCTGGTCGGCAGTGAAGGGACGCTCGAGGAAGCCCCCTTCAGCCCCAACCTCGACCACCTCCGTCATCGGCGCAGCCTTTACGTCCACCTCGCTGTTACCCGATCCACCGTGATCGAGGTCGCTTTTCGCGCACCCGAACAGTGTCAGACAAAGAACCAAAACGCTGAGTGCGGACCGGCGCATCGCAAACCTCCCGTTTGAAGCAGGTGGAGTTTAGTATGATCGCGTTCGCACGAGAATGATCCCTATTGAAAATCCGTTGAACGGTGCACGGGTGAATTGGAGGCTTCGATGGGTGAGCGAGGTGGCGTCAACGTCCTGGCAGCCGGACTGTTGGTCTCTCTAGGCCTGTGTGTGGGCGGCTACTTTATCGGCAGCGGTCTGTTGCGGGCGCGAGCAGCTGACCGCTTCGTCACCGTCAAGGGCCTCGCCGAGCGCGAGGTCGCGGCCAATCTCGTGATATGGCCGATCACGTACACGGTAACCGCCGACGACCTCAGCACCCTACAAAAGCGCACCGACGACGGGGCTTCCCGGATCCGCGCGTTTCTCGGAAACGAGTTCGCGGCGGAGGAGATCAGCGCCTCCGTCGCAAGAGTGACCGATCGCCAGGCACAGGGAGTCATGGGTCAGGAGCGTCTGCAGCGGTACGTGTCGGAGTCCACCGTGACTGTGAGAACTCCTCGTATCGAGGCGGTTCGGGCTGCCATGGAGCGCACGGGGGAGCTGGTCAGCCAGGGAGTCGCGTTGATCCGAAGTTACGAGAACACCACCCAGTACCTCTACACCTCCCTCGACGAGATCAAGCCGGAAATGATCCGTGAGGCGACACGGGACGCTCGCCGCGCCGCCCAACAGTTTGCCGAGGACTCCGGCAGCCGTGTCGGCGGCATCCGCAACGCCCAGCAGGGTTACTTCTCGATCACCGATCGTGATGCGTTTTCGCCCGAGTTCAAGAACGTGCGGGTGGTGACCACCGTCGAGTACTTTTTGATCGACGACTAGCCTTCATGACCGATGGGCCTTGTACTGCAGCGTGCGAGGTGCCGCGCCCGGCACCGATGTGTCAATTCGATGGCGGGCGCAACCTGGAACGGGCGCGGGACGATCTTGGTAGAATGTCCTCCGAGGAGATGATCATGAAAGCAAAGACGATTGTTCTGGCGCTCGTGCTCATGACCCTGGTGGTCGTTGTGGCTCCGTCGCATGCGCAGGTGCGCGACGAGACCGTCCTCACCTGGGAGGTCCTCACCGAGAACTGGAACGACCTTATCGGCGGTGTTCTCGATCTCAATGACGAGGAGGCCGCGGCCTTCTGGCCGTTGTACGAGACCTACATGAGTGAGGTTGGCGCGGTGTGGCAACAGCGCATTGCTCTCATCCGGCAGTACCTCGCGCACCGCACGACGATGTCGGCTGACGAGGCGCGCCAGATTCTCGCGGACTCGATGCTGGCGAGGAAGAAGCGGGTCGAGCTCGACATCAAGTGGTCGGATATTTTCGACGACGTGCTGCCGCCGCAGAAGGTGGTGCGCCTGTTCCAGGCAGAGAACAAGCTCGAGACGATGATGGCGATGGAGATCGTTCGCGACGTGCCGTTATTCCAGTGAGCCCGGTTGCGTCATAGGTCGCAATCGGGTCCTCGCTGATCAGGCCGCGAAGGATCTAACCGCCATCCCCTCGTCGTCAAACATCTCGAACACGCCGACCAGCTGGGCCATGGTCAGCAGCTTGCGCGCCTTGAGGTTGACGTTGAGCAGTTTGACCTCGGCGCCGTGGCTCGAAGACGTCACCTTGCAGCGGATCAGCTCTCCGAGTCCGGACGAGTCGATGGTCTTCACGTCCTGGAGGTTGATGAGGATCTTGCGGCCACCACCCTCGATCTCCTCGAGCAACGTATCGCGGAGGACCACGTCCCCTGTGCCGATGGTGAGCTTGCCGTCGAGGTCGAAAATGGCCACGTCGCCGACACTGCGCTTGGTAATCTCCATGTTTTCTCCCAGGCCCCGACCACGGCTCGAGCCGCGCTGGGCGAGATAATTCGAGACATTATCGCACGATCAGGTGCGAAAAGGCGACCGAGTCATGTTGTTGAATTGCGCCGATGCATCGTCACAGTATGCCGCCACCTTATGGTCTTCCGAACCCGCGGGAGCACGGATCGCGGCGCGGCGCCCTTCTCCTACCTCCCGCTCTTCGGCAGCGCTCTCGACAGGATGACGAACCCGATGATGCCGGCGATCAGCGATGCCGCGAGAATGCCGACCTTGGACTCTGCGACCAGCAGCGGATCTCGGAACGCGAGCTCGGTGATAAAGAGGGACATGGTGAATCCGATTCCGGCCAGACACCCGGCGCCGATGAGCTGGCCCCAGCTCACCCCCTGGGGCAGGGCACCACGCCCGGCAACGATGGCGAGCCAGCTGAACAAGGCAATACCCACTGGTTTGCCCACGACGAGGCCGAGGATGATGCCGAAGCTGATTGGGTTGGAGATGGTGTCGGCAATTCGGCTGTCGAAGTGCACCCCGGCGTTGGCGAGGGCGAACAGCGGCAATATGAGCCACACCTGGACCGGGTGAAGATAACGTTCGAGGATCAGACCCGCGGGCAGCGCATCGGCCGCCGCGGAATGGATGGACTCAACCGCCGCGAGCTGTTCCCGGTCATGGATGATGCTGTGATCCGAGATCTCCATCCTCTCGATGTGGTCGACCTGCTCCCTGGCACCGCTCGCGAACCTATCGAGACCGAGGCGTGGTCGCACCGGCACGACCATGGCGACCAGGATCCCGGCCACGGTCGCGTGCACACCAGATGCGAAGACCGCGATCCACACCCCGATGATCAGGATCCACAAGATGCCTCGTCTTTTCACCTGTGCCTGGACCGCGAGAAGGAGGAGAACGAGAAACACACCCGCTGCGATCAATGCACCGATGCGGATCTTCTCGGTGTAGAAGATGGCGATCACCGCCACCGCTCCGAGGTCGTCGGCGATGGCGAGTGCGGTGAGGAAGACCTTGAGGCCAAGAGGTACCCGCTTGCCGAAGATCGCCAGCACGCCCAATGAAAAGGCGATGTCGGTGGCCATCGGCACCCCCCAACCGGGGGCTCCCTCGCCGCCGAAGTTGAACAGTGCATACAGTGTTGCCGGCACCACCATGCCGCCGACAGCAGCCGCCACCGGCAGGGTCGCCTTGTCGAATGTCGACAGCTGGCCGACCGCCAGCTCGCGTTTGATTTCGAGCCCGACAACAAAGAAGAACACCACCATCAGGCCGTCGTTGATCCAGTGGTGGAGCGAAAGCTTGAAGGCGGCGCTCCCCCAGGACAGGCCGATCTTGGTGTGTAGCAGCTGCTCGTACAAGGGCCCCCACTGGGAGTTGGCCCATACCAACGCCGCCACCGTGCACGCCAGGAGCAGGATGCTGCCGGAAACCTCGGAGTGGACAAACCACTCGAAGTAACCGCGAAAACCACCCTTGTCGCGTTCTGAACTCATCGACTGCCTCCCGATTCCGAGACATGATAGCAACGCGAAGAAAACGGCGGCGCCAGCGCCGCCGAGTATGCCTGATTGACTTTTCGCGAAGGGAAAAGCTACGGGAGCTGGATGAGCCAGCCGCCATCTTCGAACCACTTCTGCTCCAGGGCATCGAGCACGCCGAGCCCCTCCAACGCTCCGAGGTAGTTCTCGACCATGTTGACCATCAGCGGATCTCCGGGCGGCAGGGCGATCCCGATCGGCTCCACCGTCATGGGCTCCTTGAGGGTCACCAGGCCGGCATCGGGGAAGCGCATCAGCGACAGGGCACAGATGGGGAAGTCCGCAACCATCAGGTCGACCGAGCCGTTGATCACCATCTGTACCCCCGCGTCGTAATCCTCGACCGGGACGTAGGTCGTCTTGTCGAGGACCTTCTGCACAAACTTCTCGCTGGTGGAGCCCTTCAGGGCCGCCACCTTGAGAGTAGGCTGGTCGATCTCCTCGGCGTCCTTGAGAGCGGCGAGGGTCGAGGACTTGGTGAGTATTGATTTGCCCGACACCATGTAAGGACCCACAAAGGCGGCCTGGAGGTTGCGCTTCGGGGTCATGGTCATGCCCGACATGACGGCGTCGATCTCACCCTTTTCCAGGGCGGGGAGCAGCTCGGCAAAAGGTTTCTGCACGAGCTCCAGCTTGACGTCCATGGCGCCCGCGAGCATGTTGGCGAGATCGATCTCGTAACCGATCAGCTTCCCGGACTTGGAGACCACGGTGAACGGGGGTTGGGATCCGGAGGTGCCAACCCTCAGGGTGCCGCTTGTGACGATGCGGCTGAGCACGGGAGCGTCGTCGCCGGCAAAGACGTCGGACGACACACCGAGCAGCGCACAGAGAACGATCACAAAACATACGAGTCCGCGCTTCATATTTCCTCCTTGGATATTCCGGCCCGGCAACCACCGGCGCGGATTTCTCAAACTCGATTTGTACGAGGGAGATTCCCCCGCTGACGTGGGCTGTAGAATAGCGCAGATGAATATCAAAATCACACTCCACTGGATTTTCGTCGCCTTGGTACTGACTTTCGGATATGCCGCCCGCGCCTCATGCGAAGAGCTCGACGGCACTCGCCCCGGCGGGGACGACCACCAGTTGACCATTCACGGGGCGATCGTGTTGCTCGACGTGTCCAAAATCGACGGCGCCAGTCAGAACTTCACCGGCAATGTCTTTGTCATGCTGAGGTGGCAGGACGAACGTTTGGCCTCCGACGTCACCGGCCACCGGCGGGTCAACCTCGACGAGATCTGGAACCCGAGAATTCAGATCGTCAACCAGCAGTTCGTGCGCACGACCTTTGACGACGTCGCAGATGTCGCTCCGGATGGTACCGTCACCTTCCGTCAGCGCTACAACGGGACGTTTGCCTCGAAGATGGATCTGCGCAACTTCCCGCTCGACCGACACAGCTTCAACATTCAAGTGGTCGCACCTGGGTACGGGCCAGACGAGATCCGCTTCGTACCGGTGACCGAGGGGCTCGGCCAGGGCAGAGTCTCTCAGCTCACGGTTCCCGACTTCGATATCGGCCCTCTCGAGATCTCCGCAACGCCGTTCGAGGTCGTGCCAGGTGGACGCCAGGTGGCCGGTCTTCTCGGGACCTTCACCGGAACCCGTAAGATCGGCTACTTCATCGGCAAGGCTTTTGTCTCGGTGGCCATCATCGTCTTCATGTCGTGGGTCGTCTTTTGGATCGGGCCCGAAAACATCGGCCCCCGCCTCAGCGTCTCGGTGACCTCGATGCTGACCCTCATCGCGTACCGCTTCCTGCTCGGGCAATCTCTGCCACCGGTGTCCTACCTCACCCGGCTCGACTACTTTCTGCTCGGATGTACTCTTCTGGTTTTCGCCGCCTTGGTCGAAGTGGCGGCCACTGGCGCGATGGCGTCAAAAGGTGGCGAGGGGAAGGCACTGAACCTCAACCGGCGCTCGCGTTGGGTGTTTCCCGTGACCTTCGTCGTTCTCACGGCAGCAACCATCTGGGTCGGTTAAGAAAGCCGGTTGAGCACAGCCCGAGACCAGGATCCTCCGTCCAGGAACGCGCGCTGTTCTTGACCGTGGAGAGATGAGTCGGCGACAATGACGCGCCATGAAAAACGCACACAAAATTCGAAGCCGTGTGGCGATGACGGTTCGAGTCGTCCTCGCTGGTTCCGTCATCCTGGCCCATTTCGCCTGTGGAAAACCACCTCAAGCGGCGGCCCCCGCGCCACCACAGGTCACCATTGCGACCCCGGTGCAGCGGGACGTCACCGTTTTCGCCGAATTCACCGGGACGACCGAGGCGCGGCGATCGGTCGAGGTGCGGGCGCGGGTGCAGGGCTTTCTCGAGTCGATGGAGTTCGAGCCGAGCTCGTTCGTCCGTAAAGGGGACGTCTTGTTCGTCATCGAGCCGGCGCCCTACCAGGCCCAGCGGGACCGTGCCGAAGCCGGCCTCGAGTCGGCCAAGGCCGGGCTCGCCCGCACCGAGTCCGATCTCGACCGGCTCGAGCAGGCGGTCAAGACCAACGCGGTCAGCCAGCAGGAGGTGACGCGAGCGCGGGCCGAACGCGACCAGGCATCGGCCGCGGTGCTCCAGGCCCAGACGACGCTGACCAACGCCGAGATCGAGCTCGGCTACACCACGGTCACCTCACCCATCTACGGCCTCGTAAGCCGCAACTTCGTCGATGTCGGAAACTTAGTCGGTGCCGGCGAACCGACGCTGCTCGCGACGGTGCGTCAGATCGATCCGATCTACGCCTACTTCGATGTTTCGGAGCGGTTCATCGCGAGCCAGCTCGCCAAGCGTGGCGGTCACCATGGACCCTCATCGGAGGAAGAGATACCGATCACCCTGGTGCTCAAGGAAACCGGGTACGAGGTCGAGGGCATGGTCGACGCTATCGACAACACCGTCGATCCTGCCACGGGCACGATGCAGGTACGCGGCATATTCCCCAACCCTGAGGCCCTCGTCCTGCCCGGCTTTTTCGTCCATATCCGCGTGCCGGGCGAGCTTCTCGAAGGTGCACTGCTGGTCGAGGAGACGGCTCTCGGCACCGATCTCGGCGGCCGCTACCTGATGATCGTGGGTGAGGGCGACGTGATCGAAAAACGATACATCCAACCCGGCCCTCTCGAGGCGGACATGATGCGGGTTGTTCTGGAAGGCGTCGAGCCTGGCGAACGCTACGTGTCGAAGGGTCTGCAGCGGGCCCGTCCGGGATTACCGGTGACGCCCAAGGCTGACGAGCTAGGTTCGTGAGGCGGTAGCTCATGTTCAGCCGTTTTTTCATCTACCGCCCGATCTTCGCGTCGGTGATCTCCATCGTCATCGTTTTGGTGGGCATTCTCGCCATCCCGTTGCTGCCGGTGGAGAGCATGCCCGACATCACCCCTCCCTCGGTCCAGGTGTCGACGGCCTATCCCGGCGCGGGCGCCTCGGTAGTGGCCGAGAGCGTCACCGCACCGATGGAGGAGAAGATCAACGGCGTCGAGAACATGATCTACATGTCGTCGAAGTCGGCTTCCGACGGCAGCTGCAACATCACCATCACCTTCGAGGTCGGCACCGACGTCGACATGGCGACCGTGTTGGTCCAGAACCGGGTCAA
>Ga0316576_10001861_pt1 | contig 11720 bp, 13 predicted proteins | sample S0NA_FD_203075 | JGI IMG/M metagenome (GOLD analysis project Ga0316576, IMG submission 203075) | Rhizosphere microbial communities from salt marsh grasses in Alabama, United States - S0-2_050615r3r5 | ecosystem: Host-associated > Plants > Roots > Rhizosphere | place: USA: Alabama | collected... | reverse complement strand
ACCTCGGGCCCGGGCTTCGAGCGGCAGCAGCACCTGGCGCACGGCGACCGCCTGAAGCAGGCGGAGGCCGCGGCCGAGTGATCGCGCTTCAAACTTCGATTCGATGACACACGAGCAAGGCTGAAAACAATGGCAAAACCAATCCTGATTGTAGGCGGAGGTCCGGCCGGGCTGGCCGCGGCGCATTCCCTGGCGACGTTCGGCCAGGAGTGCATTCTGGTTGAGAAGGAGGACCGCTTCGGCGGCGCGCCGATTCTCGAGGGCTACGCCAAGCTGGTGCCTTCGGGCGAGTGGGCCAAGGACGCCATCGGTGGCATGGTCGACCGCGCCGTGAACCACGACCTGGTCGACGCGCGGGCCGGCACGTCGGTGACCGCCTTCAGCGGCGCGGCCGGCGATTTCACGGCCGAGCTCTCCAGCGGCGAGAGCGTCAACGTTTCCGCCGCCATCCTGTGCACCGGCTTCAGCCACTTCGATTCCACCAACAAGCCCGAATGGGGTTTCGGCACCTACCCGGATGTCGTCACGACCTCGCAGGTCGAACAGATGATTTCCTCCGGCCAGGGCGTGCGTTGCCCGTCGGACGGCCGCAAGCCGAAGCGGGTCGCGATCCTGCTGTGTGTCGGTTCGCGCGACCGCCAGATCGGCCGCGAATGGTGCTCGAAGATCTGCTGCACGGTATCGGCCAACATGGCGATGGAGATCCGCGAGGAACTGCCGGATTGCCACGTGTACATCTACTACATGGACATCCGCACCTTCGGCCTGTACGAGACCAAGTACTACTGGAAGAGCCAGGAGGAGTTCAAGGTCAAGTACATCAAGGCGCGCATCGCGGAAGTGACCTCCGACGGCGAGAAAGTCATCGTCAAGGGCGAAGACACGCTGGTCAAGCGCCCGATCACCATCCCGTTCGACATGGTGATCCACGCGATCGGCATGGATCCGAACGTCGACAACCCGAAGATCTCCGAGATATTCGGCGTCGATCTCGAACCGCACGGCTACATCGGCAAGGCCAACAGCTACTCCGCGTCCGGCCTGACCAACCGCACCGGCGTGTTCGTGGCCGGCTCGGCGACCGGCCCGGAAACCATCGACGACTCCATCGCGCAGGGCAAGGCGGCCGCCATGGCGGCGCTGGAGCAGCGCGCGCTGGCGACACGCCTGGTGAGCTGAGGTCCGCGCCTTGTCCGCATTCTCGCGCCAACCCAAGGTCCCCGTGCCGCTCGAGGCGGATTTGCCGCGCCTCGATCTGAGCGGGCCGATCCTGAAACGGGCGTTCGAGACGCTGGTGGCGGGAACCGACCAGCAGGGCGGCATCGAGCAATGGATCGATGCGCTGAAGCTGAAGAGCCGGATGATTCGCCAGGCCCTGACCCAGGGCCATCCCGACGACCTGCCGCTGGACACGTTCAAGAGCCTGTGTGCGTTCATGGCCAGCGTCCGCCGGCGGATCGCGCCGTACCTGGAGCAGCCGCGCTGGGACGAGTTGCGCGCCGCCATCGTCGAACTGATGGCGAGCGAGAAGCGGGAACTCAGCGTCGACGAACGGCTGGCCGCGTTCTGCGCCCGGTTTCCGCAGGACAAGCAGCACCGCTGGGTGCGCGACCTCGCGGCGGAACTGCTGCACGGCCTGTCCCCGGAGCGTTATCCGCTGATGACACGCTGGGTCTGGGACCGCACGGCCAATACCGGCGTGATTCGCGAGATCTGGTTCGACGACGAAATCGACAGCCTGACGCTGACCGTGCCGGACGGCTACGACACCTATCTCGTGCTGCGCCAGGAGCTCAGCCAGTTCCTGACCGACAACGGCGTGTTCCGCGACGTCATCTGGTACGTGGACCTGCTGTGCGCCAAGGTCTACGCGGACTACATCTCGGCGCAGGGCGGGCTGTACCTGCGCGCGGACTTCTCGTCGCCGGAAGACCCGATGCAACACACCCGGCGGCTGCTCGGCCTGGACGGGGTCAAGCCCCGCAGCGGACGCACCCGGCTGAAATCCATCAGCGGCGAGGCCTTCGTCATCGAAGACGGCCAGTTGCTGGAAAACGACTGAAGGATCACGGCGAAGCTGACAACCGAAGTGGAATGACCGATGCCCATTCATGAAAAATCACTGATCCGCCCGGAAAACCTGCACGTGCAGGAACACAAGGAAGTCGACGGCGTCGACGTTTCCGGCCACTGGAGCACCTTCATCGAGACGCGGGTGGTCAAGGACTACAACGAAGACCTGCAGGCCGAGATCGAAGCGCTCCCCGGGGGCGAGTTCATCCACCGCTGCTGGCAGTGCGGTTCCTGCACCAACGCCTGCACGGTGAATGCGATCAACCCGGACTTCAACCCGCGCTACTGGATCTACCTGATCCGCATGGGCATGGAGTCGGAACTGCTGCGCGACAAGGACATCATCTGGCAGTGCGTAAGCTGCAACAAGTGCACCTATGCCTGTCCGCGCGACGTCGTTCCGGAGGCGGTGATGAAGGCCACCGCCCACTGGCTGGAACTCAAGGGCCACACGCCGAAATCGAACTCGACGATTTTCGACGAGGTGTTCAGCGAGCAGGTCATCGAAACCGGCAAGATCGAGGACGGCCGGGTCGTTCGCCGCTTCTTCAAGCGCTCCGGGCAGAAGTTCCCGCCCAGCTGGATGATCACCATGGTGAAAAGCCTGCTGCGCAACCTGCCGATCGGCATGTTGACCCGCATGGGGCTGGCCAACTTCATCAAGCCCCGGACCAGCGGCTGGTCCGACGCGCGCGACGCGATCCGTGAGTACGTGGCCGATCAGGAAGCCCATCACCGCCAGGCGCTGGGTCTCGACGACCTCGTGAAAGCGGCCCAGAAGGAAATCTAGGAAGCAGACCCATGTCCGAGAAGAAAGCAAAGTACCAGGAAGTCGCCTATTACCCCGGTTGCGCGCTCGAGGGCAGCGGCCACGCGTACAACACCTCGACCAAGGCGCTGGGCAAAAAACTCGGCCTCAAGCTGAAGGAAGTGGACAACTGGAACTGCTGTGGCGCGATGGAAGTGAAGAACATCGACCCGAAGATCCAGACCTATCTCAGCTCGCGCGTGATGTCGATCGCTGCCAACAAGATGGGCATGAACACCGTGATGGCGCCCTGCAACGGGTGCTATCACAACCTGAAGAAGGCCGAGTACGACCTGGCGAATGACCCCAAGTCGGTCGAAGTGGTGGACAAGATCTCCAAGAAGGCCGGTCACGAAACCTACCGGTCCGGCCAGGTCGAAACGATCCATGCGCTCGACTGGATCAAGGAAGCGATCGGCGAGGACGGCCTGAAGGAACGCGTCAAGAACTCACTCAAGGACGTCAAGATCGCCAATTACTACGGCTGCATGTACACGCGCCCGCGGCACATCTTCCCTGAGAAGGACCAGGGGCCCGGCAGCGAGTCGACCTCCAAGCCGCACTTCATGGACGACCTGCTGGAAGCCGCCGGCGCGCAGAACGTCGACTTTCCGCTGAAAACGGCCTGTTGCGGCGGCGCCCACACGCTGTCCGACAGCGATACGTCGACCCGGCTGGTGGCCAACATCCTGCAGGCGGCCGAGGCGGCCGGCGCCGAGGTCATCGCGACCGAGTGCCCGACCTGCCACAGCGGGCTGGAGATGCACCAGATCCGCGCCGCGGAAACGCTGGGTCTGAAGACCCACGTCAAGATCATCTACTTCACCCAGTTGCTGGGCCTGGCGCTCGGCATGAAGCCGAAGGCGGTCGGCCTGCACGAGAACATCTCCGACTCGTTCGCCTACGTCAAGGAAAAGGGCCTGGCCTGAGGCCATGCGCTCACTGGCTGAAATCGGTCAGCGTCTCGACACGCTGGCCGGCGGCCCGCCCCGACCCGGCAACGCCGCCGAGTATCTCGAACTCGGCGAGGCCGTGCTCGAACACTGGGTGACCGCGAAAGGCCGGGAACCGACCCGGGACGAACGCGAGGGCTTCCGCCTGCTCGCCCTGCACCGGCAGGGCGCCGACAAGGACCCGAGCTTCAACGCCTGCCGGGAAACCTGCCGCGAACTCGCCTACCACTACAATCTGTTGACGCTCGAACCGGACCACCCCGACAGCGAGCAGCGCGCTCGCATGATGGGCCTGGTGGCCAACCACCTGTTCCTGTTCATCGCCGGCAAGATGGAAAACGAAAAACTCGGCGAATTTTGCTGTGCGTCAAGACCGGTGCGGGAAAAAGTTGACGGCGCCTAGGTGCGGCGCTAGAAAGGGTGGACCGCAACCACATACGCAAAGGAGAACCTGATTATGCCCAATGTTCGCGGATGCAATCTCCCGGATGACCTGCTGTACGACGTGGAGAACCACACGTGGTTTACCGAGGTGGGCGACGGCACGGTCAGGATCGGCATGACCACCATCGCCACGGCCATGGCCGGGCAGTTGGTCGCGTTCACGCCCAAGAAGGTTGGCCGCAAGGTGCGCGCCGGCCGTTCCTGCGCGACGGTCGAATCCGGCAAGTGGGTCGGCCCGGCCAAGTCCGCCGCCGGCGGCGAAGTCGTGGCCGTCAACGAAGCCATGCTGTCCAACCCGAGCATGGCCAACGAGGACCCGTACGCCGCCTGGATGGTACAGTTGCAACCCGATGATTGGGATTCCGTCAAGGCCGACCTGGTTCCGGGCAGCGAAGTCGCTGGCCCCTACGAAGCCAAGATGGATTCGGAAGGCTTCGAGGGTTGCGCCTGAATCCTGTTCCAAGCGACCGGCCGTAGCCATGCGCTTTTCCGGCCGGTCGCGCCTCCTTCTCGTCGGGTTGATCCTGCTTCTCGCCGCCGGCGCGCTGCCGGCGCAGGAGCCGTTCGATCTCGCCCCGGACACCCCCGCGCCCACCGAGTGGCAGCCGCCCGATCTCGCCGACCTGCCGGCCGACTGGTGGCCGCGCCTGGACAGCGCCCCGAACGGCACGTTCGAGGAGCGTTTCGAGCGCCTGTACGCCAACCTGCGCGATGCCGTCAGTCGGCTCGACGGGGATCAGCTGGTGTCCGGCCAGACGCTGCTGCAGGCGATTCGCACCCAGTTCGAACTGCTGCGCCTGGCGCGCTCCGAGCCCGAGGCCGAGGTCTTCGAACCGGTTCCGGTGCGCGACGAGTACACCCTGGAGCAGTTTCTCGACCTGCGCCACGAGGCGGCCGGACTGGAAGACCGGCTGAATGGACCGCAGCTGCGCATCGACGAGCTCACGCACCAGGGCGAACTCGTGCAGGCGCGGCGCGACAGCCTGCTGCTGCAGTACCAGGCCGCCGACGCCAACACGCCGGAAAGGCTGCTGACGGGTCTGCGCCTGATCGAGGCGCGGCTGGTCGGTGAACTGACGACGGCGGAAACGGAACAGCTCGAACAGCGGATCGACCAGATCGAGGCGCAGCAGGACGAGGTCGCGCAGCGGCTGGACTACGCACGCCAGCACCTGGTCGCCTCGCCTTCCTACGTTACGGATCTGAACTCGGCCCTGGAGGACGCCCGCAAGCACTACCAGGAACTGACCGACACGGTGGCCAGTGTCCAGCACCAGCTGCTCGACACCCTGTCGAAACCGGAAACGCGGCCCAGCCTGCTGATGTTGCGCAAGCAGCAGCTGACCCGGGCGTCGGTCGCCCAGACCCTGGCGCGGCTCGAAGTGCTGAAGCTGGAAGCGGAGCGGATCTGGCAACGGCAGCAGGTCACCGACGCCGATGGCGGGCGGCCCGACGAGGCGAAGCTGCAGGAGGCGCAGGCCTTCATCGCCGAGACGCTCGGGCAGGTCGAGACCTGGACGGCGGCGAGCCGCACGACCCTGCTGAGCCCGGTACCCAAGGACACGCTCAACGCGGTCAAGAACATGGAACTGGCGCAGGCGGCGGCCCAGGAAACGCTGGGCTTTCTCGACGATGCCGAGCGCACGATCGCCGACCTCAAGGTGCTCACCGACCTGATCACGGCGCAGAAGATCGGCATGCAACACGGCCTGCGCAGTGTCTGGACGCGCCTGCGGCTGCTGGTCCAGGGCGTCCGCGACACGGTGTCGGATTACCTGGACATCACGCTGTTCCACGTCGGCGACGTGCCGGTGACGGTCGGCAGCATCCTGACGATGCTGCTGATCCTGGTGTTCGGCTGGGCCATTTCCTGGTTCATCCGCCACCTCGTCGAGCGCCTGAAGAGTCGCCGACAGTTCGCCAGCAGCCCGGCCGTCTACACGCTCAGCCGGTTGCTGCACTACATCATCATCTTCATCGCGGTGCTCGCCGCATTCGGCTCGATCGGGCTCGACTTCAGCAACTTCGCGCTGATCGCGGGCGCGCTTTCGGTCGGTATCGGTTTCGGCCTCCAGTCGGTGGTCAACAACTTCGTGTCCGGCCTGATCCTGCTGTTCGAGGGTTCGCTGCGCGTCGGCGACTACATCGAACTCGATACCGGTCTGCGCGGCATCGTCAAGGAGATCAACACCCGCGCCACGGTCGTCCGCACCAACGACAGCATCGACGTCGTGGTGCCCAATTCCCTGTTCGTGACCAACCAGTTGACCAACTGGACCCTGCGGGAACCGTTGGCGCGCTTCCGGATCGCCTTCGGCGTGGCCTACGGTTCGGACAAGGAAGCGGTCAAGGAGGCCGCGCTGGAGGCGGCGAAACGGGTCGATTACATCGTGCACAACATGCCGTCGCGCCCGGTCGAAGTGTGGCTGACCGACTTCGGCGACAGCGCGCTGGTATTCCAGTTGCTCGCCTGGGTGTCCAAGGCCGGCGTGCGGCGCCCCGAGCGGGTCCGCTCCACGGTGCTGTGGGAGCTCGAAACCCAGCTGCGCGAACGCGGCATCGTCATTCCGTTCCCGCAGCGCGACCTGCATCTGCGCAGCGGGTTCGTCAGGGAGGAAACGGCCGTCCCGGACGCGGCGCCGTCGTCGCCCGAGGCACCGTCGCCTCAGGGTTGAACCCGGGGCCGCGCCGTCAGAACTCGAATTCGAGCAGCAGGCGCAGGGTGGTATCCGGGCTTTTCGAATCGAGGCCGAAGATCAGCCCGGCTTCCCAGCTGAGTTGACGCCGGCCGCCCAGCCGCGCCTGGCCGAGCACGGCCGGACCGACACCGCGGGTGTCTTCACCGCTGTAGAATTCGAGCGCGGGCTCGAACGCGCGGGCGTAGCGGTAGCGCGCCTGCAGGCCGAGCCGGGTCTCCGTCTCGTCGGCGATGTCCGCGCCCCATTCGTGCATCAGGAACAGGTTGGCGGTGCCGCTCCAGCGACCCCACTCCTTTTCGGCCAGCAGCCCCCCTGAAAACTCCCAGGCATCGACGCCGCGCTCCTTCTCGAGTTCGAACACGACGCCCCAGTCCGCCCAGAACTCGCCCTGTTCGGTCAGCTGCCGTTGCACCTCGACCTCGTAGGCGTCGATCGAGAAACCGTCCGCGGCCGAGCGCTTGCCGACCAGGTAGACCTCGGCGAACCAGCGCTCGGCGAATGACTGGCCATAGGCGAAGCGGTAGTTCTGCAGGTCGTCGGGCCGGCCCGGCTGTTCGTCCTGCCAGAGCGCCCGCCACTCGAATTCCCGCTCCTGCGGCTGCACGTAGGGATGGTAGATCTTGTCGATCACGACGCCGTCGGCGTGCAGCACCTGCGGGACGGTCGCCAGCGCGAGAAGAGCGAACTGCGGCAGGCGGGACCTGCTCATCTGCGGCTCCGGCGCCCGGCCGCGTAAGCGAGCGGCACCGCGGCCGCCCCGGCAAGGTAGGCGACGACCTCGGCGACCGAGGGATTGCTTTCGTAACCGATGAGCGCGTACGACAGGCGACCGACGATGGATTGCTCCGGCAGCCACGCCGAGGTGTCCCACAGGGCCGGTCCGGCTTGCAACCAGTCGGCCTGGATGAGTTGCAGTGCGGCCTGGGCCAGCATGTTGCCGCTGAACAGGGCGAGCAGGACCAGGGGTAGGCTGCGCCAGCGCCCCTCGCGGTCGAGCGCCAGCAGTCCATAGAACAGCAGGAAGCCGACACTGACGCCGATGCCGAAACCGACGCCGCTGCCCAGCAGGACGGCCCGCAACGCGCCGGCCCCGGTGAAAAAGCCGCTCAGGAACACCAGCACCTCGGACCCTTCGCGGGTGATCGCCAGCGCGATCACGAGCACGCACAGCCCGTTGAATACCGTGCGGTCGCGTTGCGCTGCCACGGTGTTCCACGGCCCGGCCCGGCCGAGCCAGGCCACCAGGGCGACGATGGCAACGGTCATCGCGAGTTGCAGCGCGGCGTTGGTCAGTTCCTGGCCGACGTAATCGAACGATTCGGAGATGCGCCGCAGGTTCAGGGCGTAAACGAAGGCCAGTGCGCCGCCGAGCAGGAGTCCCGCCGGCAGCCATGCGCGCGGGCGGCCGCCGGAACGCAGCGTGATCACGGCCAGGATGCTGAACAGCAAAGCGGCTTCGAGGGTCTCCTGCAGGACCAGGATCACGGAGGTCAGCAGCATCGCGTCACCGGGCCTTCACTCGACACGGACCACGCCCTGGGCGGTCTTGGGGTAGAACTCGCCGAAAAACGGGTACTCGCCGGGCGGCAGCGGGCCAATGAAGATCACCGCCTGGCTGTTGCCGCTGATGACCTTCTCGCGGTTGAGTTCGTAACTTTCGAATTCCTCCGGCGTGGGATCGAGGTTCCTGACCAGCAGCTTGACCTTGGTGTTGGCGGGGATGACGATTTCGGCCGGAAAAAACAGGTGATCACGGATCTCGATTTCGACCACGGGCATCTTGGCGGCGGCCGGCCCGGCCAGCGCGAGGCCGGCCAGCGCGGTACTGAGCCATCGTCGAATCGTGTGCCGGGTCGTTGTCATGAATCGTTAGCGTCCTCTTTCCGTGGCGCGTTCGCGCGGCGCGGCAGCGTTCGCTTCCGCGGCCGGCAGGCTGACGGTGAAGGCCGCGCCGCCGGCGAAGCGTGACGACCCGACGCGAATGCTGCCGCGGTGCAGTTCGACCAGGCGTTTCACGATGGCCAGGCCGAGCCCGCAGCCGGTTTCGCCGGACGGGTGCCGGTCGCGCCCGATGCGGTAGAACCGCTCGAACACCGTGGTGCGCTGGTCCTCCGGAATGCCCGGCCCCGAATCCTCCACGACCAGCCGCGCATTATCACCGTTGCGCGCCACGCTGACCAGAATCCGGCCGCCGGCGGGGGTGTACTTGTTGGCGTTGCCGAGCAGGTTCTGCAGCAGTGTGCGCAAGGCGAAGCGGTCCCCCAGGACCGGGCACGGCGCGCCGTCCAGTTCGATGACCTGTTGCTTGTGCTCGAATGCATCGAACATCTCGGCCACCACCTCGCGCGCCAGGCCGTCCAGGTCGAGACGCTCGAACGCGGCGTTGTACCGGTCCGGCGAACTGCGGTAGAGATCGAGGATCTGCTCCACGATGTGCCCGAGGCGCTCGACGGTGCGCTCGAGTTCGCGCACCAGCCCGGCATCGGTCCCCGGATCCCGGGCCAGGTTATAGACCTCGAGCTTCAGCGCCGCGATCGGCGTGCGCAGCTCGTGCGCGGCATCGGAAGCGAACTGTCGCTCCCGCAGCAGCGCGGTCTCCAGCCGCTGCAGCAGGCCGTTGGTGGACGTCACGATCTGTTCCAGCTCCTTTTTCGGCGCCGCGATGGCGAGCGGGCTGAGGTCGTCCGCCTGCCGCGCCCCCAGTTCGCGCGCCAGGGTGCGCAGGGGGCGCAGGCCGCCGGTCACGATGAACCAGATCAGTACGCCGACGACGGGCAAGCCGATCAGGGTTGGCGTCAGCGACTCCAGGATCACGTTTTCGGCCAGCGCGTAGCGCAGGTCGGCGCGGTCGGCGACCAGGATCCAGTTGCCGCTGCCCGGATCCAGGTAACCGGCCGTGCGCCAGCGGTAGCCGCCGAAATTGGCGTAGTCGAAGCCGTGCCCGAACGGCGCGATCGGACGCTCCGGCGCGTTGCGGGAACCGGCGACCAGGCGGTCTCCGCGCCACACCTGGAAGGCCAGGCTGGCTTCGCTGCCGATGTTCCGGGCGGTGTGTTCGGTATGGATGTTGGCGATCAGGCGGGCGGTGTCCAGCAACTGCTTGTCGAACAGGCGTTCCGCTTCGAGCATGCTCGACTGGTAACCGCGCAGGGCGGCGAGAAAGGAAAACAGGGCGATGACGGCCAGGATGACGACGACCAGGAACACCCGGATCGAATTCATGCGGAATCGATCCGGTAACCGACGCCGCGCACGGTCTTGATGAACGACGCGCCGAGTTTCTTGCGCAGGTGGTGGACGTGGACTTCCAGCGCGTTGCTGGAGACTTCTTCGCCCCAGCTGTACAGGCGGTTCTCCAGGGTGTCGCGGGTCTGCACGCGGCCGGCGTTCTCCATCAGGCTCTTGAGCAGCATGAATTCGCGGCGCGCCAGTTCGACCGCCTCGCCGTCGACGGTCACGCGGTTGTGGTTGATGTCGAGCGTGACCGCGCCGATCGTGATTTCCGCGGTCCGCGCGGTGGTCAACCGGCGTTCCATGACCCGCAGCCGGGCGAACAGTTCCGACATCTCGAACGGCTTGGCCAGGTAGTCGTCGGCGCCGCAGTCGAGGCCGGCGACCTTGTCGTCGACGCCGGCCCGGGCGGTCAGGAGCAGCACGGGCAGTTCGACGTCCCGGCCGCGGATGGTTTTCAGGACATCGAGCCCGTCCATGTCGGGCAGGCCGAGGTCGAGCACGACGAAATCCGGCCGGTCGGCTTCGATGGCGAGCAGCGCCGACCCGCCGTCGGCCACGGTGTTGACGCTGTAGCCCTGCGTGCGCAGGGCGCGTTCAAGGGCCTGGGTGATCGATCGGTCGTCCTCGACCAGCAGTATCCGCATGCAATGCGTTCCGGGGTGTCATCAGCGCAGCTTTTCCCGCACCTTCAATAATGCCACCTGGATTTCCTGCTGTCTGCCCGCGTCGGCCAGGGGCCGGTCGGGCCGGCCCGGCGCGTGTTGCGCCTTCAACAGGGCCTGCTCCGCTTCCGCGTAGCGCTTCTGCTCCAGCAGGAAGTCGCCCCAGAAGTAGTTCGAATCGATACCGTCCGGGTTCACGGCCAGCGCCTTGCGCAGCAGTTCCTCGGCCTTGTCCTCGTCGCCGAAACCGATCGGCCAGCCGGGCACCTTGAAGTACAGCGTGCCCAGGCTGGTATAAGCGGAACCCTGCAGGGCGTCGGGATCGAGTTCCAGCGCATGCTCGAGGTCGGCGCGCGAGGCCTTGGCCAGCTTCATCGCGCCGAGTCCGCCCTTGGCGCCGGCGAAGGAACTCTTGATGATGCCGCTCCAGATCAGCGGCGCCGCCGATTCGGGATGCGCCGCGGCCAGGCGGTCGGCGTCCGCCACCAGTTCCTCGAAGGCGGTGATCTGCGTTTTGCCTTCGAGCTGGTAGTTGACCTCGGCCCAGCGATGCTGCAGGCGGCTGATCTCGCTGTCGACGTCGGCCGCGGCCGTCATGCTCGCGAGCAGACCGAGCAGGCCGGCCAGGATGGGGATGAGTCGGGTTCGCATGGGGTACCTCCGTTGACGAACGGTCTGTCAGGATTCGGCGTACTGCCGGATGATGTCGAGTTTGCGCGACAGCGCGTTGTGGACCAGGCCCGGAAACAGGCCGTTGAGGCGCACGAACAGGCTTTCGGGCCAGCCGATGTACCGCTGGCGGCGATGCCGGCCGAGCACCTGCAGGACTTCCCGGGCGACCCTTTCC
>Ga0316576_10001860_pt1 | contig 11726 bp, 9 predicted proteins | sample S0NA_FD_203075 | JGI IMG/M metagenome (GOLD analysis project Ga0316576, IMG submission 203075) | Rhizosphere microbial communities from salt marsh grasses in Alabama, United States - S0-2_050615r3r5 | ecosystem: Host-associated > Plants > Roots > Rhizosphere | place: USA: Alabama | collected... | reverse complement strand
TCCATGCGGTTGAAGGCCAGCAGGCGCAGCCCGTAGCGCCGGCGCAGGCGGGCGTTGCCGATGCGCACGCCGTTGAGGCGCGAGGTCGGCGTAATGACCACCTCCGCGATCTGCTCGCCTTCGGCGCTGAGCGGATGCTCGGCGTCCACAGCCTGGTCGCCGGAGTAAAGCGTGCCGCCAAGCAGGCGCGCGAATTCCCGCAGGTTGGCCTGGGTGTCGCTGGTGGTGATCCGGTCGCCGGCGCGCAGCACGACGTCGGGCAGCGGGTTGATGAAGGCGCCCTGGCCGCGCTGCACCGATTCGACCTTCAGGTTGTCGCCGGTGCGCAGGATGGCCGTCGCCAGGCGGCGGCCGACCACCGGGCTGCTGGCGTCGAGCCCGATCTGCGCGGTGTACAGGCGGGACACCGCCCCGCTCATCGGCGGTTGGCGTTCCGGCGTGATGCGCGGCGCCAGTTGCCACAGGTACAGCGTGGCGAAAAAGCCGGCGATCGACGCCGGCCCGATGAAATCGAACATGTTGAAGGCGTCCATGCCCATGTCTTCGGCCACGTTGACCACCAGCAGGTTGGTCGAGGTGCCGATGGTCGTCGCCATGCCGCCCAGGATGCTCGCGAAACCCATCGGGATCAGCGTGCCGGACGGCGATTCGCCGGTGTGCAGCGCCACGCCGACCAGGATGGGCAGCATCAGGACGACGATCGGCGTGTTGTTGATGAAGGCGCTCAGCACCGCGGTGATCAGGATCGTCACCAGCAGCGAGACCCCGGGCCAGCGCCGCCAGAGGCGGGCCAGGAAGCGGCCGATCGGCTCCAGGGCGCCGGTGCGGATCAGTCCCTGGCCGACGATCATCAGGCCGGAGACGGCGACCAGCGCCTTGTGTCCGAAACCGAGAAAGAAATCGGACGGCTGCAGCACCTGGCCGTCGGCGCGGTACGGGAACAGCGTGAACCCGACCGTCAGCGCCACCAGCACGAACAGGCTGGTCGTCTGCAGCGGAATGCTCTCCCGCGTGAACAGCACCAGGGCCACGACGATCAGGATCATCACGGCCAGCGCGTGCGCGTTCGGCAGGGCCAGTTCCATCATTGGGCGTTGTCCAGCAAGGCCTCGATTTCCTCGCGTGAGTGCACGGGCGGCAGGCAGGTCATGCCGCGGCACAGCCAGGCGGCCGCGGCTGCCCCGGTCCGGTACGCGGCCAGGTTGCCCGGCAGGTCCGGCTCGTCCGGCGCGAGCAGGTAGCAGTCTAACCGATCGTGGCGCTCGCACACGGCGCGCAGTTGCGCGCAGGCGGCCGGGTCGGCGCCGGCGATGACCAGTTGCCGGGGCGGCACCGCCGCCTCCCGCAGCGCGGCGACGAAACTGCAGTGCGCGGCCGGCGCTTCGCGCACCGCCGGAATCGCCCGCGCCAGGCAACGGGCGGCCGCCTCCGTGTAGCGCGTATCGCCCAGCAGGCGGCCGAGCCGGTCGAGCGCGCGCGCCGCGGCGGCGTTGCCGGCCGGAGTCGCGTCGTCCTGGAAGAGCATCGAGCGCGCCATCGGCACGTCCACCGTCGCATCGCTGAAAAAGAATCCGCCGTGTTGCGGATCCTCGAAGCGCTCCAGCAGGGCGTCCGCGAGATCGATGGCGAATTCCAGGCGCGGCCGGCGCCAGTGGAACTGCAGGCTGCGCAGCACGGCCTGCAGCAGCCAGGCGTGGTCGTCGAGGTACGCCGCGAAACGCGCTTCGCCGTCGTTGTAGACCGCGAACAGGCGGCCGTCGCGCCACAGGCGACCGTGGATGAAATCGAGTATCCGGTCCGCTTCCGCGATCCATTCGGTGTTGCCGAGCGCCCGCCCGGCGCGCAGGAAGCCGTCGGCGAGCAGTGCATTCCAAGACGTCAGCCGCTTGGCGTCCAGCGTCGGATGGACACGTTCCTCGCGCAGCTCGCGCAGGCGCTCGCGAGCCTGCGCGAGCTGCGCGCGCGCCGCGGCGTCGAGCGCCCCGCCGGGATCGTTGCGGCGCGGCCGCGCGCGTTGCAGGTGCCAGCTGCGGTCCTCGAAGTTGGGCGGGCCGTCGAGGCCGTAGACACGGCAGAACAGCGCAGCCTGCTCCTCGTCGAGCACCTGCTCGATCTGCGCGCGGCGCCAGACATGAAAGCCACCTTCCTCGCCGCCGGCATCGGCGTCGATGCTGGCCGCGTAGCCGCCGTCCGCTTGCCGCATCGTGCGCTGCAGCCAGTCGGCGATGCCCGTCGCGGCCTCGCGCAGCAGCAGGTTGTCCCAGCGTCTCGCACCTTCTGCGTAGAGCGGCAGCAGCAGCGCGTTGTCGTACAGCATCTTTTCGAAATGCGGAATGGTCCAGGCGCCGTCCACGCAGTAGCGGAAGAAGCCGCCATCGAGGTGATCGCGCAGGCCGCTCAGCGCCATCTGCTCGAGCGTGAATTCCAGCGTGCGATGCAGCTGGCCGCCGGGTTCGAGATCGCCGCTTTCGGCCACCGCCTCGAGCAGCGGGGCCTGGGGAAACTTGGGCCCGCCGCCGAAGCCGCCGTTGACCGTGTCGTGCCGGCTGAACACCTGCTGGGCGACGTCCTGGATCAGGCTTTCCAGGGCATCGCGTTCCAGCGCGCCGCGCTCGTCACGCGGTTGCGCGATGGTGTTCAGTGCCTGCAGCAGCTTGTCGTCTTCGCGGCCGACCTCGTCACGGTGGGCGCGGAACCATGCCGCGATCTGCTCCAGCACCTCGGAAAACGCCGGCATGCCGTAGCGCCGTTCCACCGGAAAATACGTACCGGCGAAGAACGGGATGTGCCGCCGGGGATCGAGGAACACCGTCAACGGCCAGCCGCCGCCGCGGCCGGTGAGCAACTGGTGGGCCAACTGGTAGATCCGGTCCAGGTCCGGGCGCTCCTCGCGGTCCACCTTGATGTTCACGAAGTGGCGGTTCATCAGCGCCGCGGTCGCCTCGTCCTCGAACGATTCGTGCGCCATCACGTGGCACCAGTGGCAGGCGCTGTAGCCGATCGACAACAGGATCGGCCGGTCCGAATCCCGGGCCCGGCGCAGGGCTTCGTCGTCCCAGGGCTGCCAGTCGACGGGATTGTCCGCGTGTTGCCTCAGGTAGAGGCTGCTCTCGTTGCCAAGCCTGTTCATCTGGCATATGCTGCCACAGGCCGTCCACAAAATGGATTTTTCAGCGCGCCGTGAGCGAGCCCAGCCACCTTTACATCGCCTTCAATCCCGTCGCGTTCTCCCTTGGTCCCCTGCAGGTGCACTGGTACGGCATCATGTACCTGCTCGCGTTCCTGTTCTTCTGGGCGGCCGGCGCCTGGACCGCCCGCCACCGGCCGTGGTGGGGCTGGTCGGCGCAGGACGTGGGCGACATGCTGTTCTACGGCATGCTGGGCGTGGTCATCGGCGGGCGCGTCGGCTACGTGCTGTTCTACGCCTTCGATTCCTTTCTCGCCAATCCGCTGTTCCTGTTCCGGATCACCCAGGGCGGCATGTCCTTTCACGGCGGCCTGCTCGGCGTCATCGTCGCGATGGCCTGGTTCGCGCGCCGCAGCGGCCGCGGCTTCTGGCAGGTGGCGGATTTCGTCGCGCCGCTGGTACCGATCGGCCTCGCGCTCGGGCGGCTCGGCAACTTCATCGGCGGTGAATTGTGGGGGCGGCTGTCCGACGCGCCGTGGGCGATGGTGTTCGCAAACGCGATCGAGCCCGGCGGATGGCAGTCCGAGCGGCTGCGCGAGGCCTGGGCCAGCGGTGCGCTCGATCAGTTTGCGCGGCATCCGAGCCAGCTTTACCAGGCGGCGGGCGAGGGGCTGGCGCTGTTTATCGTGCTGGCGATCTATGCCCGCAAGCCGCGGCCGGCGGCGGCGGTCTCCGGCCTGTTCCTGGCCGGTTACGGCGTGTTCCGCTTTGTGGCAGAATTCTTCCGTGAACCCGATGCCCACATCGGTTACCTCGCCGGCGACTGGCTGACCATGGGCATGGCGTTCTCACTGCCGATGGTACTGGCGGGCGTCGTGATGATGGCCATCGCGTATGCCAGGGATTCCCGATGAAGAACTACCTCGAACTGTTACAGAAAATCCTCGACGAGGGCGCGCGCAAGGACGACCGCACGGGGACCGGTACGCTGAGCCTGTTCGGCCACCAGATGCGGTTCGACCTGGCCGCGGGTTTCCCGGCGGTGACCACCAAGAAGCTGCACTTCAAGTCGATCATCCACGAGTTGCTCTGGTTTCTGGCCGGCGACACGAACATCCGTTACCTGAACGAAAACGGCGTGCGCATCTGGGACGAGTGGGCCGCCGAAGACGGCGAACTGGGCCCGGTGTACGGCGCCCAGTGGCGCAACTGGCCGGCGCCGGACGGCCGCCGCATCGACCAGATCAGCCAGTTGCTGGACGATCTTCGCCGGCGACCCGATTCCCGGCGCCATATCGTCTGCGCCTGGAACCCGGCATTGTTGCCCGACGAGGGGCGCAGCCCGCGGGAGAACGCCGCGGCGGGCCTGCAGGCGCTGCCGCCCTGCCATACCCTGTTCCAGTTCCATGTCGCGGAGGGCCGGCTCAGCTGCCAGCTTTACCAGCGCAGCGCGGACGTGTTTCTCGGCGTGCCGTTCAACATCGCGTCGTACTCGTTGCTCACCCTGATGGTCGCCCAGGTGGTCGGCCTGGAGCCCGGCGAGTTCATCCACACCTTCGGCGACGTGCACATCTACCTCAATCACCTGGAGCAGGTGAAGACCCAGCTCGCCCGCGAACCGTACCCGCTGCCCGAGATGCGGCTCAACCCCGAACGCCGCGACCTGTTCGACTTCCGCTACGACGATTTCGAACTGGTCGGTTACCGGTGCCATCCGGCGATCCGCGCGCCGATCGCGGTCTAGGCGCCGTGCTGCACGGCAAGACGATCACCCTCATCGCCGCGATGGGCCGCAACCGGGCGATTGGCCGCGCCGGCGCACTGCCGTGGCATCTGCCGCGGGAACTGAAGCACTTTCGGGACGTGACGCTGGGCAAGCCGATCGTCATGGGTCGCCTGACCTGGCAGTCGATCGGCCGGGTCCTGCCGGGCCGCCAGAACATCGTGGTGTCGCGCGACCCGGCGTTCACGGCGCCCGGTTGCGACGTGGCGACGTCGCTCGACACGGCCGTGGCCATCGCGCGGGGCAGCGAGGTGATGGTCATTGGTGGCGGCCAGCTATACGCCGCGGCCCTGCCGGTTGCCGATCGCATGCTGCTGACCCGGGTCGATTGCGCGCCGGAAGCCGATACCTGGTTTCCGGCCTGGGTGGCGGCGGACTGGCGCGAGGTCAGCGCGCGCGACGAAGCGGCCGACGCCGAAAATCCCCTCGCCTACCGGGTGGTCGAATTACGCCGGGTGCCGGCCTGACGGCGCCGCCGGCCGGCCCGCAGGCGGGCCGTTCGCTCCGGGCTCAGCGCCCGCCGCGGGTGCGCGACTTGCCCTCCACCTGGAACAACTGCCGGTCTTCGAGCCGCAGCGCGGTGAGCTGGCCGCCCCAGACACAGCCGGAATCGAGGCAGATCACGTTTTTCTTCGCATACAGCCCGAGCGCGGCCCAGTGACCGAAGACGATTGTCGTGTCGCGGGTCAGGCGGGTCTTGTGCTTGAACCACGCCTTGTACGGCTTTTTCACCGAGCCGGGCGGGCCGCTGGCGCTGCCCAGGATCTTGCCGTTCGGGTCACAGAAGCGCAGCCGGGTCAGGATGTCGGTGATCAGGCTGCGGCGCTTCCAGCCGGTGCGCTCTTCCTTCCAGCGCCGCACGCGGTTGCGGCCCATCCTGGCGAAGAACTTGCCGGCCTTGGGCGAGCGCAGCCGGGCTTCGACCTCGGCCGCGTGATCGAGCGTATCCTGTCGCGACCACTGCGGAATCACGCCGGCGTGCAGTATCAGCACGCCGTGCTCCTCCGACCAGTGCGCCAGCGGCATGTGGCGCAGCCAGTGCATCAGGTCCGCGCGGTCGGGCGCCTGCAGGACGCGGTCGAGTTCGCGGTTGCGGCTGCCGCCGTCGGGGCAGCGCCAGTCCTCGCGCAACAGAAACAGGTCATGGTTGCCCAGCACGGTCAGGAAGCGGTCGCCGAGCCCGTGCAACAGCCGCAGGGTCTCGAGCGACTGCCCGCCCCGGTTCACCAGGTCGCCCGCGCACAACAGGCGGTCCGCCGCAGGGTCGAAACGGATCTTTTCCAGCAATCGCTGCAGGGCGTCGCAACAACCCTGCACGTCGCCGACGACGTAGGTGCTCATGCCGCGGCCTCGGCCGCGCGGGCCAGCGCGGCGAACTGCTCCAGGCCCAGTGTTTCGGGCCGGGCGCCCGGATCCACGCCCGCCGCCTCGATCGCCGCGGCGTCGAGCAGTCCGCGCAGGCTGTTGCGTAGCGTCTTGCGCCGCTGCGCGAACGCCGTCGCGACCAGGTGATCGAACCGGGCGAAGTCGCGGATCCGAACCGGCGGTTCGTCGCGGGGCACGAGCCGCACCACGGCCGAGGTGACCCGCGGCGCCGGCCGGAACGCCCCGGGCGGAACCTCGAACAGCGGTGAAACCTGGCAGTGGTAGCGGATCATCACCGACAGGCGGCCCCAGGTCTTGCCGCCGGGCATCGCCGCGATGCGGTCGACCACTTCCTTTTGCAGCATGAAGTGCATGTCCTCGATCAATCGGCTCCAGCGCAGGACGTGGAACAGCAACGGCGTCGAGATGTTGTACGGCAGGTTGCCGACCAGGCGGCAGCGCTCCCCGCCGGTGAGCGCCGCGAAGTCCACGTCGAGCGCGTCGCCCTCGTGCACGCTGACGTTGTCGGCGGACGCGAACCGCTCGCGCAGCGTGACGGCGAGATCACGATCGATCTCGAGCAGTTGCAGGCGGGCGCCGGAGGCGGCCAGTGGCCGCGTCAGTGCGGCCTGGCCCGGACCGATTTCCACGATCCGTTGCCCCGCGGCGGGTCGGACCGCGTCGAGAATCCGGTCGATATACGTCCCGTCGACGAGGAAGTTCTGGCCGAACCGTTTGCGCGCGCGGTGCGCCATGGATCAGGCGGAGACCTTGATGAGCGACTGCGCCATGCGAATGGCGTGGTAGAGGCTGGATGCGTCGGCGCGGCCACTGCCGGCGATGTCGAGCGCGGTGCCGTGATCGACCGAGGTACGGATGAACGGCAGGCCGAGGGTGATGTTGACCGAGCGGCCGAAGCCGACGTGCTTGAGTACCGGCAGGCCCTGGTCGTGGTACATCGCGACCACGGCGTCACAGTCGGCCAGCCGCGGCGGGGTGAAGGCCGTGTCGGCCGGCACCGGCCCGTCGAGTTGCAGACCGTCCCGGCGGAGTTTCGCGATGACCGGCGCGATGATCTCGCCGTCCTCGCGCCCCAGGTAGCCGCCCTCGCCGGCGTGAGGGTTCAGCCCGAGCACCTGGATGCGGGGCGTTTCGATGCCGAAGCGCCGTTGCAGATCCCGCGCCGTGATGCGCAGTACGGTTTCGACGCGCTCGGCGGTCACGGCATCCGCGACATCGCGCAGCGGCAGGTGCGTGGTGACGAGCGCGACGCGCAGCCCCGGCGCCGCCAGCATCATGACGACGTCGGCGGCGCCCGACAGCTCGGCCAGGAACTCGGTGTGACCGCTGAAGGCAATGCCGGCCCGGTTGATCACGCCCTTGTGCACCGGCCCGGTGACGAGTGCAGCGGCCGTGCCGTCGCGGACCAGGCCGGTGGCGCGGCGCAGCGTGTCCAGTACGTAATCCGCGTTGGCGGGATCGAGCCGGCCCGGTTCCGCGGCGTTGGCCATCGGCACCGGCAGGCAGGCCAATTCACCGGGTACCAGCGGGTCGCCGGGGCGCCATTCGCGGACGGCGACGTCCAGGCCCGACCGTTCCGCGGCGGCCCGCAGCAGCGCCGGGTCGGCGACGGCCACCATGCGGAATTCCGGGTGGTAGCGGTGAACCTGGAGCAGGATTTCCGGCCCGATGCCGGCGGGTTCGCCCGGCGTTACGGCCAGCAGCGGCGGCGCGGCGGTCACTTCGGTCAGCCGGACTCGTCCTCGTAACCCGGCAGGCGAATCTCCACGAAGGCCTCGTCGCGGAATTGCCGCAGGACCTTCTGGATCTCCTCGTTGGCGCGCTGGCGCATGATCTTTTCGCGCGCCTCGGCCCGGATCGCCTCCTCGGTGCGGTCGGTTTCCCGCGTGCCGACGAGTTGCACGATGTGCCAGCCCTCGGCTGTCTGGAACGGCTCGCTGACCTCGTTCGGTTGCAGGGCATCGAGCGTCATCTGCACGCGTTCGCCGTAGGCGCCCGGGGGGAACCAGCCCATGTCGCCGCCGAGGTTGGCGCTGGTCGTGTCGTCCGAGAATTCCTTCGCCAACTCAGCGAAATCCTCGCCGTTCTCCAGCCGTTCCTGGATGTCGATGATCTGTTCCATCGCCAGCCGCGGCGTGACCAGTTCGTTCACCGCGACCATGATGTGGCGGGCGTTGTATTCCTTGACCACGACCTGGCGCTTCTCGCGGAAATCGTTGACCTTGATGATGTGAAAGCCCATCGGGCTGCGCACCGGTTCGGTGATGGCTCCGGGCTCCAGGCCGCGGATGGCGTCGGCGAAGAAGGCCGGCACGCTGTTCAGGTCGCGCCAGCCGAGCAGCCCGCCTTCCAGCGCCTCCTGGCTGTCGGAATAGCTGATCGCGGCCGAGGCGAAATCCAGCCCTTCCTGCAGCCGCCGGTAGATGTCGTCGGCTTTTTCCTGCGCCGCCGCCACCTGTTGCGGCGTCGAGCCGTCGGGCAGGGCCACCATGATGTGCGACACGTTGTATTCGCCGCCGCTGGCGTCCTCTGACGCGAGCAGGATGTCGACCTCGGTATCGGTGACGGGTTCCATGCTGTTGACGATGCGCTGCTGCAGGCGGTCGGCCATCAGCTGGTCGGCGATGTCGCGCCGGAACTCGGCGAACTCGATGCCCTGCGCCTCCAGCGTCTGGCGCATCTGCTGCACCGTGATGCCGTTGCTCTCGGCGACCCGCACCAGGGTCTGGTCGATGTCGGCGTCGCTGATGCGGATGCCGGTCTGCAGGGCGCGCTGCACCTGCAGTTCGGTCATGATCAGGTTTTCCAGCACCTGGCGTTCGACCAGGTTCATCGGCGGCATCGCCTCGCCGCGAGCCTGGATCTGGGCGATGATGTTGGCCACCGCCGCATCGAGTTCACTGCGCAGGATGACGTTTTCGTCCACCAGGGCGACGATGCTGTCGATTTCGCCGTTGCGATCGGCGCCGGGCGCGACGAGCTGGGCCGACGCGGCGAAGGGCAGCCAGGCCGCCAGCAGGGCCAGCAGGGCGGCCCGTCGTGCGGTCCGGGACAGTCGGGTAGTGATCATCTGGGGAATATCTCCGAAAAAAAACCGGCTGCTCTGTTGGACGCCGGCGCGTGCGAAAGTTCCCATTCTACATGAAGCCGCTTCGCTCAGAACAGGTCGCGCGGCCCGCTGCCGACCGCGGCCAGCCCCTTCAGGTTCAGCTCCAGGTAGATGCCGTCGCGGTAATCCCCGTCGCGGTTGCGCAGGTACCGGCGAAAAACGGTGCGCAGCGCCCAGCAGCAGCTCTCGTATTCCACGCCGCCCTGGAGTTCGAGCAGGTCGTCGTCGGCGAAGGAATACTGCAGCCGCGACAGGATCCGCCAGCGTGGATTGACCGGCCAGGAGGCGCGGAAATCGAACTGGTCGACACGCTCGGTGCGGTAACGGTATTCGAACGCGAGTTCGAGGCCCTCGGTATCCCCGTACCGCAGGCCCAGCATGCCGAGGTCCAGTTCGTTGCGGTCCCAGTTCCATTGCATACCGGCGACGGTGCGGAACCGTGGCGAGACGTGCCAGCTGAACTCGGCCAGGAAGGGCGAGAGGTCCTCGTCGACCGCTTCCTGCGCGTCCAGTTGCACGCGTTGCGGATCGAAATAGAAAATCTGGCCGACGCCCAGGCTCCAGACCAGCGAGCCGTTGTGGCTGTCGAACTTGCGCGTCGACAGCGCCACCGACAGCTGGTTGGCGTCGCCCTGCCGGTCGCCGCCGGCGAAACGGTTGGTATTGAACAGCTGGCTGAAACCGAAGGTGAACTCGCCGCTGTCGAAGACGGGCAGATCACCCTGGTCCTCGTAGGGCACGTAAAGGTAGAACAGCCGCGGCTCGAGAGTCTGGTAGCCGCCGTCGGCCGTCGCGCGGTCGAACATCAGCCCGGCGTCGAGGCTGGCGATCGTGGTGCCGAGCGACGGTGATTCGTCGCCGGGCAGCCCCTGGTAATCGAGCTGGTAGGCGCGGTAGCGGTAACCGATGCGCGGCTTGACGAAACCCCAGCGGTGGTAGCGGTCCCAGTACAGGTTCGGAAACAGGTCGACCCGGGTGCCGGTCACGCCGACGTCACGGTCGAAGGCGACCAGTTCGGAATCGAGGCCGACGGTCAAACCGGACGACCCCAGTGGGCGGTCCAGCCAGTAGGCGATGCGGGGCAGGCGCCGGTAGGGTTCGTTCTCGGCCTCGATCTCCTCGTCGATGACCTGGAAGTCGTCCACCGCCAGCAGCAGATCCCAGTACTTGCCGACCCCGGTGACCGCGGCGTTGCTGTACAGGAACTGCCGGGCCGTCTGCCGCAGGCTGTTGCCGTAATCCTGGAAGTAACGGTCGTCGCTGACCCGTTCGATCAGCAGGTCCGTGCGCCAGCGGGCGGCCGGCGCGCTGCGGTGGCGCAGCGTGTAGTGGTAGCGTTCCTCGCCGGTCTCGCGGTCGTCGGGCAGGTAGTCGAACGTCAGCGAACCGTTGGTCCGGCGGGTCAGCACGCGGTATTCGCCGCCGAGCATGAAGCCGCGCTCGGAGTACCAGCGCGGCTCCAGCGTGAGGTCCTGGTTGGGCGCGATGTTCCAGTACCACGGGATGCCGATCTCGAAGCCCTGGTCGCTGTTGTGGCCGAAGCCCGGGTACAGGAAACCGGTCTTGCGGCGGTCGTCGATCGGAAAGGTGAACCACGGGACGTACAGCACCGGTACGCCCTTGAACTCCAGCTTCGCGCCCCGGGCGCTGCCCATCCCCTCCTCGTGCCGCAGTTCGAGTTCGCGCGCCTGCAGCCGCCAGTCCGGCTTCGCGCCGGGACAGGTGGTGTATTCGATCGCGTGCAGCCGCGAGGTGTCGCCGCCGACCAGTTCCACCCATTCGGCGCTGCCGTTCGCGCTGGAGCCGTTGAGCCCGTAGTCGACCAGTGAAAAATAGCCGCTCTGCTCGACCAGGCTGTAACGCGCTTCGGCGCCGCGCAGCCAGACCTGCTGATCCCGGTAGACCACCGGCCCGGGCACCGTGACGACGCCGGTGCCGGGATCGTACAGCAGCCGGTCGGTGGCGATCCGCTGATCAGCCCGTTGGAGTTCGACGTTGCCGCGGATTTCGCCCTCGCGCCCGGGCCCGGCGTCCAGCCGTTCCGCGTGAATGATGACCGGCGCCCGGCTGCGGTCCGGGGCCGGCGGCATGACGGGCCCCAGCGTGTAATCCGGGCAGGCGAGGGTTACCGGCGGCGCCGCGTCGACCGGCTCCTCGGCCGTTTCCACGGCCCATGTCGGGATGCTCGCACAGTACGCCAGGACGCAGGCACAGGCGTTCAGTGCAGCGGTCCGTCTGCGGCTTGAAGGCGTCGGCGTTGGCAAGGGTATTTGCGCTGCTTGTCGTTTGCGGGCTGGTTCGGGCTAACTTGTCACAGATCG
>Ga0316576_10001859_pt1 | contig 11727 bp, 10 predicted proteins | sample S0NA_FD_203075 | JGI IMG/M metagenome (GOLD analysis project Ga0316576, IMG submission 203075) | Rhizosphere microbial communities from salt marsh grasses in Alabama, United States - S0-2_050615r3r5 | ecosystem: Host-associated > Plants > Roots > Rhizosphere | place: USA: Alabama | collected... | reverse complement strand
GTATCGATAATTGTCCCGTCTGGGCGCGTATAAGGAGCCGCCGGCGCGTAGCCGGCAAACCAGGCGTGCGGCAAATTGGGAGGCGCTTCAGCCGTGCCGGTCTTTCCTGCAACTTTTACGGGCAGCCCCTGGAAACGGTGAGTAGCCGTACCCCATGAGCCGTTGGCAACATCCCATAATGCGCTACGCAACACGTCTAACTGTTCTTGATTTAAGGGAAGCTGCCCATCGACCGTTACCGGCAGTTCTTCCTCGGGCGCGCCACCACCTGACCCAATGCGATCGATCAGTATAGGCTGGTATAGCGTGCCGCCATTAGCGATTGCGGCTAGGATATTGGCCATTTGAATTGGTGTAACCTGAACATAGCCTTGACCAATTGCCATGTTGACCGCATCGCCTGTCACCCATCCTTCACCAATGGTTTCGATTTTCCACTCAGGATCAGGGATCAGGCCCGCGCTTTCTGCCACACCCTGGATGCCGGTTGGTTGGCCGAGGCCAAATTCGCGTGCCGTTTGGGGAAGAATCGTATTATCTTGCCCATCAAGGTTATATCCCACGTCGTAAAAACAGGTGTTGCACGAGACTACAAGTGCTTGTTTAAGGCTGATTGTCCCGTGACCCCCTTCTCTCCAGTCTCTTTTTACATAGTTTGGCCCAAGGCGATCCCAGGTCCCTGTACTGGTATAGAGGGTGTCCGGCGTATAGAGGCCGCTTAGGAGGGCCGCAGATAATGTGACGATCTTAAATGTCGATCCGGCCGGGTAAGCCCCCTGAGTTGCCCGATTTACAAGGGGCCGTCCCGGATCATTCAGCACTGAGGCGAGATCGTTTTCCGATTCAGAACGCAAGGCATCAAAGATAACGGGAGTGTAGGTAGGATAGCTGGCCATGGCCTTGACTTTACCGGTATTTACATCAAGCACGACAATCGAGCCGGCATGACCGGACGGATGCGTTTCGATTGCCTGGGCCAGCGCGCGTTCAACGGCCGCCTGAAACTCGTGATCGATGGTTGAGTAAATACTACGGGATTGCTTGGGATCAGTCTCGGCCAATGTCGTAATAAACTCTCCGTTCGGACCAATCACGCTTAAGGTACCGCCAGGTTCTCCGTTTAAGAAATCTTCTCCCCAGTATTCCAGGCCTGCGCGACCCACAATTTCATCACCACGGTAGCCAAGAGCCTTGTAGTCGCCTATTTCTTCGGCAGGAATATAACCCGTATAACCAATTAGATGTGCCGCGATCCCGGAATCCGTGTACAACCGTGAGCCACGTGCTGTTGGTGCAGCTAATCCGGCATCGATGTATGGCTGTAAGGCTAAAATATATTCCTGCATTTGAGCCTCAGAGATGTCGCCAATTGGCACATACCAATCCGGTTCGGCCGAAGCGTAGAGCGCTTTTATCTCTTCAGGCGTTTTTCCCAAGATCGGGCTGAGTGTTGCCAACAATCCTTCTTCATCTACAATCTGACCGGGAATAACCCCCAGACTCACAGCCTTGCCCTGATAAGCCAGGGCATATCCATCCACATCATAAATGCTGGCTCGGGAGGGGATTTGGTAATCCATTAGCAGGCGGTTACCTCCCGCCAATTCCGGTAATATGAAGCCCTCATGCCAGGAGATGCCCCACCGGTCGTCATCATAAACGAGAGGAATTGAATATTCACGGGTGATTGGGCCAACCACGGCCGTTTCCCAGGTTACTCGGACGCCAAATACCGCCTGATCGCCGTCTTGTGTTAGTGAGAGCGGTTGGGCGTGGATAGATTGTACCCCGGCAGTTTTAACTGCTTCATCATACCGTTCGACAAAGGATTCACTATCTACTAAAGCCTGGGTTTGCGGCGAGAGCAGGCTGTACATCCCCATGTAATCTTTGTTTTCAAAGGCATTGTAGAAGGCGCGGGCATAACCGCCTGCATCTTCCTCTATAGGTACTTTGGTGGGTATGGACGGACGTTCGGCCGTGATACTGCCAGATGGGCTCAAGACAGTAGGGAATGCTTCATCCTCTGTCATTGGCAGCACAGTATCACTGCAGGCGCTGGTTATAAAGATAAAAAGTATTAGCAGAATTATGATTGGTCTCATGTTTCGGATCCGACTTTACGCGGAACAAGTTTAATTATACATAATGTGTTGATTTCATTGAATAAAGCTCCTATCCTTCCAATGGTCCCTAATAATCCGATAAGGATTGTGGATTTAAAATGTCGTCGATCTCGATTAAATGCAAACCTTCCCATAGGAATTTATCAAGATCGATTCGTAAGTCTGGTGAAACAACAACACCTTCGGAGTTTAGTATTTCAGCCTGCCGATTCGCGCTGTATTCACGGTTTACAATGCTGATCCTCCCCTGGCTGTTAATAACCCGCTGCCATGGTACACTTTCATAAGCAGCACCTTGTTTATCTTTCAGGGCATTGAGGGCGTAGCCGACAGCGCGTGCCGCGTGAGGTCTTCCCAGCATTTCTGCAACACGGCCATAAGTCGTCACACGTCCTGGAGGAACACGTCGAACAACTGCATATACCTGTTCAAAAAAGTTGCTACTCATTGTGATAATTATAGCCCAAGTCGAAAGCGGTTGTTGCCAAGTTTTTTCAACAGATTTATAAGTGCCTGGATCGTCTTTGGCAAAGAGAGACTATCGGCTAAACTCGTGCGTCGATCTAATGACTGGCAGAAAAATTGCGAGTTACTTTATCTAGAAGGGGTATTGATGAATAATTTATTTTCAGGTGTATACCAAGGGCGAACTGTACTCGTCACTGGCCATTCAGGGTTTAAAGGATCCTGGTTGACAACCTGGTTGTTGGAATTGGGAGCGAATGTCATCGGCTTTAGTCTTGAGAAAGCGCCGACAATGCCAAGTAACTTTGTCGTCAGCGATCTGTCTCCCTATATTACCGATCTGCGCGGCGACATCCGAGATTATGAGGACATAAAACAAGTTGTGAAAAAGTATCGTCCGCAGATTATATTTCATCTGGCAGCCCAACCAATTGTTCTACATTCTATAACCTACCCAAAGTTGACGTTTGATACAAATGCCGGTGGAACGGTGAATGTATTAGAGGCGATTCGTGAAACCAGCACTGTCCGAGCCCTTGTTAGCATCACCACAGACAAAGTTTATGAAAATATGGAGTGGCTTTGGGGTTATCGTGAATCCGACAGGCTTGGTGGGCACGATCCTTACAGCGCTAGTAAGGCAATGGCGGAGATGGCTATCGCAGCATATCGCCATTCCTTCTTCCACCCTGACAATTACGATAAGCATGGCCTTGCCCTGGCCTCAGTGCGCGCCGGAAACGTTATTGGTGGAGGCGATTTTGCGGATTTCCGGTTGGTTCCGGATTGCATGAAAGCATTGATGTCCGGTGAACCGATAGGGATTCGCAACCCATTGAGTATCCGCCCATGGCAGCATGTCCTGGAACCGCTCTCCGGTTACTTGTGGCTTGGTACAAAACTACTTGAGGAAGGTCCGGAATATGGAGAGGCGTGGAATTTTGGCCCGCGGGAGCAAAGGGGAATCCCGGCTCAGCAGCTAGCTGAGAAACTTGTAGACCTGTGGGGAAGTGGTAGTTGGGTCCATACTGATCCTGGTTTTGCAAAAGTCGAAACCGGTCAGCTGCGCCTGAGTTGGGAAAAGGCGGCAGACCGGTTGGGCTGGCAGCCGGTTTTTACTTGGGATGAAGCCTTAGCTGAGATCGTCTCCTGGTTTAAGGCTTACCAACAGTCAGCAACTGAAGCAGTTGATATGCACGAAATTGGACGCCGACATATTGTTGATTACACTAAACGTGCGAAAGAACTTGGGCTGCCTTGGACTTAGGAATTCTCACCAATCAGAAGAAAGTTTCCCCATGGGAAAAATTGTTTGAACTCATCAGGCCATTTAGACTTCCAGAAAGATGAGTGATTTAAGCAAGCATATACGCATCCATGGGGGGAGCAAGATTGCGCTGCTGGCATTAATTGCCGCGTTATTAATCATCTTTTTTGCAACCCTTACCCCTTTTAGATTTAGCTTTAGCCATTTACCTTTACGCGATTATTTTGTCGAGTTTACTTACGGTAAAAGAGATCCCTTCGATTTCATCCGCAATATACTCCTCTTTATGCCTTTCGGCTTCATCCTTGGCCTCATTTTGGATCACCGCGGCTGGTCGAAGCTCCGAGTATTTTTTGCCGTACTTTTCAGCGGGTTTCTGCTGACTCTTGGAGTAGAATCACTGCAGCAGTTCTTACCTTATCGACAAGCATCCATTTATGATCTTGCGGGGAACACTTTAGGCTCCGTGGTTGGGCTCGCCTGTTATCGAATCTGGCGAAACCGCCATGCTTATATTGAATGGATCAAAATAGCTAAAACCAAACCGCGAATGATTCTGACTGCTTTAGCGATTTATACCTTGGTTTTGCTGGTGATGGCCAATGACCTGGCTGCCAGTGCGCGAATCTCTGGCTGGAATACGACATACCACTTGACATTAGGTAATGAATGGACGGCCGACCGTCCCTGGATGGGATCGCTGCAAAACCTGGGGATCTTCAACGACGCGCTGGCTATTGATGCAGCTGACCAAATTTTGAATTCCTCGCAGGTTGCTTTGGCGAATAATGATAGTTTGCAAGCTTATTATCCTTTAGCCGGCAGCAGCCCGTATAGAGACCTGAGTGGCAAACTGCCGGATTTGATTTGGCAAAAAGATGGTGAGAGATATAACGTCAACGGGGCAGTGCAAATTGATGACGATAACTGGCTGGCAACGTATGTACCAGTCGGCCATTTGATTGAGAATCTTGAGGCAACTTCCCGGTTTTCGATTAGGCTTACCGCAAGAACAGCCGATGTGGAACAATCTGGCCCGGCGCGGATTATGAGCATCTCAGAAGATCCTTTCTCACGTAATTTGACAATTGGACAAGCAAGTGATGGTCTTGTTATTCGTTTTCGCAGTCCTTTAAGCGGGGATAATGGTTCTACACCACAATTCCTATTTCCTGATTTCTTCAACAATACCGGGACCATCGATTTTGCCATCACTTATGATGGTCTGGCTATTGACCTAACTGATGATCGTCTGCCTGGCGTGCGCTCAATTGAAGTGGTTCCCGGGGTTGCCTTTTACGTCTGGTTGAAAAATCTAGTCACTCCCTACGAAGCGTCATATAGTCAAATTACGGCTGGAGAATTTTATAACTTATGCTACCGTTTGCTTTTCTATTTTGTCGTTTTTTCCCCGGTGGGGATTTTGCTGGCGCTTCGATCCCTGAATGCCTGGCCGAAAAGTTTGCGGATAATGCTGAAGTTGTACTCCTTATTTCTTGTTCCCTTCCTGGTCGAATTTATTCTGGTCGCAAACAATGAGTTTCGTATACGGCCACGAAATATTTTAACCGGCGCATTCGTAATCGCCGTAATTAGCTGGATCATGATGCCGGTCATCTATCGATTCGTTCGCTATATAAGGGGGTATTGGCCGAGCATTAGTTTAGAATGACAAGTCTGGTAAGGGGCATTAATTTGCTTCGTTTGCTTACAAGCGAATTGCTGCCGCCTCATCGACAAAATAGGCTAAATTTTTGGAAAGCGGCTGGATGCTCTGCGCCGGCCAGTTTTGAATATCACACGGCCCATCTATAACAGCCTCTAACGCTGCCGCTTTGTCTGCTCCGGCAATTAGAAATAATACCTGGTGAGCGTCGTTGAAAACAGGCGGCGTTAGAGTGATGCGTTGGGCCGGTCGGCCGGCATAATCAGCTGTGACGCTCAAGACAGGCTTTTTGGTTTCGGTGACCGCGCTCGAATTGGGGAACAACGAAGCTGTATGTCCATCCGCACCCAGGCCCATCAATGCCAAATCGAGTTGAGGCCATGGAGCTTTTTCCTCCGCGGTTGCTGCCAACTGGCGTTCATAATCTCCAACGGCTTCAATGGCTGTTAATTCCCCGCGTATGCGATGGATTTGTCCGGAAGGGATGGGGACTTTTTCTAATAGGAGTCGCCTGGCATGGTAATAATTGCTCCCGGGATCGTCCGGTGGTACCAGGCGCTCATCACCCCAAAAAACATGCACAGCAGACCATGTGATTTGTGACCTATAAGGAGCACGAGCCAGCAGCGTAAACAGGGCTTGTGGTGTGCTTCCGCCGGAGAGAGCAACCAGAAATTTGCCTTTTGTGTTTACTGCCTGCGCAGCAGCGGCACTAAAAAAATCTGCCGCCGCGGAAGCCAGTAGATCTTTATCTTCAAAAATATGAAGGTCTGGATTAACTGTTGACTTATTTGCCGTTGGGGACACGCAGCGCCTCATAGGCGGCGCCATAAAGCGCCACTTTCGGATTTCGAATCACATAGACCGGTATCGTGGCCATCATTTCACTAAATCGTCCTTTGCTGCGAAAAACATCCATAAAGTGACTGGACGCCAACTGCGGCAAGATGCGTGGAGGTATTCCCCCACCGATATAAATCCCTCCAGTGGCCAGAACCTTCAAGGCCAGGTTTGCAGCTTCGCCCCCAAGTATCTCCATGAATAAGTCAAGCGTTTTCACACAAATTTCGGCAGATTCTTCAAGAGCCACACTAACAATTACGGGGGTTGGCTGGTTCGCTTCTTGCAGTGCTTCATTTAGCCAGACCGGTTCTTCATAAGCACCGCTATCCAGCAGGAAGCGGTAGATATTGGGAATCCCGATTCCGGAGCAAAGCCGCTCGTAGCTGACATGATCCATTCGAGAAAGCCAATAAGTGAGTAAATCAACCTGATACGAATTGGTTGGCGCAAATGCTGCATGCCCTCCTTCGGATGGGTATGATTCATAACGCTGTCCATTCCAAACAAGGAATGCTTCACCCAATCCTGTTCCAGGGGCAATGACCCCAATGGCTCCTTGCTGACTTGGTTTCCCTGCATTTAGTACAAATAAGTCTTCTGCGTCTAGGTGAGGAACAGCGTTGGCAATGGCTTCCAGATCATTTAAAAGAAAAGTATGGACACCAACTACTTTGGTGATAGAGCGGGCGTCAATCAGCCATTCAAGATTGGTGATTTCTGCACGCATGCCAACAACCGGTCCGGCGACGCCGAAACAGGCGCCATTCACTTTTACTGGCTTGTCTCGCAGAAATTCCTGGATAATTGCTTCCAGGGAATTATACTTAGCGCTTGGGAAAACCTCTTCATAAAGGGGTTCGCGAGTAAAATCTGTGGCGTCTTCTTCGAAAACGGCCAGTACGGTTTTTGTACCGCCAATATCACCGGCTAACAGCATGGCTCATCCATTTCCTCCATGTTTTTAGAGTCCTGGGAACATTAAGTTCCCTTCCTCATAAAATATATTGCTGTTATGAGTTGGAGTCTTCTAATACTTTTAACAAAGCTTCGAAGCGCTCTGTACAATCGACACAATGTTCCAGATGACCTTTTACCAGAGGCATCATGGCTTCAGCGTCTTTATGATTGGCTACCAGTTCAACATATTCATCGAGCAGGTCGAATGTTTCTTCACAACTGTACTCTCCCTCGTTGGTTCGTTCAATAAGATCCATTAACCGGGTAAGCGAAAAATCGTCTAAGATCGCCCCGGTATCAGCCGCAGGTGGTTGAAGAGGGCTTTTGTCAGTGGATAGATCGCCACTACGCGCTTTTTCTGACGCACTTGAAAACAGGCTTATCAGTCGATTCAGGAAGTCGTTCATCCTACTATCTTTGACCAGGTAAAAGCATCGTATCTTACTTCAAACTGCTTGATGGTGCCTCTTGAAGCTTCATCAAGCTTGCCCAGCTATTCAAAAAGGGCCAGGATATCGGCCGAAGCTAATCCTTCCTCATTCAAGCGCGTCTTAATCTTCAGCCGCGCATCGTATAAGAGCTTGTAGACGGCATTCGTTTTCATGGCCATAGTCTTGCCTACGGTTGCTGCGGGTTGTCCCTGAATGACTGATAATTTTATCACTTGGCGCTGTTTGTCGGTCAGGTCTTCCTCTACAATTCGATTTACTCGAGCCAGCATCTCGGAACGGGCGGCGATAACTTCGGGAGTGGGATTGGGATCGGCCGTATAACTTGGCGTGTAATCTCCATTCTCACTTTCAGTGAGCTGGTCTAAAGAAGAATCTTGCCATCTCTTCCGGCGTAACTCTGATAGTGCTACATGAATGGTTATTTTGTGAGCCCAGGTCGTGAATTTGCTGCGGCCGGCGAAACTTTGCAAATTGTCGAGGATTTTTAGCAGGGAATCCTGGACAAAATCTTCGACAAGCGTGTGGAATTCGGGGGCCGAAGTATCGACGTGACCTAACAAACCCCGTTGCAAACCGCTAAATAAGATGACACGCAGGTCCACTAACGCTTCATCACGGGCTGCACCGGGCGAACTAAGGGCTTGCAGCCACTCATCGTTCGTTCTGTCAGTCAAAATCTTGCTCGGTTCTAATTCGCCAGAAGATATTTAGCGTATGGTTTTGATCAGAAGCGTATGGGGAATTTTACTCACTGATGAGCCCGCGAAATCGATAGCCGGTTCCTCGTTCAGCGACAATATATGTTGGTTTGTTATGGTTTTCCTCAATCTTGCGGCGCAAACGATGGACATGAACATGCAGGCGATCTTCTTGGGCTTCTTGTAAAGGCCAGATACGACTCAGTAAAAATTCGGTGGTCACAATGCGTCCGGCATTGCGCACCAATATGTAAAGCAGCTTTGACTCTGTTGGCGTGAGGGGGATTGGTTCCCCTTCGACAATTACTTCGCGAGATGGGAAGTTTATAGCTAGTCGATCATCAATAATTGTCGTGGAATCCAGGGTATAACTGAAATCACCCATACGACGCAGGACTCTGCTTACACGGGCTATAAGCTCCGGACCACTAAATGGTTTTACAATATAGTCCTCAGCATGTTCTTCCAGACCCTCGATGATCGTTTCCTCACTGCCAACGGCGGTCAACATGATAACCGGCATATCACTGAAATCATGAACAGCATGGCAGAACTCAAAGCCGCTCATACCCGGCATGTGTAGATCAACGACAGCCAGATGCGGCAAGCCATAGCGCTTGATGAGAGTCAGCGCCTCTTCCCCAGAGACGGCCGTTGACACCTGATAGCCGGCCGTTTCAAGGGTATGCTTAACCAGGCGAAGCGTATAGGTATTGTCGTCAACAACCAAGACGCGCTGGATATCGGAAGGTGATTCAATCATAAATTAGCCCTTGCAAATAGCAATCTTGTTTCCAGTATACACAACAACTAAAACTTAATCGACCACCTGTCATGACGCTCTTGATTATTAATAGAACAACCCTTTTACATACCCTTGAAGCGAAATTCTCCATGCTTTGTCACGCATATCATTTCTGTTACAATCGGGTGTCTGTTAACTTTGCCCATGGTTATTCATGTGCTATAAATGAAACAAATTTCACAATCAAGCCTGATTGTGAGGAGAATGAGGGATCTAAGTGTATTCAGAGTGGCAATTCATCATTATATTCGTGGTGCTTGCGCCCATTTTCCCATTAGCGCCCGTTATTGTAAACCGAATCCTTGGCCCGTCACGCCCGAATCCCATTAAGCAGCAAACTTATGAGTGCGGTATCGAGACGGTTGGCGATACCTGGGTTCAGTTTAAGGTCCAGTATTACATATATGCCCTAGTATTTGTGGTCTTTGATGTAGAGGCCATATTCCTGTTCCCTATTGCCGCTGCCTATGGCCAGCTAGGTTTATTCGCCATATTAGAAGTTGCCCTCTTCGTTATTTTGCTGGCTGTTGGTCTTGGTTATGCATGGAGTCGCGGCGTACTCGAATGGGTTTAGGTGAATTGTCATAAGAGAAAATTTAAAGGGAGGCATTGGCATACTTCTCTGTTTTTTCAGAAACGGAGTTCGACTTCCCTGTTGTGTGCAGCGAAATTCTAAAAACCACTTACAAACGAGTGTAGCTTTATGAATCCGTATAAATATGCGAGTCAAATTCCTGAACTGCCAACAATTCCACCACTGTTGCGAGATATAATCGGTGTAGTCGTGATCTCAACTTTTTTGCTGCTGATCGCCATTGTACTCATTTGGTTAATGCGTAAGGTGATTGCACGTATGCAGAAAAGGGTTGGCCCTAACCGAGTTGGCGGGCGTTATGGACTGCTTCAACCAGTAGCCGATGTTTTGAAACTTTTATCCAAAGAGCAGATTACTCCGGCCGGTGCCGATCGCCTGGCATATGAGTTAGCGCCTATCCTGGTCGTGGTAGCATCATTATTGGTCTGGGCGGTAATGCCTTTTGGTCCGGGATTGATCGGCGTTGACTTAAATATTGGTCTCTTTTACATATTGGCTATCAGTTCAGTATCTGTTGTAACATTTCTTCTTGCAGGATGGGGCTCTAACAATAAGTATGCACTCTTAGGCGCATTTCGTGCCGTTGCCCAGCTTGTAAGTTACGAGGTACCATTCATACTGGCATCACTGATACCAATCTTACTTGCACGCTCGATGTCAACGGTAACGATAATTGAAAGCCAGACGGTCCCTTATCTTTTTGTAGTTCCTCTGGCAGCAGTGATTTTCTTCATCTCAGCTCTGGCAGAAACAGGAACCACGCCTTTTGACCTTTTGGAAGCGGAATCAGAGATTGTCGCTGGTTTTCATATTGAATACAGTGGCATGAAGTTTGCCATGTTCTTTTTAGCCGAATTCCTGGGTGCTCTATTTATGTCTGCCCTTTTTTCGACGGTATTTCTTGGTGGTTGGAACATTCCACTCATAAATCTGGTGATTTCCCTTTTTGGAGGCCAACCCATTGATCTGGCGGCGATGGGAATTGGTGGGACTCTGATTGGCTTGATTGTCTTTCTTGCAAAGACGTTTTTGATTTATTTCGTTTTCTTGTGGATAAGAGCTACATGGCCGCGTGTCCGTGTGGATCAGATTCTTTCGCTTAATTGGAAGACTCTGGTTCCAATTTCATTGGTTCTCATACTTGTCATCGCGATTTTGGACAAGATGATTCCAGATGGCACGAATGAGTTGGTACGGGCAGGGATTTTGCTGGCAAGCAACATTTTAATCGCTTTTGTTGCCCTGGAAATCATGCGTCGAAACGCGCGCCGCCAGCGTGCACTTACTATGGACTCGAGACTGGTCGAATCTGGAACACAAGAAGTCGCCGAGGCGGCTCCCTTACACTGAGCGGACGAAGGAGTCAGCATACGAATGGTTGAGCAAATTCTGTTTGTTCTTTTAGCGATTATAACATTGGGTTCGGCGCTGGTTGTGGTAACAAACCGCAACCTTTTTCATGCCGCGTTGGCTCTAATGGTCACGTTTGCAGGCGTTGCCGGTATTTACGTCACATTAGATGCCGGTTTCCTGGCAATGGCTCAACTGCTGGTCTATATAGGCGCTATTTCGATTTTAATTATCTTTGCAATCATGATGACGCGTCGCCTAATGCAGGCCGTGGAAGCGCCCTTCAACTCCCAGCGTTGGTTGGGGCTATTTGGGAGCATTATCACATTTGCTATCCTGGCTGTTGTTCTTGGTCGTTACTGGTCAACGCAACCATCGGCAAGTGATTTTGTGGCTTCCGTAGATCCAGAAATTTTAAATGGAAGCGTGGCCAGGCTCGGGGCCAGCTTTGTTAATCCTGATGCTTATGTTATTCCCTTCGAGGTTGCTTCTGTGTTGTTATT
>Ga0316576_10001858_pt1 | contig 11728 bp, 7 predicted proteins | sample S0NA_FD_203075 | JGI IMG/M metagenome (GOLD analysis project Ga0316576, IMG submission 203075) | Rhizosphere microbial communities from salt marsh grasses in Alabama, United States - S0-2_050615r3r5 | ecosystem: Host-associated > Plants > Roots > Rhizosphere | place: USA: Alabama | collected... | reverse complement strand
TTTCAGCGGTTGTACCGGGCCACCCTGGAAGGGTGCAAAAAACGCTATGGAACCCTTCTTCCCAACGTGCGGGCACGCGTCGCCCATGAGATGGAGATCATCAAACGGAAAAATTTTGCCCACTATTTTCTTGTGGTTGCCCAGATTACCCGCCAGGCGCCCCGGTCCTGCGGAAGGGGAAGCGCCGCCGCTTCCATTGTTTCCTATGCGCTGGAGATTACCCATGTGGACCCTGTCAAACACAACCTGTTTTTTGAACGGTTTCTGAACTCCGCACGCATGGATCCCCCTGATATCGATGTGGACTTTCCCTGGGATGAGCGGGAACGGATCGTTGATCTTCTCTTTACGACCCACGGCACGCGCCGCACCGCCATGGTGGCCAACCACAACATGTTCGGGGCCCGCTCGGCCATTCGGGAAGTGGCCAAGGTTTTCGGTTTGACCGACCGGGAAATTGGCCGAGTCACCAGACAGATCGGTTACGGATGGCGGCTTCACGACTCCTGGAAAGAGCTTGCCTGCCATCCCAAAATGCGGGGTGTGCATCTCCGGGAACCCTGGGACCAAATCCTCCTCGCCGCTTCCCGTCTTGAAAAACATTTCCAGCACCTTTCCACCCATTGCGGAGGAGTGGTGGTCGTTCCCGATGATATCCGCAGTCACTGCCCGGTGGAGATATCCGCAAGCGGCCTGCAGGTTCTGCAGTGGGAGAAGGATTCGGTGGAGGAAAGCGGCCTGGTGAAAATTGACATTCTCGGGAACCGAAGCCTTGCCGTTATCCGGGATGCCCTGGAAATGGTGTACAGAAATTATGGCCGCCGCATCGAATACGCCCAACTCAACCCTCTGGATGACTCGGAGACCGTACGTATCTTCCATGAGGGAAATACCTTCGGGGTCTTCTACTTTGAAAGCCCCGCTACCCGACAGGTTCTCGCCAAAGTGGGAAACGGTTTCACCTTTGACGACTATTTCCGCAGGGACCATTTCCAACTCAATGTGGTGGTGACGTCCATCATCCGCCCCGCCTCGAACCAGAGCATTCGGACGTGGCTCGTGCGCCTCAGGGGAGCATCGTGGGAACCTCCCCATCCCGCCCTGCGGCCGGTACTGGAGGAGACGCTGGGGGTTATGGTCTTCCAGGAGCAGATGAGCCAAGCTGCCATGCACCTGGCAGGATTCGACCCCTCCGAAGCCGATACCCTTCGAAAGGTGGTGAGCAAAAAAGACAGGGAAAAGAAACTCCGCGATTTTTATGCTCGGTTCGTTCGAGGGGCCCGGGAACGGAATGTACCTCAAACTACCATCGACGAAGTATGGAATATGATGATGGGGTTTGACGGCTACAGCTTCTGCAAACCCCACTCGGCAAGCTATACCCTGGTTGCCTATAAATCCGCCTTTCTGCGGGCCCATTACCCGGCTGAATTCATGGCGTCGGTCATTTCCAACGGAGGCGGCTATTATTCGACCTTCGGATACATCTCGGAAGCGAAACGCATGGGGCTTCAGGTACTCCTTCCCCACATCAATAAAAGCCGTATCCACTATACGGGAAAAGACCGACACCTCAGAGTGGGTTTTATGCAGATCAGGGAACTCTCCCATGCGGCTCAGGAAATCATCATTCGGGAACGGGAGAAGCGCGGTCCGTTTTCATCCCTCCAGGACTTCCTTGCCCGTATGGGAACGCACCTCCGCCTGCAGGACGTTCGCATGTTGATCAAGGCGGGCTGTTTTGATGATCTTGAAAAACACAAACCAGGGGACAGAGGACCCAACGGAAGGGCCGATTTTCTGTGGCAGGCACTCCGGTTTTTTGCCCGAAAAGGATCCTCTTGTGTTCTTTTTTCTTCTCCCGAAGTTCCGCCCGGAAAAGAGTGCTCTTCACTCCCTCGAGAGGCCATCCTGGAACAGGAGAGAGAGGCCTTTGGTTTTTTGATTTCAGCTCACCCTCTGGAGCGTTACGCCACTGTTCTTGAAAACAGAGCCTACGTCAGCGCCAAAGAATTACCACTGCTGGCGGGAAAAAGGGTGCGCATGGCGGGGTGGCTCGTCACCGGTAAAACTGTTCATGCCAAGGGAGGGGACCTCATGAAATTCATCACCTTTGAAGATCCCACCGGAAGCTATGAAACGGTCTTTTTCCCGAGGGTATATGATCGATACTGTCACCTTTTCGGCGGTGGGAAGCCCTTTCTCCTCGAGGGAATGGTGGACGAAGATTTCGGGGCCGTCACCGTAACAGTAGACCGCATGGGATTCTTCGGGCAGGATCCCTCGAAACGCATTGCGCTATAGGGCTGAAAGGGATTTCAACAATATGCACTTTCACTGAATCCACCGTCTCATATTCGGGTCATACACTTCGCCCCCGGATTTGCAGACATTCCTGGTGGATCGGGGCTTTCGAAAATACCGAGTATGAGGTCTTTTTTCGGTTGCCGGGTCTGTTTTTCATTGGGGTGGAGAAAAGATCAGCTCTCGAGGAAGCTGAGGTAGTACTGAATAATTCCGGCCTGATCCTGATACTCCTCTCCTCCTTCACTTTCCTGAATACTCCGCAGAAATCCCTTCGAAATAGAGATGGCATCAGCCTTTTTACCCACCTTGAGAAGCCCCTTAAAAAGATAATCATAAACCGAGCTCTTCACCCCAAGTCCGCTCCCCGCAAACAGGATCGAGGCCTCGGCCCACTTCTCGTGATCGGCAAGATAGGCGATTGCAAGCCTCGTGCGCCTACCCGAATCAAACCTGTTTTCAAAGGTCTGTGCAAATGGAACGGCGTCATCAATGTACGCCTTCAGCCGAAAAGGTGAATCGGGGGAGCAGTAGTAGTACGGGCTCAGGAATCCCTCCGATGGTTCTCCGTAAAGATTCCCTGCTTCGGCCTCTTCACGGGCGAGACGGCTCAAGGGAGTGCCGGGGTAAACCCTTCCGCCGATAGTATACTCGTAGCGTCTCAAGGGACCCGCAGGACGGCGCATCATCCTGCCCAGGGTTTCATCCAGCGTCTCGCGGGTTTCCCCCGGCAGACCGAAAACCAGGGAAACCGTACAGTCAATGCCGAAATCCTCCGTCATCTGAAGGACGTCCACAATATGCCTCCACCGGTAGGAACACCCGTTTTGCTCCAGTACACGGTCGGAAAAACTATCACAGGTGAGGATTATGGAAAAGCCCGCTTCTTCGAGAAGGCGGGCAAAATATCCATCAAAAGGCCTGGGGAGAAACTGGGACGCGAAACGAAAACGATCAGACAATCCCGAAGCGATCACGCGCTCCAGGAGTCTGGTGGAATGAGACAGCGTTGGGATATTGAATTCCGTATCCACAAAAAATATCCGGTCTGCTCCATCATATTTTGCGGAAAGACCTTCCAGCTCCGCCAGAATAACCTCCACCTGTCTGAAAACAATGGAACGTCCTTCGATTGCAGGTTCGATGCAGTAACTGCAGTGCTGGTTGCACCCCCGTTTTACCTGCACGGGAATGCCGGTGGTGTGGTAGGCGTACTGAAATCCGGGATCCCGCTCCACAAATCCCGTTCCGGGAAAAAGGTACGGCTTTCTGGGATTGCAGTGATATTCCCCACCGCTCAACCAAACCAGGCCGGGAACACGCGAAAGTTTTCCGGGGTCGGGGTAAGCTTCCAGGAATTCCTGAAACGGCCCTTCCCCCTCTCCAGCAATCCCGTAGCGCAGACCAAGGTGTTTGAGCATTGCCCTCGGAGCCATCGTAAAGGCTCCCCCGCCTGCCACCACCGGAACATTCGGCGTCATACGCCTGATGCAGGCCGTTATTTCCTTGATCCACGAAAGGAAATGGAATGTGCGGAACTGATCTCCCTGCAGGTCACCGTAGGTTTCACAGGACATGCAGGTATCGATATTTCTCAGTCCCAGTCCGATGACCTGCGGATCCGTCCGCTCAAGGATCTCCCCAAGATTCTGCTCCAGATCTTCCTCCGGTAAAAAAGGATATTCAACCTGAACTGCATACCCCCTCGAGCGGAGGTGTCGTGCCAGAAGATCAAGGCCGAACGGATAGACATGCTTGATCAGGTAGTACCGATCGGTGTACAGGAGAAGCACGCGTTTGAAGGAGTTCATATCACGTTGGTCTCGTCTTCTGAAGGGGCATACCCCTTTGCGGATATGAGAGGGAGGGAGCAGTCAGAGAGGATCATTGATCCTGGAGAAAGGGCAGGGCCCTTCCTCCAGTCTGGACAGTATTGAGCACCTACATTAATAGGGGTGCCACATCCTGAAGTGGTAAAAGCCTTCCATTTCAGCCTTTGAGGGATTCGGGCGGTATTCCTTGATGTAGAACGTACCGGTGAACCGGTTCACGAAGGGAAAACCCGCCTGTGCCCAGCCGACCACGCCGCCGACATTTTTCTGGCCGTTCTTGGTGGTACTGCTAACGCAATAGACATTCTTATACCCGTATTTGTAAAGGAAACCAGAGACATATTTCGCCCGGTGGTTCGTACGGCACCAGATGTAGATTTCGGCGTTAGGATCCTTAATCTTCTTGGTAATGACATACATATGGCCAGCTTGCATATGATCAGTCCCTTCGATATGGAAGGCATCGTACTCGGAGTCTGTCCGCACATCGATCAGATAGATTTTCTTCCGGTACGCAGGATCGGCCATGGCCTTTTTCCAGACCTCGTGCAGCTTGAAGACATCGATTATATGATTGGCCGGAATCTCTGCTACAAAGCCTTGGTGCACTTTTTTCTCATTGGCCTGCATGGGAGTCCCTGCGGCAAAGGCCAACCCCGCAGTCACCACAAATGCAACAGCAACCATCAACACAAATACTTTTTTCATTCCTAAAACCTCCTTTTGAAATCTATGATTTAGAATATGGTGAGCCTTTCGTGCTTCTGAAAAAACCACCACCTCCTTTCCAACGTCCCGGCTCTCTAACCAGCGTTATTTATAATGCCTTGCCCGACGCAGGTCAAGAGGAAATCTTCGTCACGTCTCTTCCGGTCTCTGCCTTTCCGCCCTGTTCACCACTTTGAGTCTCCTTCCGCAGTGCGGGACCCATCATGAGGCACCCTGAAGGGGCGCAGGGAGGAAGCCTTTTCGGGAATAACCGGTGAGAGGGCGCCGTCTTTTCGTGACGTATCAGTAGGGGAACCCGCAGCTCGATGAAATCGAGAATGCGGAGGGGGTAACTATCCCACGCTGATACGTCGCTGAAAAGACCAGCTGAAATCCTCGGAACGGAAGAACTGGCTTCCTCCCTGAGCAGCACGCACTGCAGACCCCGGATCGGGAAAACCTATCCGGGTCCTCCACCAGAGGGGGAGGGTGTAAGCAAAACCACGACAGCGGCAGGTATATCTTTTTCGATCATTTTCTCCTGGCAAACCGTCTTTTCAAAAGAAAGAAGAGAACGCCGGCAATCAGCAGGGCCGCAACAGTAATGTTGTAATGGGCAAGGATGCTCGACATCCTCTCCCGCACGATTTCCCAGTTCGTTCCCAGCGAATAGCCCGCCCAGATCCAGATGAGGTTCCATACACTGCAACTGATGAATGCGAGGATCGCCACCCGTACAATACCAAGCCTCGAGATGCCTCCCGCCACGGCTATGGCAGAACGGATGCCGGGGAAAAAGCGGTTCAAAGCGATGAGGAGGTACCCATATTTTCGAAACCATTCTTCGGCCTTCAGAATATCTTTGGCCTTGAAAAAACGGTAATCCCGTTCCAAAAAAAACCCCCTCCCGAGGGAGCTTCCGATCCAGAAGAGGACCAGGAACCCGACGATGCTTCCCATGGTGGTCACCGTATATACCCACACAAAGCTGAGACGATGGGTACCCACTAGGAATGCCCCGAAAGCGGTAATGGTGTCTCCGGGAATGGGAGGAAACACATTTTCCACGAACGCGCTCACTCCCAAAGCAGTATACAGGAGAAGGGCGGGGAGAGTATTCAGCCAGTGCAGAAACTGATCAATTAAGGGCATAAAACGCCTCCAGAGAGATGGAAGGAATTATCCGGTTTTCAGCAGGAAAAAACAACCCATGATTTTATCTTGACGGCCTCGGTTGCCATCTGTTATCAAATGCCCCTGACCGATTACTAGAAAGCAGGGAAAAATATGGCGAAAAAGAAAATTACCCGTAAGCAGCTTCTGAAAGAACCGGATGAATTCCTGACCTTTTCAGGAAAGGTTTTCAACTACTGCACGACCCACGTGAAACAGCTCCAATACCTCGGCATTGCCGCAGCCGCACTCGTGCTCCTTTTTTTCGGCGGATACAGTTACTACAAATACACCAACAAAAAGGGCCAGGAAGCCTACAACAAGGCTTATGAGGCTTTCAAAGATGACTTCAAGCCTGACATGAATCTCGCGGATCTCAAGAAATCCGGTGCATTGTTTAAGAAAGTGGTGGACAAGTATCATCTTTCCAAAGCAGCCCGCCTTGCCCTTCCCGTAGAGGCTTATGTGAAATTCCTCAACAAGGACTATGATGACGCTATTTCCCTGTACCGCAATTTTCTGGACAAGGTCTCGGGGAATGAACAGTATGAAGCTCTTGCCCGTTTGGCCCTTGCCGCATGTTACGAACAAAAGGGCCAGCTGCAGACAGCTATCGTCACCTTGAAACCGATCGTTGACCAAAAGGGTAATCCCTTTGGAGAACCCGCCCTCTTCCACATGACTCGGCTGTACCGTCTCAACCACCAGGATAAAGAAGAAAAGCAGGCCATAAAAGAGTTCATGGAAACCTACAAAAACTCGTCGTTTCTTCCCCTTATCAAGGCCCATTTATAAGAAACCCCCTCCCGTTCAAACGGCCTCGTGAATAAGGGTTTTTACTTGACACCCTTTTCCCCTTTCATTAGGTTCCTGAAGCGGTTACTATATATTTTTTAGAGAGGAGGTTTGCTATGATTATCGGGGAAATTCTGGCCAGGAATGCCCGGATGTACGGTGATGAAGTAGCCTTGATCGAGCGGGAACCGGCCAAAGAGAAAAGGGTTTCCATCACCTGGAAAGAGTTTGACGAAGCAGCGAACCGCATTGCCAACGCCCTCATGGCAAAAGGTATCAGGAAGGGCGACAAGGTCATTCATCTCATGATGAATTGCCTGGAATGGCTCCCTCTCTATTTCGGTATTCTCAGAACAGGCGCCTGGGCGGTCCCCCTCAACTTCCGGTTCACGGCCCAAGATATCCGCTATTGTGCGGAAATAGCCGAAGCCAGGGCAATGGTCTTTGGTGAAGAGTTCATAGACCGGGTCAACTCTATCAGAGGAGACTTGCAAAGCATTCAGGACTTCGTATTTGTGGGTCCCGATGAACTGAGGCCTGATTATGCCGAAAGCTATGAGGATTTTATGGGGTCAGGATCTTCCGAGGATCCCGGCGTCCCGGTGAACCTTCTGGACGAGGCGGCACTCTATTTCACCTCGGGAACAACCGGTACTCCCAAGCCCATCCTCCTGACCCATCGCAACCTTGAATCTGCCTGCATCACCGAGAACCGCCATCACAACCAGACCCATGGTGATAATTTTCTCTGCATCCCCCCCCTCTATCATACGGGTGCCAAGATGCACTGGTTCGGCAATTTCATTGTGGGCGCTCCCGCGGTCATCCTGAAGGGGATCACACCCCAGTGGATTATCGAAGCAGTCTCGAAGGAACAATGCACCATTGTGTGGCTGCTGGTCCCGTGGGCCCAGGATATCCTGGTAGCCATTGAAAACGGGGACTTGAAACTGGAAAAGTACCAGCTCGATCAGTGGCGGCTGATGCATATCGGCGCCCAGCCCGTTCCTCCTGCTTTGATTAAGAACTGGAAAAAAATCTTTCCCCATCACGACTATGACACCGATTACGGCTTGAGCGAAACAACCGGCCCCGGCTGCGTGCACCTCGGACTGGAGAACCTCCACAAGGTAGGCGCTATCGGCATTCCCGGATTCGATTGGGAATATAAGATCGTCGACGGCAACCGCACCAGGCTGCCCCAGGGAGACGTGGGAGAACTTATGATCAAGGGGCCGGGGGTCATGAAAGAATACTACAAAAATCCTGAAGCCACCAACAGCACCCTTTTTGACGGCTGGCTCCTCACCGGGGACATGGCCCGAGTAGATGAAGACGGGTTCATCTGGCTGGTGGATCGGAAAAAAGATGTGATCATCTCAGGGGGCGAAAACATCTTTCCGGTAGAAATTGAAGACTTCCTTCTCGAAAATCCAAGAATTCAGGACAGCGCCGTCATCGGAGTCCCGGACGAACGCCTCGGAGAGATTGTGACCGCTATCGTCCAGCTCAAGCCGGGCAAAGAGATGAGCGAAGAGGATCTTTTCACCTACTGTGAATCCCTGCCGCGCTATAAGAGGCCGAGAAAAGTCTTTTTCGACGAGGTGCCTAGAAACCCCACCGGCAAGATTGAAAAGCCCAAACTGAGGGTGAAGTATGCCGGCAGGTCCGAGAGCTTCAAGATTTCCTGAACGGGCTGCAACACGAGAGCAATGCTTTTTTCTTGACATTTGCAGGCACCTTCAGTAGGGATTTTTCATAGCTAGATTATAGCTGTTTTATGGCTTTCGGAAAATTATTCCGATCTGATCAACTTTCAAAATTCGGGGGGAATCATGCACAAACTACTCACAGACTCACCGGGAAAGGAAATGCTCCTGTTGGGAAACGAGGCCATTGCCCGAGGGGCGCTGGAGGCAGGGCTTTCTTTCGCCACCTGCTATCCGGGGACACCTTCATCAGAAATTCCGGAACAATTTTTCAAGATCAGCCAGGAATCGGATCTCTACTTTGAGTACTCCACCAATGAGAAAGTCGCATTGGAGGTGGGAGCAGGTGCCGCGGTGTGCGGGCTTCGAACCATGGTGACCATGAAGCATGTCGGAGTCAATGTGGCGGCCGATCCGCTCATGACTCTCGCCTACGTGGGCACGAAGGGAGGCATGGCGATTATTACCGCGGATGATCCCTTCCTCTTTTCCAGCCAGAACGAACAGGACAACCGCTTTTACGCGCGCCTCTCCGGTTTGCCCATGCTGGAGCCCACGAACCCCCAGGAAATGAAGGACATCACCATTGCAGCACTGGAACTTTCCGAAGAGCTGGAATTGCCCGTGTTCATCAGGACTACCACCCGCCTCAACCATATCCGGGGAAGCGTAACACTAGGCGAAATGATGCCTATCAAGAAAAAAGGTTCTTTTCAGAAGAATCCCTTTCATTTTGTTACGGTCCCCGCGGTCGGTCGAAACCTGCACAAACTCCTGCTCCAGAAATATGACAAAGCAGCCGAAAAAAGTGAACAGTCACCGTACAATACGGTTACCGGGTCCGGTACGTGGGGAATCATTACCAACGGGGTAAGCTTTAACTACGTTCGAGATGCGGTGGAGGACCTTGGCCTCGGCGATAAGGTGAGCATTTTGAAAATAGGATTCTCCTGGCCCCTTCCGAAAAACCGTATTATCCGCTTTCTGAAAGATGTCGATAAGGTTCTGGTGGTGGAAGAACTGGAACCCATCATGGAAAACGACATCAAGGCCATTGCCCAGGAGAATGGACTCACCCTCCCCATTCAGGGAAAAGGGGTGGGAAGGCTTTCGAGACTCTTCGAATATGATCCCGGTATGGTGCGTGAGGCGGTTGCCCGATACTTCGGAGTGGAATACGAGGGTACCCCGGGCCTGGACCTCTCCGGTATCCCCGACCTTCCGGGAAGGCCGCCGAATTTGTGCCCGGGATGTCCCCATCGGGCTTCATACTATGCGGTGAAACAGGTGTACGGACCGGACGCGATCCACCCGACGGACATCGGATGCTATACTCTCGGACTCCTGCCGCCCATTTCCATGGCCGATTTTCTCATTTGCATGGGATCTTCAGTCTCATCCTCCTGCGGCTTTTCAGAGGCAACGGATCAAAAGGTGGTCTCTTTCATCGGAGACTCTACTTTTTTTCATTCGGGGATCACGGGTCTTGTGAACGCAGTCCACAACAACCACAAATTCACCCTGGTGATCCTAGACAATGGAACCACCGCCATGACCGGCCATCAACCCCATCCCGGGGTCGATACCGCTCCCCTGGGAGTTGATCGCTGCCAGGTTTCTCTCGAAGACGTGGTTCGTGGATGCGGCGTTAAAGATGTCCATGTGGTACAGCCATTCAAGGTAAAAAAGACCATGGAGGCCGTGAAAGCGGCCATGGAGTACGACGGCCTGTCGGTGATCATCTCCAGAGAGATATGCCCGCTTTTCGCAAAAGCAATCGGTCAGGGTAAAAAGCCACGGCCCTTCTATGTAAACCTCGACAAATGCAAGAACCACCGTGACTGCATCGACAAATTGGCATGTCCGGCAATGTATCTGGAGGGGGAACAGGTGAAGATCAATAAGTATCTGTGCATCGGCTGTTCAGTCTGCGCGCAGGTCTGTCCCGAAAACGCTATACTGCCACTGAAGGGATAAGGGAGGCATCTATGGAAACGAAAAGGTTGGTATTTGTCGGGGTAGGGGGTCAGGGCAACCTGCTCGCCTCGCGCCTCGTGGGTGAGGCCGCCCTCGCCGAGGGAATTCCGGCCGTGGTAAGTGAAATCCACGGGATGGCACAACGGGGAGGAATCGTGGAGTCCGCAGTCCTGATGGGCAACGTCACCAGTCCCATCGTCTCCCCTGCCGAAGCGGACGTCCTCATCAGCTTTGAACCGGTTGAGACACTGCGCGCATTGGGCAAATGCAATAAAGATACCGTCGTCATCACAAACACACACCCCCTCCCGCCCTTTACGGTGGCGGTAGGACAGGGTTCCTATCCCGATGTGAAAGAGATGTTGTCTCTGATTCGAGAAAAGGCGGGGAAAGTAATTGCCCTCGATGGCGATGCCATCGCTGAAGAAGTGGGAAATCCCCTGGCGCTCAATATGGTGATGCTGGGGGCCCTCATCGGATCGGGCACGATTTCCATTACCGCCGAGGATATGAAGAAGACCATTTCCTCATCGACAAAAAAGGCCTTCCTGGAATCGAATCTGGCCGCGTTCGACAAAGGATTCGACGCAGCGAAGGGAGATTAGACTTACCGCAATACCACCGGCCTGGTTGCGCCGCCCCATCTTCACGTTCCGGTGGGGGTATTCTGGGAGAGAGTATTTTAGAGCTAATGCTGAACCCATGAACAGCGCAGGAGCACGGAAGACAGGTACGGTTGAATTCCCATCGGAAGGGGGTGCTGAAACTGGGGAAGAAAAGAGCCATTGCCCTGGTATCAGCCCCCTGGCCCCTCTTTAATCGTCCTTCCATTCAGCTTGGCACGCTCACGGCATTCCTCAGGAAAAACCTTCCTTCCGTCCCGGTCTTTTCGCACCACCTCTACCTGGATGTGGCTCAAAAACTCGGATATGAGCGGTATCGTGATATCTCCGAAACAAAATGGCTCGCTGCTGAATCGGTGTATGCATCGCTCCTCTACCCGGAACAATTCGATGACATCGAAAAGGCGTGGTGGCGGACGCGGACTTCCGAGGGACCTGCTCTTTTTCCGCCCGGCCGTGATTTTCAGTGGCTCTGCCGTCAGGTGGAGGAAGCCACCCGCCGATCACTGGAACGATTGGATTGGAACGCCTGCTCCCTGGCAGGTTTTTCCATCTCTTTCGGTCAACTCACCGGTACGCTTTACCTGATACAACAGCTTCGAAAAGT
>Ga0316576_10001857_pt1 | contig 11733 bp, 7 predicted proteins | sample S0NA_FD_203075 | JGI IMG/M metagenome (GOLD analysis project Ga0316576, IMG submission 203075) | Rhizosphere microbial communities from salt marsh grasses in Alabama, United States - S0-2_050615r3r5 | ecosystem: Host-associated > Plants > Roots > Rhizosphere | place: USA: Alabama | collected... | reverse complement strand
ACCCGCGAAGGTGCTCAGGACGTCCTCCCGGCCGGGATTCTTCGTCAGGTAGCGGGCGGTGTGAGCGAGGAGGAACTCGATCTCCTCCTCGTGGGGACTCGGCTCGAGAGGCGCCTCGTCGACCGGGGTGTCCGTGGTCCCCACCACCACCCGGTCGTACCAGGGAATGGCGAACAGGACGCGGCCGTCGTCCGTGTGCGGCACCATGATGGCGCTGTCGCCGGGGAGAAAGGACTTGTCCAGGACGAGGTGGACGCCCTGGCTGGGCCGGATCATCGCCCGCGCCTCCGGGTCGTCCATGCGCCGCACCGTGTCGCTCCAGGCGCCGGTGGCGTTCACCACGACCCGCGCCTTGATCTCGAGATCCCCTCCTCTCAGGGTCTCCCGGGCGCGGGCCCCGGTGACGACGCCGTCGGCCTTGAGCAGACCCGTGACCTGCACGTAGTTGAGCAGCGTGCCTCCGAGCTCGACCGCGGTCTGGGCCAGGTTGATGGCGAGGCGTGCGTCGTCGAACTGGCCGTCGTGATAGACGACCCCCCCCCGGAGTCCCTTCGTCTCGATGGTCGGCAGCCGCTCGAGCGTCTCCTCCAGGGTCAGGTTGCGGGAGCTCCCGAAGCCGAGCTTCCCGGCGAGCATGTCGTAGAGGCGGAGGCCGATTCCGTAGAAGGGCGCCTCCCACCAGTCGTAGTTCGGGACCACGAAGGGCAGGTCGTGCACCAGGTGAGGCGCGTTCTGCCGGAGGAGGCCCCGCTCCTTGAGCGCCTCCAGGACCAGGGAGACGTTGCCCTGCTGCAGGTAGCGGACGCCGCCGTGCACGAGCTTGGTGCTCCGGCTCGAGGTGCCCTTGGCGAAGTCGCTCCGGTCGAGGAGGAGCGTGCGGTACCCCCGGGACGTCGACTCGATGGCGCAGCCCAGGCCGGTGGCACCACCCCCGACGATGAGCACGTCCCACGGGCGGCCCGGGTCCGCCGCCCGCGCGAGCATCGCCTGTCGATCCATCACGCCGATGCTAAGGACCAGGCCCCGACGAAGGCAAGCTCTCGTGGGAGACGCGGGAGCCGCCCTGCTCCCGCACCTCGACCACACCCTCGTCGGCGCGGAGGACGAGGCGGTCGCCGGTGCGGACGGCGTGGGTCAGACCCCGGACGTTGGTGACCGCCGGGAGCCCCATCTCGCGGAGGACGATCGAGCCGTACGAGAGGTCTCCCCCGACCTCGACGGCCACCCCGGCCACCCGGGCGAAGACCGGGAGCCACCCCAGATCCACGGCCCGGGCGACCAGGATCGTCTCGGACGAGATCAGACCCTCTGGAAGCCGGGCCGCGGGTTCGCCGAGGACCCACGCGCGGCCCTCCACCTCTCCCCTGGTCAGACCGATGCCCTCGAGCCGTCGGGGCAGGTCTTCCGCGGACTCGGGAGAGGGAGGCGAGTCGATGTCGTCGAGTCGGTGGAAGACGTCGGGCACGTCCAGGGCGCCGACGGCCTCGATCTCCGCGTTCCGCGCACTCCAGAACGCCCCGTCCGGCCGGAAACCCTCCTCGAGGCGACGGGCCTCGTCAACGTCGAGGTCGAAGAGCGAGTGGACGGAGGGGAGCACGCCGTCCTCGACGAGCAGCCGCGCCCTTCTGAGGAGCACGCACCGCAGACGCTCGAAGCCGATCATGGCCGCCGAGCGGAGGCTCTCCCGGGCGCGAAGCGTCCGCTCCGCCTGCCAGGCTACCGGCCGGAGGAGGGCGGCCCGGAGTGACCGCCGGCGGGGGGTTGGCGGCCCGGGGGGAGCGGCGTCCAGGCTGCGCAGGAGCAGCTCCGGGGCCTCGCGGTACCTCGGCCGCGAGATGTCGCTCTCGTACACGCCTCGGTGCCCAAACCTCTCCAGCCACGACTCGATGGCCTGCCGCAGTCCGGGGTCCTCGGGAAGGAGGCCGGACTCCAGCTCGGCGAAGAGCTCGGGGCGGTCGGCGACCCGGGCCCGGAGCGCCACGAGCTCCTCGAGCATCTCCGTCCCGGTCGTGCGCCAGCCGCCGGCCACGTCGACCAGCGCCCCCGTTCGACGCAGCAGTGCCACGGGTCCGCTCATCGCCGCGGTCAGCGAGATCATCTCGGCAACGAGCGTGGTGTAGACCCAGCGCAGCTCGTCGAGGGTGTCGGCCAGGCGCGCCGGGGGCGACGACGTGCGGGCGAGGATCTTCTCCTCGGCGAGCCGCGCGGAGGACACGGACGACAGCTGGGCCTTCCCGAGCCGACCCAGCACCCGGGCGTTCGGGACCAGCCGCCGCGGCTGCAGACGGAAGTCGCGGTCGGCGGTTCCCCCGATCGAGTCGGTCACCAGCCGCGTGGGCAGGCCCCAGCGGCGCAGCATCTCGGTGAGGAGTGACAGGTTGAGGAGGGGTCGGCCGTAGAGCACCTCGACGAGCGGGCGGCCCTCGGGAAGGGCGGGGTCGAAGCGGCGGTAGTGGTCGAAGATCCCGGGGGCACACGAGGCGATGAGGCTGGCCATGAAGCGCGAGGGAGGGTCCGGCAGGATGTCGCGGTGGCTCGCGACGGTGAATGCCTCGTTGCGGGCGACCGCCTCCGTGGTCGGGCCAAGCTCGATGATCCAGACGCGCTGACCGTCGTCCGCCCACTCGACGACCCAGCCCCCGGGGCCGAACGCATGGCGCAGACACCGGAGCAGGTCCTGAAGGCGAGCCGCCACGGGATCCCGCTCCGTCGAACGCTCGCCCCGCCGGCGCTTCGGCAGGAGCAGGGTGACCGGCGCGTCCGGTCCCTCTTCGCCGCCGTCGGTGGTCCGGGCCTCGGTCACGTCGACGACGTCGTCTTCGTAGCCCGGCTCGGTGAAAGCGACGCCGGCGTACCGGGCCTGGACCATGTCCTGGACGACGAGGTCGCGACGGAAGCTGCGCGGGAGGCCGAGCGCCGACGACCAGACACCGGCGAGGCCCGCGGCCAGGGCCGCCGACCGTCGGCCGTCCACGAAGAGGCCCGGCACGAGGCTCTCGTCAGGCTCCTCCCGCGCTCCCCTCTGCCCCGAGAAGGCCGCGCGGACGGCGAGAGGGCCCTTGAACGACGGGAAGCCGACGAGGTGCAGGAGCAAGGAGGGGTCGGGCACCGAGATCGGCCGGCGTGCGCCCGCCCGTTCGACCCGCACCAGCCCGCGCTCGACCGCGAACTGCCAGCCCTCGTCGAGGACGATCACTCCCGTCGGCACCGGCAGCCCGGCCCGGGCCGCCCGGTCGAGCAGGGCGGCCTTGGTGCCGCACCCCCGCCGCGCGGCCTGGCCGGAGCCGAAAGGGAGGATCACGGCGACCGCCTCCGGCCACCCAGTCTGTCGAGAACGACCTTGGGAACTCTCTTCATCCCGACTCCACGCAAGCCCCCTCGGAGGCCGCGCCGGGACGCTGCCGAGGCTCGCAGGCGACGTCGACGCCCGCCCCCAGGTCCGAAGCTCGCGTCGATCGCGCCAAGCCTAACATCCTCCGGGACCGCGTGCGGAGTGGCCGGCGGGCCTCCCGGTCGACGCGGCGCTTGCCCAGGCACCCGTGCTCGGCTACATTCGCACACTGGAGGGCCGTGGTTTGGCATCGATGGGCGCGAAGCGGGTCGTGGTTGCACTCTGCCTGTGCGTCGCCGGGGCGATGGTCTCCTCGCTGCTCCTTCTCCAGCACCACGGGGAAGGACGAGCGGTCACGGCGGTCAATCAGGTCTGCGGAGAGGGCGAGGAAGGAGCCCCCAGCGACTGCGACACCGTGGCTCAGAGCCCCTGGTCCTCGCTGGGGGGCTTTCCCGTCGCCGGAATCGGTCTCGTCTACTACGCCTCGCTGGCCCTGCTTCTCGCCCTCACCCTGTTCCTCCCCGGCGAGTTGCGCCCGGCGCTGGCCGCAGTCGTGCTTCTCGGGCTCGTCCTCGGGCTCGTCGTCGACCTCTTTCTCCTGGGCGTCCAGGCCATCTCGATACGAGCGTTCTGCACTCTGTGCCTGCTGACCTACGTGCTCGGTGCCGCGGCCCTCTTCGTTCTCCTTCCGGCCCGGCACGGGCTGCGCGCGCCCGCCGCGGCCCTCGGACGGTCCGAGGGGCGTCTCGCGCTCGTGGGCTGGGTGCTCGGGACCCTGGCCGTCACCGGCGCGGTGGTGGCCGCGGAGACCGCGCTCGACTACCGGCAGCAGGGGCGCCAGCTCGCCCTGCTGGGAGCGCCTACACCCGCGACCGGGCCGTCACCGACGGGGCCCGGCGACCAGTCGGTCTCCGCTTCGCCCGCGGGGACGCCCACCGAGGTAAGCCGTTCGGAGGACGACGGCCCGCTTCCGGAGCAGACGAGCGAGAGCGGCGGGAAGGACGCCGCGTACTGGGAGCAGCGGGCCAACGAGTTGCAGCAGACCCTGGACGACCCCCAGAAGCTGCAGCAGTACTTCTCGGACAAGGCCCAACGGCAGTTCGAGACCGAGGCCGTCCAGCACATCGATCTCGAGGGCGTGCCCGCGAAGGGTCCAGCGGACGCGCCGGTGAAGGTGGTCGAGTACTCCGACTTCCTCTGCCCGTTCTGCCGCAACCTGGCGGCCGGGCTCACTCAGTTCGTGCCGCAGGCCGGCGGCCGGGTCGTGCTCTACTTCAAGAACTACCCGCTCGACCAGGAGTGCAACGACGCGCTGCCCCGCTCCACTCATCCCGGCTCGTGCCAGCTCGCTCTCGGGGCCGTCTGCGCCCAGTACCAGGGCAAGTTCCCGGCCTATCACAATCGGGTCTTCGCGGCCGAGGGGCTGCACAACCCCCAGGCCTCGGACGTCGTGCGCCTCGCCGGCGAAGCCGGCCTCAACGCGGACGCGATGCGGGGCTGCCTGGAGGATCCGCAAGCGAAGGCGGATCTGGCCGCCCAGATCGCGGAGGGACGTCGGCTCGACGTCCGGGCCACGCCCACTCTCTACGTCAACGGCAAGAAGCTGCCCCGGGTCAACGATCTCGTGGCGGTGGTGGACAGGGAGGCCCAGAAGAGTGGCTTCCCTCCCCTGGCGCAATCACAATAGCGCCGAGGGCCATGGGACTCTTCGTGGAGCGACCGGCATGAAGCTCGACGCCTGGATGGAGCAGGATCACCCCCTCGACGAGCGCCTTCGGCTCATCGCGGGTCTTTGCCAGGCAGTGAACGAGGTCCACGATCGGGGCGAAGCCCTGGGCGCGCTGCAGCCGGATCGAGTCGAGGTGGACCCCGGCGGTCACTGCGACATCTCCGGCGCGACCGGGGGCTCCCCTTCGCCGGACTACGCCCCGCCCGACGGGGAGGGTGACGCCGCCTCTGATGTCTTCGCGGCGGGCATGATCGCGTGGGAGGTTCTGGCCGGCCGCTCCGCGGGCGATTCCCCCCGGCACCTGGCCGAGGTGCGACCCGACATCCCCAAGGAGCTGGCCGACGCGATCATGGCCTGTCTCGAACGCTCGGCCGACTGGCGCCCCAAGGACCTCACCTTCCTCGCCCAGATGGCCGCGGCCCGCCTGAAGAGCGGCGATCGCCCCGCCCAACGACGCCGGGCCACGAGGTCGCCTCGCCGGAGCCCCGGGCGAGCGAGGAGCCGCCGGGAGGGCCGACGCACCTGGCCTCTCCTCGCCGCCCTGGTGGTGGTCCTCGGCCTGGCCTTCTTCGCCTGGCAGCAGTTTGGGGGCATCGACGGCTTCCCGTGGAATCGGACCGCCTCGGAGCCGGCAGTGCCCCCCCCCGCACCGCCGGTCACCGAGCCCGTGCCTCCCGTCGACACGGCGCTCCCTCCGGTCGACACCCCGACGGCGGCCCCCGTGACGGAGGGGACGACGGGAGAAGAGGAAGTCGCCTCGGCGGCCGCCGCGCCCCAGGTCCCGCCTCCCTCGGCACCCGCACCCGCGATCCCGCCCGAAACCGAGAGCGCGCCGCCTCCACCGCCGGCGACCACACCGGCTCCCGCGGCGGCCCCGCCGCCGGTTCAGACGGCGCCGGCCGAGCCTCCACCCTCGACCCGTCCCGCGCCCGCCGAGCCCCCGCCCACGTCCCGTCCCGCGCCCGCCACCCCGCCGGTGGTCGCGCCGGCGCCGGTGGCTCCGCCGCGCCCCGCCCCGAACACGTCGGGCGCCGCACGGCCGGCGGCCCCCGCCCCGAGCGCGGAGGTGCAACCCGCCCCGCCGGCGCCGGCCGAGCCCCCGCCCACGCTACCGCCCGCCGTCCTCACCGCGGTGTCGCCGCTCGAGGTGAAACGCCCCGGGAAGGTGCTCGTCGACCTGCGCGGGCAGGGGTTCCAGGAGCAGCACAGGGTCCGGGTCCTGCCGGTCAGGAAGGCCCCCCGGGGAATCACCGTCGTCCGCCAGAAGCGGGTCAACGACACCCTGATCACGGTGCTCCTCGACCTCTCGGAAGACGCCGATACGGGAGACTACGCCCTGGCTCTCGAGAACGGACTCGGGGAGCGTACCGAGTCCGTGGTCTTCAAGGTCACGAAGTAGGCCCAACGGCCCGTCTTCCACAGCCCATCCGCGGCGCGCGCACAGCCTGTCCACAGGCTGTGCACAGTGCTTCCTCGAATCTGCCCTAGAATGTGCGACTCATGGGGGACACTGCCGGAGCGTTGCGCTGTCCGTCGTGCGGCGCCCCCGCCACTCCCGATTCGACGGCCTGTCCCTACTGCGGCACCCTCCTCGCTCTCGTGGCGTGCCCCTCGTGCTTTGCCAAGCTCTTCCGGGGAACCCGGTTCTGCGCTCACTGCGGAGCCGAGGCCGTTCGGGAGGAGGCCCCGTCTCGCCCGAGCCGCCCCTGCCCCGAGTGCCAGCAACCCTTCAGCCCGGTCAAGGTGGGCTCGGTCGTCCTCGACGAGTGCGCCCGCTGCGGGGGCCTGTGGGTCGACTCCTCGGCGTTCCACCGCATCTGCCAGGAGACCGAGGAGCAGACGATGGTGCTGGAAGGCATCTCCTCGGATCCCGAGACACCGCCGTCCGCCGTTTCGCCCCGCTACTGGCCGTGCCCCGAATGCCGCCGGCTGATGAACCGACAGAACTTCGCCCGCGTCTCGGGGATCATCGTGGACGTCTGCAAGGGACACGGGGTGTGGTTCAACCAGGGAGAGCTGCGCCGCATCATCGAGTTCATCCGGGACGGTGGCATGAGCCGGGCCCGGGACCGGGAGCGGCAGGACCTGGAGGACGAGCGCGCCCGACTCCGACTGGCGGCACGAGACGCCCAGATCAGCGCGGCCCGGGCCGCGACGTGGCCGTCCGGGGGGGAGGCACGGACCACCGACGTGGAGATTCTGTCCGCGGTGCGCGGCCTTCTCGACTGGATCTCCTGAGGACCGAACCGGCCTGCGGCCGGATGCCCTGGCCAGGGGGTGGCCCTCCCGCGAGCATTGGCCGGCGATCAGAAATCTGATATATCAGTGTCTTGAGAGAGGTCTCCGTGAGCGTCGCCAGCCCGCTCGTTCTCAAGTCGCTACGCGAGCAGGTCTACCACCACCTGCGCCGCCTCATGAGCGGTGGTGAGATCCAGCCCGGGGCCTTCATCAACCAGGACGAGCTGGCCACGCGGCTCGGGGTCAGCCGGACTCCCCTCCGCGATGCCCTGCTCCAGCTCGAGGCCGAGGGATTCGTCGCGATCCTGCCGCGCCGGGGGGTGCGGGTCCAGGCCCTGACCGTGGAGGACGTCCGCCACATGTACGAGGTGGTCGGCGCCCTGGAGGGCGCGGCGGTCCTCTCCGCCTTCCCGAGCCTCGGCAGGGGTGAGCTCGCGACGCTGAGGCGGTTGAACCGGGACATGAAGAAGGCCCTCCTCGCGGACGACTTCGACCGCTACTACGACCGCAACCTCGCCTTCCACGACGTCTTCCTCGACCGCTGTGGCAACGAGCAGCTCGTCAGGATCGTCCGTCGGCTCAAGCAGAGGCTCTACGACTGGCCCCGACGCCGTGGCTTCGTGAAGGAGTGGGAGCTGGCCTCACTCGAGGAGCACGCGGCCTTCACGAGGCTGGTGGCGGAGGGCGATGCCACCGGCGCGGCCGACCACCTGCGCGACGTGCACTGGTCCTTCCCGGTGCAGGAGCCGTTCATCCGACGCTACTACTTCGCGGACCCACCCCGGGGGGACGAGGGGTGAGCGCGACCGTCACCGGGCGCGTGTTCAACGTGCAGCGGTACTCGCTGCACGACGGGCCCGGAATCCGCACCACCGTCTTCCTCAAGGGCTGTCCCGCCCGCTGCCTCTGGTGTCACAACCCGGAGAGCCAGTCCTTTGGGCCGGAGGTGATCCGGGTGGAGACCCGCTGCGCCTCCTGCGGCACGTGCGAGACCGTCTGCCCTCACGGGGCGCCCCCCCCGGGCTCCGGGCTGTGCACGGCCTGCGGCGAGTGCGTCGACGCCTGCCCGGCCGGAGCACGGGAGCTGGTCGGCCGCGAGAGCACGGTGGACGAGGTGATGGTCGACGTCCTGCGCGACCGCATCTTCTTCCAGGACTCGGGCGGCGGCGTCACCTTCTCCGGGGGCGAGCCCCTCGCCCAGCCCGAGTTCCTCCGGGCGCTGCTCACCGCCTCACGCGGCCACGGCCTCCACACCGCGGTGGACACCTGTGGCTTCGCCCCGCGCGAGAACCTCCTGGGCCTCGCCCCCCTCGTCGACCTCTTCCTGTTCGACGTCAAGCTGATCGACGACGCCCGGCACCGCGACCTGACCGGTCTCCCCACCGGCCCCATTCTCGACAACCTGCGCGCCCTCGTCGACGCCCACCCGTCGGTCTGGATCCGGGTTCCCATCGTCCCCGGCCACACCGACGACGAGGCCGACGTGGCCGCCATCGCCGCCCTCGTGGGCGAGCTTCCCCGCGTCCACCACGTGAGCCTGCTCCCCTTCCACGCCACCGGCGGCGCCAAGGCCCGTCGTCTCGGCCGCCCGGCCCCCCTCGAGTCTCTCGCTCCCCCTCCGCCCGAGAGGATGGAGACCCTGGCCGGTCTGTTTCGCGAGCGGGGCCTGGCCGTGTCCATCGGAGGCTGATGATGAACCCCCGCACCGAGGCCCTGCGCCGCCTGAGTCTCGACACCCCGCCGTCGATCTCCGCCGAGCGGGCGGTGCTCCTGACGGAGTTCTACCGCGAGAACGAGGGACGCTTCTCGGTCCCGCTCATGCGCGCTCGGTCCTTCCGCCACCTCTGCGAGAAGAAGGAGATCTACCTGGGCGAGGGTGAGCTGATCGTCGGCGAACGCGGCCCGGCCCCCAAGGCGGTCCCCACGTTCCCCGAGCTCACCTGCCACAGCGTGGAGGACCTGCGGATCCTCGACTCCCGGGAGAAGACCAGCTACCGCGTCGCTCCCGAGGTCATCGCCGCCTACGAGCAGGAGGTGATCCCCTACTGGCGCGGCCGCTCCCTGCGCGACCGCCTCTTCGAGGCCCTGCCCCCGGAGTGGCACGCCGGCTACGAGGCCGGGCTCTTCACCGAGTTCATGGAGCAGCGGGCACCGGGCCACACCGTCCTCGACGACAAGATCTACCGGCGCGGGCTCCTCGACTTCCAGGACGACATCGCGGCCGCCATCGCCGCCCTCGACTTCGCCGGCGATCCCGAGGCCTGGGACAAGCGTGAGCAGCTCCGGGCCATGAGCGTCGCGTGCGACGCCGTCCTCCGCTTCGCCGAGCGCCACGTGGACCGGGCGGGCGAGCTCGCCCGCCACGAGGCGGACCCCGGCCGCCGGGCCGAGCTCGAGAAGATCGCGGCGGCCTGCCGTCGGGTGCCCGCCCACGCCCCCCGCGACTTCCACGAGGCGCTCCAGTCCTACTGGCTCTGCCACCTGGGCGTCGTCACCGAGCTGAACGGGTGGGACTCGTTCAACCCCGGTCACCTGGACCAGCACCTCCTCCCCTTCTACGAGCGCGGTCTCGCCGAGGGGACGCTGACCCGGGAGGGGGCGAAGGAGCTCCTCGAGTGCTTCTTCGTCAAGTTCAACAACCACCCCGCTCCCCCCAAGGTGGGCGTCACCGCCGCCGAGAGCGGCACCTACACCGACTTCGCCAACATCAACCTGGGGGGCCTCCTCACCGACGGCACCGACGGATCCAACGAGGTCTCCCGCCTCCTCCTCGAGGTCATCGACGAGATGCACCTCCTCCAGCCCTCGTCCAACGTGCAGGTCTCCCGGAAGACCCCGGACGCCCTCCTGAAGCAGGCGCTACGGGTCATCCGGCAGGGCTATGGGTTCCCGTCGCTCTTCAACGCCGACGCGGTGGTCGAGGAGCAGCTGCGGCAGGGGAAGGCCCTCGCCGACGCCCGGGCCGGGGGCTGCTCCGGCTGCGTCGAGGTGGGGGCGTTCGGCAAGGAGGCCTACATCCTCACCGGGTACTTCAACCTCCCGAAGGTCCTGGAGCTGGCGTTGCACGACGGCGTCGACCCACGCTCGGGCCGCCGGCTGGGCCCGGCCACCGGCGCACCGGGCACCCACACGAGCTTAGACGACGTCTTCGCGGCCTTCGAGACCCAGATGCGTCACGTCCTCGAGGTCAAGATCGCCGGCAACCAGATCATCGAGCGGATGTACGCCCGGCTCATGCCCGCGCCGTTCCTCTCCGTCCTCATCGACGACTGCATCCGCAAGGGCCGCGACTACAACGCCGGCGGCGCCCGCTACAACAACACCTACATCCAGGGGGTGGGCATCGGCACCCTGACCGACAGCCTGGCCGCGATCCACTCCGCGGTCTTCGAAGAGGGACGGCTCACCCTCGGGGAGCTGGTGTCCGCCCTCGACGACGACTTCGGCGGCCACGAGCCGCTCCGTCTCCGCCTCGTCAACCGGATGCCGAAGTACGGCAACGACGACGACCGGGCTGACGCCTTGATGCAGCGTGCCTTCGAGGCGTTCTTCGCCGCCGTCGACGGCCGCCCGAGCGCCCGGGGAGGCACGTACCGCATCCAGATGCTCCCCACCACCTGCCACGTGTACTTCGGCTCGGTGACCGGGGCGACCCCCGACGGTCGGCGCGCGACGCGGCCGGTCTCCGAGGGCATCTCCCCGGTGCAGGGCGCGGACCGCCGGGGACCCACCGCAGTGGTCCAATCCGCGGCGAAGATGGACCACGTCCGCACTGGCGGCACCCTCCTCAACATGAAGCTCACGCCGTCGCTCCTCGCCACCGAGGACGGCATCGACAAGCTGGGCCATCTCGTCCGGGGCTACTTCAAGATGGACGGGCACCACGTGCAGTTCAACGTGGTCCGGGCCGAGACGCTGCGGGAGGCCCAGGCCCGCCCCGAGGAGCACCGGGACCTGATCGTTCGAGTGGCCGGCTACAGCGACTACTTCTGCGACCTCTCGAGCGCGCTCCAGGACGAGATCATCGCCCGCACCGAGCACGAGGGGTTCGAGGGGAGCTCCCCGGCGGTGGGCGAGAGCGCAAAAACCGTCGTCACCCGCGCCACCCCCGCAGTAGACTGACACCACAAACGCCTTCCACCAGGGAAGACACAGCCAGGTCGGCGGGTGGCCATGGCACTGGACACCAACGTGCGTCTCGATCCTTCGGGGGACCCGGGTCGGCCCCGAGCCGGAGAGGGAGTGCCGTAGTGCGCTTCCTCATCACCGGGGCCTCCGGGTTCGTCGGAGCGCACCTCCTCCGTGAGCTCGCAGACGGTCACCGGATCTTCGCGGTGGCCCGGGGTCGGGCGGAGCCCGCCGGCGCCCCGGGGCACCGCAACGTCGAATGGCTGCCCGCGGACGTGTCGAACCGCGAGCACGTCCTGGCGCTCCA
>Ga0316576_10001856_pt1 | contig 11735 bp, 8 predicted proteins | sample S0NA_FD_203075 | JGI IMG/M metagenome (GOLD analysis project Ga0316576, IMG submission 203075) | Rhizosphere microbial communities from salt marsh grasses in Alabama, United States - S0-2_050615r3r5 | ecosystem: Host-associated > Plants > Roots > Rhizosphere | place: USA: Alabama | collected... | reverse complement strand
GATCATGGCGCTGGCCGCTCAACTGGCCTCCGAGGTCCCCGGCGCCCAGACGGTGCGGCTCTACAAGAACAACACCGACAACAAGGGTGCCTCCTACGGCACCCATGAGAACTACCTGATGCCGAGACTGACCGCATTCCCGGCCATCGTGTCGACCATGATCCCGTTCTTCATCAGTCGACAGGTGATCTCGGGGGCGGGGCGAGTCGGCCTCGGGCAGGACGGCAAGACCCGAGGATTCCAACTCACTCAGCGCGCGGACTTCTTCGAGGTCGAGGTCGGTCTGGAGACCACGCTGAAGCGCCCAATCATCAACACCCGGGACGAGCCGCACGCGGACCCCGAGCAGTACCGGCGGCTCCACGTCATCATCGGCGACGCCAATCTGAGCGAGTTCGCCACATATCTCAAGATGGGGATCACGTCACTGGTGCTGAGCATGATCGAGCACGAGTGGGACTTCACCGGCATGGCTGTCAGCAAACCGGTGCGGCAATTGCATGCCGTCTCCCACGATCCGGGTCTGCGGCACAGGATCGAACTCGTAGATGGTCGGTCCCTCACCGCCGTGCAGATGCAGGCCGAATTCGCCGAACAGGCCCGCAAGTTCGTCGACGACAGGTACGGCAGCGACGCCGATGAGCCCACGAAGCAGGTCTTGGACCACTGGGATGCCACCGTCGACTCGCTGCTGCGGGACCCGATGGAGTTGGTCACGACGCTGGACTGGGTCGCGAAGAAGGCGTTGCTGGACGGGTACCGACGCCGGGACGGGATCGACTTCGGCGACCCGCGACTGGACCTGATCGATCTCCAGTACGCCGATGTGGAGCCGGAACGGGGTCTGTGGGCGCGACTGGAGAACCGCGGCCGCCTGCAACGGCTGACCACCGAAGAACAGGTCGAGCACGCTATGACCCACGCCCCGGAGGACACCAGGGCGTACTTCCGCGGCGAATGCCTGCGGCGTTATCCCGAACATGTCACGGCCGCGAGTTGGGACTCGGTCATCTTCGATGTTCCGGGACGCACAGCCCTGCAGCGGGTCCCCACGCTCGATCCGTTGCGAGGTACCCGCGCCCACGTCGCGGGTCTGCTCGACAGCAGCAGGACTGCCGACGACCTCATCGCCGCGTTGCAGACCATGGGGGGCTGAGACCAACGGCATCCGGCCTCCGGGGGTCCTGGGCGCCCCCCATGACGGTTCGGCCGTCACCCGTCCGTGGGATGACTGCTCCGTTCGGGTGACATGTTCACACATCCATCCGGGTGAACACGTGAATCGCACCCAGGGACCAGGCCGACCCCCACTGTGTGCGCAGTTATGTGGTCCTCCTCGCAGCTGCCGGCCTGGTGGCCGGACAGTCGATGGTGGGCGTGACTGCGGCATCTGCGACCGCCGGTCTGGGCACGGGCTCACATTCGAGCGCGTCCGCCGAATCCTCCATCAGTCTGTCGCTGACCATCAGCGGGGCGCCGAAGGCGAGGGTCAAGGTGCGTGGCGCGGGCCACCGCGAGATCCTGCGGAATTCGACGGTGATGTCCTTGCCGACCGGCACGTACAAGGTTCGGGCCTTCAAGGTCAAGAGCCGGGGTACCCGGTACGTGCCCAAGAATCGCAGGTTCACAGTCCGCGCGAAAAGGGCCAGGTCGTTCAAGGTGAAGGTCCGCTACAAGAAGGTGGCCAAGACCGTCACCATCGGCACCGCAACCGGCAGTCCGAGGAGGCGGGACGCGATCCCGGCGTCCCCGGCACCGGCCGGAGAACTCGGAACCCTCTTCACCCTCGTCAACGAAGCCCGCTCGTCGAGTCAGCGCTGCGGCAGCAAGACGATGCCACCGGTCGCGCCAGTGGTCTACAACGACAACATCGGGCGGGCTGCTCAGAAGCACGCAGAGGACATGGCCGACAACAGTTACTTCGACCACGTGTCCTTGGACGGCCGGTCCTTCGCAGACCGCATCGAGGACGCTGGATACCGCGGCTACCCCGGTGGTGAGAACATCGCCAGCGGCTTCTCCACCGCGAAGGACACGCTCAACGGCTGGTTGAGCAGTCCCGGGCACTGCCTGAACATGATGGATTCCGACTTCGTCCACATGGGTCTTGGAAAGGCCCTGCGCAAGGACCCGGGGTATTCGGTTCCCGTCACCTACTGGGTACAGGACTTCGGGTACGGCTCCTGAGCACCAGTCTCTACAGGTACTGCCCGGTGTTCGCGACGTTGTCGATCGTGCGGCCGGGTTCATCGCCCTGTTTGCCCTGTACCAAGGTCCTGATGAAGACGATGCGTTCGCCCTTCTTGCCCGAGATCCGTGCCCAGTCGTCCGGGTTGGTCGTGTTGGGGAGGTCCTCGTTCTCACGGAACTCGTCCACACACGCCGCCAGTAGGTGTTGCAGGCGGATGCCCTTCTGACCGTGGTCCAGGAAGTCCTTGATTGCGCTCTTCTTGGCACGCGACACGATGTTCTCGAGCATCGCGCCGGAGTTGAAGTCCTTGAAGTAGAGGACCTCTTTGTCACCGTTGGCGTAGGTCACCTCCAGGAAACGGTTTTCGTCGGCCTCCGAGTACATTCGTTCCACGGTGCGCTGGATCATGGCCGCAACGGTCGCGTCCGGATCGCCTGCATGCTCGGAAAGGTCGTCGGGGTGCAACGGAAGCCGGGAGGCGAGGTACTTGGCCATGATGTCGGCCGCAGCCTGAGCGTCCGGGCGTTCGATCTTGATCTTCACGTCCAGCCGTCCTGGGCGCAGGATCGCCGGATCGATCATGTCCTCGCGGTTGCTCGCGCCGATCACGATCACGTTCTCCAGGCCCTCGACGCCGTCGATCTCCGACAGCAGTTGCGGGACGATGGTGTTCTCGACGTCGCTGGAAACCCCCGAACCCCGGGTCCGGAACAGCGAATCCATCTCGTCGAAGAAGACGATCACCGGCATTCCCTCGCTGGCCTTCTCACGGGCACGCTGGAACACCAGCCGGATGTGGCGCTCGGTCTCCCCGACGTACTTGTTCAGCAGTTCCGGGCCCTTGATGTTCAGGAAGAACGACCGCCCCTGTTCGAGGCCCTCGCGCGCCGAGACCTTCTTGGCCAGCGAGTTCGCCACCGCTTTGGCGATCAGCGTCTTCCCGCAGCCGGGGGGTCCGTACAGAAGGATCCCCTTAGGTGCTCGAAGCTCGTGCTCGCGGAACAGGTCGGCATGCATGAACGGCAGTTCGACGGCGTCCCGGATCTGCTCGATCTGCGAGCCCAGGCCCCCGATGTCCTCGTAGTCGATGTCGGGGACCTCCTCGAGGACGAGTTCCTCGACCTCCGCCTTGGGAATGCGCTCGATCGCGAAGCCGGACCGGGGGTCGACCAGCAGGGAGTCGCCGGCGCGCAGTCGCTGACTACGCAGTGGATCAGCCAGGCGGACGACCTGTTCGTCGTCGTTGTGGGCGATCACAAGCGCTCGCGATCCGTCTTCGAGGATCTCCTTGAGCATGACGATGTCGCCGCGCTGCTCGAAGCCGGCCACGTCCACGATGTTCAAGGCGTCGTTGAGCAGCACCTCCTGACCGGGCACCAGCGCCTCGGCGTCGACGTTGGGTGTTGCCACCACCCGCATCTTCCTCCCGCCGGTGAAGACGTTGATGGAACCGTCGTCGAGCGTCTCGAGGTAGACCCCGTAGGCACTCGGTGGCTCGGCGAGCCGGTCGACTTCGGCCTTCAGGGTGAGGATCTGCGCCCGCGCCTCGCGCAGAGTCGCGGTCAACCGCTCGTTGTTGGCACGCTGCTTGGCGAGTTCCGCGCGGATATGCCCCAACTCGTCGTCGCGAGCCTCGTCGATCATCGGTGTCCACCTCCGAAAATTGGGACGTGTAAACGACCCTATACGTCTTCGACAGGATTTCCAGTGGTCGTGTCGCGCCGATCGGTGACCCGGGGTCCGTCGTAGTCCTCGCCGTAGGCACCCTTGGCAGGTCGACGTCTCTTGGTGGGGGCGACGACCCCTGGCGCCAGCCGACGGGTGAACATGAGGAAGCCGGTATGTCCGACCATGCGGTGATCCGGCCGCACCGCCAGACCCTCCACGTGCCAACCGCGCTGCATGGTCTCCGACGACTTGGGCTCGGTCCACCCTCCGGCCGCGCGCAGTGTCTCCACCACGCGGGACAACTGCGTGGTGGTGGCGACGTAGACGCACAGCACGCCCCCCGGCACCAGGCACCCCTCCACGACCTCGAGCATGTCCCAAGGGTTCAGCATGTCCAGGATCACGCGGTCGAAGGGACCCGCCGGGGCGAGCTCCACGAGGTCGGCGGTGTGCAACATCCAGTTCTCGGGTGTGCCGCGGAAGTACTTGGTCACGTTCCGCTGCGCGATCTGTGCGAAGTCCGGCCGCTTCTCCACCGACGTCAGCGTTCCCGTCCCCGTCACCGAACGCAACAGCCAGCAGGTGAGGGCTCCCGAACCTGCACCTGCCTCGAGTACGCGGGCACCCGGACCGATGTCCGCGAACGCCACGATCAGCGCTGCGTCCTTGGGGTAGATGATCGTGGCGCCACGTGGCATGGACATCACGAAATCGTGGAGCAATGGCCTGAGCGCGAGGTAGGCAGTGCCCTTGCTGGAGGTGACGAGAGACCCCTCGGGCGCGCCGATCAGGATGTCGTGCTCGATGCCACCTTTCTCAGTGTGGAACCGCTGCCCCTCCTGCAAAGTGATGGTGTGCATGCGTCCTTTGGCGTCCGTCAGTTGGACCTGGTCGCCTGTCTCGAAAGGCGGGCCCTCGGGGGATGTGGTCACAGTTGCCGACAGTATCCGCACCACGTCGTGGCGGGGGGACGGCCACCGCTGGAATCCTGATCCGCACGGTGACGGGTACCCTCGCGCTATGGGCGAAGGCGGGTTGCGTTTCCGACTGGCGGGGTTCCCCGTCAGCCTCCCGCTGGGGGGCATCCTGGGCGTACTGCTGATCGCGTACCTGTGGGCCCCCTCGTTCGAGCAGCCGGGCAGCAGCGGGTTCGCCCTCGCCGCGGTGTTCGCTGTGCTTCTCTACGCGGGTGTCCTCGTGCACGAGTTGGCGCACGCGTGGGCAGCCCGCGCATTCGGGTATCCGGTGCAGGGCATCACGCTGTGGCTGCTGGGCGGCTACACGGTGTACGAGCGGCGCGACAGCCGCCCCGGCCCCGAGTTCGTCATCTCGCTGGTGGGCCCGGTGTCAACCCTGCTGATCGGTGTCGTCTGCTGGCTGCTGACCGGCACGACAGGTGGTTCGCTGTCGGTGCTGCTCGGCGCGCTCGCCTGGACCAACATCCTGCTCGGCGTGCTGAACCTACTCCCCGGGGCGCCGCTGGACGGCGGTGGCATCGTGAAATCGATCGTGTGGAAACTGTCGGGCTCCGAGAGCACCGGAGCCCGAGCGGCGGGATATGCCGGGCTGGTGATCGCGGCTCTGCTCGCCGCCGCCGCCCTGGCATCCCTGCTGGCAGGCTCGGGTGGCCTGCTGCTGACCCTGGTGCTGGCGGTCTTCATCGGTCTCGGTGCCTACCAGTCGCTACAGGCCGCCAACTCGGGTCGTGCCCTCGACGCGATCCTTCCGCAGTTGCCGCGCCTGATCCGGCCGGTCCTGGCAGTCTCCCAGGACGACCGGCTGGGAGCTGTTCTGCAGCGCTGGGACCGTTCGGTACAAGTGGCGGTCGTCAGCGTCGATGCCCAGGGGCGACTACTGGCAGCTCTTTCCCTTGTGGCCGCGGATGCCGTGCCCGATCAGCAGCGGGACTCCGTGGCGATCGGGCCGTTCACCGCCGCGATCCCCGCCGAGCAGCGAGTTGTCCTGGAGGACGATCCGGGCCGGCTTCTCCAGTCACTGGCCGACAGTGGACAGTCTGCGGTTTTCGTCACCGACGACTCCGGCCACCCACTGGGAGTGCTGCTCGCAGCGGATGTCAACGCGGTTCTGGAGCAGAACTAGTCGACACCCGGTGCGGATATCGGCCGGGAATGTCCGACCCCGCGCCTAGTGTGGTCGTGTGAATGGCACCCCGAACCCTGTTTCTGGCGCGGAAGCGGCAAACCCGTCGACAGAGACTGGCACCGGTGTCCGCCAACGCGAGATCAGCGTGCTGCAGGGGCATCCGGTGGTCGGGGCGCTCTCTCCGAGCCGCGCGAATGACTTCCTGACGTGCCCGCTGCTCTACCGCTACCGAAGCGTGGACCGACTGCCCGAACGGCCAGGACGTGCTGCTCTGCGTGGGACTCTCGTCCATGAGGTCCTGGACCGCCTGTACGGCATGCCGCGAGACGCCCGCGATGTGGGAGCCGCGCGTGCCCTGGTGCCGCAGGCGCTGACGGACCTGTTGTCCGCCGAACCGCAGAGCGCCTTCGCGCTCGTCGAGGACGCAGCCTGGCCGGCGGAGGTTCCCCCCGATGTCCCCGGGGAGGTGCTGGACGACCTCGTCGGGGAGGCCGGCCGACTGCTTGACACCTACTTCACGATGGAGGACCCCCGCGCGATCGAGCCGACGCACCGCGAGCAACTGGTGGAGGTGAACCTGGGCGAGGGACTCCTGTTGCGCGGCTACGTCGACCGGATGGACGCCCCCGACGGGCGGCTCCGGGTCGTCGACTACAAGACCGGCAAGGCTCCGGGCCAGGTCTGGGAGCAATCCGCGATGTTCCAGATGCGGTTCTACGCCCTGATCGTCCAGCGGGCCACCGGGACGGTCCCCGATCGGCTGCAGTTGCTGTACCTGGGCAGCGGCGAGGTGCTCACCTACGAACCGGACTCCGAGGACCTGGCACGGTTCGAACGCAAGTTGCGTGCTCTGTGGACGGCGATCACGCGGGCTGCCGAAAGCCAGGACTGGCGGCCCCGCCCGTCCAAGAAGTGCCAGTGGTGTTCACATCAGGCACTGTGCCCCGAGTTCGGAGGCACCCCACCCCCACTCCCTGCACGGCCGGATCCCACAACGTCAACTACGGTTGTGGTGTGACGTTGACGACTGCGGCTTCAGCCACGAACCTGACGAAGGTGTACGGCGAGGGCGAGGCTCAGGTGGTGGCCCTCGACGGCGTGGACATCGAGATCGAGCAGGGTCGGTTCACAGCCATCATGGGTCCTTCGGGTTCCGGCAAGTCCACCCTGATGCACTGTCTCGCAGGTCTTGACTCCGTGAGCGCCGGCAGCGTCACGGTCGGGGATGTGGACCTGACGACGCTGAAGGACAAGCAACTCACCGCCCTACGGCGGGACAAGATCGGCTTCGTCTTCCAGAGTTTCAATCTGATCCCGACGCTGAATGCGGAGGAGAACATCACCCTGCCGCTGGACATTGCCGGGACCAAGCCGGACCGCGAGTGGCTGAACCTCATCATCGACACGGTCGGGCTGCGATCCCGCCTCGATCACAAGCCCAGCGAGCTCTCCGGCGGTCAGCAGCAACGAGTGGCCTGCGCGAGGGCACTCGCCAGTCGTCCCGAGATCATCTTCGCCGACGAGCCGACGGGCAACCTCGATTCGCGTAGTGGCGCCGAGGTGCTCGGCTTCCTACGTCGCAGCGTCGACGAGTTCGGGCAGACCATCGTCATGGTGACGCACGACCCGAACGCCGCGTCTTACGCACAACGGGTGGTCTTCCTCGGGGACGGCCGCATCGTCGACGAGATGCGCGACCCCACCGCCGAACGGGTTCTGGACCGAATGAAGCGCTTCGACATCGAGGGCAATCCCGCAGTGGGCTCATCCGGCACAGAAGGGGATTCCGCTCCCGGCCCTGGGGCCTGATGTTCAGGGCTGCTCTGCGCAATCTGTTCGCGCACAAACTCAGACTCGGACTGACGGCCCTGTCGATCATCCTGGCGGTCGCCTTCGTGGCTGGCACGTACGTGTTCACCGACTCGCTGCGGGCCTCGCTTGACACACTGATCCAGCAGAACCAGCCCGACGTGAGCGTGCAACCGACGGCAGCGGACTTCGCTCCGGATTTCCAGGGTGCGGGCGTGACGCCCACCGTGTCCACCTCGTTGATCCCCGAGATCGAGGCCCTCCCCGAAGTGACGTCGGTCGTGCCCCAGATCCAGACCCCGAACGTAGTGGTCCTGGATCAGGACGGCAAACCGCTGGGGGTCCAGGCGGGTGGCTTCCAGAGCGGCACAGTGGTGGGACAGAGTTGGTCGGACTCGTCGGTGAACCCCAGCGAAATCGTGGCCGGACAGGCTCCCGTTGGTTCCGGGCAGATCGCGCTGGATGTCGGAACGGTCGATCAGTTGGGCATAGCTCCGGGTGATCCGGTGACGGTCCTCCTGCCATCGGGGGATCGCCGTGAGTTCCAACTGTCGGCCACGACACAGCTGCGCGGCAGCGGCTTCGGCGTGGGGTTCGCGTCGTGGGACTTCCCCACCGCCCAGGACCTCCTCCTGGCCAGCGGTGAGGCGACCAGTATCGCGGTCCTGGCCGAGCCGCTCGCCTCGCAGGAGCAGGTGAGGGACCGGATAGTGCCCCTGCTGCCGGCCGGTACGACCGCCATCACCGGGGACGAGCAGGCCAGTGAGGTCTCGGCCCAACTCGATTCGGGGCTCGGGTTCCTCAACACGTTCCTGCTGGTCTTCGCGGTCGTTTCCTTGTTCGTGGCCGCCTTCTTGATCTACAACACGTTCTCCATGCTGGTGGCGCAGCGCACCCGCGAACTGGCGCTGCTACGGGCGATCGGCGCGTACAGATCGCAGGTGCTGCGCTCGATTCTCGCCGAGGCCGCCGTGGTGGCGCTGATCGCCAGCGTCCTCGGCATCGTGGTCGGTGCCGGGGTCGCGCGCGGGTTGCAGTCCCTCTTCCAGGCCGCCGGGGCACCGTTCCCGTCCGGGCGGCTCGTCTTCGAACCCCGCACCATCATCGTGGCCCTGCTCGTGGGAATGGTCATCACGATCGCGAGCGCACTTCTGCCGGCCCGCCGGGCCGCGGTCATCCCGCCCGTCGCCGCCATGCGCGACGAGCGCCCTGTGAGCCGGGTGCGGGGCCGGCGAACCGTACTCGGCGGATTCGCGGTGGGGGTGGGGGCCGGCTTCGCGGTGATGGCCCCCAGACTGGCCGCGAGTGATGCGACCGATGGCGCCTACATGGCCGGCGTCGCCGCGGCATGTGTGTTGCTGGGTGTGCTTGCCCTGTCCCCCGAACTGGCCAGACCTGCCACCAAGGTGATCGGGGTGCTCTTCCGCGGCATCAACGGACGTCTTGCCCGCGGCAACACCCGTCGCAACCCGCGTCGCACCGCTGCCACGGCCGGCGCGCTCACCATCGGCGTATGTCTGATGGCCGCGATCAGTGTGCTCGCCGCCAGCACCCAGCGGTCCGTGTCGGGGATCGTCGACGATGTCATCGGTGCCGACTTCGTCGTGACCGGTTACGGTTTCCAGCCGTTCCCGGCCGCCGTCGGCGACAAGATCTCAGCGACCGACGGCGTCCAGGCGGCGGCCGTCGTTCGGCAGGCCCCCATGCGCGCACCCGGGACCGGGGACACCCTGGTCAGCGGTGTGGACCCGAGGGCGATCCAGCAGGCGTTGTCTTTGAAAGTCGTGTCGGGTGCGCTGGATGATCTCGGTGAGGGTGATACCGCCCTGGACACCGACACTGCGACACAGATCGGGGCGGGCATCGGAACCAGGATCCAAGTCCTGTCGTTGTCCGGGCCGGTCGACCTCACCGTGGTCGCCCTCTACGAGCCGGCGGGTGGACTCACCGGCTACGTGACGAATCTGGCGACGGCCGAACGCCTCGGAACCTCCGCACAGGACAGCGTCGTCTACGTGGTGAGCGATCCAGCCGCCGACCCCCAGACGGTGCGGGCCGCGCTGGAGTCCGCCCTGGAGTCCTTCCCGAACGTGCAGCTGCTCGACCAGTCGCAGTTCAAGCAGAGCATCAGCGACCAGATCGGGCAGTTGCTGAACTTCCTCTTCGCCCTGCTGGTCCTGGCGGTGCTCATCGCCCTGCTCGGGATCGTGAACACCCTGGCACTCAGCGTCTTCGAGCGCACTCGTGAGATCGGGTTGTTGCGCGCGGTCGGGATGTGGCGGGGCGGGATCAGGCGCACGATCGTGATCGAGGCGTTCATCATCGCCGTGTTCGGAGCGGTCCTCGGCATGGCGCTCGGGGTGGCGTTCGGCGCGCTGCTGCAGCGGGTGCTCGCCGATCAGGGGATCGACCAGTTCGCGGTCAGTGCGGCGCAACTGGCCCTCTTCCTCGTGCTCGCCTCGCTCGGCGGCATCCTGGCAGCGCTGTGGCCGGCATGGCGCGCGTCACGCCTGCGGATCCTGACGGCCATCGCCACTGAGTGACTCCAGCGTGACATCCGCCAGCGAATCCACGTGACGGAAGCGGTCCCCCGTGATGTCTCCGACCGCCGGGCCGACCCCCAGCACCGCACACCCCGCGGCGATACCCGCCGCCGCGCCGGTGGGGCTGTCCTCGATCACCACGCAGCGCCGGGGGTCGACGCCCAGTTCCCGACACGCCTGCAGATAGGGCTGCGGGTCCGGCTTGGGCCGGTCCACATCCGTCGAGCTCACACTGAGATGCACGGCCTTGTCGATGTTGTCCATCAGTAGATCCAGCAGCACTCGCCAGGAGTTGCTGACGATCGCCACCGGCATCCCCTCGGCCTGCGCAGCGGCCATCAGGTCGCGCGCGCCCGGCATCCACCGCGCGGGTGTGGTCGCCACCTTGTGTTCGATCTCCGTCACCAGAACCCGGGCCAGATGTCCCGGATCCGCACCCGTTCGTGAAGCCATGTGGGCGACCACTCGCTCGATGGGCCCACCGATGCTGCTGGCCTGATCCTCGTCGGTCCACGTCTGGCCGAAGTACGCCATTGTGTCCCGCTGCGCGGCCTCCCAGAGCAGTTCGCTGTCCAGGAGGGTGCCGTCGAGGTCGAAGAGCAGCGCCTCAGGTCGCGTTGAAATAGCCGGCCTCCGGGTGGTGGAAGATGATCGCCGAGGTCGACTGCTCGGGGTCCAACTGGAACTCCTCCGAGAGCGTCACCCCGATCCGATCGGCGCCCAGCAGCTCACACAGAGGCTGTTGCTGGCTCAGATCCGGACATGCCGGATATCCGAAGGAGAAGCGCTCCCCCCGGTATCTCTGCTTGAGGATGCCGGCCATGTCCGGCGCGTCCTGCCCCCCGATGCCGAGTTCGTCGCGCACCCGCGTGTGCCAGTACTCCGCGAGCGCTTCCGTCAACTGGACCGACAGGCCGTGCAGTTCCAGGTAGTCGCGGTACGCGTTGCCCGCGAAGAGTTCCGCGGCAGCGGCATCGATCCGCGATCCCATGGTCACGATCTGAAGAGCGATCACATCCTGATCGGGTCGGACATAGTCGGCAAGACATAGGTGGCGTCCGCGCTTCTGGCGCGGGAAGTCGAAGCGGGCGATCACTCGGCGCGGGTCCACCGGGTCGCCGACCAGGATGGCATTGCCCTCCGAATGCGCCGGCCAGTATCCGTAGATGACCGCTGCCTCCAGCAGGCCCTCGCTCGCCACCCTGCCCAACCAGGACCGCAGTCGCGGCCGGCCCTCGGTCTCGACGAGTTCCTCGTAGCCCGGTCCGGACTTCCCCGGGCTCAAACCCCATTGGCCCCGGAAGAGCGCGCGCTCGTCGAGATACGCGAGGTAGTCCTTCAGCGCGATGCCCTTCACGATCCGATCCCCCCAAAACGGCGGGTCCGGGGCGGGTGTGTCCCGAGCGACGTCGGACACAGCG
>Ga0316576_10001855_pt1 | contig 11735 bp, 7 predicted proteins | sample S0NA_FD_203075 | JGI IMG/M metagenome (GOLD analysis project Ga0316576, IMG submission 203075) | Rhizosphere microbial communities from salt marsh grasses in Alabama, United States - S0-2_050615r3r5 | ecosystem: Host-associated > Plants > Roots > Rhizosphere | place: USA: Alabama | collected... | reverse complement strand
TCGCCCAGACCGCCTCGCGGGGGACGTCGGCCATGGCCTCCCAGTCCTCGCGGCTGTCGAGGTGGCGGACGTCGGCGTGGTGCTTGGCGAGCTCGAAGACCTTCCGGTCCACCCACGTCGGGCTGTGCACCCCGTTCGTGATCGAGGTGATCGGCACCTCCTGGTCGTCGAAGCCCGGCCACAGACCGTCGAACATCTGGCGGCTGACGACACCGTGCAGCTTCGACACCCCGTTGGCCCGCTGGGCGAGCCGCAGCCCCATGACGGCCATGTTGAACACTCCGGGCGACCCGCCCGCGTAGCTCTCGGCGCCCAGGGCGAGCAGCCGGTCGACCGGGATCCCCTCGATGGCCTGGGCGCCGCCGAAGTACCGCTCGACGAGATGGGCGTCGAAACGGTCGATGCCGGCCGGGACCGGGGTGTGCGTGGTGAACACCGTGGCGGCGCGCACCGCCTCGAGGGCCTCGTCGAAGGTCATCCCCTCGGAGCGCACGAGCTCGCTGATGCGCTCCAGACCCAGGAACCCGGCGTGCCCCTCGTTGCAGTGGTAGACGTCGGGCGCGGGTGCGCCGGTGAGCCGCGACCAGTGCCGCAGCGCCCGGACCCCGCCGATGCCCATGAGCATCTCCTGCTGGAGCCGCATCTCGCCCCCGCCCCCGTAGAGGCGCTCGGTGACGGTACGACCACCGTCGTCGTTGGCCGGGACGTCGGAGTCCAGCAGCAGCAGTGGCACCCGGCCGACCTGGGCGCGCCAGACCTGGGCGTGGAGGCGACGTCCCCCGGGGAGGTCGACGTGCACCATCGCCGCCCGTCCGTCCTCCTCGCGCAGGAGGGAGAGCGGGAGCCCGTCGGGGTCGAGCACGGGGTAGGTCTCCTGCTGCCACCCGTCACGGTTCAGGCTCTGCCGGAAGTAGCCGGTGGCGTAGAACAGGCCCACACCGACGATCGGGACGCCGATGTCGCTCGCCGCCTTCAGGTGGTCGCCGGCGAGGATGCCGAGACCGCCGGAGTACTGCGGGAGGGCGGCCGTGATGCCGAACTCCGCACTGAAGTAGGCGACCGACGACGGGACGCCGCCCTGCTGATCGGCACCCCACTGCTGGTACCAGCGGTCCTCACCGAGGTAGCGCTCGAGGGCGGCCCCGGCGCGCTCGACCCGCTCGACGAACGACGGGTCGCGGGCGAGCCGGTCGAGCTCCTCCGGCGACACGGCGGAGAGCATCGCGACCGGGTCCTGCCCGACCGTCTCCCAGCGCTCCGGGTCGATCGAGGCGAAGAGGTCGCGCAGCGGCGGATGCCAGCTCCAGCGCAGGTTCGCCGCGAGGTCGCCGAGGGCGGCGATCGGTTCGGGGAGGACGGGTCGGACGCTGAAGCGGCGGATGGCCTTCACGTCGCGCCATGCTAGGGCACCACTTCGGCCGGTCCGTCACTCCGGCCCGGGGTCCCCCACGGTCTTGACGCGCGAGACGGTCGTCTGCACTCGGCTTGGCCGACGGGCCCTCGCCTTCGGTAGGTTCGGGAAGGTGACTGCAGCCCCCAGGTCCCATCGTCCCCAGCTGCCCATCGGCCGCATCCCCGTCCTCGACGTGCACCCTTGCATCGACGAAGGACGCCTCCCCGCCTCGTCGGTCGAGGGTGAGGAGCTGGAGGTCGGCGCGACGGTCTTCCGCGAGGGTCACGACGCCGTGAACGCCACGGTCGTCCTCACCGACCCCGACGGCGCCGAGACGCACGTGCCGATGACCTGCACCAACCCCGGCCTCGACACCTGGGTGGCCCGGATCCGCCCCGACCGCACCGGACTGTGGCACTACCGGGTGGAGGGGTGGTCGGACCCGTACGGCACCTGGGAGCACGACGCGACGATCAAGGTCGCCGCCGACGTCGACACCGAGCTGATGCTCGAGGAGGGCGCCCTCGTCATCGAGCGCGCGCTCGACGAGGTGGACCGTACGGTGGAGCAGGAGCAGGTGCTCGTCGACGCCGTCACCGGACTGCGCGACCAGCACCGCCCACCGTCGGTCCGCCTCAAGGCCGGCACCGACGCGTCCGTCGAGATCGAGCTCGGCGAGCGCCCCCTCCGCGACATGGTCAGCCCCTCCCCTGACCTGCCCCTGCTCGTGGAGCGCGAGCGTGCCCTGGTCGGCGCCTGGTACGAGCTGTTCCCGCGCAGCGAGGGTGCTCGCTACGACGAGGCGGAGCACCGGTGGCGCTCCGGCACCCTGCGCACCGCTGCCGAGCGGCTGCCGGCCGTGGCCGACATGGGCTTCGACGTCGTCTACATCACCCCCATCCACCCCATCGGCCAGGCCGCCAAGAAGGGGCCGAACAACACCCTCGACTCCTCCCCCGAGGACCCCGGCAGCCCCTACGCGATCGGCTCTCCCGAGGGTGGCCACGACGCGATCCACCCCGACCTCGGCACGTTCGACGACTTCGACGCCTTCGTGGCCCGCGCCGAGGGCCTCGGCCTCGAGGTGGCCATGGACCTGGCCCTCCAGTGCTCCCCCGACCACCCGTGGGTCCAGGAGCACCCCGAGTGGTTCACCACCCGGGCCGACGGCACCATCGCGTACGCGGAGAACCCCCCGAAGAAGTACCAGGACATCTACCCGGTCAACTTCGACAACGACCCGGCGGGCATCTACGCCGAGGTGCGCCGCGTGGTGCAGGTCTGGATCGACCACGGCGTGAAGATCTTCCGGGTCGACAACCCGCACACCAAGCCGGTGGAGTTCTGGCAGTGGCTCATCCAGGACGTCGCCGAGGACCACCCCGACGTCATCTGGCTGGCCGAGGCGTTCACCCGCCCCGCGATGATGCACACCCTCGCCAAGGTCGGCTTCCAGCAGAGCTACACCTACTACGCCTGGCGGAACACCGCGCCCGAGCTGCGCGAGTACCTCACCGAGCTCTCCGGCGAGTCGTCGTACTACATGCGGCCGTCGTTCTGGCCCACGACGCACGACATCCTCACCCCGTACATGCAGTTCGGAGGTGCCGCCGCGTGGAAGGCGCGCGCGGTGCTCGCCGGCACGCTCGTGCCGACCTACGGCATCTATGCCGGCTTCGAGCTGATGGAGCACGTGGCCCGGCCCGGCGCCGAGGAGCAGATCGACAACGAGAAGTACGAGTACAAGGACCGCCACTGGGCCGACTACGAGCCCGGTGGTACCAAGGAGGGCCAGTCCCTCGCCGGGTGGCTCACCCGGCTCAACACGATCCGGCGCGACCACCCGGCGCTGCACCGGCTGCGCAACATCCGCTTCCACCACATCGACGACCAGAACTTCCTCGCCTTCTCCAAGCGTCGCGTCCTGCCGGACGGCACCGACGACGTCGTCATCGTCGTGGCAAACCTCGACCCGCACTCGACCCGGGCGACGACGCTGCGGCTCGACATGGGTGCGCTCGGCCTCGAGCCCGGCGACACGTTCGAGGCGCACGACCTGATCACCGACACGACCTGGGTCTGGCAGCGCGACAACTACATCCGGCTCGGACCGGAGGTCGAACCGGTGCACGTGGTGGCCGTGAGGAGACCTTGGTGAGCGTCATCCCCGGCATGGGGCACAGCGCCCCCGGCCTGGGCATGAACCAGCCCGGGCTGCGTCACGACCCCGAGTGGTTCCGCACGGCGGTGTTCTACGAGGTGCTCGTCCGCGCCTTCGGGGACAGCAGCGGCTCCGGGGAGGGCGACTTCGCGGGGATCGTGGGACGCCTGGACTATCTCCAGTGGCTCGGCATCGACTGCCTGTGGCTGCCGCCGTTCTACGCGAGCCCGCTGCGCGACGGGGGCTACGACATCTCGGACTACACCCAGGTGCTCCCCGAGTTCGGCACGCTGCCGGAGTTCCGGGAGCTGATCACCCAGGCGCACGCGCGCGGCATCCGGATCATCACCGACTTCGTGATGAACCACACGAGCGACCAGCACCCGTGGTTCCAGGCCTCGCGCAGCGACCCCGAGGGACCCTACGGGGACTTCTACGTCTGGTCCGACACCGACGACAAGTACACCGACGCGCGGATCATCTTCATCGACACCGAGACCTCGAACTGGACCTTCGACCCGATCCGCCGGCAGTTCTTCTGGCACCGGTTCTTCAGCCACCAGCCCGACCTCAACTTCGAGAACGAGGCCGTGCACGACGCCCTCTTCGACGTCGTCCGCTTCTGGATGGACATGGGCATCGACGGCTTCCGGCTCGACGCCGTTCCCTACCTCTACGAGGAGGAGGGGCACAACTGCGAGAACCACCCGAGGACGCACGCGTTCCTCGCCAAGCTGAGGGAGATGGTCGACACCGAGTATCCGGGCCGGATCCTCCTCGCCGAGGCGAACCAGCCCCCGGCCGACGTCGTGGACTACTTCGGTACCGAGGAGGAGCCGGAGTGCCAGATGTGCTTCCACTTCCCGGTGATGCCGATGCTCTTCTATGCGCTGCGCGAGGAGAAGGCGACGCCGATCATCGACGTCCTGGCCGACACCCCGGAGATCCCGTCGGGCAGCCAGTGGGGCACCTTTCTGCGCAACCACGACGAGCTGACCCTCGAGATGGTCACGCCGGAGCAGCGCGCGGCGATGTACGGGTGGTACGCGCCCGACCCCCGCATGCGCGCCAACATCGGCATCCGCCGGCGCCTGTCGTCGCTCCTCGACAACAGCCGACCCGAGTTCGAGCTCATCCACGCCCTGCTGCTCTCGCTGCCCGGCTCGCCCTGCCTCTACTACGGCGACGAGATCGGGATGGGGGACAACATCTGGCTCAGCGACCGCGACGCCGTGCGCACCCCCATGCAGTGGACCCCCGACCGCAACGCCGGCTTCTCCACCGCCGATCCCGGCAAGCTGTACCTCCCGGTCATCCAGTCGCTCGTCTACCACTACAACCACGTCAACGTGGAGGCGCAGATGGCGAGCGGCTCCTCGAGGCTGCACTGGGTCCGTGGCATGCTCGCCGCCCGCCGGGAGCATCCCGTCTTCGGTCTCGGCGACTTCACCGTGTGCGAGTCGAGCCACGAGCGCGTGCTCGCCTACGTGCGCGCCGACCGGCGCGACCGCGACGTCGAGGACCGCTCCGCTCGCGCGGTGCTGTGCGTCAACAACGTCTCCTCCCGCCCGCAGGCGAGCACGATCACGATGCCGGAGGAGTTCGCCGGCTGGGTGACCCGGGACCTCTTCGGCGGCACCGGGTTCCCCGACATCGGGATGGACGGCGCCCTCGACCTGACCCTCGGCTCCCGCGACTTCTTCTGGCTGGCGCTCGACCCACCCCCCGGGGGTGACCATGGCTGAGCTGCACCACGGTGCCGTGATCACCCCCACCAAGCTCCAGCTCCTCGAGGAGTGGATGGGCACCCAGCGCTGGTACGCGGCCAAGGGCCATCGCCCGCGGCTGCGGCGACTCGCCGCTTGGAGGCTCGACGACCCCGCCGGCGAGGTCGGCATCGAGACCCTCGTCGTCGCGGACGAGTCCGGGGTCGAACCCGTCGTCTACCAGGTGCCCCTCACCTACCGCGGCGCACCGCTGGACGGCGCCGAGCACGCCCTCGTCGGCACCATGGACCACTCTGTCCTCGGCGCACGCTGGGTCTACGATGCGCCTCACGACCCCGTCTACGCCGCCCAGCTGCTCGAGCTCGTGCAGGGCCGCGCCGCGGCGACGTCGGCGCAGGTCTCCGACGCCGAGGAGGAGGTTGTCGAGGGTGTGCCGCAGCCCGGCTGGACGCGCGAGGTGCGCGCACGAGCGTCGAGAGTGCTCTCCGGTGAGCAGTCGAACACCTCGGTGATCATCGATGCCGAGACGCCCGACGGCGCCCACGTGCCGCTCATCCTCAAGGTCTTCCGGATGCTCTCCCCCGGCGAGAACCCCGACGTCGTCCTCCAGGGCGCCCTCGTCGAGGCCGGGTCCAGACGGGTCCCGGCCGTCGTCGGCTCGGTCGTCGGCCGCTGGCCGCACCCGGGAACCGAGGGCGACACCGACGCCGTCGGCCATCTCGCCTTCTGCCAGGAGTTCCTGCCCGAGGTCGAGGACGCCTGGCGGGTCGCACTGCGGGCCGGCAGCGCGAGGGAGGACTTCACCGCCGCGGCCCGGGCCCTCGGTGAGGCGACGGCGGAGGTGCACGCCATCCTGGCCGACGCGCTGGGGAGCAGCCCGACGTCCGAGGAGCAGGTGGCCGCCATCCTCGCGGAGATGCGGCGGCGGTTCGACGCCGCCGTCACCGCGGTCCCCGAGCTCGAGGAGGTCCGCGACGCCGTCGAGGACGTCCTGCGCGCCGCGGGTGAGGCACAGTGGCCGGCGCTCCAGCGAATCCACGGCGACTACCACCTCGGCCAGGTGCTCCACTCCCCCGAGCGGGGGTGGGTGCTCCTCGACTTCGAGGGGGAGCCGTTGCGGCCGCTCGCCGAGCGCTCACTGCCCGACCTGTGGGTCCGTGACGTCGCCGGCATGCTCCGCAGCCTCGACTACGTCGGCGGCACGGTGGAGCGGTCCGGTGCCGGCGAGCAGGCCCGCGCCTGGGTCTCGGCGACGCAGGACGCGTTCCTCGACGGGTACGCGGCGCGTGCGGGGACCGACCCCCGCGAGGACCGCGCACTGCTCGCCGCCTTCGAGCTCGACAAGGCGATGTACGAGGTCGTCTACGAGACACGCAACCGGCCTGGCTGGGTCGGCATCCCCCTGGGGGCGGTCCGCCGCCTGGCCCCCACGAACGTCCCCGACCCCACCACGCAAGGAGAACCCTCGTGAGCCCCACCCCCACCCCGGAGGTGCCCGGCGCCATCGCCGCCCTCGCCATGGGACGCCACCAGCAGCCGCACGACCTGCTCGGTCAGCACCTGGAGGAGGGCGGCCTGCGAGTGCGGGTCCTCAAGCCCCTCGCCGAGGCGGTCCGGGTGCGGTTCGAGGACGGTGAGGAGCTGCAGCTCGGGCACGAGGCCGAAGGCGTCTGGTCCGCGGTTCGTCCGGACGTGACCCGGACGATGGACTACCGGCTCCACGTGCGCTGGTCCGACGGCGTCGAGCACGTCCAGGACGACCCCTACCGCTTCGCGCCGACCCTCGGCCAGGTGGACCTGCACCTGGTGAACGAGGGCCGGCACGAGCAGCTGTGGACGGTGCTCGGGGCCCGCACCCACAGGTACGAAGGGCCCCTGGGCCGGGTCGACGGGGTGTCGTTCGCCGTCTGGGCTCCTCGCGCCAAGGGCGTGCGGGTCGTGGGCGACTTCAACAGCTGGGACGGGCGGGTGCACCCGATGCGTCTCATCGGGTCGAGCGGCGTCTGGGAGCTCTTCATCCCCGGCGTCGCGCCGGGCTCGGTCTACAAGTACGAGATCCGCGGGGCCGACGACGTCGTCCGTACCAAGGCCGACCCGATGGCCCGGCGCACCGAGCGCCCGCCGAACACCGGCTCGGTCGTCGACGAGTCGACCCACGAGTGGGGTGACACCGACTGGATGGAGCGACGCGCGGGCACCGACCCGCACCGCGGGCCGATGAGCATCTACGAGGTGCACCTCGGCTCCTGGCGGCAGGGGATGTCCTACCGCGACCTGGCCGAGCACCTCGTCAACTACGTCAGCGACCTCGGCTTCACCCACGTCGAGCTCCTGCCCGTCATGGAGCACCCCTACGGACCGTCGTGGGGCTACCAGGTGACCGGCTACTACGCGCCGACCGCCCGGTTCGGGACGCCGGACGACTTCAAGTACCTCGTCGACACGCTGCACCAGCACGGCATCGGCGTCATCCTCGACTGGGTGCCCGGGCACTTCCCGCGCGACGACTTCGCCCTGGCGCGCTTCGACGGTCTGGCCCTCTACGAGCACCCGGACCCGCGCCGCGGGGACCAGCCCGACTGGGGCACCCACATCTTCGACTTCGGCCGGCTCGAGGTGCGCAACTTCCTCGTCGCCAACGCGCTCTACTGGCTCGAGGAGTTCCACGTCGACGGGCTCCGGGTCGACGCCGTCGCGTCGATGCTCTACCTCGACTACTCCCGCCGCGACGGGGAGTGGATCCCCAACGTCCACGGCGGACGTGAGCACCTCGAGGCGATCGGGCTGCTCCAGGAGGCCAACGCCACCGCCTACAAGCGCGAGCCCGGCATCGTCACCGTGGCCGAGGAGTCCACCTCGTGGCCGGGCGTGACCAAGGAGACCTCGACCGGCGGTCTGGGCTTCGGGCTGAAGTGGAACATGGGCTGGATGAACGACACGCTGCGGTACCTCAAGGAGGAGCCGGTCCACCGGCAGTACCACCACAACCTGCTGACCTTCTCGCTGATGTACGCCTTCAGCGAGAACTTCGTCCTGCCGATCAGCCACGACGAGGTCGTGCACGGCAAGGGATCGCTCCTCGGCAAGATCCCGGGGCACCGTCCCGACCAGCTCGCGACCGTGCGGGCCTTCCTCGCGTACATGTGGAGCCATCCGGGCAAGCAGCTGCTCTTCATGGGCAGCGAGTTCGCCCAGCCGGGCGAGTGGGCCGACGGTCGCTCGCTCGACTGGTGGCTCCTCGACCACGCGGCCCACTACCGCGTGCACAACCTCGTCAAGCAGCTCAACGCCCTGTACCGCGAGCACCCGGCCCTGTGGGCGCTGGACCACGAGCCCGCGGGGTTCCGCTGGCTCGACGCCGACGACAACACCGGCAACCTCCTCTCGTACCTGCGATTCTCCGAGCCGAGGCCGGACGAGGGCGACGTCGTCGCCACGGTCGTCAACTTCAGCGGCGAGGACAAGGCGTGGGTGCGCATCGGGCTACCCCGTCCGGGCCGCTGGGAGGTGGTCCTCGACAGCTCGGGCTACGACGAGATCGGCTCGCCCAGCCAGGCCGGGGTCGTGCTCGAGGCCGAGGCGTCGCCGTGGAACGACCAGCCGTGGTCGGTCACCGTGCGGGTGGCCCGACTCTCCACGGTCTTCCTCGCGCCGGTGGAGGAGGCCGGCTCCCCCGGGTCCTGACATCGGAACCCCCGGGGTCGCACCGGAAGGTTACCGGTGCGACCCCGGGGGTTCTCGCACCCGGCGGGAATCCGGGGTGGGGTCAGATGAAGAGCAGCTGGGCGCCGTCGGTCAGCTCGATGAAGTCGGCCGCCGAGATGATGCCGCTCACGCCCTCGAAGAGGTCCTCCTCGGTGACGTGGTTCATGTCGGCCGACATCCGGCAGGCCCACATCTGGACCCCGGAGCCCTCGAGCATCTCGAGGAACTCGGGGACCTCGGGGACGTCGAGGTCGGCGATCTGCTTCTTCATCATCTTCGTCGCGGCCGCGGTGGCGCCGGGAAGGGCGCCGAGCATGTGGTGGATGCCCATGCCGCTGTGGCCCGGCGGGTGCATGGCGGTGTTGCCGACGAAGCTGAACTTGAGGTCGTTCATCGTCGCCTTGGTGATGATGTCGAAGCCCCAGAAGGTGAAGAACATGTGCGTCTCGACGCCTTCGCCGACCGCGGCGTTGGCGAGGATCAGGCCGGGGTAGGCCATGTCGAGGTTGCCCTTGGAGCAGATGATCGCGAGCTTGCGGCCCTCGCCGGCCGGCTCGTCGAACGACGGGACGACGAGCGGGGACTCACTGGTGGTGGTCATGGCGGTCCTCTCGTGGATGGGGGTGGGGGTCAGACGCAGCCCTTGGGCTTGGGCAGCCCGGAGACGTAGCTCATCTTCTTCGCCGGCTTGCCGGGGAAGAGGCCGAAGAGCGCCTTGACCGGGGTCCCGGTCTGCGTGGAGACCCGGCGCAGGGTCGGGGTCTCGCCCTGTGCGGCGTAGTCGTCGCGCAGGAACCGGATCAGCTTCCAGTGGTCGTCCGTCAGGGGCTCGATGCCGATGAGCTTGGCCAGCTCGGGGGCCAGGTCCTCGCTCCAGTCGTCGGGGTTCGTGAGGAAGCCCTCGTCGTTGATGTCGACCTGGTGGCCGGCGATCGTCGTGGCGGTCATGACGGTGTTCCTTTCGCGGTGGTCTCAGGCGGGGTTCTTGCCGGACATCGACATCTCGGACGGGAGGCCGAGCGGGCGTCCGGGCAGCAGCGCGTTCCAGTAGATGTGGCGGAAGGCGAGCTTGCCGAGGTGGTTGGCACGGGACTCGCCGAGGAGCTTCATCGGCCCGACCTTGGGAAGGGGGAAGTGGCCGGTGAGCGGCTCGGTGTCGTAGTTGAAGTCGAGCAGGAGGGCCTTGCCGTGCCCCGACTCGACGAAGCAGTTCGCGTGTCCGTCGAAGCTGTGCGTCATCGGCAGCCCGGAGATGTGCTGCATGAAGTTCTCGACGAAGACGTCCACGGAGAAGTGGGCGACCGAGCCCGCCTTGCTCGTCGGGATGTTGCTCGCGTCGCCGAGCACGAAGATGTTGTCGTACGCGTCGGACTGGAGCGTGTGCTTGTCGACCGGGACGTAGTTGAGCTCGTCGCCGAGTCCGGAGCGCGCCACGTAGTCGGCGCCCATGTTGAGCGGGATGGTCACGAGCTGGTCGTAGGCGACCTCGCGCTCGTCGAAGGAGACGATGACCTTCCGGTCCTGGTCGATGCGCTCGATCATGAAGTCAGGCTCGACGGTGATGCCCTTCTCCTCGAGCACGCCACCGAGGGTCTTGCTCGCGACCGGCTTGGTGAACGCGCCGTCGAGCGGGGTGACGAAGACCAGCTCGGTCTTCTCCCGCAGGCCGCGACGGCGTAGCCAGTCGTCGGCGAGGAAGGTGAACTCGAGCGGTGCCACGGGGCACTTGATGGGCAGCTCGGTGATGTGCACCACGAGCCGACCGCCGGTGAACCGCTCGAGCTGGTCACGCAGGGCGACCGCGCCGTCGTAGGTGTAGAACTCGCCGACCTCCTTGTGGAACTGGGGGCCGAGGGTTCCCTCGGTCTGGTCGGGGCGGGGGGTCGTGCCCGTGGCGATGACGAGCTGGTCGTAGTCGAGGACGGTGCCGTCCTGGAGGTGGACCTGGTTCGCCGGCGCGTCCACGCGGTCGATCTCCCCCATGACGATGTCGACACCCTCGCCGATGAACGGCCGCTTGCGCTTGCGGATCTGCTCCGGCGTGTTCATGCCGAACGGGATGAACAGGTAGCCCGGCTGGTAGTCGTGGATGTCGTCCTTGTCGACGACGGTGATGGTCCATTCGCTGCTGTCGAGCTCGCGACGGAGCTTGTTCACGACCATGGTGCCGGCCGTCCCTGCTCCCAGTACCACGAGCTTCTTCGTGGAGGTGGTCATGCCCCAAAGGTACCCCCGCGGGTATTTCTCCTACAAATCGTAGGAGGTCAGTGTGACCAGGAATACTGGCCTGATCCGGCGGGCACGCGGACCTGCCCGATCGACGCGGGCTCTGGAAGGATCGGCACATGAACGCCCCTCGCGCCGGACAGTCCGCCCAGCCTTCAGACCTGGTCGACGTGGCCTCCTTGGTCACCGCCTACTACACCCGCGAGCCGGACCCGGACGATGTCGCGCAGCAGGTGGCGTTCGGGACCTCTGGGCACCGCGGGTCGAGCCTGCGGACGTCCTTCAACGAGGCGCACATCCTGGCCACGACCCAGGCGATCGTCGACTACCGGCGCGAGCAGGGGTTCGACGGTCCCCTGTTCGTCGGTCGCGACACCCACGGGCTCTCGGAGCCGGCCTGGGCGAGCGCGCTCGAGGTCCTGGCGGCCAACGACGTCACGGTGCTCGTCGACGCCTCGGACCGGTACACACCCACACCGGCCGTGTCGCACGCCATCCTCACGGCGAACCGGGGGAAGGTCCG
>Ga0316576_10001854_pt1 | contig 11738 bp, 12 predicted proteins | sample S0NA_FD_203075 | JGI IMG/M metagenome (GOLD analysis project Ga0316576, IMG submission 203075) | Rhizosphere microbial communities from salt marsh grasses in Alabama, United States - S0-2_050615r3r5 | ecosystem: Host-associated > Plants > Roots > Rhizosphere | place: USA: Alabama | collected... | reverse complement strand
ACCCACGATGCGGTCTCCCTGGACGTCCAGGATGTCGAAAAAAGCCGTGCGAACGAAAACGAGGCCGGTGGACCATACCAGAACCAGCAGCGTGCCGAGGCCCAACCCCCCTTGGATAGACAGCGCCGGCACCAGCGTGGTGACCATACCCCAGGCGAGGGCGATGAGCACGGTTTTGGATCCGGGAATATCTCTCAGCCTCCGGATCCGTCCTCCCATAATCGCCGTAGGCAGGACCTTCAGATTGTAGGAAAGCCCCATCAGGCTCATGAACAGGAGCAGGGAAAAGGGAAGAACACCGGCCGTGTAGGCGGCCAGGAGGCCTACGGCACCGCCGGTGACCGCCAAAAGGGTCAGCAGGGCCTTGTTGTTGTCGTAGAAGGAGGCCCGGTCCGGGTCGTTGTAGCGGTCCGCCTTGGTGCCGATCAGGTTGTTGAGGATGTGCATGCTCTGCACGTACAGAACGGCGATGAGCACGAAGGGGAAATTCCGGTCCATTCCCTGCAGCTTCATGCTGGCGTAGCAGAGGCTGCCGGCTCCAAGGGATACGTAAATGTTGGTCAGCAGCAGGGCGCGCTGAACGGCGAAAGCCATCCGCCGCCAACCCTGCGCACGGCGCAGGGGAATTTGTTCCAGGCTGCGATAGACCCGGCGTATGATCCAGTTGGGCGTGCTGGCGCCTGCGGTCAGCCCGACCGTCCCCGCCGAGGACAACGCCTGTGGGTCCAGTTCGTCCTCGGTTTCAACGCGCTGGACCGGTTTGCCGGTGCGTCTGGCAATTTCGGCCAGCCGCCGGGTGTTGCCGCTGTTGTGGCCGCCCACCACGACGATGGCGTCCGTTGTTTCGGACAGGCGCTGGATTTCGGTCTGCCGCTTGGATGTGGAGTCGCATATGGTGTGGAAGACCTTGTAGTGAGGGTGGTTTCGAGATGCCCAGTCCGCCACCTTGGCATAGAAGGCGGTGTTCTGTGTGGTCTGGGCTACGATGATGGCCCGGTCGAAAACCGGCAGCCGGTCCAGATCCGCCAGCGAGTCCACCACGTAACCCCGGTTTCCGGCGAACCCCAGCAGGCCCACCACCTCCGGGTGATCCCGGTCTCCGACGATAATGGCGGCATACCCCTTTCGCGTATGCTTGCCGATGATGGTCTGGACCTTGATGACCCGGGGGCAGGTGGCGTCGATAACGCGAAAGCCCGCCGCTTCGAGACGCTGACGGGTGTCCGGGGGAACACCGTGTGCACGAACCAGCACCGTTCCCGTTCCCGCTTCGGGAACCTCGTTCAGGACCTGGATGCCCTTTTCCCGAAGCAGCTCCAGTACCTGGGGGTTGTGGATCAGCGGTCCGTAGGTATAAATCGGCTCCTCGTGCTGGTTGGGCGCATCGAGAACCATCTCCACGGCACGGCGGACTCCCATACAAAATCCCGCCGTTTTGGCCATTACGATCTTCATCGGGCAAGAGGCGGCTTTCCCGTCAGGTGAGAACTCCGGGCGTACGACTCATGTCTGCTCCACAAGGATCACCCGTTTGTCGTTGAGGGCAATGGCGTGGATTCGGGCCTTGAGAAATTTCTGTTCCCCGAAAATGTTTTCCAGCCGGAGGCTTTCACCGTCTGGCTCGACGATGTTGACAGCCTCCATGACGAGACGCTCTTCTTCGCCGGTCCGCAGATAGGCGTTGGCTTCACACATGGCTTTCCCTTCCTCCCTCTTTCTGGACGAATTGCACGAGATGCTCCTGGATGAGCGTGTCGATCAGGCGCGGCAGGGGTGCGCTCGAAGCTCCCGCGATCACTACGTGCTCCTGGTTTAGCGGAAGGAGAAACTTTCGGGCCCTTGACGCAGCCACGGCCTCGGCCATCGCGGGGGTGACCTCGCCCATCATGGCGTGCGCCATCAGCAAACTCACTACGCCCACGACGGCGTCCACCCGATCCACGGTTTGCACGATGGCATTCTCTCCGGACGCCCCGCGGTTGGCCCTTGCTTTGAGCATGTTGGCGGTCGCGATGGCATTGGTGCCCAGGGCGACAATCTCCACCGTTTCGCCAAACTGATCCCGCAGGCGTTTGATGATGGTGGAACCAATGCCACCCCCCTGCCCATCGATTACGCAAATACGCTTCATCGGCGGTTCTCCCTGTTCCGCGCGGACAAATTACCAGATCGGGTTTCGGGGGTCAACGAGGAGAACGGGAAGGAAGGCCTCACAGTTTCCGCAATTTCTTTCGCTTCCGACGGGCCTTCTTGGAAAGCCTTCTGCCGGGCCCCTTTTTGCGGGTGGTGGGCTTCCACCCGGCGCTTTCTTCCTCGTTGCCGCCGGCATCCGCCATGGAGGCTGCCAATCGGATCCGTGTCTCGAAAGCGGCGGAGTCCACGGCATCGGCTCCGCAGGCCGTCGCCTGGCTCGCCACGGCCCGGTCGGATGTGACCACCAGGGCCCTTTCCCGTTCGGCGGCCGCCATGCGGCAAATCACTGCATCTGCGGTCTCCCCCGGTCGGGAAAAGCGGATGTGGATGCCTTTGCGCCGGTCCAGGCGGCTGGAGAGGGCCGGAGCGTGGGTTCCGTCGAAGACGACCGTGATGGAATGAGGGCGCAGCCTGCGGTACGAGGCCAGGGTCTCGACCAACGCCTCGCGGCCCGTCTGGAGATCCAGACGATCCAGCTCGCTGAGCGTATCGGACTGGCGGATAAGGTTGTAGCCGTCAATGATGATGTGCATGGGAGCGTCGTTTCCGCCCGCGGGCTACACCGCCTTGAGCTGCTGCAGCAAGCGTTCGAGATCCTCGTCGCTGTAGAATTCCAGCACGAGCTTTCCCTTCCGGCCCCTTCTTCGGATCTGTACCTTCGTTCCGAAATGACGGGAAAGCTCCTCGGCGACCCGGGAAAAGAAGGCGTCGTCCGCCGTCGGTGCGGGCGATGCCGGCTGGCCCTGGTTCAAGCGTTTGACGAGGCGTTCGGCCTCCCTCACCGACAGTCCGTCGGCGGCGATCTTTCGCCACGCGGCGTTTTGCACGGCTGCGTTGCGGGCACCCAGCAAAGCCCGCGCGTGGCCCATGCTGAGGGTATCGTCCAGTAGGGCCGCGCGGATGGGGCCGGGAAGCTGCCGGAGGCGAAGGATGTTGGCCACTGCCGAACGGCTCTTGCCCACCTTCGCGGCAACTTCCTCCTGGGTGAGGGAGAATCGATCCATCAGGTGGTGATAGGCCTCCGCCTCCTCCATCGGGTTGAGGTCTTCCCGCTGGATGTTCTCCACGATGGACATTTCCAAGAGGGTTTCGTCGCCTACATCCCGTATGAGCACCGGGACGTGGGAAAGCCCGGCCGAGCGGGCGGCGCGCAGCCGCCGTTCGCCTGCAATCAACTCGTAGGCGCCGCCTTCGCGCCGCACCAACAGGGGTTGGATGACACCCTGCTGGCGAATGGATCGGCTCAGCTCCTCGAGCTCTGCCTCGTCAAAGCGGATCCGGGGCTGATAGCGGTTGGGACGAATGCGGTCGATGGGACAGGAAAAGGGTTCAATGCCGCTTTCCGCTCCCCCTCCTCCCATATCGGGGATCAGGGCGGAAAGTCCCTTGCCCAAGGCCCGCTTTTTTCGGGCCCGTTGGGCCGGCGCGCCGCTGGTATCGTCTTTCGATTTTGACATGGATGGACAGTTTCTAGTTGGGAAAGGAGATTTTCATGATCTCTTTTGCCAGTTCGAAGTAGCTTCGAGCCCCCGAGGATGCCGCATCGTAGAGCAAGATGGGTTTCCCGAAACTGGGGGCTTCGCCCAGGCGGACGTTCCGGGGCACGGTCGTCTGAAAGACCAGGTCCTTGAAGTAGGCATTCGCCTCATCGGCCACCTGATAGGACAGGTTGGTGCGCTTGTCGAACATGGTCAGCAGGATACCGGTGATCCGCAGACTGGGGTTCAGGTTGCGTCGGATCAACTTCACCGTCTGCAGCAGCTGTCCCAGGCCTTCCAGGGCGTAAAATTCGCACTGCAGCGGGATCACCAGGCCGTGGGCCGCTGTCATGGCGTTCACCGTGAGAAGGCTCAATGACGGGGGACAGTCCAGCAGAATGAAGTCGAAAGTCCCCTCGATCTCCATCAAGAGGTTTCGCAGAGCCGTCTCCCTTCCTTCCGTAGCCACCATCTCCACCTCGTACCCGATGAGTTCCACGCGGGATGGGATTACCTTGAGGGTCTCGATTTCGGTATCCACCAACAGGCTTGCGGCATCCATCTCGCCGATCATTCCGTGGTAGAGGGTGTGGGACATTTGATTCTTGTCCAGACCGAGCCCCGTGGTGGCATTTCCCTGAGGGTCGCAGTCCACCAGAAGGGTCCGCCGTTCGGATGCGGCGAGGCAAGCGGCCAGGTTGATGGCCGTGGTGGTCTTGCCTACTCCTCCCTTCTGATTGGCGATGCAGATGATGTGGCTCATAGCGAGGCACCCTACCACAAAAGCCCCGGTTTGAAAAGATGAATGGAGGGGCTTGAAATTCTTGAAACTCCTCATAATTTAGGTCTATACATTTGTCAGAAATCCGTTGATAGACGGGTGGGAAAGGATACCATCATGAAACGTTGGATCGCCTTCGCATTAGCGCTTGGATGGCTTCTCTTATCGGGCCTCCTGTCGGGCGTTCATGAAGCTTCAGCCATCACCATACAGGAGGAGGAGGAACTCTCCCGCGAATTTCAGATCCTAGTGGCCGAGCATTTTCCCTTTATCCGGGACCCGATGGTGGACAAGTACATTCAGGGGGTCGGCAAAAAGCTTGCCGAGCAGTTTCCGCCGCAGCCGTTTTCCTTCCATTTTCACGTGATCAAGGAGGATGTCTACAATGCGTTTGCAACGCCCGCCGGACACATCTATCTGAACAGCGGACTGATCACGGCCATGGATAGCGAAGACGAGCTGGCCGGCATCATGGCCCATGAAATGGCGCACGTGACCAGCCGGCACATTTCCGAAAAAATCGAGAGGAACAAAAAGATCCAGATCGCCACCCTGGCGGGTCTGGCCGCCAGCGCCTTTCTGGGGATCGGCGGTTCGGGAGAGCTGGCGCAGGCGGCGGCCAGCACCACCATCGCAGCCGGACAGTCCCTGGTGCTCTCCTACAGCCGGGAGGACGAACGGCAGGCCGACCAGCTGGGGCTCCAGGTGGTCGCGGCGGCGGGGTATGACCCCGCAGGCCTGATGCGAATGCTGGAAAAGATCCGGGCCAAGCAGTGGTACACCAGCAATGAAATCCCCGACTACCTCTCGACCCATCCAACCTCCGAGGAACGGTTGGCCTACATCGATTCCTACCGCACCCGTGGCGCGGAGTCACCGGCAGAACGGCCTCGGCGCGGGTCCGACGATTTCATCCGTGTCCGGACGCGGCTTTCGGCGCTGTACGGGGAAAAGGAAGAGGAGCTTCGACAGTATAAAAACGCCGTAAACCGTAAGCCGGACGATCCTTTCGCTCACTACGGCTACGCGCTGGCACTTGCCCGTAGTGGCAATACCGATGCTGCGGTGGAGCAGATGCGAAGCGCCTTGGAGATGCGGGCGTTCGATGGCGTCCTGCTCAACGACCTGGGAAGGATCTACTTTATGTCCGGGCAGTACGAAGAGGCACGAAACACCCTGGAAGGGGTGGTGAGCCTGGACAAGGACAGCAACGAGACCCGATTTCTGCTCGGGCGAACCTATCTGCAACTGGACCGGCTGGAGGCGGCGGTGACATCACTGGAACAGGTGGCTTCGTGGCAGCCGGACTACCCGAATGTCCACCTCTATCTGGGCAACGCCTACGGCCGGTGGGGAAAGATGGCGCGAGCCCACTATCACCTCGGAATGCACTACCGCCTGGCCGGAAACCCGGGCAATGCGCTGTTCCATCTCCGGAAAGCCAAGAAGCTCACCGACGACCCCGCTCTGTTGGCGTCCATCGAATCCGAGTTGCGCAAAGCCGTCGGTGAGGAGAAAAAAGCGGCCGAATCCGCTAAGGAGTCCAAACCGCTGGTAGGGTTCAGCCCGCCCGGTCGAAGTGAGAAAACTGCATGGTGAAGGTGCCGCGGCCCTGGGTGGCGGAGCGGATGGATGTGGAGTAGCCGAACATGTTGGCCAGCGGAACCACTGCGTGGATGACATGTACACCGGTGCGGTGCTCCATCGATTCGATCTTACCCTGCCGTGCGTTGAGATCCCCGATGACCTCCCCCATGAAGTCTTCGGGCACGTATACCTCGACATTCATGATGGGGTCCAGCAGATAGGGGTTGGCGGCCTGCAGGGCCTGATTGCAGGCTATGGTCGCCGCAACGCGGAAGGCCAGTTCCGATCCCAAGGATTCCCTGTGCCCCCCGCTCACGAGCACCGCCTCCACATCGACCACGGGATATCCCATCAGCGAGCCGCTCTCCAGTGCTTCCAGGACCCCCTGTTCGGCGGCCTTGACGAAAGCATCCGCGAGCGGCTCCCCACCGATTTCGGATCGGAACCGCGTACCGGCGCCGCGGGACAGCGGCTCCAGCCGGATTCGCACTCTGCCGTGGTGATGCTGACCCGCCACTTCCCGGTCGAACTCCGCCTCGGCTTCGGCAGGCGTCTCGATGCTTTCCCGATACACGACCTGGGGCTTGCCCACATTGACGTGGGTGTTGAACTCCCGGCGCATCCGACTGGTGATGACCTCCAAGTGCAGCTCTCCCATGCCGGAAAGGATGGTCTGGCCCGTATCGGCGTCTTGTTTTACCTTGAGGGTCGGGTCCTCTGCGGAGAATTTTTCCAGAACTTGGTCGATTTTTTCCTGGTCGGCATGGGTTTTGGGCTCGATGGCGATGGAGATCACCGGTTCGTAGGTGTCGATCTTCTCCAGCAGCACGGGATGGTCCGTTGTGCAGAGGGTGTCTCCCGTGGAGGAGTCCTTTAGTCCCACCACTCCCACAATGCTCCCGGCGCGGGCCTCGTCGATTCGCTCGCGTTTGTTGGCATGCATGCGCAGGATCCGGGATACCTTTTCGCTGCGCTTGAGGGTCGGGTTGTAGACATCGGATTTGGCGGTGAGTTTGCCGCTGTACACGCGCACATAGGAGAGCTTTCTTCCCTCCATCATGGAGACTTTGAAGATCAGTGCCGCCAGGGGAGCGCCGGGATCCGCGGGACAGGCGATGCTTTCGCGGGTTTCCGGGTGGACGCCCCGGATGGGGGGTACGTCGTCCGGGCTTGGCATATAGGCGACAATGGCATCCAGCAACGGCTGAATCCCTTTGTTTCTCAGGGCGCTGCCACACAGAACGGGAACCAGTTTCAAGCCGATGGTGGCACGGCGAATGGCCGCAGCCAGCATGTCGTCGTCGATGGCTGCCTCCGAAAGGTAGGCTTCCATGATTTCGTCGTCGGCTTCGGCCAGGGTTTCCAACAGTTTTTCCCTTCCGCTATCGGCTCTGGACCGGTCCTCGGCATCGATGTCCGATTCGGTGAAGGTGGCCCCTAGCGTGTCATCGTCCCATACGATCTGTTTCATTCGAACCAGATCGATGACTCCGGAGAAGCTGTCTTCCACACCTCGGGGCAGCTGAAGAACCAGCGGTACAGCGTGTAGCTTGGATTTCATCTGGTCCACCGCGCTGTGAAAATCGGCTCCGATGCGGTCCATTTTGTTGATAAAGGCGATCTTGGGCACCTTGTACTTGTCGGCCTGCCGCCAGACGGTTTCCGACTGCGGCTCCACACCGCCCACCGCGCAAAACACGCCCACGGCACCGTCCAACACGCGCAGGGAGCGCTCCACCTCGATGGTGAAATCCACATGCCCCGGCGTGTCGATGATCTGGATCTCCTTGTCCTGCCAGGGACAGGTGGTCACCGCGGAAGTAATGGTGATGCCGCGTTCCTGTTCGTCGGCCATCCAGTCCATGACCGCCTCCCCGTCGTGGACCTCGCCCAGTTTGTGGGAGCGGCCCGTGTAGAAGAGGATGCGCTCGGTGACCGTGGTCTTGCCGGCATCGATGTGTGCCATGATGCCGATGTTACGAATCAAGCTGAGCTGGGAAGTTTTTTACATCGAATCAACAACAAGTCCGCTCTGAGTGGTTTTCGAATGTCCCAGTGACCGGCGAGGGTCGTCGCTTCACCGCCGTCGATGAGAATGCGCACCGTTTCGACCGATTCCATGTTCAGTGTGATGGAGTTGACGATGGCGTACACCGTCAGGCGTTCTGCATGTACCCCGCCCCAGTGCGCCTTGCGGATCGATCCGTCCAGGTCGACCACCGCCGTACCGCCGTCCAAAAGAAATACGGAGCGCAGTGTGGCCGATTCCGGAACCGTTGGTAGAAGGGAGCCTGTCGGTCCATGAATCAGGGCTTCCACGATCTGGCGGATCCGTTCCGCTGCATGGGAAGGCGGCGGAAACACGCGCTGCTCTCCAGAGAGGAACCGGGCATTTCGATCCGCAAAATACAAGTGTGTGGTTTCATCCCCGACAGCCTCTTCCGCCTCTTGCCCCATGGCGGAGGGAGTCTGCTGGGCGAGCGCGCGCTGCGCTCTGACCCCCAAAACCCCGACCGTGACGACGGCGGCGAAAACACAGCAGACGATAAAGGGAAGGGGAGGCCATTGCTGCTTCCTTTTCCCAACCGAAACCGTCACGGCGTCCCCCGTTGAAGAAAAATCCAAGAAAAAGCAGTTATTATGCCAAACCCGGACGGTTGTCAAGGTGTCTGACGGGCTTCGGCTTTCCAAAAGGGGTCGGGCCGTTTTCTGACGAGCATTGACAGCGAATCCAACTTCGACTATGGCTTCCGGTGAAAGGGATGCCGGTTGCGCATGGAAAAGATGAGCAGACCGGACATCCCCAGCGGCGGCAATTTCGACTTCCGCCTCCTTTCCACTTGCTTCTTCTGCTACCCGACGCCGGACCGGAACCTGCCCCGCCGCCTTTCAGCGGATGCGGCTGCATGCCGTCTTTGCCATCCAACCCACACAGGAGGAGGTGTGCCATGGCGGTGAAGAAGATCGATTATTTTTCAGCGCTCTACGATGTCGCCAAAGTCATCAATGCTTCGCTTCGTCCTTCGCGCGTGCTGGAGGAGATCGTTACGTGCGTCGCCTCGACCATGAACGCCAAAGCCTGTTCCCTGCGGGTGCTCGACGCACGGAAAAAACGTCTGCTGATGGGGGCCCAGCACGGTCTGTCCGAAGGCTACATCCGTAAAGGGCCCGTGACGGTGCAACGGAGCGGCCTGGACAAACAAGCCCTCAAGGGAGAAACCATCTGGCTGAAGAACGTTCAGACCGACGACCGTTGGCAATACAAGGAAAAGGCCAAAACAGAGGGCATCCGGTCGGTGCTGGTGGTGCCTTTGGTGGTGGAAGGCAAGGCCATCGGCGTGTTGCGGGTGTACTCCGGGAAGGTGCGCAAGTTCAAGCCGGAGGAGATCAAATTTTTGGAGGCTGTGGCCAACCTGAGCGCCATATCCCTGGAGAATGCAAAGCTTCACCAGGCTCTGCGCAAGGACTACGACCTGGTGATCGCCCACGAGTATCGTCTCGACGACAACTAGAAGCCATCTCGAATGCCCGCACATCCGGGCCCCGGATGGACGCCAAAGGAGGAGGTGACCCATGCTTCGCATCGGCATCAACGGTTTTGGACGTATCGGGCGTCAGGTCCTCAAGGCCATTTTGGCTAGACACCCCAAGACGCTGGAAGTTGTGGCCATCAACGATCTTTTCGATGTGGAGACCAATGCCAATCTTTTTCAATACGACACCAACTACGGCAAGTTCGCCGGAAGAGTCGCGGTTCGGGATGACGTTCTCCAGATCAAGAACTGGCAGGTCAAAAGCTTTTCCTGCCGCAACCCCGCAGAGATCCCCTGGGACGAGGTCGGGGTGGATCTGGTGGTGGAGAGCACAGGCCTGTTTCGAACCGGGCCTCTCGCGGCCGCTCATCTGGAAGCCGGGGCCAAAAAAGTGATTATCTCCGCCCCGGCCAAGCAAGAGGACATCACCATCGTCATGGGGGTCAACGAGGATCAGTACCAACCCGAGAAGCACCACATCTTGTCCAATGCATCATGCACCACCAACTGCCTGGCCCCCCCGGCGCTGGTGATTCACCGGAACTTTGGCATCCGATACGCTCTGATGACCACTGTTCACTCCTACACCGCCGACCAGCGACTCATGGACCTGGCACACAAGGATCCGAGGCGGGCCCGTGCGGCGGCCATGAACATCATCCCCACCACGACTGGTGCTGCAAAGGCGGTGGCGCTGGTCATCCCGGAGCTGGCGGGCCGCTTCGACGGGTATTCCTTGCGGGTGCCCACCCCGACGGTTTCCGTGGTCGACTTCGTTGCGGTGCTGGAGAAACCGGCCACCACCGAGCGCATTCGTTCCGCCCTGCGCAAGGCCGCCCGAAAGGCCCTGAAAGGCATCATGGCCTGCGAGGACGGACGGCTGGTTTCCTCGGATTTCAAGGGCAACCCGCACTCTTCCATCGTCGACATGGAGTTCACTCTGGTGCTGCGGGACCGTCTGGCAAAGGTCGTGACCTGGTACGACAATGAGTGGGGGTATTCCTGCCGTGTTGCGGACTTGGCGGCGCTGATCGCCGAGCGGGGTGTGTAGGCGTCAGATGCGTCTACGGATCCAATGGTGAAGCAGGTTGCGGCACATCACGAGGTACAGCCCGTAGGGGCGGCCGATTACGAGGCTGAGCAAAAGAACCGACAGGCAGGCGGACAGAATCTGGGCGCCCTCAGCCCCCACCCACCACAAGACCAGCGCATACTGGGGCATCATGAAGGTCGTGAAGGCGAAGACGTCCAGCAGGACCCTGAGCGCCCGCCCACGGTCGCTGCAACGGGAGAACAGCCAGTCCCGGTATACACCGTAGGGCCGGGCGACGACAGCATTCAGGGGGATGGCCATCAGCCGGGAATGCATCGATTGGGAGATGGTCAGGCCGGATAGGAGGACCTCGATGGCCATTCCCACTGCAAAGGCGAAGGTCACCAGCGAGAAGGTGTCGGCGACGCGATGCATCTTCGTTTGCGATACCGTTTCGAATCCCATCAGTCCCCCTCGAGTCGTCCCGAGAACAGCGTGTCGAACACTTCGTCGGATTCGGCCTCCACCACGGACTGCAGGCGTCTGAATTGCTTCATCAGATCCTCGGCGAAGTCCGTCAGCCGGGATCCCTTTCCCTCCCGGACGACCAGCTGCCTGCCGATGCGCCGTTCCGAAACGCGAACCCGCATCCAAACCGCTCGATAGCTCATCTTGAGGTCCTTGGCCGCGGCTTGCAGCGATCCGCACCGATCAATGGCCTCCAGGATTCGATAGCGTCCGAGTCCGAAGACGACGCCCCCATCGGCATCTTCGACCCACAGCTTGGACCGGACGACAAAAGGGCGTTTCGGCTCCGGCATGGTCTTCCCTTCGCAGGCGTCCGGTGCCCCTTCCATCGGACCCTCCTGCAGGATTTCGGCTCTGGGGTGGGCCTCTTCCGTGCGACACGGTTTCCAGCCCGCAGTGTATCCTTCTTTCCCGCCATTGTCGAGACCGCCGCGCTGCCACAGTCGGAACGGATGCGTTCATGGACGATCGCAACCGCCGAGCCGACAGCGTGCGTATCCCCCCGAGCCGCCAGGATCCTCTCCGTAACGGCTTCACGCCCGATGGTGAAAACCGGCTTTGCCCATCTTTCCCATTGCCGTAGCGTGCACATTTTTCTACCCTTG
>Ga0316576_10001853_pt1 | contig 11742 bp, 8 predicted proteins | sample S0NA_FD_203075 | JGI IMG/M metagenome (GOLD analysis project Ga0316576, IMG submission 203075) | Rhizosphere microbial communities from salt marsh grasses in Alabama, United States - S0-2_050615r3r5 | ecosystem: Host-associated > Plants > Roots > Rhizosphere | place: USA: Alabama | collected... | reverse complement strand
ACACGGACGCTCTGCGCCCTGAGCGCGGGGCTCGCGGCGCTGACCCACGGCCCGGCCGCGCCCCCCAAACCCACCCAATACCACCGCCAGCCCTTTCGCCGAGGTCACTCGGCGCCTGCTTGTTCTACCTGCGCGCAGACGACGAGCGGGTTCTTTAGCCACCGGCCTGGCCGTCGCCGCCGCCGAGGCTGCGGCGGCGCGAACGCGTGCGACGAAGTCTTCGCCCATGGTGCATGGCGCGTCGCGCTCGTCTTGCGCTACTCGCTGGCGGGGGACCTGGCGCAGCGGAACCCGTATTCGGGGTCTGGGAGGTCGGGGGTCCGGGACGCGCGGGAGGTGCTGCGCAGGCCGTTGGCATCCATCCCCTCGATAATGCGGGTGTCGAACGAGCCGCCTCGCAACACGCGAGCGGAGCCTTCCGTCACATTGGCTGGGTTGTCGTGAGGCAGCGATAGGTTCCCGTACCCATAGTACAGGTCGAGAGTCCATTCAGCGACGTTGCCGGTGAGATCCGCGTGGCCCCAGCGTCCGTTCCCTGCCGGGTAGCTGCCCACGAAGTCGACGATGGCGGGGCAGCCATACCAGTTGGCGAGCTCGCAGGTTGGTGCCTCGCTGCCCCATGGGTAGAGGCGGTTCTCGCTGCCCCCCGCCGCCGCGTATTCCCATTCTGCCTCGGTGGGCAGGCGCCCGGCGTCCCAGGCGCAGAACGCGAACGCCTCATACCAGTTCACGCAGTTGATGGGCTTGTCCTCGTCGGTGCCCACCTCGTCGGTCCACGTCTCTCGACCGCCATAGCACTTCAGGCGGTCGATGAACTCGGTTCGAGTGCCAGCGAGCTCGACGTCCCACTCACTCCGCCAGCCCGAGCCGTCGATGGCCGGGTGGGCGCCGGCATCCGGTGCCGGTGGAGTCCCATCGTACGCATCCACGAATTTGCGGAAGCGCCCCACGGTGACCTCGTACTTGTCGAGCGCGAACGGATCGACCGTGACCTCGTGCTCGGGACGCTCTTCCGGGAACAAGTCGGGGTCCAAGTAGAGGTCGCTGCTGTTGGCCCCACCCTGACCCATGAGAAACGTGCCCCCAGTGATGACGTTCATGCAGCACGACTCACCCTGACAGGTCGAGGCCAAGCCGGCGCACGACGGCCCGGCCGGGACCTCGGGCTCGGCAGCGCCCGTGCCGGCGCTCCCGCCGTTGCCGCGTCCACCTCCGCCGTCGGCCGGCTGGCTGCCGCCGTCGACCGGCGGGCTGCCGGCGTCGGCGTCGGGGCCAGGATCCAGAGAGGAACTGCCATCGCTGCCGCAGGCCTCCGCCGTCGTTGCCAGCAGAGCCAAGACCAGCCAAGCCGCCTTCGTTTGTGTCAAGAGAACCTTCTCCGCAGCGCTCTGCAACACTCGTTCCATGACTGACCCTGGTGCTTCCGTCAACGGTGAGGACCACCTGTCGCGCCGGAAGGCGGCCGCCGGGCGCGGTCCGGACCGACGTGGGATAGGTCCGTGCGCGTGCGCTCTGGGCGTGGATCCGCGACGATTGACCCCTTTTGCTTCAGAATCATCACGATACAGGTGGTGCTTCGCCTCGTCCGCTCGGTTCGACCCACGCCCAGGCTCGAGGGTGAGGATGAGCTGCGGCCGCTGGCCGACGCGGCAGCGGCCGGCAACGTCGTCGCTCAGCAGACCCTACTGACGGTGCTCGGACCGCACCTGTTGCGGGTCGTCCGGCGAGTGCTCGGCGGTGCGCATCCCGACGTGGAGGACGTGACCCAGGAATGCGCGGTCGAACTCGTCCCGGCCCTCCGGCGATTCCAGGGGCAGTGCTCCGTACACCACTTCTCGTCGCGGGTGGCCCTGCACGTGGCGCTCGCTGCTCGGCGGCGTCTGTTGGCCCGCAAGCGAACGCCGGCGCAGCGCGTTCAGCTGTCAGAGGCAGAGAACCTGCCGAGCCTCGAGTCGGGGCCGGACGCGCGCGCAGCGGCGCGATCGCGGGCGACGCTGGTGCGGCAGCTGTGCGAAGAGCTGCCGGAGCCGCAGGCCGAAGTCCTCGGCCTGCACTACGTCCTCGGCCACACGATGAGCGAAATAGCGGCGATGTGCGAGATTCCGTTGGAGACCGCTCGCAGCCGCCTACGTCTGGCGAAAAAGGCCCTGCTGGCGCGAGCTTCGGGACACCCGGAATTGCGCGAGTTCTCGGAGGACACGGCATGAGCGACGACGAGGCAACCGACCTGGTCTGCCGAGCCCGGCGCGGCCGATTGGCGGACTCTGAGCGCAAGCGGTTGGAGCGTCTGGTAGCCAGCTCCCCCGAGGCTCAGTTGATGAGCTCGGCTCTGGACGAGTTCGAGCGCGACAGCTGTGTGCAACACGGTGACGAGGCGTTGGTGTCGCGGGTCGTGCGCCGCGCCGTGCGCATCGTGCGTCCTCGGCCCACATCGATTCGCCGGACGGTCGCCGCGCGCGTGGCGTTGGCCGCGGTGCTGTTCGGGGCTGCGGCCGGCGCCTGGGCGGGCGCGGATCTGCTCGAGCGCTGGGTTCCGGCCTCGCCGTCGGCGACGTCGGTCCCTGACCTCGCACCATCCGCACCCCCACGGGCAGGTCGGCCGGCACGCGGCAGGCATCTCCCTGGGGCCGTCGAGTCGGCCGAGCCAGCGCCAGAGGCGGCGCCCGAGTTGGCCGGAGCCGACGAGGCGCCGAGCGCGGCGGCGGACTCCATACCGGTCGGCCCCGTTTCCGCGTCTGGCTCAAATGCGGGCGAGCTGTTTGCCGCCGCCAACCTGGCGCGCCGGCAGGGGCGTAGCCACGAGGCGCTTCGCATCTACGAGCGGATTGTCCGGCAACATCCCGGCGCGCGTGAGGCGCCGCTCGCTCGACTGACTCTCGCGAAGCTGCTGTCGAGCTCGGCTCCGCATCGCGCGCTCGCGCATTTCCAGACGCTGGCGCGGAGCGGCGGGCCACTCCGGGCGGAAGCGCTTTGGGGAACGGCGGAGTGTGCGAGGAGGCTGGGGCGCCGCGCAGTGGAGAAACGGGCGCTCGATTCCCTATTGCGGGAGTATCCCGCATCTGCGTATGCCGAAGCAGCACGCGGACGTTCGAGGGATGCCCAGCGCTGAACACGGTTGGCCAGCAATCTTGGGCTGTGCGCTCATCGTCACCGTGGCGGGTGGCCTTCGCGCGGAGCAACCTACCGCCGTGCCGCCTCAGGTGGAGGTGGTGCTGGTCGGTCGCGCCAAAGCGGATTCGACGCTGGCCGGTCGTGTCCGCAGCCTCTTCGATCCATCGGCGCGGGTCACGCTACGTGCCGCGTCACGCCTCTCGCCTCGCGAGGTGCTCCACCCATCCCGGGCCGGCACTGTATTCATCTGGATCACGGTGGGCACCGACGGGTCGGCCCGGGTCTTCGCGGCGACTCGAGAGGCGAGCGTGACTGAGGCCCGCTACCTGGTGCGGGAAGTGAAGCTCGACTCCGGACTCGACGAGATCGGCAAGGAGACCTTGGCTCAGGTTGCGCATTCTTCGGCGACCGCGCTCTGGAGCCGTCGGCAACAGACGTCGCGGGCCGAGCTGGCCGCCGAGCTCGATCGGGAGGCAGAGCGCGCGAGCGCGCTAGACGAGGCGGAGCCGTCTGGCGAGCGACCTGCGGACGCGCGCAGCGAAACCTCCGCGGCATCTGCGCCATCCGCCCCAGGCTCCCCGGAGGCCAACCAGGAGTCTCCTGGTACGGAGCAGCCCGGTGAGTCGGCCAGTGTCTTCCGTCAGCTCGACGTGAGGCTCGGCATCGAGTACGCGATTCGCGCGTCCGGGGACGAAGGGGTGGTTCAAATCCCGGGAGCCTTTGCCACCGCTCGAGTCGCACCGCGGCTCGTCCTGCGAGTGGGTGCGGGCTACCTCATGCCCCAACGCTTCGATGCCGGCCCTGCCGAGGTCCGCCTGTCGGGAGCCTCGGCCGAGGCGCGTGCCAGCGCAGAGCTAGTCGGTGGGCGCGGCCCGCGTGCCCGATTCGATGCCGGCGCGGGGATGTGGTTCGTGCAGTGGAGCGCGGAGGCTGCGCCCCCTGCTCAGGCTCTGGCCGGCCAATCCGAGCAGCGCGGCTACGTCGTGGCGGGGCTCGCCGTGGAGCTGCCCATCGGACCGCTCAGCTTGGGGGCTCGCGGCGAGCTGCAAGTCCCGTTCACCAAGAGCCGCTACTTCGTGCTCGAGAACGGCGAGCGGGAGCAAGAGGCGGAGGCCTGGATCGCCCCCGGCGGCGCCGTGGAGCTGCTCGTTCCGCTCTGCAGCTCGGACGGCAAGCAGTAGCCGCTGTGCAGGGGTCGCTGCCGTCCTGCCTTGGCATGTGCCCCAACCAATCGGGCTGCTGTTCGGCAGCCCAAGCTGGCCGTCACGCAACGAGCACCCACCACGTTCGGCTGCCGCGAGCGCCTGCAGCAGGTCGCGCGCCGCAACCTGCCAGCCCCGAGAGGGGTCCAGCCCGCCTGCCTGGCCCCCGGCGCCGCGCCCCCCCGGGGGAGGCTACTCGCCCAGACCCGAACAACCCCAGCTTCGAAACACCTACGCGCGACGCTGCCCTCGTGCACACGGCTCGGCCCGCGGACGGTCCTGACCAACGGGCGGAGGAGCCCCACCCGACGACAAGGTGAGAGTTTCTCCTACCTGGCGTCGGTGGCGTGACGTTCCAACCGCAGGCGTGCTGCTCCAAGAACGACTGCGCGAGCCACCGCGGATCGGCTGAGGCGCAGCGAGCAGAACCGAGCTAGTATGATGACGGCCAGCCTGCGAGTGGGCCTCAACCAAGGTGGACGGGATGAGGGTGGATCGAGCACTGGGGTCATGGGTAGTGGCGTGCATCGTTGCGGCCGCAATGGGGTGCGGTTCTGAGTCGGGGGGCTCAGCGGCGAGCGACGACGGCGGGGAAGGCGGAGCCTCTACTGGTGCGTCGAGCCCAGACGCTGGGACGGCGGATGGCTCTGCGGATGGTGGCACCAGCGGTGCTGGTGACGAGGCAGCCGGCGCGGCCGGCGCCCACGTGGCGGGGAGCGGACCCGCCGTGCCAGCTACCTCGGGAGCATCCGGCGACTCCGGGGCGGGTGCCGCCGCGGTCGGTGGCTTCCCGACTGCCGGGGCGTCCGGGGACCCCGGAGCCGCTGGAGCGCAGGCAACAGCCGGCAGCGGCACCGGCAGCTCCGACGGCGGCACCGGAGGCACCGGCGGCATCGGCGGCAGCAGCGGAGTGGGCGCAAGCGTCCCCGTCTCTGGCACGGCCGGCGAAGCCGCTGGCGCAGGCAACGTCGCGACGGCCGGTGGCACTGGGGGCCTCGGCAATGCCGGAGCCGCTGGGTCTGTCGGCGGCGCCGGGACATCGGGCACCGCTGGTGGCGGTGGCGTGCCGCAGGCCGGAAGTGGCGGCGAAGCGGGGGCCGGCAACCAGCCACCCGTCGCGTGTGTGAACGAGAGCGACTGCATCCCACTCGGGATGCGCTGTGACCCCGTTACCGGTCTATGCGCGCGCTGCCTGTTCGACACCGATTGCCCCGGCGACGACCACTGCTACCAAGGCGAATGCCACGACTCGTACTACTGCTCCGAGACCGAGCACTGTGAAAGCCTGGCGGCGACTCCCCACTGCAATCGCGTTGCCCGCCGCTGTGCCGAATGCACCGAGAACGAGCACTGCGCCTACGATGAGCACTGCGTACAGGGGCACTGTATTCCCTATACGTACTGCGTGAATTCCCTCGATTGCCCTCCCGGCCAGGTCTGTGACGTCCCCAACTCGAGCTGCCACGAGTGTGTGGTTGACGCAGACTGTGGCGCAGAAGAGGTGTGCGCCAACCACGCATGCCACTTGGCCTGTGCCTCGGACCTGACCTGCGTGCCACACGGGTTGCTCTGTAACGGCACGTACTGCGCCGAGTGTCTACAGCACGCCGACTGCGCTCCGCTCACCCACTGCTCGGGAGGGCAGTGTGTGCTCGATGTCTGCGAAGCGGGCACGACCTTTTGCGACAACGGCGACCAGTACTTGTACGGCGTTCACGAATGTGATGCGGACGGCGCCGACAGCTTGCTGGTGGATTTCTGCGGACACAGTGGGGCGACCTGCGTACGCGACGGGGCGAACGCGGTCTGCGTCCCCTGGGTCTGCACCCCGGATGATGTGGCGTGCAACGACGCCGAGGACGGACTTGAGACTTGCTCGACGGACGGGCTGGCCATCATCGCCACCGAACCCTGCGACCCCGGCCTCGAGTGCTTTCTTTCGGCGTGCGTCGACCTTGCGTGTGATCCAGGGTCCCGGTTCTGCAGTGATGACGAGACCGAGGCCCTGCGCTGCAGCGCCTTTGGCACGCACATCGAAGTCATGGACACCTGCGAACCCGACGAACACTGCGCTCTTGATCCCGACCTCTTCTTCCCCGCGTGTCTGCCCGATGTGTGCACCGGCGGTGCCCCGGTGTGTGTGGATGAATGGACCGCCATCTGTACTCCGTCCGGCTCCGGTCCGGGCGATCCGATCACGGACTGCCCGCAGTCGGGCCTGATCTGTCTGGCTGGTGAATGCGTGGCCCTGGGCGTCGAACTCGTGGGCGGTAGCAGCTCGGGGTGGGCCTACGATGGCGCGGGGCTCGTGGGCAATTGGTTCGACGTTGCGAACGCCCGCACGCTGGTCGAGATTGAAGCGGAGCTCGACTTCACGGACACCCGCGACCTGACCTTCGTGGTGTACGAACAAGCGACCGGAATGAACATGGACAAGGTCCTGGAGATCCCGCTGCCGGGCGTCGTCGGCCAAGGCCGTGGTTTCTACAGCTCGGGGCCCATCTCCTTTGCACTGCTGGCAAACACCTACTACGGGTTGGCCGTGCACTGGAATGACACCTCCGAGGACCTAACGTACCTCTACGAGTCCTCATCGACAGAGCCAACGTCGTTTGGCGAGCTCGGGGGAAGGATCGGCGCCAGCGGCGACATCCCCGAGTCGCTGACTCGCCAGGGTGGGACGACCTCGCACTATTCGCAGCGACTCACGACCGCGCCACCGCAGTAGCCGGGCACCCGCCGCGTGTCATGACGGGAACGCTCGGGGGGAACGCCGCATCTCGATCGCCGGTGGCGACCGGCGGGTTCCTCACCGACGGCGCGTTCCCCACTGGCGGCTTCGGCGGCCCGGCACCTGGGCTTGCCGGCCCGTTGCTGCCCCCCCCAGGTCGAGGAATCGAGCCTGGGGGCGAGAGCGTTGAAGGAGCAATGGGAGTAGAAGCCCGCATGGCCGATTCAACGGCGACGGTGTTGATCGCGGCCGCGCTACTGCTGGCCTGTGCGCCATCACGCCCCTCGGCCCCGGCGCCTGTCCCTCCGGGCCCTGGCGCTACGCCGTCCGCACCGCCGAGCGCCCGTCAACGACCGACGCCCCCGCTCTCGCCGCTGACGCCGGTCGAGCTTCGAGATGCACTGTACCGGCTTCACTATCGCGCCAAGTATCAGCCAGCGTTCTGCCAGTCCCTGACCGGGTACGCCGGGCTGGCGCGCAGCTGCGAGTCGCGACTGGTCGGAGGCGGGCTTGGGCTCTTGCTGCGATTGGTCACCGAGTGCGGCGATGCCGCCTGCCAGGTGCACGGGTGGTTACTGCGCCACCCGGAAGCTGCGGCCGAGCGGCTGCCAGACGTCTTGGGCGCCGAGGTGGCCTTCGATGCCGAGCTCACGTTCCTGGTCGCCGATCGCTGGGGCATCCCGAGCGGGGTGGGCCACACCGAGCTCGACAACGCGCACATGTTCTCTCTGTTCAAGGTCGATCTGCGCACCGGCTCGCGGGAGCCCTTCGCCTCGTGCATGTCCCCTCGCTTGTCGCCCGGGGGCAAATGGTTTGTCTGTCGCGACTCGGTAGCAGACGTCGTGCGCATTCCGGTCGGCGGGGGAGAGACCGAGCTCGTCGCGAAGAACCTCGAACAGGAACCATACCAATGGAACCTCGCCGAGGGCGTGTACCCAGCGCCGGTCGAGTTCCAGGACGGCAAGATGCGCTTTGGCGTCTTGCCCGGAAACCTGAACTACGCTCAGGACTGGCTGGAGGACGCATCTGCGGCTGAGCCGACAATCGTCGACGTTCCGCGCCGCGATCCGCCCCTGCCGCTCGCGGAACGACTGCGTCGGTGTCGAACCTGGGAGGAGGCCGAGGCGCTGCGGCATATCGCCACCCTCTGTGGATCCAACCAAGATGACTGGAGTCAGGGTTCGCACCAGATCTGGCTCTCGAGTGACGGGACACGCCTCGCTCTGCTGGTCGCCAGGTACAGCGGCCTTGCATCCGATTTCGAGCTATCGGCCGTCGCCTATCGCCGCTCGGCGCACCAAGGTTGGCGCCCCCGCTCCGAGCTTTTGATCTATGAAGCGGGACCGGAGGGAGACCCGCTGATGTCTCAGGCCCAGAGCCGCGCCGCTGCCCGCCGCCTCAACGCTGAGCTCACGCGCGGCCGCTACCGAGCGTTGATACCCATCTGGCGTGCCGAGGCCGGGATTGCACCGGTGGGTGGTTGGGTCAGGCTGCCCACCGGTGAGCAAGTCCTTCTGACCGCTCCCCGCCTGCGAGCGCTCCGAGATGGTGAGGTGCTACTGACCAAGCGCATCGGTCCCGCAGGCGCCCCCCCCTACTGTTGTGGCGTGCTGCCCGATGCCTCCGGAGCCTGGCCTGCGGACGCGGTGTGCGCACGCGCCGCCTACATCGAAGCCGCGTGGTATGCCCCAAGCGTCCGGCTGCTGGTCGTGCAGACTGGCAACGATTCCGGTCCCGACGGGTGCGAGCAGCCGGTCGAGTTCGAGCTCATCGAACTTCCCTCGCCGCCGTCAGCAGCGCCTTGACCTCGGCCATCGCTGCAGGACTAGCGGGGCGCCGCTTCGAACCAGCGGCCCTCGACGACGGGTACGTGCTTGTGCCAAATCGTTGCGCCGCGGGGTCCGATCTGGCTCAGATTGTGTCAACGCGAGCGGCGTCAGTCTGACGGACGCACCGGTGCCCACCCGGCTATGAGCCAAAAAGGGCACGCGCCTGCCGATTCCTGGCGAGCGGCACATGGCTTGCATCCACCAGCGTGGCTGTTGCGGTGGAGGCAGCAATGAACTCAACAATCGATCTCGCGGCCGGCGTGTTGTTGAGCGTGTGGCTGCTCGGGGCGTGTGGCGCTACGGGCGACGACCAGGCGCACGAAAGCGGAGCCTCCGGCACTGCCGGCGAGATGCCCGGTGGAGGCGGCTCCGCTGCGACGGGCTCGGGTGCGCCTGGCGACCGGAGCGGGGCAGGGTCGGGAGGCTCGGCGGCGGGCGATGGCGGAGGATCGGGCGGCGCCTCCGGCAACGCCGGCTCGGGAGGCCTGGCCTGCCTGCCGAGCGAACTGCTGTGTGGACTCGAATGCATCGACCCACAATCAGATGCGGCTCACTGTGGCGATTGCGATAGCGCCTGCGCCGATGCGCAGGAATGCGTTGCCGGTGACTGTGTCTGTCGCGACGGCCTCACGGTGTGCAGCGGCCAGTGTGTCGACACCGAGTCGAACGACCTGCACTGTGGCGGTTGTGGCGTGGTGTGCCCGACGGGGACCTGCACCAACGGAGTCTGTCAGGCGGGCACCGGGGGCGGCAGTGGCTCAGGAGGCAGCGGCGGCTCGGGGGGTTCGGGCGGTACCGGCGGTAGCACGGGCGGTACCGGGGCCACGGGCGCGTCCGGTGGAAGCGTGCCCACCTGCGAGGACCCCGACATGTTCGGTTTGCAGGTCTCTGACTACGAAATCCAGACCACCGTGACAGCGACCTTCGGTTCGGCAACCGACGAGTGTGACGCCGACGGCAATCTCATCGAGTACGGGTGCGGGACGGCGTGCGCCTCCACGGGCTACGGCGGCTACCCGCCTATGGACGTTCCGTGCACGCTGGTCCCCACGGGCAGTATCTCGGCCTTGATCGTGGACTGTGGCGGGCTCTGCGTCGACGGAGCCTGCGAACCCCACTGTCCCGAGAGCGGCGACTCGATCCAATACGTGGCGCAGGACGGCGCGATCTGGACGTTGGAGAACCTCACCCAGGCACGGACGTACACCTGCACGATCAACTTCGACCGCGACGGTGATGGGTACGACTGCGCGGATCCCTCACTAGTTGGCACGCTGACCGAAATCACCGCCATGCGTCTCGACAGTTTGTTCTGCGGCGGAACGGAACTAGGCAACATCGGCACCAACGACCCGACCAACGATCTGATCGAGGAGTGCGGCTACAACTGCACGGCTGAGCCTCTCTAGCTGCTTGCCGGCCAGACGTGGCCGCCAGGCCACCTCCACCGGATCCAATCGTCATGGGCGCTCTCGGTCAGCGCCTCCTGACCTTCCTAGATGCGAGCCGCTTCCTCGCATCTGGGAAGAGTAGTAAGTTGTGACCGCCAGCAGCGCGAGCTGGTGCGCGCGGGCGTGCATCCCGGTGCCTGGATTTCGCGCACCTCCACCATCCTGCTCGCGACCACCGAGGCGCTCATGACCGTTGGGACGACGGCTCTCGTTCAGACCGCCGGGCGGCGCCTGCGGCGCCTCGCTCCGAGCAGCCAGGCGCCCAGCGCCAGCGCGAGGGCGGCTGGGCTCGCGTCAGCCCCGCGAGTGCGGCAGCCGCAGCCGGAGCGTTTCGTGCCGCCGGGCGTGGCTCCCGGGTAGTCCGCCGGCGGTGGCGAGTCCGAGGGCGTGGCGCCACCCGGCGAGCAGCGCCGGACCTGGTCGGTCCAGCATGGCTCCCCGCGGGGGTCGCAGTCGGTTTCCTGTCGCTCCACGCAATTCATGTCCGAGGGGCAGTCGGCTGCGGTCGCGCACCGCACGTACTCGCAGTGGGTTCCTCCGTGATCGGTGACCGCCTCCTCACCACGCTTGCACTGGATGGACTCTGGCGGAGGGATTGCGTCGGCGTGCGCGGTGGCGGGAAGCGCCCAGGCGAGGATGCCGGCGGCAGCGAACGCCAAGCGCCTGGGGAGCATGGTCGGGAGCATACTCTCCGGCGAACCTCGGGTGGCGAGGGTTCCTCGTCGGTCGAGCGGTTTGGCCGCGGCTGCGGTGCAATGTGCCGGGAAAGCCTACGCCGTCTGCCGAGCGTCAGCCCCCCGCCACTACCACGCGAGCCAGCTGCATCGCACGGAACGCGTTCACGCGGCCGTAACCCATCTTGGGGTTCCGGGGCTTCGAGGGATCGGTGAGATCGTCGTACTCGTAGGGGTCGGGCTCGCCGGGCTCCGTGCCCACCTTGTCCGCCGTGCGCTCGATGATGTCCCGTACCTCGGCCGCGGTGAGCGAAGGGTAGTGCGAGAACAGCAACGCCGCGACCCCCGCCACGTGGGCGGCCGCCGCCGCGGTGCCAGAGAATCCGAGCGGAACGTAGTCCAGCGGGCCGAAACCCACGTCGCCGGTGAGGTCGGCAGCGGTCAGCCACAGACCTGGCGCCATGACCGACAGGCCAGGCCCGTCGTTGTCTGGGTCAGCGTCGATCAGGCTGTCCGGGTTGTCCTGGTACTGGGACATCACCACTCCGGGCTCAAGCGCGCGACCGTCCGATGCGTTCACCGCCCCCACGCCCATGACCACGTCTTGCGTGGTGGGGTACTCGACGCAGCTGGGATCGGCATTGCCCGTGGGCCCTACGATGAGCACGTCGTCGCGGCTTGCCGCTGCAGCGAGAGCATCCGCGAGAATCGCGCTGCCCTTCCAGATATCGGAGTTGCGCGGAA
>Ga0316576_10001852_pt1 | contig 11745 bp, 9 predicted proteins | sample S0NA_FD_203075 | JGI IMG/M metagenome (GOLD analysis project Ga0316576, IMG submission 203075) | Rhizosphere microbial communities from salt marsh grasses in Alabama, United States - S0-2_050615r3r5 | ecosystem: Host-associated > Plants > Roots > Rhizosphere | place: USA: Alabama | collected... | reverse complement strand
ACCCCGTCGGGGGCCAGGGCGGCGACGGCGGAGGGGGACTCCGCTTCGTGGCCCTTGGTGACCACGACCAGGCGGGTGTCGCGACCGGGCAGCCGGGTGCCCTCGCCGTCGGCGAAGGCCCGCCAGAAGTCGGCGCAGGTGCCGCACCCGCTCGAGAGGAAGGCGAGCAGGGTGGTGTGCTCGGCGCCGACCACCCCGGCCACCACGGCCGCGCCGGTCGGGGTCAGGCCGGCGACGTCGTGGGCGTCCGTGGCGACGGCGCCCTCGAGGCTGCGGGGCTCGGGGACGCCGGGCCGTGTGCGCAGCTCCACCGGGCTTCGGACCCCGACGGTGGCGGCGACGTCGTCGCCGGCCTCGTCGTAGACGCCGGCGCCGAGCTCGTGGAGCCGGCGGAGGATCTCCGCGTGGCTGCGCAGGAGCCCCACCACCAGCACGCCGAGGAGGGCGACCACGACCGCCAGGAGCACCACCAGGACCGTCATGCCTGCACCGTCCGGCAGCCGAGCAGGACGTTCTCGCCGCCCGGCCCCTGGTTGACCGCGTACACGCACACGTCGTGGCGTCCGGGGGTGACCTGTACCGGGAGCTCGAAGCCGTGGTTCGGCCCGTAGCCGGGGTAGACGGCGGCCACGTCCGGACGGCTGGTGTCGGCCGAGCCCTCGGCCACGAAGCGACCGTCGACGTACACGTGGAGCGTCGCCGGACCCGCGGTCTCGGGGTCGATGGCCCAGCCCTTCACGAACAGGTACCCGAAGGCGACGACGCCCTGTTCGAAGTTGCCGAACGGGTTGCCGCCGACCAGCACCTGGCGCAGCCCGAGCTGCACCGGACCGCCCGGGCCCACGTTGTCGGCCACGACACGGACGAGGCGCAGGCCGTTGTCCGCGGGCACGTCCACGTCGTAGCCGTGCACCGGTCCGTAGCCGGGGTACACGGCGGCAACGTCGGGGCGGTCGACGTCGGCGCTGGCGGTGGCCCGCACCACGCCGTCGACCTCGACGCGGACGTCGATGGGCCCGGTGTCGTCGGGGTCGATCACCCAGCCCTGCACCCGGATGGTGCCCGGCCCGGCGTGGGCTCCGTCGAGGTTGCCGAACGGCGAGCCCGACCGAACCTCCACCGTGCGGCTGGCGAGGGGCTGGTCCGTACCGGGTCCCACGTTCACGCCCACCGCGGTCAGCGTGTGGACCCCCGCAGAGGCGGGGATCAGCTCGTCGAACCCGTGGTTCGCCCCGGCGGACGGGTACACCTGCCCGACGTCCGGTCGGGACACGTCGGCGGTCACCGTGCGCACCGGCTCCCCGTCGACGAGCAGGCGCACCTGGATGGGGGCGGCGGCCTGGTCCGGGTCCACCGCCCACCCTGCGGCGCGGATGGCGCCGGCGGAGGGCTCTGCGGCGTCCAGGTTGCCGAACGGGTTGCCACCCACGACGGTCGTGCAGCCGAGCGGCGTGTTGACCGTCCCGCTGCCCACGTTGATGGCGTAGGTGCACACGGTGTGCTCCCCCGGCGAGAGGGGCACGGTGATCGAGTAGCCGTGGTTCGGTCCGGCCGCGGGGTAGACCTGGCCGACGTCGGGCCGGTTCTGGTCGGCCACGCCCTGACCTGCCCAGTTGCCGTCCGTGTACACGTGCACGCTGATCGGACCGCTGGTGTCGGGGTCGATCGCCCAGCCCCGCACCGTGACCTCCCCGGGCCCCGTCGAGAAGCCGTCGAGGTTGCCGAAGGGGGAGCCGACGCGCACCGAGCGGCAGCCGACCGACGGGTTGCCGTTGCCGTTGGGCCCGGTGTTGAGCCCGTACACGCACACCGTGTGGGCCCCCGGGGAGGCGGGGATGATGACGTCGTAGCCGTGGTTGGGGCCCTGGCCCGGGTAGGCGGCGGCGACGTCCGGGCGGAACTGGTCGGCGGTGGCGTTGGTCACGAAGTTGCCGTCCAGGTAGACGCTCACGCCGATCGACGACTTGGTGTCGAAGTCGATGGCCCACCCCTTCACCCGGATGGCCGACAGCCCGTAGGACCGCGTCTCCTCCGCGCTGTTGAGATCGCCGATCACCTTGTGCAGGCAGGGCCGGTCGTGGAAGGCGGTGGCGGCGTCGTAGCGGGCGGTCGTGGTGCAGGTGCCGTCGATCTCCCACGGGGCGATGCAGGTGACGACCCGGCAGATGATCGGTCCGATGCACTGGACCTGCTGGTTGCACTGCCCGTACCGGAACTGGGTGCAGCCCGCCTTGCGGTTGCCGCAGTCGCCGAGGGCGCAGCCGCAGCCGGTGCCCGAGCAGCTGCCGCTGCACACGCCGCTGGCGCCGCAGCCGCAGCCGTTGCACGGCGCGTTGCAGTCCATGTAGTAGCGGGGCCCGTTGCAGAAGCCCGACCCGTCGACCTTCCACCAGCCGCCGAGCAGGGAACCGGGGGGGCACTGGTTGAGGCCGCTCAGCGTGCAGCAGAACTCCGTGTAGCCGTCGCAGCACAGCGAGCCGCACTGGCAGCTGCTGTTGTTGCAGTTGCAGACGGCGGCGTAGGCGTCGGTGGGCGTCAGCGCGTAGGTCAGCGGGTTGGCGGCCACCGCGGACCCGACGACGGCCGAGCGGGCGAAGAACCCGCGGCGGCTGAAGCGGGAGGCGAGCGCGCCGGAGACCTTGTCGACGAGGGTGGCGGTCGGACTCACGTGAGCGGTGTCTCCAGGGAGAAGGTGCGCAGGGCGCGGGCCCGGCGGTCGGCCTCGGCCATCGGCACCCGGCGGGCGGCCACGAGGGCGTCGGGCAGGACGGTGAGGGCGGCGACGCCCAGCCACACGGCGAGGGCCGTGAGCAGCAGCTGGGGCACACCGGCGGCAGGGAGGTCGGGTCGGGCCTCGAGGAAGCCGGGAGCGGCGACCACGGCCGCCGCCACCCCGATCACCGCGGCGACGCCGTCACCCACCACGTGGACCATCGTCGGTGGCGCGGAGGCGCGCCCGAAGCACCCGCACGAGACGGCGTCGCCGCCGGCGCGCAGGCGCAGCACCGCCACGGTGAACCCGAGGTAGAGGGCGGCGACGGCGGCGGCGAGGACCCATCCGCCCAGCAGCAGGGCGGCGACCCCCACCCCCACCTCCACGAGACCGAGCAGGCGGGCGAGGCCGACCGAGCCGGGCAGGCCGAGCGCCCGCAGCATCGGCACGGTGGTGTCGGGGGCCCGCAGCTTGGCCAACCCGCCGACGGCGAGGATGCCGGCCACGACCCCGAGGAGACCGCCCAGGACCATGGGCGCCGACATTAGGCCAGCGCGCGCCCCCGAACGGCACCGGGGGTCAGAGGGCGCGCCCCACCAGGTAGCCGCTGCGGATCGCGCCCTGGATGTAGCCGACCTCCCCGGCATCGCCCACGAGGTGGACCTCCAGCCCGGCGGCCGCCAGCGCCTCGGCCGGGCCCCCGTCGGGTCGCACACCGCTGGCCACCACGACGTGGTCCGCGTCGACGGAGCGCTCGAGGTCGCCGACGCGGTACTCGACCCGGTCGGGGTGCACGGCGGTGACCTCGGCGCCGGTGACCGCCTCGACGCCGTGGCGGCGCGCCTCGAAGAGGGTCCGGGCCCGCCGCGGGTGGGCCATCTCGACGCCCAGCTTCTCCCCCGCCTCCAACACGGTCACCGAACGTCCGCGCTCGGCGAGGAACTCGGCGATCTCCAGCCCGACGAGCCCGCCGCCCACGACCACGACCGTCTTTCCGAGCGGCATCCAGCGCTTCGAGAGGACCCGGACCATGCCGGTGGTGCCGGTGAGGCCGAGGTTGCGTCCGACGCCCATCAGCGCCCGCTGGCGCAGGCCGAAGCGCTTGGCCACCTCGGGGTCGTCGCCCGAGAGCAGCCCACGCAGGTCGTCGCCGGTGAGCACGTGGGGAAGGTCGACACCGGGGACCTCGGGTCGCTCCCGATGCGCACCGGTGGCGACCACCACCACCTCTGCGCCCGCCTCGCGGATCGCCTCGGGGGTCGCCTCGGCCCCGAGCCGCACGTCGACGTCGAGGGCGGCGATCTCGTTGGAGAGGTAGCGCACCAGCTCGGCGTTCATCGGCGTCGTGAGCGCGGAGAGCCGCGCGGTGCCGCCCAGCTCGTCGGCCTTCTCGAACAGCACGACCCGGTGCCCTCGGTGGGCCAGCACCCGCGCCGCCTCCATCCCGCCCGGGCCCCCGCCCACGACGGCGACGGTGCGACGCACCTCGGCCGGGGAGAGCGGCCCCTCGTCGGTGTGGCCGAGCTCGGCGTTGACCGCGCACACCGGGGTGCCGTCCCAGAAGTTCTGGGCGACGCAGACGTAGCAGTTGATGCAGGTGCGGATGCGTTCGGAGCGCTCCGAGAGCAGCTTGGCCGGGATCTCCGGGTCGGCGAGCAGCTGTCGACCCATTGCGACGAAGTCCAGCTCGCCGCGCGAGAGGTGACGCTCGGCCGACTCGGGGTCGAGGCGCCCCACGCCGATGACGGGGATGGCCACCGCCTCCTTGACCGCGGCGGCGAGCCCCACGTACTGGCCGGTCTCCCACGGGATCGGCCCGTCGGTGAAGCCCCGTCCCATGGCGTCGGGCGAGATGGCCGAGACGTGCACGGCGTGGGCACCGGCCCGCTCGACCAGTCCGGCGTGCTCGGCCGCCAGCTCGGGGGTGATGCCGCCGTCGGCGTACTCGCGCCCGTCGAGGCGGACCACGACGGCGAACCGCTCACCGCAGCGCGCACGGATCGCCCGCACGACCTCGGTCGTGAGCCGGGCCCGGTTCTCCACCGAGCCACCCCACCGGTCGGCGCGGCGGTTGTACCGGGGCGAGAGGAACGTCGAGAGCAGGTAGCCGTGGGCGGCGTGGACCTCGATGCCGTCCATGCCGGCCTCCTGGACGCGTGCGGCGGCGTCGGCGAAGCGGCCCACCACCCACTCGAGGTCCTCCTCGGTGGCCTCCCGCTGGGTGGGGCGGCGTCCGCCCGTGGCCGCGGCCATCCGCATCAGCTCGTCGGTCGTGAGCGCCGAGAGGTCGGGCTCGTCCGACGGCAGCGGCAGCGACGGCACGAGCTGCTCCCGGCCCTGGGCGGCGTCGACGCCAGCCGTCTTGCCGTGGTGGCACGCCTGCACGACCATCCTCGCCCCGTGCCCGTGGGCGGCCCGCGCCAACCGGGCGAGGCCGGGGACGAATCGGTCGTCGGAGAGCGCCGGCTGGTGCATCGAGGTGGCGCCCTCGGGCCACGCCACGGCCGAGGTCTCGAGCACGAGCAGCCCGACCCCACCCCTGGCGCGCGCCTCGTAGTGGGCCACCACCGCGTCGGTGATCGCCCCGTCGTCGCAGGTGTTCTGGTCCATGGCCGGCATCACGATGCGGTTCCGCACCGTCATCGGCCCGATCGCCCCCTGGGCCAGCAGGTGCCCGAACGCCACGGTCGGAGACTACGCGAGGACCGCTCAGTCGAGCCCGTCGAGGATGGCGACGGTGCTCGACGTGCCGAGCCGGTGGGCGCCGGCGGCGACCATGGCCAGCGCCGCGTCGGTGTCGCGGATGCCACCGGAGGCCTTCACCTCCGCCCGTCCGGCGGCGATGTCGACCAGGGTCCGGACCGCGTCGAGGGTGGCGCCCCCGGCCGGGTGGAAGCCGGTGGAGGTCTTGAGCAGGTCGGCGCCGGCGTCGAGGGCGTGGCGGGCGACGACCTCGATCCGGCCCGGCCCGAGGGCGGCGGTCTCGAGGATGACCTTCAACGTGCCGGTGGGGATGGCCCGCCGCACGAGCTCGAGCTCCTCGGTGACGGTCGACCAGGCGCCGTCCGCCACCGCGCCCAGGTTCACCACCACGTCGAGCTCGACGGCACCCTCCGCAACCGCCAGGCGGGCCTCGGCCTCCTTCACCGTCGGCCGATGGGCGCCCGAGGGGAAGCCCACGACCGTGCACGGCGCCCAGCTGTGGTGGCGGGCCAGGGCTGCCACCTGGGGAAGCCGGCTGGGCGAGACGCACACGGCGGCGACCCCGAGCTCCCCCGCCTCGCGGCAGAGCCGGTCGACCTCGGCCGCGGACGCCTCGGGACGGAGCAGGGTGTGGTCGATGCGAGCGGCCAGGGCCCGGCGGGTGAGGTCGATCGGCGCGGGGGCGACCGGTGTGGCGACCACGGCGGGCCCGACGCCGTGGCGGCCCGACGCTGCGAGATCGGGCTCCGGGGCGGGCGGCGAGCCGGGGGCCGCCGCCGCGCAGACGGCTGCGACCGTGTCCGCGACCGCGTCGGCCCGCTCGGCCCCGATGCGGCGCACCTCCTCGTGGTCCACCTCGTCCCCCAGCCCGGCCGCGGCGTTGGTGACCAGGCTGATCGCCCCCACCTCCACGCCGAGGGCGTGGGCGGCGATCGCCTCGAGCGCGGTGGACATGCCGACCAGGTCCGCCCCGAGCGTCCTCAGCATCCGCACCTCGGCGGGGGTCTCGTAGGTCGGCCCGGGCAGGGCGGCGTAGACGCCCGAGGCGAGCCCGCCCGTCGCCGCCACCGTCGGGGTGAGCGCGTAGAGCTCCGAGAGGTCGACGAAGCGGTCGTGCGGCAGGTCGTGCGCGCCGGCGAGCGGGTCGGCGCCGCTCAGGTTCAGGTGGTCGGTGACGGCGACGAGCTCGCCCACCCCGAGGTCGGACCGGATGGCCCCGGCGGCGTTGGTGAGCAGGACCCGGCGGCACCCCAGCCGGGCGGCGGCGCGCACGCCGTGGACGACGGCGTGGGGGTGGTGGCCCTCGTAGAGGTGCACCCGCCCGGCCAGCACGAGCACCCGGGCGCCGCCCACGGTGCCGACGTGGATCCTGCCGGCGTGGCCGGTCACGGCGGGGGTCGGGAACCCCGCCTCCGCCATGGGCATCGACCGCTCACCGAGCCGCGCCGCCGCGGCGCCGAGACCGGAGCCGAGCACGACGCACACGTCGAGCTCGTCCACCCCCAGCCGCTCGCGCACCAGCTCGGCGCTGCGACCGGCCCGGGCCCACGGGACGGGGGCGGCGGACGTGGGTGTCGGTTCGGCGCTCGTCACCGCACGATCGTCGCGCGGCGGCCGAGCGCGGGCCCCGGCTGGTCGCCGGGCGCGCCGCACCCCGGCACCGGGGGCGCCGGGGTGCGGGGCGGACGAGCTCGTACGAGCCCGGGTCAGGTCGTGATCTTGGCCTTCATCCGCTCGAACTCGGCGTCGTCGATGACACCGCGGTCCTTGAGGTCGGCCAACCGGTGCAGCTCGTCGACCGGGCTCGGGCCGCTCGTGCCCGCCGCCTGGCGGATGTACTGCTGCATCGCCGCGTCCTGCTGCTCGGCCGCCTGCACGGCGTGCTCGTGCATCTTGCCGCCGCGCACGATCAGGTACACGAACACCCCGATGTAGAAGAACACGATGATGAAGATCACCCAGGCGGCCTTGTGCCAGCCGCCCATGTCCGGGCTGCGGAAGATGTCGGTGAACACCATGATCGCCAACCAGATCCAGATGAAGATCAGCGTGAAGTAGAAAAAGGTCCAGAGGACCTGGCCCACCTGCCACTCCGCGAGAACCATCGACGCCCCTCCTCCGTACGACGGTGGGCCAACCCCACCGGCTCGCCGACCTTAGTCACCCAACGTTCGCTCGGCCGCGACGGTCGAGCGCACGTCGCACCGAGTCCTCCTCCACGTGACCGCAGGGACCGGACCTCGTCGCGGCAACACCGACATCGTTCCCGGGCTGATCGACGCCGGCGGGCCCCGCCTCCACGACGAGGGCGAGCCGGCAGCCGGAGGTCTGTTCGGTGCAGCTCCCGCCCCGCACGGAGGGACCTTGGACCCTTCACCGCCGCCGCCCGATCGGAGAACCTCGAGGGGACGGACCACGGTCGCGTCGTCATCCGGACACCGTTCGAGCACCCAGGGGGGGCCTCATGCTCCACGTGACCAGCTACACCTTCAAGCCGGGAATGGACAAGGGGGACGTGAAGGACGTCCTCGAGACCTTCGCAGCCGTCGGGAACGCACCCGGGACCATCGCCCACTACGTCTGGGCCGACGGTCGCGGCGGCACGGTCATCGCCGACACCGACGACCTCGCAGCCACGTATCGCAACGTCCTCAACTACACCGAGTGGATGGAGTTCGACCAGCGCGCGGCGCTCACCGTCGAGGAGGCGGTCACCCAGGCGGCGGACTTCGCCGGCTGACTAGGGCGTGATCGCGAACCTCGAGACCGGCCCGGGCACCGCCTGGCGGCGGTACAGCGCCCGGTGGAGGGCGTCGAGCAGGGCGTTTCGGGTCTCGCGGGGGTCGATCAGCTCGTCGAACCCGAGGGTCTCGGCCGAGCGGTAGCTGGCCTCGAGCTCGGCCTGGCGCAGCAGGGCCGCCTCGTCGGCGTCGGCGTTGGTGGCCCTGCTCATCGCGCTCGCCCCCATGGCGCCGAGAGTGACCCCCGGGTAGCCGTAGGTGGCCGACTGGTTGTCGAAGCCCACGAGCGACATCACCATCGACCCGAAGCCGTAGGCCTTGCGCAGGGTGAGGTGGATCTTGGGCGTGGTGGCCTGGGTCTGGGCCGCGAACATGCGGGCACCGCTGCGGAGCACCCCGGCGCGCTCCGAGGCGGAGCCGGGGAGCATGCCCGGGTTGTCGGCGAGGAACACGATCGGCAGGTGGAACGAGTCGGCGACCATGATGAAGTGCGCCGCCTTGTCGGCGGCGTCGGCGTCGATGGAGCCGGCCAGCACCTCCGGCTGGTTGGCCACGACCGCCACCGGCTCGCCGCCGAGGTGGGCGAGGGCGCAGACCATCGCGGTACCGAAGCCGGGCTGCACCTCGAACCAGGCTCCGTCGTCCACGACCACGTCGACGACGTCGCGCATGTCGTACACGCGCCGGCTGTCGCGCGGCACGATGCCGAGCAGCTCGTCGGTCGGCCGCGGCTCCTGGTCGGGCCCGTCGACGGCAGGCGGGTACGCCCACGCACTGGACGGGAAGTACGAGAGGTAGTGGCGCAGCACGTCGAGGGCAGCGGCGTCGTCGGCCACCAGGTTGTGCACGAGCCCGCTGGGGATCGACACGCCGGGCCCGCCCAGCTCCTCCTTGGTGACGTCCTCGCCGAGGGACTCCTTCACCACGGGTGGGCCCGCGGTGAACGCGGCTCCCGCCTCGGTCATCACGCTGAAGTCCGACATGGGCAGGATGAGGGCACCGTGGCCCGCCGTGGGCCCCATCACGGCGGACAGGACGGGCACCTTGCCCGAGCAGCGGGCCTGGACCAGCAGGTCGGTGGGCGCACGACCGCCGCCGCCGCTGCCCCGGTGGCCGGCGCCCTCCAGCAGCATGAGCAGCGGGATCCGCTCGTTCAGGGCCATCTCGGCGATGCGGTAGCGCTTGGAGGTGCTGCCGGCACCGATCGAGCCGGCCAACGTCGTGAAGTCCTCGGCGCCGACCATCACCGGGCGCCCGTCGACAAGGCCGGCACCGGCGACCAGGCCGTCGCCCGGGACCTCACCCCCGACGAGGGTGCCGATCTCCCGGAACGAGCCGGGGTCGCAGAGCTGCGCCACCCTGGCGCGGGCGTCGAGCAGCCCTCGCGCGGCGCGCCTGGCCAGCCGCTCCTCCCCGCCCATGGCGCGGGAGCGGGACCGGCGCTCGGCCAGGTCGGCGAGGGCGGGGCCCCAGCCGCCGGGCAGCTCCTCGGGAGGGGACGGCTCGGCCACGGGCGCCGCCTCAGCGGTCCGGCGGCCGCATGTCGGGCATCGCCCGCAGCGTGTGTCCGCCGTCCACGGTGAGGTGCTGGCCGGTGGTCCAGGAGGACTCCGGCCCGGCGAAGTAGCGGATGGCCTGGGCGATGTCGTCGGGCTGCCCGCTGCGCCTGATGGCCTGCTGGTCGAGGAAGCGGCCGACCAGCTCCTCGTTCTCGAAGACGCGGGTGGTGCTGCCGGTGAGGGTGAGCCCGGGCCGCACCGAGTTGACCCGGATCCCCCGCTCCCCGAGCTCGTCGGCGGCGACGTCGACGAGGGCGTCGACGGCCGCCTTCCCCGTCCGGTAGGAGGCGAGGCCGCGGGTCGAGAACACTGCGGCGGTGGAGGAGACGGCGACGAAGGAGCCGCCGGCGGTCATGCGCTCGGCGGCGTGCTTGAGCAGCGTGAACACCGGGAACACGTTGAGGTTCACCTCGGCGGTGAACCGGTCGGGCTCGTAGTCGAGCACGTGCATCGGGGTGCCCCCGCCGGGGACGGTCACGGCGATGTCGAGGCGGTCACCCTCGCTCGCCTGGTCAACGGACCGGGCGAGGTCGTCGGCCACCATGGTGTCGCAACGGCACGGGTGGACCTCGAGGCCGTCCCCGGCGAGCTCGGCCACGGCGCCCGCCAGGCGCTGCTCGTCCCTCCCGGCGATCGTCACCCGGCAACCGTCGCGAGCGAGCAGGCGGGCCGAGGCCAGCCCGATCCCGCTGCTGCCTCCGACCACCACCGCCCGCTGGCCGACCAGGGCCCCCTCGGTCCGCATGGGCCCGTGTCTAGCAGCACGGCCCGGCCCGGGCGGCCGGTCGGGGCCACCGGTCCCGAGGTCCGAACCGGAGTGTTCCAGGTTGAAGCTCGGGGTGGGCCGTGCTGAGATGGCGGGATGGTCGCTCGTCGGGCGGGACCCCTCGCCGCCGAGGCGCCGACCCGCACCGACGACGAGCTGCCGGCCATCCCCGCCACCGCCTGGGCCGTGCTCGGCTTGCTCAGCTTCGAGCGCGAGCTGTCCGGCTACGACGTCAAGCAGTGGGCCGACGCCATCCTGCGCTTCTTCTACTGGAGTCCCGCGACCAGCCAGATCTACGCAGAGCTCCGCCGCCTCGAGGACCTCGGCCTCGTCTCCAGCCGGGTGGTGGCGCGCGACGACGTGCGGGGCAAGCGGCTCTACCGCATCGCGCCGGCCGGTCGCCGAGCCCTCGAACGCTGGCAGCGCGAGACCGACGCGGAGCCCACCGTGCTCAAGCACGGCCTGATGCTGCGCCTGTGGCTCGGCCACCTGACGTCGCCGGAGCGGCTGAGGGAGCAGATCGAGGCCCGCCGGGTGGAGCTGCGCGCCGAGCTCGAGGCGGCTCGCGCCTCGGCGAGCAGCGCCGAGGCCACGCCCGAGTGGGCCTACCCGGCCATGGTCGCCCGTTGGACCTGCCGGCGCATCGAGGACGAGCTGGCCCTCACCGAGGAGATGCTCGCCGACCTCGAGCGCCTCGGCGGCGAGGGACCGGCCACCGGCTGACCACGACCGACACACGACACCAGAGCGGGTCACCGACCCGCGGAGGGGGACAGATGGACGACGTCACGAGCGCAGTGGTGGTCACCGGCGGTGCGTCCGGCATCGGCCGGGCCAGTGCGGAGGCCCTTGCGGGCCAGGGCCGAGCGGTCGCCCTGTGGGACCTCGACGGCGAGCGCGCCGCCGAGGTGGCGGGCGAGCTCTCCGTCGGCGCCGGGGTGGCGGCCGTCGGGCTGGGCGTCGACGTGACCGACACCGCCGGGCTCCCCGCCGCCATCGACGCCACCCGAGAGGTCGTGGGGCCGATCGGGGGTCTCGTCCACGCCGCCGGGATGGTCACCGCCCAGCCGGTGGGCGAGCTCGACGAGGAGGGCTGGGACCGCGTCATGGCGGTCAACCTGCGCGCCTTCCCGCTGCTCGTCCAGGCGCTGCTCGACGACCTCACGAGCCAGCCCGGGTCGGCCGTGGTCGGCATCTCCTCCATCGAGGGCTGGATCGGCAACGCCGCCATCCCCGCCTACTGCGCGTCGAAGGCGGGCCTGC
>Ga0316576_10001851_pt1 | contig 11747 bp, 10 predicted proteins | sample S0NA_FD_203075 | JGI IMG/M metagenome (GOLD analysis project Ga0316576, IMG submission 203075) | Rhizosphere microbial communities from salt marsh grasses in Alabama, United States - S0-2_050615r3r5 | ecosystem: Host-associated > Plants > Roots > Rhizosphere | place: USA: Alabama | collected... | reverse complement strand
CGATGATTTTTTCCGCCACGGCAAACCGCTCTTCCGCTGTGGGCGGAATGCCGGCGTCATCCATGCAGAGCCCGATCACGGCGGCGCCGAACTCTTTGACACGGGGCAGCATCTCTTCAAGCGACCGCTCCTCGCCATTGACGGAATTCACGAGGGCCTTGCCCTCATAAACGGAAAGGGCGGCGGAAAGCGCCTCCGGATCCGCCGTGTCGATGCAGAGCGGCACATCCGTGACCGCCATTACGTTGCGCACGGCCGCTTCGAGCAGGACCGGCTCGTCTCCGTCCGGGATGCCCGCATTGACGTCGAGCACTGCCGCGCCCGCCGCCACCTGGTCTACGGCGTCCCGTCGAACGATGTCGAAATCCTTGCGCTCCAGAGCCGACTGCAGTTGCTTGCGTCCCGTTGGATTGATGCGTTCACCGATGATGACGGTGGGCTGATCTCTTCGGATGGTGACGGTGGTGCTCTTGGAGGAAAGGGTGGTGGTCAGGGGTTCGCTCATGTCGCACCTCTCATCGGTTTGGATTACAGGTGAAAGGACTGGTTCGGAAACCAGGCGTACACAAAGATGGTTGGTTCACCTTGATCCGCGAGGTGCAACAAACAAATCCGGCACAGGCAGGTCTTCTGACTTCCCGACCCTGCCGGCAGCCTTCCCGTCTTCTCGCAATGAGACAGTGGCGACAAATGCCGGCAGAGGCACCAGTGGCTGCGGCAACATGGACGGGATCACAGCGGCGGGCCCGTTTCCGATTCACACGGAATTCCCTATTATGCTACGGCGAGCACCTGGACCGGCGCGAAGGCACCGAGAACGGTCCTTCGACTGGAGCCAAAGATCGGTTGGCCGATAGGCCAGGCCAAATTGGTCTGATGAACTGATCAACAGGTTGACAGATGTATGTCGATTGTGTCAAGAAAAAAATGAAACGGGATCGATCCACCCAACCCGACAGCGGAGAAAGGAAACTTCATCGCCTCATGACCTTTCGATCGATACAGAGGAGTTCGACTCCCGAGTTGGTGGCGCGGGAGATTCTCAACAGCATCGAAACCGGGCATCTCAAGCCCGGGGACAAACTGCCCACCGAGCGGGAGCTGACGAAAATGTTCGGTGTGGCGAGGTCCACCATCCGGGAGGCGGTTTCGGCCCTGGCGATGCTGGGGTATCTGGAAGTGGCGCAGGGACGCGGGACCTTCCTGCGCAAGGATTTGAAGCTTGCCAATCCATCCGATTTCGCCCTGAGCGACATCCAGGCGGTGGCCAACATTCTGGACCTGGTCGAGGTCAGAGAAATGCTCGAGAGCAACGTGGTCCGACTGGCAGCGGAGCGGGCCGACGCGGAAGACATCCATCTCATCCGCAAGACGGTGCTGCAGATGAAAGAGAGCGTCGACGATCTGGAAAGCTTCGTCAAACACGACTTCGAGTTCCATATCGCGCTGGCCCGAGCCACCGGCAACCGAATGATCTACGAGATGATGAAGCAGATCGTCGAGAACGTTCACCGTGAGTACGAAAAATTCATGCCGAAGGCGCTGTTTCGAAGAGATCAAGCGGCCTTGACGGCCGAGCGAATACTGACCAGCCTGGCAAACGGCGATGGAGATGCGGCCGCGGAAGTCATGGCCGAACATTTGAATTTGGTCAACACGGAGCTGAAAAGTCTGATCCCCGATGTGGAGTGGATCCGGAAAAAGCGGATCTAAAAGATTAGGGTCTGTTTATATCCATCTGATATTCGATATATTTATCCATATTTTCCTCGCCGCTCCCTGCGGTCATGGCTCTTTGTCAAAAACGCAGGATCGTGGTACACACCACTGGCCTCACATCGTCTGAAACCGGACCCTTGATCGGAGACGACAACGTTGCCGTACGACCCCCTGCGCAGCAAAAACAACCGGATTCCAGCTTCGGTGAAAACCGTCCACCTCATCGCCGCCTGCGGTACGGCCATGGGAGCGCTGGCCTGCATGCTCAAGGAGTCGGGAAGGTCCGTGACCGGTTCGGACGAGAAAGTATACCCTCCCATGAGCACGTACCTCGCCGAGCGGGGCATCCCCATCCGGGAAGGCTTTTCGGCGGACCACCTGGACCATCGCCCCGATCTGGTGGTGGTGGGAAACGCCGTTTCCGCAAACAACTTGGAAGTGGTGGAGTTGGCAAAGCTCGGCCTCCCCTTCTGCTCCATGCCCCAGGCCTTCAACCGCTTTGCCGCAGACGGGAAAAAGGCCGTTGTGGTCACCGGCACTCACGGAAAGACCACCACATCCGCGGTGGCCGCCTGGTTGCTGGAGTGGGCCGGCATGGATCCATCTTTTGTCATTGGCGGCATCCTGAAAAACTTCGGAGGAAACTATCGCCTGGGTGACGGGACTACCATCGTTTTCGAAGGGGATGAATACGATACCGCCTTTTTCGACAAGGGGCCGAAATTTCTCCACTATGCGCCGAGCGTAGCGGTGCTCACCGGCGTGGAATTCGACCACGCGGACATCTACCGAGACCTGGACCATGTCACCTCCGCCTTTCACCGGTTCGTGTCTTCCATGCCCCGGCAAGCGACACTTGTGGCCTTCGGAGACGACCCCGTGGTCAACGAACTGATCCGGGACTGCCCGTGCCGGGTGGAAACCTACGGCACCGGAGACCGGACCTTCTGGAGGCTGGAGGATCTGAAGGTGGACCCGCCGTGGACGCGGTTTACGGCGTTTCGGGACGGCCGGTCCCATGGACGCTTTTCCACCCCCATGATGGGAGCGCACAATGCCCTGAACGCGTTGTCCGCGGTTGCCGTCGCCGACCGGATGGGCATTCCGGCCTCCGCCGTGGACGATGCGTTGAAAAGATTTGCCGGTGTACGGCGCCGGCAGGAAGTGCGCGGGGAAGCCTCGGGTGTCACCGTCATCGACGACTTCGCCCACCACCCGACAGCCGTTAGGGAGACGCTGCGGGCCATCCGTCCCTATTATCCGGGAAGAAGATTGATTGCCGTGTTCGAGCCGCGCACCCATGCCAGCATGCGTAAGGTGTTCCAGCACGTCTACCCGAAGGTGTTCGATCCGGCGGATCTGGTATGCATCCGGGAACCGTCCATGCTGCACAAGGTTCCCGCCGCCGAACGATTTTCCGCGGAGAGGCTGGCGGCGGACCTACAGCGGCGGGGAAAGGACGCCCGATATTTCCCCGGAACCGAGGAAATCATCGCGTTTCTTGTGCAGAGCCTGCGCTCCGGCGACGTCGTGCTCATCATGTCCAACGGCGGCTTCGACAACATCCACGAAAGGCTGCTGGAACGGCTGCGGGGAAAACCCCCTGACCCGAACCCTCATCTGTCGGATGGATTTCGACATCCATAGCGATTGCCAAAAGTATGTTCCGATTGAATCTCGTGTTTTTTGCTTTTCGTAGGCGGGGTTGATCCCCGCCCGGCCGGGGTGGATGGTGCCATCAGCGGGAGGGGATAAACCCCTCCCCTACGGTACTGTTGGAAACCATCTCGGAAACGGAACCGGATTCTGACCATAGCTATCATGCCCACTTCCCGCACAGACGTCATCGTGGTCGGTCTCGGAACGGCGGGGGCGGCGACCTGCATGGAACTGGCCCGGCGAGGGGTTTCCGTCACCGGATTCGACGCCCTTCGTCCACCGCACCGCCGTGGAAGCCATCACGGTGAATCCCGGAGCATTCGAAGAGCCTATCTGGAGGGCACCGCCTACGTCCCCATGGCGATGCGGGCCTGGCGGTTGTGGCGGCGGCTGGAGCGCACGTCCGGCCAGCCCCTGCTCGTCACCACGGGCAATCTGACCATCGGCCCCCCGGATTCCCCGGCCGTATCCGGATTTGTTGCCAGCGCAAGAACTTACGGCATTGACCATCGGGAGATGACAGCCGCCGAAGTCCGCAGACAATGGCCGCAGCTCGCTGTTCCCGACGGTTTCTCGGCAGGACTCGAACGAAAAGCCGGTATTCTGTTCCCGGAACGGGCCGTCACGGTCATGCTGTCCGAGGCGGAACGGGCGGGTGCCGTCCTGCGTTTTGCAGAACCGGCGCTGGCATGGGAGGAGCGGACCGGCGGAGTCCGGGTGTGGACCCCAAGCGGGCGCTACGAGGGCGGAAGGCTCCTGCTTTGCGCAGGGTCCCGAACGCCGCAACTGCTCGGAGAAGAAGGCGGGGCCCTTCAGCCCAAGCGGGTGGTGGTGCACTGGATCGCACCGCCGGAACCATCCCACTACCGACTGGGAGCCTTGCCGGTGAATTTCTGGCAGATCCCCTCCCCCGGCAGCCCCGGCGGCTCCCCTTATGCGGAATTCTACGCCCTTCCCATCCTCCAGCCCGGCGGACGCCTAAAGGCCGCCGCTCACAACCGGCTGAAAGACTTCGATCCATCCGCTGCTGCCCAGGAGGTTGCGAAAGAGGAAAAGAAGAAAATCCGGAGATTTTTGGGCTCCTTCCTGCCCGAACTCAATGGCGGCGACATCCGATCCGACCTTTGTACCTACACCCTCACGCCCGACGGAGATTTCGCACTGGGGGCCGCCGCCGGCCGCGACAACGTCTTTCTTGCGGCTTTGGCCGGCCACGGCTTCAAATTCGCTCCCGTTCTGGGGGAAATCCTGGCCGATCGGCTGACCGGACAAGAGCCGTCGTTCGACACGGCCATGTTCGCACCGGACCGTTTCCGCTGACCAAACACGGGCTCCGTCTCAACCTTTCCTTTCGGTACGGCCGGCAGGGGCGGGGTCCAACCCCCTGCGCCTCGTTGGCGCAGGGGAAGAGGGCGCCCGCTCTTCGGTGGAGATGATCACCAGGGCGAAAAAGATCAGCAAAACACCCGCCCATGCCAGTGCCGTCAAGGGCTCCTTCAGCAAAAAGATCCCCAGCAGCGCAGCCACCAACGGTTCGCCCAGGGCCAATGTTCCGGCGTGGGCCACAGGGATACGGGCCAGACCTTTGGCCAGAAACAGATAGGCGGCTGCCGTGGCAAACAGGCCCAGCCAGAGCGCCACCAAGCCGCCGCGCAGGCCGATAAGGACCGCAGGGTTGCCGGTCGCCAGCACGGGAAACAAGGCAACGGCCCCGGCGGTCAGCACCACGGCCATGACCGTCTCCGCAGCCTGCTGCAAGACCATCCGCTGGACGGCCGCCATGCAGACCGCATATCCGGTTCCGGCTGCCAGGGAAAGCAACACCCCCGAAGGGTCCACGGAGCGTTGCTGGTCCGGTACCAGCAGACAGGCGCAGCCCACAATTGCCACCGCAGTGGAAAGGAACCACCGGCGGCTCGGTGCATTTCGGGTGAGGGCAATCTCGATCACCCCGGCTGCGATGGGTGTGCTTCCAATGGCCACCAGGGTGCCCACCGCAACGCCGGTTCGGGCCACGGCCTGAAAAAAGCAAAGCTGAAACAGGACGGTCCCGGCGACGGCGGCCAGTGCGGCGGGGCTTCGGATCAACGAGCCCATACCCTTCATCCGCCCGCAGGCAACGGCCAGTATCAAAAGGGCCGGCCCCCCCACCGCCAGCCGGAGCGCGCCGATGAATGCCGGCGACAGGCCTTGCGGCGCAAAGGCCTGCGCGGTACCGGTGGTTCCAAACAGCGCGGCGGCCAGCAGTACGAATCCATGTCCGCTATGGATACGGGTTCCGTTCATGGCGGGAAGGATGGAACAGGATTGTGGGACAGAAATTTCACGGCATTCTATTTGCCACGGATTTCGCAGATTTCACAGAGTTTTTTCACTTGGGGTGGAGATGCTGCATCCGCCGTCAGTGAAGGGATTCCCAAAGATCGGGGTCGAAGGGAGCGGTCCGGGAAGGGCAATTTTCGCGCCGGCAGACCGTGCAGCTTCGGAAATCGTGCTCGGAGGGGAATCGGATTCCGGAGATCGATTTGACCGGTATCATCAGGCACGATTCGGTGAGCGTTACGCCGACGGCCGGCGGAAGATCACCGATAAGACCGAACAGCAGCCGCTGCTGCTCGATGGGCCAGATGTCCACGTCGCCGGAGCCTGGACTCATCGCCGCGGTGGTCTTGAGAAGAAACCGGGCCTCCAGATGTTGCTGCAGGTGCCGGCGTGCGCATTCCAGCAGGGCACCCTTGATGGTATCCCAATAGTATGCCCGCACGAAATCCTGCCGGTCGAAGACGATATCCTCCACCTCCCTTCCGCAGGTCGCCAAAAACGGAAAAACACGCTCCAACCCCTCCAGGTTTCGGCGCAAGGCGGCGCTGGTGAAGGTGACGCCTCCGATGGTGACGGTGTCTTCGCCCTTTTCATCGATGTATCGCACGGTGTAGCCCGCCTTGGGTCTACCCATCGCCTCCGCCCTGTCTACCAGCGCCTCGAATTCGTCGGCCTCCTTCGTCCCGGCAACGAGGCGCATCCGCTGCAACAGGACTTCCCGGTCGAGAGAGAAGGGAATGTCTTCGAAAAATTCCATCGGCACGTGCCTTCCATTCACAAAAAGCATGGATGCCACCGGCTCAGAGGCTGGGGGCTGTTTTTAAATTGGGATTTAGAAACAAATCCTAAGACCCATGCGAGAAAGGGAGGGGAAAAACCCCTCCCTCTTTGTTATTGGACCATGATCGTCCGGGTCCGCTCCGGAATCCGCCATCCTATCCGCTCAGGCAGGGTTTGCGGGCGGCCGTGACCTCGTCCAGCCGTCTCACCTTCGGGATGCGGGGCGCCTCGGTCAGAAGATCCGGTTGGGTCCGCGCCTCCTCGGCAATGGCCTTCATGGCCTCGACAAAGCGGTCCACGTCCGCCTTGCATTCGGTTTCCGTGGGTTCGATCATAATAGCGCCGTGAACCACCAGGGGAAAATAGATCGTGGGCGGATGGAATCCGTATTCCATGAGCCGTTTGGCGATATCCAGGGTGCTGATCTTGTGGGCCTGTTGGTTCTTGTCGGTAAAGACGCATTCGTGCATGCAGGGACGGTCGTAGGGCAGGTGATAGGTGCCCTTCAGCTTCTCCTTGATGTAGTTGGCATTGAGAACAGCCAGTTGGGAAGCCTTTTTGAGATGCCCCCCCATGCTGCGGATGTAGCTGTAGGCACGAACGAGGATGCCGAAGTTGCCGTGGAAGGCGTGCATCTTGCCCACCGAGTCCGGGTGGTCCTCGGAAAAGCGATAGCGGCCGTCCTCGCCCAGCGCCACCCGGGGTATGGGCAGGTACGGCTCCAGCTCCCGGGTGACGCACACCGGCCCCGCACCCGGACCGCCGCCACCGTGGGGTGTGGAAAAGGTCTTGTGCAGGTTTAGGTGCAGCACGTCGACTCCGGAGTCGGCCATATTGACCACCCCCATCACCGCGTTCATGTTCGCCCCGTCGGCATAGACCAGACCGCCCTTTCCATGGACGATTTCGGCGACCTCCCGGATGTTTTCCTCGAATAGACCCAGCGTGTTGGGGTTGGTGACCATGATGCCGGCGGTGTCCTCGTCCATCGCTTCGGCCACCACGGCGGGATCCAGCACTCCCTTTTCGTTGGAGCGGATCGCCACGGAATGAAACCCGCACAGCGATGCGCTTGCCGGATTGGTCCCGTGAGCCGTGTCCGGGATGAGAATTTTCGACCGCGGCCGTCCCTGCTTGGCGTGATGGGCATGGAGGATCAGCATGCCGGTGAGTTCGCCGTGAGCGCCGGCAGCCGGCTGGAGGCTCACCGCGTCCATTCCGGTGATCCGGGCCAGGTACTCCTGCAGCTCGAACATCAGCTGCAGCGCGCCCTGCGCCAATTCTTCCGGAAGCAGCGGGTGGGCCCCGGTAAAACCCGGAAGCGAGGCCTGCCGTTCGTTGGTCTTGGGATTGTATTTCATGGTGCAGGAGCCCAGGGGGTACATCCCGCTGTCCACGCTGAAGTTCCATTGGGACAGTCGCACGTAGTGCCGGACAACGTCCACTTCACTTAAATCCGGAAAGTCCGGACCGTCTCCGGCCAGTGTCTCGTCCAGCGCCGCGGGTTCCACATCCCGTCGGGGCATGGAAAATCCCGTTCTGCCCGGAGCCCCCTTTTCCCAGAGCAGCGGTTCGTTGAAAATCAGACCGTTGGTGCCGACCGTATCATTCATGATGCAACCTCCCGGACCAGGGTGTCCATGTCTTCCTTGGAAGCGGTTTCGGTAACGCACAGCAGATAGTGGTCCTTCAAATTCGGGTAGTAGCGGACCAGCGGGAGTCCGGCGACGATGTTCTTCTCCAGCAGCCGGCGGTAGGTTTGCTCGGACCCTTCGGGAAACCGGATCACGAACTCGTTGAAGGTCGGGCTGCCGAAAGCAACGGCAAGCCCGGCATCGTGAAAGGCCGTTTTGAGGTACTCGGCCTTGTCGTAGTTGAGACGCGCCAACCCCCGGATGCCGGTCCCGCCCAGCGAGGCCATGTAGATGGCCGAAGCCGTGGCGCACAGCCCCTGGTTGGAGCAGATGTTGGAGGTCGCCTTTTCCCTGCGGATGTGCTGTTCCCGGGTGGCAAGGGTGAGCACAAACGCACGCCGGCCATCCTTGTCCATGGTCTGGCCGATGAGCCGCCCCGGCATCTGCCGCACGTAGGTCATCTTGGCGGCGAACATGCCGAGACCCGGGCCTCCGAAGGAACGCGGAATGCCGAGACTCTGACCTTCCCCGCAGGCGATGTCCGCACCGTGGCCGCCGGGGCTTTTCAACAGACCGTAGGCAAGAGGCTCCGTGAATCCGACGATGAAAAGCGTCTTGGCGTCGGTGTGCACCCGCTCGGACACGGCCTGAAGATCCTCGATGCACCCGAAGAAATTGGGCGACTGGACCGCCACGGCGGCCATCTCTTCCAGGCTTCCGATGCGGGACAGATCCGTGCGGCCGTCTTTTCCATAGGGCACTTCCACCACTTCGAATTCGGTCGGATGGAAGTAGGTATTCACCACCCGGCGGTACAGGGGATGGACGGCCTCGGAAACGGCCACCTTCTTCCTCCGGGTGACCCGCACCGCCATCAGCAGCGCCTCCGCCAGCGCCGAGGCGCCGTCGTACATGGAGGCGTTGGCGACGTCCATTCCCAGCAGCCGCGTGACCAGGGTTTGGTATTCGTAGATGGCCTGCAGCGTCCCCTGGCTGACTTCGGGCTGGTAGGGCGTGTAGGCCGTGACGAACTCGCCCCTGGACAGCAGCTGGACGGCAGCGGCGGGCGTGTAGTGGTCGTAGCTGCCCGCCCCCAAAAAAACCTTGGCTTCCGGCGCGACGGCCATTGAAGCGGCAAGTCCGCTCATATGTTCGTTCAGCTCCCACTCCGTGAGGGGGTCGGGGAGATCCAGTTGCTGCAGCGTGCAGCAGCTGTCTGGAATGGTGGAAAACAGGTCGTTGAGATGCTCGGCCCCCACCGCCTGGAGCATCTCCGCGATCTCTTGCTCGGTATGGGGTAGGTATCTCATTGTTCGGATCCTTTCAGCATGTCGAGATAAGCGTCGCGGTCCATCAAGGCATCCAGTTCGGAAGGATCGTCGGGTTTGACATCGATCATCCAACCGTCACTGTAGGGGGCTGTGTTCACCAGCTCCGGCGCATCCTCCAGGGCGCCGTTGACAGCCGTGATTTCCCCCGACACGGGCATGAAGAGCTCGGAGACGGCCTTGACCGATTCCACCGTCCCGAATTCATCTCCCTTTTTCAGACGATCGCCCGCCTGGGGAAGTTCGACGAAGACGATGTCGCCGAGCTGGTCCTGGGCATAATCCGAAATACCGACCCGCAGGACATCCCCCTGGGATTTGGCCCACTCATGATCTTCGGCGTACCGGACATCCTCGGGCAACTGCAGTTCGCTGATCTCCTTCATACATTCCTCCTTTTGGGCTTCAGAGCATGGTTTGGATGGGACGCCGCGCCGTTCGATCCGGCCGGATATCCCCTACGACGCCAGCCTGGATCGTGCGCCGTCCGTTGCGGAGCGTCAGGGTTTGTCCGCTCTCCAGGGGTCGGTCCGTCTTCACGAAGCCGCAGCATAACCCTCTGGGAGAAAAGCCCTCCGGTGCATCGCCGCTGGCAATGCTGTAGATCCGGCTTCCGACGCGACCGATGCCCATGTCGGTGGCGCAGGTCAAAACGCTTCCGATGATCCGTCCGTCCGGCAGCAGCACTTGGGCGCCGTCGGCGGCGTTCACCTTGCGCAGGTCCTCGCCCACATACGCTGCGGTCCAGGGTGCATCCGCCGCCTCAAGGAGGGCCTTATCCCCGAGAAAGGACTTGGAAAAGCCGGATCGGTCCGGGGTAAACGGAAGGGCGAACTCCCAGGGGTGGTGGATGAACGGCCAGGCGCCGATGTCCTGGTGGGACAACGGCAGCCCGGCCCCGGCCCGCAGGGAGTCCCGTGCCGCCAGGCCGCAGGGAAGCACACCGAGGGGTGCGCCTTCGGAGAGGACGGACTCCCACACCGGCAGGACCCGATCGGGCTGCATAAAGATTTCGAAGCCGAACTCTCCTGTGTAACCGGTCCGCGAGAGCAAAACCGGCGTGCCGTCCTTCAACATCAGGTCCGCATATCCGGGAGCGTCCGGATCGAAATGTCCCTTGAAGGAGAAGTACACCATGCCGGCCATCGCGCTCGGCCCGCCATCGACAAGGCGGCCGAGAATCTTCCCCGCCAGCGGCCCCTGGAGATCGATTTTGCCCACTCCGTCGGTCCGATCCTCCACACGAACGTCCAGCCCCTCGGCGTGCATCTCCAAATGGCGGGAGACGGTGCCGCCCATCCCGGCATTGACCACGACCAGAAAGCGCCGGTCCGCCGTTTTGAAAACGATGGCGTCGTCGATGACCTCCCCCCCATCGCTGAGAAAAGCGCCGTAGACACAGCGGCCGGAGGCGATGGGTCCGTTGTGCCGTCCGATGCAGGCGTCCAGGTCTTTGGTAAAGCACGCCTGCAGCAAGGCCAAGGCATCGGGTCCTTGCACGCCGACAACGGCCATGTGGCTGGTGTCGAAGAGCCCGGCGGCGGTCAACACGCTCAGGTGCTCCTGTTTGGCCGAGGCATACCACAACGGCATGTCATAGCCGCCGAATTCGGCCATTTTTGCACCCTGTGTGGTGTGCCATGCATGAAGCGGCGTCTGATGGGCCATGGGGTACCTCCTGAAAGCATCGGCTTGTATCCGGCTAACCTTCCGTACTCAGTGCACGTAAGGCACTTTCAAATTGTAGCCCTTGTAGACCACGAAGGTTTCGACGGAACGGATGCCCTTGAGCCGGTAGACTTCCTTGGTGTAGAAATCGAGAAGGTTGAAATCTTCCTTGAGCAGCACCACCAGCATCAGATCGTACCGGCCCGTCACCACGCTGGCCGAAACCACCCCCTTGAGTTCTGCGAACTCTTTGGCCTTCTCGACCAGATTGAGCGTATCGAGCTGGACGCCGATCATGCAGACAGTGTGATCCGGCATCGCCTCGGGATCGACGAGTCCGGTGATTTCGAGCACATCTTCGTCTACTAGCTTCCGCACCCGCTGCCGCACCGTGTTTTCGGAAAGGGAAAGGCTGTCTGCGATGGCCCGGAAGGACTTGCGGCCTTCCCGCAGGTGGCGGATGATGGAAATGGTCGTCTCGTCGAGCTTCATGACACCCCGTCGGATGGAAGGGGATACGAAAGGAAACGGGTGCCGGCCGATGTACTGGCTGGGCTCTGGCTATCAATTTTTGATCTTTATGTCAATATTTTTTTATAATTTTTCTTTTTTCATCAAAAATAGGGGTAAATTTGAA
>Ga0316576_10001850_pt1 | contig 11751 bp, 8 predicted proteins | sample S0NA_FD_203075 | JGI IMG/M metagenome (GOLD analysis project Ga0316576, IMG submission 203075) | Rhizosphere microbial communities from salt marsh grasses in Alabama, United States - S0-2_050615r3r5 | ecosystem: Host-associated > Plants > Roots > Rhizosphere | place: USA: Alabama | collected... | reverse complement strand
TCGCCGGCTACCGCCGCCGCTTCGCCGGCGACGCCCTGGACGAGCTGCCCGAGCTGCGCGCGCTGGAGCCCGCGGGGCTGGCGCGCGTCGAGGGGGGACGGCTGGTGCTGACCGAGGCGGGCCTCGAACGATCGGACCTCATCGGCCCCTGGCTCCACTCCGACCGGGTGCAGGCGCTGATGGATGCCTATGACCTGCGCTGAGCCGCTGACCCTCCTCTACCGGGGCCCCCTGGCGAGCTGCAACTACGGCTGCGCCTACTGTCCCTTCGACACGCGCGGCTCCCCCCCCGACGAGCTGGCCGCGGACAGGGACGCGCTGGAGCGCTTCGTCGACTGGGTCGGCGCCGCCGGGCGGCCGCTGCGCCTGCTCTTCACGCCCCGGGGCGAGGCGCTGGTCCACCCCTGGTACCAGGAGGCGCTGCGCCGGCTCAGCCACCTGCGCCACCTGGAGCGGGCGACGATCCAGACGAACCTCTCGGCGCCCCTGGGCTGGCTCGACGGCGCGGAGCCGTCGCGCCTCGGCATCTGGGCCACGTACCACCCGGCGCGCTCGAGCCGCGAGCGTTTCCTCGAGAGCTGCGCCGCGCTCGAGCGATGTGGCGTGTTCTACAGCGTGGGCGTCGTCGGGCTGCGCGAGCACCTTCGCGAGATCGAGGCCCTGCGGGCCGCCCTGCCGCCCCGGGTCTATGTCTGGGTCAACGCCTACAAGCACGAGCCGGGCTACTACCGGCCCGACGAGCTGACCCGCATCGAGGCCGTGGATCCCCAGTTCCCCGTGGAGCTCGAGCCCGGCTCGAGCCTCGGCCAGCCCTGCCGCACCGGCTGCTCCGCCCTGTCCGTCAACGGCGCGGGAGACGCGAGCCGCTGCTTCTTTGTCGACGATCCGCTGGGCAACCTCTACCGGGGCGATCTTGCCCTGGACCCCGCGCCGAGCCGCTGCCCGGCCCCGACCTGCCGCTGCTACATCGGCTACGTGTTCCGGGAGGGGCTGCCGCTCGCACGATCGCGCTTTTGACGATCCCCTACCTCGGGATGGGCGGCGGGGTGAAGCTACGGCCCGACGAGACGTCCACGGTCAGGTCCTTGTACTCCTCGGGAGACGCGCCGATGCCCCGCGCCACCTGGATAATGTAGTGGCTCTCGTCGAGGTCGTGGATCTCGTCGACCTCGGTCACCTGGGCCACGAGGGCGAGGATCTCGCGCCGCCGCTCGGCCGTGTCCGCCGCGAGCGCCTTGCAGGTCTCTTCGAGGTTGAAGGTCTCGGGGTCGAACGCGCCGAGGTACTTGATGAGCTCCTCGGGGAGCTCGTCCTGGTCGAGCAGGCCGGCCAGGAGCTGGAGGATGATCGCCTCCTCCTCCATCTGGACCTGGCCGTCGGCGTGGGCCGCGCCCACCAGGATGTGCGACACCTGCTTCAGCTCTTCGATCTTCCACCCGGACATGGCTCCCTCGCCTTGAAGAGCGGGAAACGTAGCAGCAATCCCCGGCCCCAACAAGTAGGGCCAAGACGAAGCCTGGCAAACGAGGGCGATCAGTCCCGTCGACGGAACAGCAGGGCGAGGAGCGCCACCAGCCCGATCAACCCGAGGGGCTTGGCCGCCCCGCCGGAGACGCTGCAGCCGCCCTGCTCGTCACGATCGACAACCAGGACACCGGCGATGCGGCTGGTCATGGCGACGTTGCCGCTCCTGTCCCGGGCCTTGACCACCACGGGGGTGCCGGCAGGCAGCGACAGCTCCCGCGTGTCGCCGAATGGGCCGAACGGCTTTCCATCCACGCTCCAGCTCAGCTCGATGGCCCCCCGGGGCGTGACCGCGTCGCGCGCCTCGGCCCGCACGCCCGTCGCGGTGGGCACCAGGCGCACGGTCGGTGGCACCCGGTCGACGGTCAGCGACAGCTTGACCGGCGTCGGGTCCAGGGTCCGCGGCGCATCCTTGATCCGGGCGACGACCTCGATGCTGTGCTGGCCCTCGAGCCAGAGCAACGGGTCGCGCACCACGACGCGGGTGCTGTCGGTGAACGGGCGGTAGAAGCCTCCGTCGACGCGGAAGCTGTACTCGACGGGTTTTCCCTGAAGCGCCGGGGGCAGGCGCGCCCCGAGGCGCAGGGTCACCGCCGGCCCTCCGGACGGATCGATCCCGGGCCCCGGGTGATCGGGCAGCTCCAGGCCGTCGATGGAGGCCTCGGTGTCCACGTCGATCCCCTCCCCGTCAAAGGGCCCCTTGGTGTTCTGGACCATGGCCAGGTTGGCGAAGATCGCCAGCACCTGCTCGGCGTCGGAGGTGGTGATCGATCCCGGGCCCAGCTGGAGCTGCAGCCCCTGGATCGCGGGCAGCTCGATGGGCTGGAACCCGCCGGCGAGGAAGCTCGCCGCGAGCCCCATCAGCGTCGGGAAGAGGCTCGCCAGGGTCTTCGGATCCTCGGAGATCAGGTCGGCATTCTCCACCGTGATGTTGGTCAGCGCCTTGGTCAGGTCGCCGAGGATCGGCTGGAGCTTGCCGTCCGAGTCGGGGTAGAGCAGCGCGGGCACCTCGAGGTCGCCAACGATGGTGAACACCCGGACGAAGCGCTCCTCAAGCTGGATGTAGACGTCCGCGGCGAAGTCCTTGGCGGCGATCTTCAGCAGCGGGTCGTCGATGACCACGTTGCCGCTCGAGTCCTGGTGGTAGGTGCCCTTGCCCAGCGTCACCGTGGGCGGCTTGCGCGGGCGGATCGCGAGCATCATCGGCACGTTGTTGCCGCTGGTGAGCACGTTGAGCGAGGGGACCAGCAGGGCGAACATCGAGCTCGAGAGCTGCGAGACCGTCTGGGTCGTGACGTCGAGGCAGAGCCCGCCGCTGGAGTAGAGGCCGTAGGCCGCGAGGTCCAGGGCCTCGCGGTGGACGCCGATCCCCACGTCGAAGGAGTCGCCCTGCGGGCGCGTGTTACCCCGGAAGACCTGGGAGCGCGGGATCGCCGCCTTCGGCGGCGGGCTGCAGCTCGCCCCCGCCGCCTCGCAGTCGGGCACGCAGGGGTTGTGCTTGGACGCGCGGAAGCCGCCCATCACCCCGACCGACATCCCGGCGTTCTCGGCCTCGGCGTAGCCCCCGGCCCAGAGCAAGTAGTCCATCACCCCGGTCGTCCGCGGCGAGAACGACGACATGAAGCTGGCGACGTCGAAGCGCCCCTCCTGGCCCATGGGCAGATCCTTGAGCATCGCGTCCACGGTGTCGTCGACCGCGCTCATCAGCTGGCTCTCGATCTGCCCCTTGAACAGGCTCTTGAACCAGTCGGCGATGGTGCAGTCGATGCCTCCCGAGATGTCGATGTCGCCGCTGTCGAAGTCGGAGACCTGAGTGTTGCCCCGGCTGATCTTCAGCTTGTTGCTGTCGTTGGGGTCGACCACCAGGTCGATGTCCGCGTGCAGGCCGAGGTCGGGCTGCCCCGACTTGCCGGAGTCGTAGGTCGCGTTGCAGTCGATGGTCCAGAGCAGCTTGATCGCGAAGTTGATCGGGTTGGTCGTCTTGATCTTGGCGCGCAGATCGAGCTTGGCGGTGCTCTTGGGCGTCGGCGTGATCTGCACGTTCGTGATGTCGATGGCGATGTCGCAGGGTGGCTTCGACGTGTCGCAGCAGACCTTCTGGCTGCCAGAGCAGCCGGTGGGCGGGATGGTGAAGGAGAGCCCGCCGGGGACCAGGGTGCTCACCAGGCTCTCGAAGTTCTGCTCCATGAAGTCGATGCCGCTCGAGGAGAGGCGCACCTGCATCGCGTTGTCGAAGCGGTGCTGCTGGTTGAAGCCGCCCGGGATCGGGTCGGTCGCGCAGCCCTGACAGCCCCCGGTGGAGCCGCAGGCGGAGGCGATCACCAGCAGGCCGGTGGCCAGGCCCAGGCGCCAGAGCACGGCAGGGGACACCCTCTCTTTTTCCATGGACTACCTCTTGACGGGACGAGACTACATGTACTTACCCCCTAATGGTAACGGGGCCCCCGGGCCCGGTCCAGCACGGAGTGCTTTACGCCTGCGGGAGGCGCGTGCTAACGGTGACCCGTGCGACAGGTGTTCCCCTACATCCGGGCCGGGGCCGGCGGCGGCCTCGGCAGCGGCGCGCTCGCCCTGCTCCTCGAGCTCGCCACGCGCCCGGCGGGGGAAGGGGGGCTCACGCTGTGCCTCGTCCTGACCAGCACCATCCTCTCCACGTTCTTGCTCGGCGGGATCGTCCTCGCCCTCCTGGTGTGGCTCCTTCGAGCCCTCGCGCGGGCCATCGGGCGAGTCCTGGGCTGGCAGAGAGAGCAGGCCCTCTCCGCGTCGCTCGCCGGCCTGGCCTCCCTCCCCCTCCTGTTCCTGCTGGTCCAGCGGCTGGCCGCGGGGAGGAGGGCAGCGGAGGTCCTCGGCCCGTTGTGGGTCCAGCTCGGTCTCGCGGCCCTGGGCGCGCTGCTGCTCGCGGGCATCGTCTGGCTCGGCCTCCGCCTCGGCCTCCACCTCGCCGAGCGACGACGCCCCACGGCTGCGCTGGCGTGGGGGGGGCTCCTCGTCGGCCTCTCGGTGGCGCTGTTCCTCGCCGACGCCTACCTCTACCGTCGGCTCTATGGCTACCTCCACAACCTGCTGTTGTTCGCCTACCTGACCGGTGGGCTGCTCGGGACCCTGGCGCTGGCCAGCGCATTCCGACGCCCCGGCGCCCCCCGTCGGCACTGGCTCGTACCCGTGGCCGCCGCCCTGGCGCTGGTCCTGTTTGGCGGGGCCTGGTGGTCACGGGGCGTCCTGGTCCGCGACCAGCGCCTGCGCTTCGCCGCCGGCGAGCAGTCGACGGTGGCCGCCAACATCCTCTCCCTGTTCCCGCTGGACGTGGGCGGCGAGGCCCCGCTGTTCCTCGAGTCCTCGCCGCTCGGCGAGGCCAGCCGCACGCGGGAGACTCACCGGGTCGAGGGCGCAAACGTCGTCCTCGTCACCGTGGATGCCCTGCGCGCCGACCACCTCGGCTGCTACGGCTACCACCGGCCGACCAGCCCCAACATCGACGCGCTGGCCGCCCGCTCGGTCCGGTTCGACCGGGCCTACTGCCAGGCCCCGCTGACCTGCTACTCGGTGCCGTCGCTCCTCACCGGCGACTACCTCAAGTCAACGCTCCCGCTGATGTCCAAGACCCCGCCGACCCTGGCTCGGATCCTCGCGGCCCGGGGCTACACCACCGCCGCGTTCTACAACGCGAGCATCTTCTTTTGCGACGACCGCCGCGCAACCTCCTACGGCGACCAGAAGTTCGGCTTCGGCTACGCCGAGACCGAGCTGCGTCCCGCCCCGGCCCTGACAGACCAGGTGCTGCGCTACCTCCAGGGACACCGCGCCAGCGGCAAGCGCAAGCTGTTCCTCTGGGTCCACTACTTCGACGTGCACGAGCCCTACCACCGGATCCTGGAGCATGACTTCGGCGACCGGGCGATGGACCGCTACGACTCGGAGATCGCGCTCGTGGACCAGTCGGTGGGGCGGCTCGTGGCCTCCCTGCACCAGCTCGAGGGGCCGACCATCTTCATCCTCAGCGCGGACCACGGCGAGGAGTTCAAGGACCACGGCGGCAACTACCACGGCTCGTCGCTCTACGAGGAGCAGGTCCGCGTCCCTCTGATCTTCGCTGTCCCCGGCGTCAAGCCCTTGGTCGTCCGCACGCCGGCGCAGCTCGTCGACGTGGTCCCCACCGTTCTCTCGCTTCTCGGGGCCAGGCAGCCCCGCTCCGTCCGCGGAGAGCCCCTCGTCCCGGAGCTCCTGGGCAAGGGCTCTCCCGACCGCGTCGCCTTCTCCGAGGTGCACACGAAGAAGATGCTCCGCTTCCGCAACTGGAAGCTGATCTATGACTTTCGCCGGAGCACGTTCCAGCTCTACGACCTGCTCACGGACCCGCGCGAGCGCACCAACCTGATCGGGCAACGGCCACGGGAGGCGGCGCACCTCAAGAGCCTGCTCAACAGCTGGTTCGACCGTCTGCGCGCCCTGGGCGGCAAGGGCGAGGAGGACCGCCCCGAGGGCATCGACCTCGGCCGCATCGGGGACCGGCGCGCGGTCCCGCTCCTCTGCCGGCTGTTGGAGGATCCGGGCGCTCAGTCGCGCTGGCGGCTGGAAGCGGCCCAGCTCCTGGGTCAGCTCCAGGATCCCGCCGCGGCCGCGACGCTCTGGGCGGCCGCCGGCGATGACGACGAGCGGGTCGCCGCCGAGGCGGCGATCGCCCTGGGGGAGATCAAGGACGCATCCGCGCGGGTCGTGCTGCCCGAGGTTGTTCGTACCACGGACTCGGACCTCCGAATGCGGGCCGGGATCGCCCTCGGCCGCGTGGACAGCCCCCGGGCGACGCCGGCGCTCATCGAGGCGCTCTACAGCGACAACTGGGAGATCGAGAACCGCGCGGCCCACTACCTTGGCTTCGTCGGCGACCAGCGGGCCATCGACCCGCTGCTGCGCATGGCGCGCTGGCTGCACCTGCGCTCCCGCGTCGCCCTCTCTCTCGGGCGCATCGGCCAGCGCGTCAAGGACCGCCGCATCCTCCCCTTCCTGCTCAAGCTGGTGAAGCAGGATCACAGCGCAGAGGTGCGACAGAAGGCGCTGGGCGGGCTGGGCTTCCTCGGCGACCGGCGCGCCGTCCGCCCCCTGGCCGCGATCCTCGCCAACGATCCCGACCTGACCTGGACCCCCGAGACGTTGAGCCGGCTCAACGGCGTCGGTTGGTACTGGGTCCCCGGCATCGACTTCTCGACGCACCGACGGGGGCTGAAGGAGGGCTGGGGCCGCTGCGTCAAGGGCACCTCCACCTCCACCGACGACTACCAGGGGCAGACCTGGTGCGCGATGAACAGCCCCCGGGCCACCGTCCAGCTACAGCTCCGCCGCCCGCCCTTCGACGCCCAGCTGCTCATCCGCTACCGCGGGACCGGGTCGGTCCAGGAGGGCGCCAAGCTGACGGTCAAGGTCAACGGCACCCGCCTGCCTCCACAGCCGCTATCGGGGAGCTGGCGCGCCGTGCGGATCCCCACGGCCGCGAAGCTGTGGAAAACGGGCACGAACACGCTGCGCCTGTCCCTCACCCGGCCGAAACGGACCACCGCGTCACGGCCCGCCACGCTGGCGGCGGTGGACTACGTCATGCTCGCCGCCCGGAGGAGCTCCCGCCTGTGACCCGCGCCCCTGACAGCCGCTCGACGAGCCAGATCCCGCGCACCCCGCGGCAGGCCCGGGACTCGCACCTCGAGTCGGAGCGCTGGCGGCGCGTGCTGATCTGGGGGCTCAGGGCCTTCCCGCTCCCGCTGCAGCGCGCCACCATGCCGCTCTGGTCCGCTTTCTTCTACGCGCAGGTGCCCCGGGCGCGTCGGGCGATCCAGAGCAACCTGTCGCGGCTGCTGGGGCTGCGGCCGCCACAGCTCCAGGTCGCCGCGTTCCGGACCTTCACCAACTACTGCCAGTCCATCGCCGACGCCTACCTGCCCTACGTCGGGCTCGACCCTGGCCTCGGGGTCGAGCTGAGCGGCGCCGAGCACCTGCGGCGGATCCTCCGGCCGGGGCTGGGCGCGATCCTGACGACGGGCCACCTGGGCAGCTGGCAGCTCGGCCCCCTCTACCTCAACGAGCATGGATTCCCGCCGGTCACCGTGGTGATGACGGAGGAGCCCGACCGCGGCGCCCAGCAGCTGGTCGCGGGCCTGCGCGACCGCGAGACTCGTGTCGTCTACCCCGGCAGGTCCCCGCTCCTCGCCCTCGAGCTGCGCGCCGCGCTGCTCCGCGGCGAGCTGGTCGCGTTCCAGATGGACCGCCCGTCCACCGACGCCGGCCTGTCGGTGCCCTTTGCCGGCGGGACCGCGACCTTCGCCGCGGGGCCAGCCGTGCTGGCGCGCACCTGCGGCGCGCCGCTGGTGCCTGTCTTCTTCCCGGTGCGGGGTCGGCGGATCCGGATCCAGGTCGAGCCCCCGCTCCGCGCACGGCGCACCGACAACCGCGAGGCCGACATCCTGGCTCTGACCGCCGAGCTCGCCCGGGTCTACGAGCGCGTGGTCCGCCGCTACCCGGAGCAGTGGTTCAACTTCTACGACTTCTTCTCCGGGAGCCCGCCGTGACGCGCGTCGGCCTCACCGCGGCCGGCTGCGTCTGCGCAGCGGGCGTGGGCGCGCAGACGCTGTGGGATGGGCTGCTCGCGGGGAGGAGCTTCGTGGCGCCCAGCCCTTGCTTCCTGGAGGGCACCGCCCCTGTCGGCCGGGTGCCCGACGACGCGCTGCCCGCGCGCGGAGAGGATCGGGCCCTTACCTTGCTCTCCTCGGCCGCGGCTCAGATAGAGGCCTCGTCGGCGTGGAGCCGGGTAGCCGGTCTCGACCCCGCCCGGGTCGGGCTCTGCGTCGGCACGACCCAGGGCCCCATCGAGACCTGGACCGCAGATCAGGCGCGCCTGCGCGAGGACCCGACCCACCGACCCGCAACGCCGGCGCTGGCGGGGCCGGTTCACGCCCTGGCCGCCCGACTGGGCATCGCCGGACCGCTGGCCTGTCCTTCCATGGCCTGCGCGTCGAGCACCGCGGCGATCGGCATCGCCATGGACTGGCTGCGTGACGGACGCTGCGACGCGGCCGTTGCCGGCGGCGTGGACTCCCTGTCGGCCTTCGTCCATCAAGGGTTCAAGAACCTCAGGGCGCTGGACCCCGCGCGCCCGCGCCCCTTCGACGCCCGACGAGCCGGGCTCTGCCTCGGTGAGGGCGCCGGGCTCGTGCTGCTCGAGGCGGGCGCCAACGCGGAGGTCCAGCTCCTCGGACGCGGGCTGAGCTCCGATGCCAACCACATCACCGGCCCCGACCCCAGCGGCGCCGGCGTCGCCCGCGCCATGGCGGCTGCCCTGCGCGACGCCGGTTTGACCCCGGCCGAGGTGGGCTTCGTCAACGCCCACGGCACGGCCACCGTGTTCAACGACCTGATGGAGGCCAAGGCCCTGCACCTGGCGCTCGGTGAGCGCGCCCGCGCGGTGCCGGTCAACTCCATCAAGGGCGCCCTCGGCCACAGCATGGGGGCCGCCGGGGCCCTCGAGGCGGTGCTCTGCAGCCTCGTTCTGCGGCGGGGCCGTATCCCTCCCACCGCCAACCTCGAGCAGCTGGACCCGGCGATCGACCTCGACGTGGTCCAGGGCGCCCCCCGCACGTTGACCGCCGGCTGCGTGATCTCCACCTCCTCGGGCTTCGGCGGGATCAACGCCGCGCTGGTGCTCGGGCCGCCAGAGATGGCCCGAAACTAGCCCACCGGGGCCACGCCGGATTACCATGGACATGGCAGCAACCGATCGAGGTCACGATGGGCAACCGACGGCGCCGTAAGCTCCGAAATTTCCTCATCGACAGCAAGGTCCAGCTAAGGATCACCCTGGTCATGGTGGCGCTCTCCTCGGTGTTGACCGCGATCCTCGGCTTCTTCTGGTACGGCGAGATACGCAGGGCATCCGACATGATCCGGGTCAACGCGATCTCGATCCTCGGCAGTGACGCGGCGCGCCAGCTCGAGAGTGAGCTCCTCCAGCAAGACCACCAGCGGCTGGCCGTGCTCTTCGGCTTCGCCCTGTTGCTCGGTCTGCTCATCGCCGGCTACGGCATCGTGATGACCCACCGGCTCGCCGGCCCCCTCTACAAGATCAACCGTCACATGAACGACGTCGCCGACGGGCGCCTCTACAAGCTGTGGGGTCTGCGCAGGGGAGACCAGCTCCAGGAGTTCTTCCGCAGCTTCGAGCGGATGCACGGCGCGCTGCGCGATCGGGTCGAGGACGACATGAAGCTGCTGAACCGGGTCATCGCCGCCATCGAGAGCGGCGGCGATCTGCCCGCGCTCGTCCCCCCCCTGCGCGAGGCGCTGGTCGCCAAGGGCGACTCCCTCCGCGAGGCCAGCGAGGTGACCCAGCAGCTCCGGCGGCCCACGAAATAAGCGGCGGGCGATACCGCACGCTCCGGGGGCGCCCGGGCCCCCCTGACCCCGCGCAGACGATCGTGATCTCGGCCCGGAATCGCGCTAAGCTCCGCGTCCATGAGAGACTTGTCACGGTGGCTGCTGGAGGACGGTCTGGTCACGGAGCCCGAGCTGGCGCAGGCCGAGCGCCTGCAAACGGATAACGGCATCCCGCTCTCCATGGCGCTCATCGAGCTCGAGCTGGTCGGCGAGCGCGAGATCGTCGAGCTGGTCGCGCGCCGGCACGGGATCCCCAAGGCCCCGCGCAAGCTCTACAAGATGACCGTGCCGGCCAAGGCGCTCTCGATGATCCCGCAGGACCACTGCTGGCAGCTCGGGCTGTTCCCCTTCGGCATCGACCTGCCGTCGAAGACGCTCAAGGTCGCGATCCTCGACCCCAGCGACCAGGAGGCGCTGACGCTGCTCCACCGGCTGCCCGGGGGGCTCGAGGCCGACCTCTACGTCGCTGGCCCCAAGCAGCTGGAGAAAGCGATCCGCAAGCACTTCCTCGACTCCATCGTCGAGGACACCAACGCCCCCGGGCTTCGCTTCTTCGGCTACGAGAACATCACCTCGCCGGGCGTCAACCCGGGGGGCAACGGGGGCAACGAGTCCCTGGACGACATCGTCCTCGCCGAGCCGGACAAGACGGCGCGGGGCTCGGCCCCCGCGCCGGAGCCCGCCCTCAACCGGGCTGCCCGGGCGGGGACGCCGGGCGAGATCCCCCTGCCCCCGTCGAAGCCACGCGGCGGCGATCGCCCACCCACTGGAGAGGCCCCGGTGGTTCGCGCCACGCCCCTGATCCCTCCAGAGCCCGCCCAACAGGACGAGGCCCGGCGCTCCCAGCTCACCATCGGCCGCGTCTCGCCGGCGAGCGACGACCGGGTCATCGAGCTCGAGCGGCGCGTCGACGCCCTGGAGCGCGCGATGCTCGACCTCCTCGAGCTCTTCGCGCGCAGCTCCCTCGACCTCTCCGATCGCACCGAGCGCATCGCCGGCGCGCTGGGCCGGAATCGGTAGCCACCGGCGCCCACGCCGAACTAGAATTCCTGGGGTCCTCACGCTGACTCGGGCCGCGTGGGGCTGGATTCCAAGGTATTCGTACAGACGAACGTCCAAGCTTGACCGAGGAGGGCGTCATGTCAGCTCGATCGATGTTTCGTGTGGCTCTGTTGCTCGTCGGCCTGCTCGTGGCGACCCGCTGCGCCCACACGCCGCCGAAGCCCGGGGACAACCTGCCCCCGCTGGAGGTGGACCCCTTCGCCGGTCTCGACGCCCTGGGCGTTGACGAGGAGCAGGCCTTCACCTTCCGCGAGGGTCCGGCCCCGCCGCCCGACGTCTCCCAGCGCGTCAAGCTCCAGTTCCCGCCCCCCGATGGCCCGGGCAAGGTGAAGAAGCCCGCCGCCCCCGAGCTGCGGGTGCTGCGTCACCAGCCCAGCGGCAAGGACGATCTCATCGGCGCGGTGACCGCCACCTTCAACCAGCCGATGGTGCCGGTGGCCGCCCTCGACGAGCTCAAGGCGCTGAAGCCGCCGCTCAAGATCTCGCCCGCCGTGGAGGGTCGGTACCGCTGGCTCGGGACGCAGACCGTGAGCTTCGAGCCCAAGGGGCGCATGCCCTTCGGCACGGCCTACGTCGCCCGCGTCCCCGTCGGGACGCGGGCCCTCTCGGGCCGGCGCCTGGAGAAGGAGGTCCGCTGGGAGTTCTCCACGCCGCGGGTCAAGCTGGTCCAGGCTCTGCCCGGCCGCCACAACAACCAGGTCAAGCCCGACACCGCCCTGGCCTTCCTGTTCAACCAGCCGGTGGACGGCG
>Ga0316576_10001849_pt1 | contig 11755 bp, 10 predicted proteins | sample S0NA_FD_203075 | JGI IMG/M metagenome (GOLD analysis project Ga0316576, IMG submission 203075) | Rhizosphere microbial communities from salt marsh grasses in Alabama, United States - S0-2_050615r3r5 | ecosystem: Host-associated > Plants > Roots > Rhizosphere | place: USA: Alabama | collected... | reverse complement strand
CCCGATGTTCAGGTACGAGAAGATGCAGCGCGGCCGCTACCGCCAGTTCGCCCAGATCGGCATCGAGCTCTTCGGGTCCACGGAGCCCCAGGCCGATGTCGAGGTCCTGCTTGTTCTTCACTCTTTCCTGTCAGCTCTCGGTTTTGCGGATCTGGTCATTGTCCTCAATAACCTCGGTGACCCTGAAGATCGAGTTCGGTTTGTCAACGGATTCAAAAAGGAGCTCAGCCAGAGGCGTGATGAGCTGTGCGCGGATTGCCAGCGACGATGGGATTCCAACCCCCTTCGTATCCTCGACTGCAAGGTGGAACGATGTCGCGAACTGGTGTCTGACACGACGCCGATCGCGGAGGTCGTGAGCGATGAAGCCAGGACCCACGTCAAGGCGGTCGAGGCGGGGCTCCTCGCACTCGACATCCCGGTGCGGCGAGCGCCGAGATTGGTGCGCGGCATCGACTACTATCTGCGCACGGTCTTCGAGGTTGTTTCTCCGCAGCTCGGAGAAGACACTGTCATCTGTGGCGGGGGTAGGTACGACCGTTTGATCTCCGATCTTGGTGGCAAGCACGTGCCTGCCACCGGTTTTGCCATAGGTGAGGACCGCCTGATCGACGTTCTGCCCGAGTCTTTCACAACCAGGGTCATCGACAGGCCATGTGTGGCGGTGCTGCCGGTCGGTGACCCAGCGACCTCCGCTGCGTTAGCGCTGGCGCGGGATCTCGCTCAGCGTGGAGTCTCGGTTTCCACAGAAGTGACGGGCCGCTCACTCAAGGCCGGCCTCAAATGGGCTGGCAAGATCGATGCCCGCGCCGCCGTGATTCTGGGCGAGGAAGAAATGACCAACAGCACCGCGGTGGTGCGCGACCTCGATAGGGGTGAGCAGGAGGCGGTTCTCGTGGAAGAGGTGCCGGCGTACGTGATGGGGCTGATCTCTCGCCAAAGCGACGATTAAACCGGGAATGCATGGAAAGCCAAATTTGAATCGGAGAGAAGCATGACCACCAGCGCTTGGGACAGGCCATGGTGCGCGAGCCTCGGCCGCGACCAGCTCGGAGAACGGATCGAAGTCGTCGGTTGGGTGCGTCGCCGCCGTGATCTCGGCGGATTGGTCTTCGTCGACCTTCGTGATCGGAGTGGTTTCCTCCAGCTCGTCTTTGAAGAAGAGCTGGTGGCGGAAGGTGAGCGGCTCTCCCCCGAAGATGTGGTGAAAGTCACCGGTACCGTCCGCGAACGAGCCGAGGGGCAGGCCAATCCGGAGCTGGCGAGCGGCGAGATCGAGATCAAGGTCGAGGGGCTCGAGGTCCTCAACACGGCGGCGACGCCGCCGTTCGTGGTCGAGAACAGGGTCAATGCGTCCGAGGAGCTGCGGCTCACCCACCGGTATCTCGATCTGAGACGCCCCGAGATGATGGCGAACCTCACGCTGCGGCACCGAGTGGTGACGGAGATCCGCGGTTTCTTCGATGAAATGGGTTTCATCGACGTGGAAACCCCGATATTGACGCGATCGACCCCGGAGGGTGCACGCGACTTTCTCGTCCCATCGAGGATCCACGAGGGATCGTTCTACGCGCTGCCCCAGTCGCCACAGCTCTTCAAACAGCTCCTCCAGGTTGCCGGCTGCGGACGGTACATGCAGATTTCGCGGTGTTTCCGGGACGAAGACCTGCGCGCGGACCGGCAGCCCGAGTTCACCCAGGTTGATATCGAGGCGTCCTTCGTTTGTGAGGAGGACATCTACTCGCTGATCGAGGGGCTTTTTGCGAGGATCTTTCCCATTGTCGGCATCGAGCCACAGCTACCGTTTCCCCGCCTGACGTACCGCGACGCCCTGGAAAGGTTCGGTACAGACCGACCTGACACGCGTTTTGGCCTGGAGCTGGTGGAGCTGGGAGAGCTGGCCGAAGGTTGCGGATTCAGGGTCCTCGAGCAGGCAGCCGCTGAAGGCAGGGTGAAGGGCCTCGTGCTTTCGGGTGGTGCTGCGCTGTCGCGCAAACAACTCGACAACCTGGCGGAGGTGGTTCGACCGCACGGCGCGGCCGGGGTGCTGTGGTTCAAACGCACCCAGGATGGAGTCGCCTCGCCGGCCAAGAAGGCCCTCGGCGACGACGGCGTCTTGCGGTTTCTCGAGGGCGCCAGTGCCGGAGAAGACGATCTGTTGCTCGCGATCGGTGGTGCTGAAGCGATGGTCTTCGCCGCCCTCGGTGCCCTCAGACTCCACCTCGCGCGCGAGAACGGTCTCATCCAGGAAGGTCGCCACGATTTCCTGTGGGTGACAGATTTCCCTCTCCTCGAGTGGGATCAGGACGACCACCGGTACTACGCCATGCACCACCCGTTCACCTCACCGCGGATCGAGGATGCTGCGCTGCTCGACAGCGATCCGGCAGCCGCGCACGCCCGTGCATATGACGTGGTCATGGATGGCGTCGAGCTCGGGGGGGGGTCGATCAGGATCCACGACCCTGAGCTCCAGGCAAAGGTCTTTGCAGCCCTCGGCATAGATGCCGATGAGGCACGGTCGCGCTTCGGTTTTCTGCTCGAGGCGTTTCGTTACGGAGTACCGCCGCACGGTGGCATCGCGCTCGGGCTGGACCGACTGGTGATGTCGATGGCAGGTCGAGAATCGATTCGCGATGTCATCGCCTTTCCAAAAACGACGTCTGCCACCTGCCTGATGACCCGGGCACCTTCGGGAGTCGACTCGAAGCAGCTCGAGGAGCTCGGCTTGCGAAAAGACGGCTAGCCCGCATTATTCATGAGGTCTCGTGGCGAGGGCGGCGAGGTGTCGTGCGCAGTAAGGTCGGCGACCAAGAGGCCCGACCCGGTCAGTTCTCCGGACGGTCGCCGAGTGTGAACTCGCCGCGTTCCACAGCAGAGAGGAGCCGTCTTGCCTCGTCGGCGTCCTCCGGGGCGACCAGGATCTCCACCTGACCGAGCCCATCGAGGGTCAGACCGTGAGTCTTTCGCAACGCCTCACCGCGGGTCGCCGTTTTTATGCCATGGGCGGCGAGAAACGAGCGCACCTGATCTTCCTCGGGCGCTCCCTGTGCAGAGAAGATGACGATCCATCGAGGTTGCATCGGCGTCGACGGTAACACACCACAGAGTTGACAGTTTGTGGGCCCGTTGCTATGCTCCCATCCCCCTTTTTGAGGGGTTGTTCTTTGTTAGTCAACACGACGAAGGCGGGTCGGAAGCGTCCACGGGACCACCCGTCCGTAGTCCCTGAGTGGATGTTCGACCGTTCGACGCGGCGAGCATTGATCTCAGGAAAATAGGCGCGTAGCTCAGCTGGTTAGAGTACTACCTTGACACGGTAGGGGTCAGCGGTTCGAGTCCGCTCGCGCCTACCATTTGTGGATCCGTGAAGGCGCGTAGCTCAGTTGGTTAGAGCGCATCCCTCACACGGATGAAGTCCGCGGTTCGAGTCCGCGCGCGCCTACCACTTTTGTTGCCCGACCCCGTGGTCGGGTTTTTGTGTTTTTGAAGAGCGTTCGAGCCAGTCTCGACTGGCGCATCGACAGGAGAACGAGATGAGCGAAACAGTTCGGGTGAGCCTACCGGACGGAAGCGAGCGGGAGTTCCCCGCCGGTGTCACCGTCCTCGAGGTAGCCGAGGCCATCGGCCCCCGGCTTGCCCGTGACACGGTGGCGGGTATCGTCAATGGGGATCTGGTCGATCTGCGGACCCCACTCACCGCCGACGCCGACCTTCGCATCATTACGCCGAAGGACCCTGAAGCCGGTGACGTGATCCGCCATTCTGCCGAGCACGTGCTGGCCGATGCGGTCAAGCGCCTGTGGCCAGGGACTCCGATAGATGCCGGACGGCAGGACCACTCCGAAAAATATCAGTACGACTTTCGGTTTCCGCGGGCCTTCAAGCCCGAGGATTTCGAAAAGATCGAGCAAGAAATGGCGCAGATCATCGCAGACGATCTCGAATTCGAGCGGCGAGAGGCCGATCGTGACGAGGTTCGTCGGGTGATGACGGAACGTGGGGAGGACATCAAGCTGGTGCGCCTGGACGCGATTCCGGAAGGCGAAACCATCACCCTGTACTCTCACGGCCCATTCCTCGATCTCTGCCGCGGACCGCACGTACAGCGCACGTCGCAGATCGGCGCGGTCCGGTTGCTGGAAGCTTCGGGAGCCTATTTCAGGGGTGACGAGCGCAACGAGATGCTGCAGCGCATCTATGGTACGGCGTTCGCCACCAAGAAGGAGCTCGATGCGTACTTCGCGCGCCTCGAGGAGCTCAAACGCCGCGATCATCGGCGGCTGGGCCGCGAGCTCGATCTCTTCTCGTTCCACCAGGTGGCTCCGGCGAGCCCGTTCTTCCACCCGCGCGGAGCGCTGGTCTACAACGCTCTGATCGAGCTCATGCGGGAGAAGTACGTGGCCTACGGATACGAAGAGGTCATCACCCCGCAGATCTTCGATGTCGAGCTGTGGAAGCAATCGGGCCACTACGAGAACTACCGCGACGACATGTTTTTCGCCGACGCCTTCGACGACGTCGAGGAGCGCAGCTCGAGCATCAAGCCGATGAACTGCCCCTCGCACTGTGTCCTCTTCGGTGGCAAGGCTCACTCCTACCGCGATCTTCCGCGCCGCATCGCGGATTTCGGCCGCCTCCACCGCTACGAGCGATCGGGTGTCGTGACCGGGCTGACCCGGGTGAGGAGCTTCTCACAGGACGACGCCCATATCTTCTGCACGCCGGATCAGATCGAAGCGGAGATCACCTCGCTGTTCGATTTCATCTTCGAGATTTATGAGCTTTTTGCTTTTGAAGATGTGGCGGTCTATCTGTCGACACGACCAGCGAAGGCGATGGGCGACCCGAAGGTGTGGGAGCACGCCGAGACGGTTCTTGCGAGCTGTCTGGAGAGCCGCACCGACGTCGAGTTCACAGTCAAGGATGGAGAGGGAGCGTTCTACGGCCCGAAGATCGATTTCGATGTCCGAGACGCTCTTGGCCGCTCCTGGCAGCTGGCGACGATTCAGCTCGACTTCCAGATGCCCGAGCGGTTCGAGTTGACGTATGTCGACTCGAACGGCGAAGAGCAGCGGCCGGTCATGATCCACCGCGCCATCCTGGGTTCGCTGGAAAGGTTCTACGGCGTGATGCTCGAGCACTTCGGTGGCGACTTCCCTCCGTGGCTCGCGCCGGAACAGGCCCGGGTGCTGCCGATCACCGATGCGGTCAACGACTACGCCGAAAAGGTGTCTGCCGAGCTGACTTCTCGGGGGCTGCGTGCGGAGGTCGACCGGCGATCGGAGAAACTCGGCTACAAGATCCGCGACGGAGAAACCATGAAGGTGCCCTACCTCCTGGTTGTGGGGCAACGCGAGGCTGATGACGAAACTGTTTCCCTTCGCCTGCGGCACCGAAGGGACGAGGGCGTCCACCCCCTGGCCAAGGTGGCGGACCGCATCACCAACGCCGTCAAGACTCGATCACTGGAGCTTTGAGGCTTTTGGAGAAAAGGAGCTCGTTATGCCGAAGTTGAAGACCCACCGTGGCGCTGCAAAACGGATCAAACGAACCGCAAGCGGCAAGTTCAAGCGGCACCACGCCTACCACTCGCATATCCTGACCAAGAAATCCCGCAAGCGGAAGCGCAAGCTGCGCTCGTCCACCATCGTCGCCCCGGGCGACGCAAAGGTGCTCGAGAAAATGCTCGCGGCACAGAAATAGGGAGGCGGCATGCGCGTCAAAAGATCAAACAATCGCAAGGACCGACGCAAGAAAATTCTCAAACTGGCGGAAGGCTATTGGGGCGGCAAATCCCGGCTGCACCGTACCGCCAAGATCCAGGTCGACAAATCTTTGCAGTATGCATACCGGGATCGCAAGCAACGCAAGCGTCAGTTCCGCACGCTGTGGATCTCACGAATCAATGCTGCCGCTCGCGAGAATGGCACCACCTACTCGGCTCTCATCTCGGGCCTGAAGAACGTCGGCTGCGACCTCGATCGCAAGGTCCTCGCCGACCTCGCGGTGCGCGACCCCAAGGCTTTTACCCAGATCGTCGAGCTCACGAAGCAGGCCGAGAGCTGAGGCCTCGGTGAGCACCGCGCGACTCGATGAGGTGCGCTCCGCGTTCCTCGCCGACCTCGAAAAGGCGGGTGGCGAAGCCGACGCCGTGGAGAAGGTGCGCGTCGCCTACATCGGCAAGAAGAGCGGTGTCCTCAACGAGCTGACAGCAGCGCTGCGGGATTTGCCCAATGAGGACAAGCGGGAGTACGGGAAGGCTCTGAACGAGCTCAAGAACTTGATCAAGGAGACGCTCGATAAGGCTGCGACCGCGGACCACCGAGCCGAGATGGCGGCAGGAGTTCAAAGGGTCGACGTCACGCTCCCCGGCAAACCCGTGCGCCACGGCGCCCAGCACCCGGTACATATCGTGCGTCGAAGGATCGAGGAAATTTTTCTCCGCATGGGCTACGACGTCGAAGCGGGTCCGGAAGTGGAGGACGACTGGCATAACTTCGAGGCCCTCAACATCCCGCCGGACCACCCGGCGCGCGACGATCAGGACACGTTCTATCTCCCGCAAGGCTACCTGCTACGCACCCATACGTCTCCGGTGCAAGCACGGGTAATGGAGCGAAGCCAGCCGCCGATTCGCACGATCGCTCCCGGCCGGGTCTACCGTCGCGATTCGGACCTGCGACACTCGCCGATGTTTCACCAGATCGAAGGTCTCCTGGTGGATGAGGGCATCACCTTCGGCCACCTCAAGGCGACGCTCGAGACCTTTCTTCACGTGCTCTTCTCGGATGATGTCGAGGTTCGGCTCCGTCCCGGGTACTTCCCATTCACCGAGCCGTCGGCCGAGGTTGACATCTCGTGCATTTTTTGCGACCGGAAGGGCTGCGGCGTGTGCTCGGGCTCCGGCTGGATAGAGATCCTCGGTTCGGGCATGGTCGACCCACGCGTCTTCGAGGCGGTGGGCGTCGATTCCGGCCGCTATACCGGTTTTGCCTTCGGCTTCGGTCTCGACCGTATCGCCATGCTGGTCTACGGCATTCCCGATCTCCGGCAGCTCTTCGCCGGTGACCAGCGCCTGACGAGGCAGTTCGCATGATCTTCGATTCTGATTGGCTTGTAGAGCACCTCGACGGGGCGCCGGATCTCGACACGGTGGCCGAGAGACTGACTGACTGCGGATGTCTGGTGGAGCTACGCGAACCTGGTGACGGTGCCGAGAAGTGGGATGTCGAGGTCACCACGAATCGTCCAGATACGATGAATCACCGTGGTCTTGCGCGCGAAGCGGCGGTGGCAACGGGCAGCCGACTCCGACCGATCGAGTTCGAACTCTCGGAGAATGATGAAGATGCGTCCGATTTGGTCACGATCGAGATCGACGATCCGGAGCTCTGCTCGCGCTATGTGGCGAGGATCATTCGTGGAGTGAGTGTGGGCGCTTCGCCGGACTGGATGCAGCGGCGCCTGCTCAACTGTGGTGTGCGACCTATCAACGCGGTTGTTGACGCGACGAACTTCGTTCTTCTCGAGCTGGGACAACCGCTGCACGCCTTCGACCTCGATCTCGTCCGCGGCCGGCAGATCATCGTCCGTTCCGCGAAGGACGGCGAGAAACTCACAACGCTGGACGGCGAAGGGCGTGAGCTCGATCCCTCGATGCTCATGATCGCCGACGGTGAAGGCGTGGTTGCACTCGCAGGGATCATGGGCGGTGCGGATTCGGAGATCCACGACGATACGGTCGACGTACTTCTCGAAAGCGCTCATTTCAACGCCCTGTCGGTGCGCCGCACGGCCCGCCGCCTCGGCATGCACACCGAAGCCTCGCATCGATTCGAGCGCGGAACCGACCCCGAGATGGCGGCAATAGCCTGCGATCGGGCTGCGGCGTTGATCGCCGAGCTCGCGGGAGGCCAAGTGTGTCGCGGGCGGATCGACATCCATCCCGCGCCGTGGGAGGCGCGCCGGATGGAGATCTCGGTGTCTTCCCTGTCGGCATTCGCCGGGCTTGAAATACCTGCCGAACGGGCGGTGCAGATACTCCAGGGCCTCGAGTTCTCTCCCGAGCTGGCCGGCGACATCATCCGCGTCAGCGTGCCGCCGCATCGGGTTGACATCGATCGCGTGACCGACCTCTACGAGGAGGTCATCCGGCACGTCGGCTATGACGCCGTTCCGTCCGAGCTTCCGGTTTTGCCGACCACCCCCGGGCGCCGGAACCCCAACTGGGAACTCATCGATCGGACACGCGATGCGGCAGTCGCAACAGGCCTGGTGGAGATCATGACCTGGAGCTTCATCGACCCCGACGTCGACGAACTGGTGGCCACCCACCCGCTGTGCCTCGGGGCTCCGCTGCCGTTACAAAACCCCCTCGCCCAAACACAGGGCACGATGCGACGGTCTCTGCTGCCGGGTCTGTTGGACGCCGCCGGAACCAATTTCAATCAGGGCGAGCAGTCGATCGCGATGTTCGAGCAGGGGCGGGTCTTCGGCCTGGGCGAAGAAGGCGGGCCGTGCGAGAGTGAACGTCTCGGCGTCGTGCTGTCCGGTGACATGGGGAACCGTGAGGATGCATTCTCTCGTCTCAAGGGCATCGTCGAGGATGTCTTGGCCCGCGTCGGGCTTCCATCTGTCATCTGGAAGAACGGCGGTGATCCGTGGCTCGATCCCGACGCCGGTGCCAAACTGGTGACCGACGACGGCACGGTCATCGCGCTGGCCGGAGGGCTGTCGCGCGATTTGGCTCAGCGGTGGGACGTGCGCCACGACGTGATGGTGGCGGAGATCGACCTTGGCCTCGCGACTGAACCGCCACTGGCTCGATTCGAAGCCCTGCCTCGGCACCCTTCGGTAGTCATGGATATGACCGTCGAACACGCTCAGGAACTTGGTTTTGCCGAACTCGAGAGCGCGGTGCGCTCGCTTGCCGGCGACTGGGTCGAAGAAATGAGCTATGTGACGCAATTCAAACCCAAGGGCGAGCCCCGGCTCGTGCGAACGACCTTGCGGTTGGTGTACCGTCATTCCGAAAGGTCGCTGACCCAGGAAGAAGTCAACGCCGCGCACGAGGAATTGCGGCAAGGTCTCGCGGAAAAGCTCGGCGTCGCCTTCGCCTGAGCTGAAAGGGAGGATCGATGGCAATGGATGCGGTGCTCAAGGAGCTCGAGTCGAGGATCGAGGAATTGGTCAAAGCCTATCAGGCAGCGAAGAAATCTGAAGCTGAACTGGCTGCTCAGGTTGCCGAGCTGGAATCCAAACTGCAATCGGACTCAGAGCTCACCGGGCGCGTGGCGGAATTGGAGAAGCAGCGCGACGATCTCGGCAAACGCCTGACCAAGGTTCTCTCCCTCATTGACGCCACCCTCGCCAGTGAAGGGTGAGCGTCGCGTCAATTATCGGGCGTCTCAGTCGCCCGCGAGAGTGACGCTTCGATTCGTTCCGCCGTCTCGGTGTGACCCAATCGCCGAAGCATCTGAGAACGCATGATCTCGATCTCGACCGTCTGCTTCGATGCCCCCCATGAATAGACCGACAGGAGAGCCAAGACCGTCGCCAGCGAAACGCCAGCGAACCACAGCCGTTGCCCTTCAACAACCCGTAACAGTGACCGCACGACGGCGACGGTGGTGATTGCCCCCACCATGATCACCACGGCGACCGATGCCACGCCGGACACCGTACTGAAGAGGTTCGCAAATCCGACGCCGTCGAGAAGTGATGGCATCACCAGTTGAGCGAACGGTGCTGTGAACTCGGGCGCGAAAAAGGGAGTCAGCGAAATCGACAACACGGCATGAATCGCCGAGATCGACACGAGTATCGCGACACATGCGATGCGCCACCGTCCCGTTGAAAATTCCTGAAGGCCGATGAATGCGGTAACCAGAGCGAGCGGAAGGATCGGCACGAGGTGACGGGCCGCCGCGCACCAACCGGCCTGCCAATCGACGAAACCAGCGGCGAACAGGACATAGAGAGATATGGCCCCCAAAAGCGGACCGGCATCTCTCCATCCACGGTCATGCACCATTCTCCGGAGACCAGGGAGCACGAACACGAGGAGTGGACAGTAGTACAACATGCCCCTGCTGGCGCTGAACAAGACACCCCACAGAGATTCGATCGTTGGCAGAGAAATTCCGAGGAAACCTGTGTCGTGGATGGCCTGGAAATCTCGATGCGCCTTGAAGGTGTAGCCGGTGATCCAGGGTGCGCCGAATGCCAGGTGGTGATACACGAGTGCCGGAGACATGCCGACGATCGTTCCGGCAGCGGCGCTTACCAGCAGTGGAACTGCGGTCCGACGGACCAGCAAGGTCGTGAAGATCACAGCAACAATGAGTATCGTCGGATACTCGGTGGTGATCGCGAAACCCGCTGCCGTGCCACCGAGCACAGCGCGGCTCGTCGTGAGGTCTCGCCGGGTCCCGGGAGAGCCGAGCAGACCGAGCCACGCCAGGGTCACCAGCAGTGCAGCCGGTGCGTGGCCGAAGAACACGCCGCCGTAAGTCCAGATCGGAGTTGCGAGGGCGGTAATGAGCGCGAGGGCGGTCCGCTGCGTCTGATTGATATTGGGCACCGCGCCGGCGAGGAGGAACGCCAGACCTGCCGCGGGCAGGGCGACCAGGAGCAGGGTCAAGGCGTGGCGCAGTGGCCAGAACGCCGGGAGGTCCGATGAGGTTGTGCGTGGGAGGATCGGATCCAGTATCCAAACGAGAGGCGCGGCCATCAGAGACAATCCTGGTGCTTTGTCGGAGTAGACTCCGCCGTCGCGAAAAGAGACGTCCTCGGAAAGGCCGTAAACTCCGGCGGCTCTGGCGATGTCGATCTGCGACCAGAATGCCAGGGAGACGGCTAGCTCGATGCGTGCGACCTCGTTCGGGTTCGTCGCTGGTGGCGATCCGGCGAGGGGAAGGAAATAGAGCCCGAGCACGAAGAGAAGCGGCGGGCCTATCCACCACCGGCGTGACTGCCGTCCGAGCCCTTCGCGAGAGATGGCTTCATTGCCACTCATCAGGACGGCTTTCCGCCCGTTGCGGCCACCACTGGCGACGGATTCCTGGAAAACGACGAGGACGTACTTATTCGGTTTTCCATGGCTGAAATCGAGTGTATCTTAACGGCCGATTCAGCTGTTTGGATCGGGACATCGGCAGCTCGTTTGAGGGTTCGTCAGGCGCGAGATTTCCATTTTGCGATGCTGTATACTCGTCGTGGGAGGAACTAGCCGATGGCGACCGTCAGAGCCACAGTCGAAGTATTCGGCCAACGGCTCGGTCTGCGTGCGGATGGCGATGAGGCGAGGGTCCAGGAGATCGCTCGTTTCGTCGATTACCGGATGCGCGAGGTTGCCGATCGCAGCTCGAGTGTAGACACGGTCAAGATCGCGGTCTTGACCGCCTTGAATATCGCTGACGAACTGTTTCAGGAAAAAGAATCGGATCAGGACACCCGGCAGAAGAGATTGGAGAAACAGGCCAAACGTCTCGTAACCAAGATCGAAGAGGCCATGAAGCCCGGCGAAGCCGGGAAGGAGAAGTAAGAACTCGGAGGTCCCTACGCGGTTGGTGATGAGTGAAACTATCGTTGAACCAACACCTATTTGAAGGGTTGCCGGGTTCCTTCGCCCCGATGCCTGCCTCACGGCGGGAGACGGGTGCGGGACAGGCACCCACCTGTGGTTTCGCAGGTTCAAATAGGGTTGCTCACACGGCCGAAGCGGGGGCCTCCATTTCATCCTCGTGAGACC
>Ga0316576_10001848_pt1 | contig 11755 bp, 9 predicted proteins | sample S0NA_FD_203075 | JGI IMG/M metagenome (GOLD analysis project Ga0316576, IMG submission 203075) | Rhizosphere microbial communities from salt marsh grasses in Alabama, United States - S0-2_050615r3r5 | ecosystem: Host-associated > Plants > Roots > Rhizosphere | place: USA: Alabama | collected... | reverse complement strand
AGTTGAGCTGGCAGAATTCCTGGATTTCATCGTTGCTGCCCGGGTCCTGGTTGGCGAACTGGTTGCACGGAAAGCCGAGTATGACCAGCCCCTTGTCCTTGTACTTCTCATACAGCTCCTCCAGCCCGGCAAACTGGGGTGTGAAGCCGCACTTCGACGCCGTGTTGACGATGAGCAGCACCTTGCCGCGGAAATCGTCCAGGGGCATTGTCTTGCCGCCTGATGTCTGACAGGTAAAGTCGAATACGCTGCTGGTCATGGTGCTCTCCGTGTTTTGTGGGGCGCTTGCGCCGGCATGAGGCCGGCCGGGGAACTACGGGGCTAAGCGCCCGGCCGGATCATTCTGGAAATCGCGGAATCAGGCCATCTGGGCCTGGAACTGCAGCTGCTCCATGAGCAGCTCGAGACGTTTGCGCTGCATCTTCAGGGAGTATTCCAGCTCCTTGAGCCGGGTGCGCAGGGCGGCGGACTCCCAGCGCTGCTGGAGGTGCTGCTTTTTCTCCTCCAGGGCGTCGCCCAGCTGCTCCTTGCGGCGCTCGTAGCGATCAGCCTGCAGGGCCGTCCAATTGCTGACCGATTCACAGAAAAGCTGGTACTCGCGTTCCAGCGTGGCGCGCAGGGATTCGGTGTCGGGCGCCCGCGCCTGTTCGAGCTGCCTGCGGGCCCGCTGGAACTGGGTGTCCAGGATGGCGCGCTGGATCTTGAAGTCGGGGATCCTGTTCAGCTTGCTGGCGAGCCCGATGCGGGAGCAGAGGCTGATCATCCACTTGGTCGGGTCCCACTGCCACCAGCGGATGCCGTTGCGATAGTCAGTCTGGAAGATGTGGTGGTAGTTGTGGTACCCCTCGCCATAGGTCAGGAAGGCGAGGAGGCCGTTGTCCCGGGCGCTGTTCGTCTCGGTGTAGGGCCGGCGGCCCCAGAAATGCGCCAGGGAGTTGATGAAAAAGGTCACATGGTGGTTGACCACCAGGCGCAGCAGGCCCACCAGCAGGAGGGTGCCAATGATATCGCCGTGCCAGATGCCCAGCAGCAGCGGCAGCCCGAGGTTCATGAAAGTGGTCACGGCCACGTAGTGCCTGTGCTGCCACATCACCACGGGGTCGCGCTGCAGGTCCCTGGCGTTGCTGAAGTCCTCTTCATTGGTGCGGTATTCACGCAGCATCCAGCCCATGTGGCTGAACCACAGGCCGCGGCCGGCAGAGTAGGGGTCCTGCTCGTTGTCGTCCACATGCCGGTGATGGCGGCGGTGGTCGGAGGACCAGATCAGGATGCTGTTCTGCAGAGCGCCGGCACCCCAGAGGGCGAAGAACCACTTCAGCACCGGGTGTGCCTCGTAGGCCTTGTGCGACCAGAGGCGGTGGTAGCCGCCGGTGATGGAGAGCCCGTTCAGGTATAGGAAGGCCAGCGCCCACAGCCACTGGAAGCCGTCGTAGCCACTGTAGAAGCCCCAGGTCGGTACCAGAAGAAGTGCCGCAAGGGGGAAGCCCACGAAAATGATCACGTTGACCGGGTTCAGGGGTGGCTTTGCTGGGGTCTCAGTCATGCAGACGCTCGATGCCTGGTCGGCACAGGAAATGGGGGGAGTAGTTTAGCGGCTTTGCCCCGAAAAGTCTCCGCGGACCGGAGGGGGTCGGCGAGCGATGGAATGCCGCTCACATTCCCCGGGCCTGGCGCCGCGGCGGGTTTGGGTTACAGTATCATGCTCCCGCCTGAATTCGAGCAGAGATCCTATGTCCCGCACCTTTTCCCCACACCGGGGGATCTGCGCAGCCACAGTTGGCGCAGCGCCATGAGCCAGGCCGTTTTCACCCGCGGTTCCACCATGCGTCACGTGGTGGTGATGACCAGTGCCAGCGCATTCGGCCTGCTCACCATGTTCGGGGTGGATATGGTCGACATGTTCTTCCTTACCCTGCTCGGGGAGCAGGAGTTGGCGGCGGCGGTGGGGTATGCCGGCACGCTCATCTTCTTCGTGGTGGCCGTCAGTATCGGCCTGCAGATAGCCCTGGGTGCGCTGGTGGCCCGCTACGAGGGCGCCTTTCGCCGGGATATAGCCGGCCGCTTCTGCACCAGCTCTCTGGTGTTCAACCTGCTGGTCTCCGCGCTGCTCAGCGGGTTCGCCTGGTTCAACCTGAGGGCACTGCTGCAACTCCTCGGGGCCTCCGGCGTCACGCTCGAATACGCGGTGAGTTACGCGGGCATTCTCCTGCCCAGCATGCCGATACTGGTGCTGGGCATGAGCTGCGCCGCCGCCGTGCGCGCCCTCGGCGATGCGCGCCGCTCCATGTGGGCCACGGTGGGCGGCTCGCTCGTGAACGCCGCGCTGGATCCCCTGTTTATTTTTACTTTCGGATGGGGGCTGGAAGGTGCCGCGCTGGCCTCGGTGGTTGCCCGCATGGTGGTGTTCGGCATCGCCTGGCATGCGCTGGTGGCGGTGCACCGCCTGCCCGGACGTATCTCGCTGCAGCAGTTCCTGGCGGACATGGGCCCGATCCTGAAGATCGCCGGCCCCGCCATCCTGACCAACCTGGCGACGCCCATCGGGGGCAGCTTCGTACTGCGCACCATGTCCCAGTTCGGAGACAGTGCCGTTGCGGGGGCGGCCATCATGGGCCGCATCACACCGGTGGCTTTTGCCGCGGTCTTTGCGCTGTCAGGCGCGGTGGGGCCGATAATCGGACAGAACGCGGGGGCCGGGCTCTATGATCGGGTGCGTTCCACCCTGGCCAGCGCCATGCTTTTCAACGGTCTGTACGTGGCCTTCGTCTGGCTGGTGCTGTGGCTCAGCGCCGACCTGATCGTGAGGGCGTTTTCCGCCAGTGATCTGGCGGCGGATATCATTCTCTTCTACACCCACTACCTCACCGGCGCCTTTGTTTTCACCGGCAGCCTGTTCGTCGCCAATGCCACCTTCAACAACCTGCACCACCCGCACTGGGCGACTGCCTTCAACTTCGGTCGGGCGCTGCTCGGGACGATTCCGGCGGTCTATTTCGGGGCGAAGTGGTTTGGTGCACGCGGCGTGATAGCCGGGGAGGCCTGCGGTGCGATCATTTTCGGGGTACTCGCGATGGCTGCGGCTTTCGCGCTGGTCAGACGCCTGGAGCGGGAGCATCGCCCCATGGGGGAGATCTCGCCGGCGGAGGGCCTGGAGGTCGCCCGGGAGTCCCCGGTCTAGGGTCGACTCAAATGGTCTTACAGTCCCTGGTCCCCACTCTCGCGGTAGTCGGCCAGGGCCCGGTGCAGCCAGACTCCTGCTGTTTCGGTCCTGCCATCGCAGGTGACGGTGTAGGGCTCGCCACTCCAGGAGCTCTCGCTGGCCAGGCGGTCGATGAACTGTTCCGCCGAGTCGACGTAGCGACTGCCGCGACTGTACTTGAGGCGGAGGTGGTCGGCGGCGTCAGCGGAGTCGTGCTCGGTGCCGTTGCGCACGAAGACACAGCCGCTCTTCTCCACGAAGGTAAGCAGGTAATCGATCTCGCGTTCGGTGGCGCCATCCGCCGCGGCGCTGTGGCCGCTGGCGAGTGCCATCAGCAGGGCGAGGCAGGGCAGTGCCCGGACGGCCATGACCCGGGGAAGCGTCATCGCAGGACCCTGAGGCGCGCCCGCAGAGGGTTGTGATCAGAGCTGGACACAGGCAGGACCTGGGCAGATTCCGCCTGCATCCCGCGCACGTAGATGTGGTCCAGAGCGCGGCCGAAGGCGGTAGTGCGAAGGTCCGGGCTGAAGACAATGGGCGCCAGGCCGTACTTCCGCATCAGGCCGTCGACCAGCACCTGGCGCGCGGTGCTCCAGGTATTGAGGTCGCCGGCCAGAATGACCGGCCCCTGGTGTCGCCCGAGCAGTTCCGCCAGGCGCTCGAACTGGTCGCGGAATGCACTCAGGCCCAGTGCGAAATTCACCGCATGAAGGTTGATCGCCAGCAGCCGCTCCGCCCGGTCTGCCAGGGGGTATTCGGTGATGCTGGCGGCTTTCGGGGTGCCCAGCCAGGGCTCCTGCACGGTGAATTGGCAGAGCAGGCTGGGCGTGCTGGCGCTCAGGGTCATTACGCCGGTGTCCAGCCCGTTAGTCCGGTACCCGGCGGCAAACGCGCGGTGGGGCGTCTGTGGCAACAGCGTCGAGATCTGCGCCTGGATAGAGGCTTCCTGGATGAAAGCCAGGTCGACGCCCCCCGCAAGCTCCGCCAAATCCTCGGCCCACCCCGCGTTACCCGCTTTCTGGATATTCCAGCTCAGTATGTCCAGCCGCTCGGGCAGCGCCTGCTCCCGGGCCTCATGCCCCTGCGCCGCGGAGGCGTCGCATCGGGGCTCTCCGGCCCGCGCACCGGCCACGCAAAGGCACAGAATCCACGCGAGGAGCAGAGTGGTCTTAACAGTCGGATGGCCTGAATCAGGGCGTCGTGTCACGGGTGTGGCGAGTCTCGGTTGCATGAGGTGCCTTTGTACCACCGTACCCGCGACGGGTCCATGGCCGGCGGCGTCACGACGTTCGCTCGAATGGCGGTTTTGGTCAGGGGGGATAGAGAGGCGGGGGATTACAGGCGTTCGAGGAAGGTCTGGTACTCGAGGGTGGTGATGCGTTTTCGGAACTCCGCCATCTCCTGTTCCTTGGTGAGGGTGAAGATCCGCTGCAGCTCGCTGCCCAGGGCATTGCGTATGAAATCGGACTCGCTGAACAGGCGCACCGCGTCAGGCATGTAGACCGGCAGGCTCGCCTCTTCCTGGGCGTAGCCGTCGCCCTTGATGGGGGCCCCCGGCGACAGGTTCTCCCGGATGCCCTCCAGCATGGCGGACAGGATCACGGCGAACAGCAGATAGGGATTGGTGTCTGCACCGGCGACCCGGTGCTCCAGGCGCCGGGCGGCGGTGCTGCCCGCCGGGACCCGCACGGCCACGGTGCGGTTCTCATAGCCCCAGCAGGGGTAGGTGGGCGCGTGGCAGCCGGGCTGGAAACGGCGGTAGGCGTTGTAGGTGGGAGCGAGTATGGCCACAGACTCGGCCATATAGGTGAGACAGCCGCCGATGGCGTTCTGCAGCAGGGGGGTGCCGGTCTCGCCGCCGTCGTCGAAAACGTTGACGCCGTTCTCGTCCAGCAGACTGCAGTGCACGTGCATCCCGTTGCCGGCCTCGTTTTCGAAGGGCTTGGCCATGAAGCTGGCGATGAGGCCGTGCTTGGCTGCCACGCCCTTGATGAGGCGTTTCATCATGATGATCTGCTTGGCAGCCAGCACCGGGTTGTCCACATGCTGCATGTTGATTTCATACTGGGAGGGGGCCGATTCCTTGACCACGCCGTCGAAGGGCAGGTCCTGCAGCTCGCAGGCGATGCGCAGATCCTCCATCATCGCCTGGTGGTGGTTGAGCACGTCCAGTCCGTAGGTATTGCCCCCCACCGGGCCGCTGCCGGCGGGGGCGGGGCAGGTATGGAGGGGAACCGTCTGGTCCCAGGTGACCAGGCTGAACTCAAGCTCGGCGGCGACCACCGGGGTCCAGCCGGCCTCCTGGAAACGGCCGAGGACCTGCTTCAGGACGTGGCGGGGATCGCCCATATAGGGTGACCCGTCGCCGTCGAACATGGACAGCATGACCTGGCCGTGCTGGCCACCGGCGGACCACGGCGTAGGCAGGAGGGAGCCCTCCACGGGGCGACAGATGCCGTCGGCGTCGCCCGAGGCGAACACGAGCTGCTCCACGTCGCGGCCCCAGATGTCGAGACTGAGGGCGGTCTTGGGAAGCTTGAGTTCTCCGTCGAAGATCTTGCCCAGCTTGTGGCGCGGCAGCCATTTGCCGCGCATCACGCCGTTGCAATCGGGAAGGAGGGCCTCGATTGTTGTTATTTCCGGGTGAGCGCGCAGGAACCAGTCGGCCTCTAGCGACATCCATTCACCATACTAGTATCGGTAAGCCTGCACTATCCATATTTGCCACGTCCCGCTCAATGCCCCAGCAGGGGTACAGCTGAGCGCCCGCGCGACCGGCTAACGGGGAGACATGTAGATGCTGAGGGGGTCCTGACCCGCCGCCTCGCCGAGGCAGCACATCGAGTTGAGGAACAGGGAGAAGAGATCGGTCTGGGAACTCACGTCCAGCTTGCGATAGATGCTCTTGCGGTGGCGCCGCACGGTCTCCACGGCGATATCGAGGCGCTTGGCGGAGGTGTCCGTGCCGTAGCCCCTTAGCATCAACTCCAGCACGTCCTTCTCCCGCGGCGACAGTATGGAAGCGCCGAAGGTGCGGAAGGCGAGGTCGATCTGGTGGTTGATGCCGGGCTGGATCAGGTTGGTGACCGCGAAGTCGTTGTGCTCACTGTGGGACTTGATCAGCTCCGACACCGGGTCAGCCAGCAGGTAGAGTGTCTCGTAATCCTCGTCCGTAAAAGGTCCGTTGCGCGGCAGGCGCATCATGCTGAGGTTGATCACGTTGCCGCCGTGCAGCTTTGCTATGTAGACCGCCTCGTCCACGGTGCCGGTATCGGCATAGTAGTTCTGGTAGTAAGTGGACTGCTCCAGCTTGCCCATGGTCACGCGGGACAGGAGATAAATACGGGAGCGCGGTTGCTGCACCGAGGTCTGGTAGAAGGGATCTTCCCGGTAGGGGCCCTCGAGGTACTCGTCTATCTGACTTGCCACCGCGTGCTGCGGAATCTCGTGGTAGAGGACGCGCGGTGGAAGGTCCCTGTGGTAGAGCCAGACCTGGGGGTAGTCGATCGACACCTGGCCGGCGATGGCATGGATCAGCGTAGGGAAGAACTCGTTGGTGCCGAGGGCGGCGATGGCCTGGGAAAGGTCCCGGTTCCATTTGCTGAGCTGGTTGATAGCGGTCATGCAGTCTTATTGCTTTAGGCCGGTGATCCCCAGTCACAATAGTGAGGAGGTGCCCCCCGCTTGTCAAACCCTTCCGGCAATTAATTTCCCTTCCCGAGCCGGCCCCTGCAGCCGGGAGCCTGCGAGAGGGTATAATTCCGTCCTCGGTGGCGGAACAGGGAGATCGGACCGACGTGACAGCTGCTGTGGAAGGACGCCATGACGAGGTGCCCGCAGTCTTTACCAGGGCACTGCTGGAGCGCGCTCGCGCCCGCAAAGTCGATGTAGAGGCGATAGTGCGCGCCGCCGGTTTTTCCCGGGAACTACTGCAGCGGGAAGCACGCGCGGTGTCGCTCCCGAGGCAGCAGTACAGTCGCCTCTGGCTGGCCCTGTTGCGCGAGCTCGGTGACGAGTGTGGCGGTCTGATGCCCGACGGGTCGACACCGCCCGGCACCTCGCGTTTGATCGCCCTCAGCATGCTCAACAGCAGTGACCTCGGCACGGCCATGCGCAGGGCCATGGAATTCAACGCCTGCTGCCGGCTCGGGCCCGGGAGTCGGGTGATCAACAGGCTCGAGGTCGATGCCGCCAGTCGCGAAGCGAGGCTGGTCTACCTGTGTCGCGATGTCCCTCCGGCTGACCAGTTCCGCATCCTGTGCCACCTCGCCATCTGGCTGCGCTTCTGCGGCTGGCTGGTCGGCCAGCAGATCGATGTGATCCGGGCCGCCTGTGCCGGGCCGGGGGACGCGCCCGCGGTTCGCGATTTCTTCCGCTGTCCGGTGCATGATTCCCAGCCGGTCACCGCGGTGACCTTCAGCGCCCGGCACCTCGAGGCGCGACCGATTCGCAGCGAAGCCGAGCTGGCCGATTTCCTCGAGCAGGCCCCGGGCCAGGTCGTCGCCGAACCCCGGGTCACGGCCCACAGCATCACCCATCGCATCCGCGAAATCCTCGGCGAGGACTTTCGCCGGGAGATGCCCAGTTTCGAGGCGCTGACCGGACTGCTCAACATGTCGGCCCGCACCCTGCGCCGGCGGCTTGAAAAGGAGGGTACCTCCTACCAGCGTATCAAGGATAACGCGCGGCGCGACCTGGCGATCCGCCTCCTCCGGCGCGAGGGGCTGACCGTCAGCGACGTGGCGGAGCGGGTCGGTTTTTCCGATCCCAGCTCTTTTCACCGCTCCTTCCGCCGGTGGACCGGGCTCGCTCCGGGAGCCTACCCGTGAGGGTCGCTGGCCTCTGGCCCGGACAATCCTGCACCTGCATCAGGAAATGACGGTTTCAGAAAGTTCATCTGGCGACGCCTCGTCCGGCTGGTACACGAGTATATAGCTGGCGATAAAAATCGCGTCCCCGGGCCGCAGTGTGTGGGGCTGCTGTATGGCGACACCGTTGACCCGGGTGCCGTTGGCCCCGGTATTCTGGATGACATGGCACCCCTCCAGGTCCCGTATGACGGCATGGCGCCGGGACACTCTCGGGTCGGGAATCTGCACCACGCACTGCGGATCACGGCCAATCACCACCTCTGGCGCTTCCAGCCTGATCGACGCCTGCCGTTCGTAGTTGAGATAGAGGTCTAGTCTCGCCACCTGCTCCCCCTGGCCCACCGCCGGCGGTGTCCATGAGGGGATGTTATCATGGGGCGCGGCTGGGGGTAGTGCCGCAGGATGGACTGATTACCGGGATGAACAGGGTGGCAGAGGACACTGAATTGCCAGGTAAGCCGCTCGGCAACGGTCTCGCCGAGCCGGCCAGGCTAAGCGATGCCGAGATTTCCCTCCTGCAGCTGCGGGCCGAGGAACGTCGTTATGCCGCGGGTGACCCGTTGATCCGGGCTGGCGATCCGGGCGATCACATCTACCTCATCCTGGAAGGCCGCGCCAGTGTCGAACCGACCGCCCACGGAGACGGTCCACGAATAGCCGAGGAGCGCGGGCCGGGCGAGTTGTTCGGGATTCTCGCCTTTTTTTCCGGCAAGCCCAGTGATGCGAATGTTCGCTGCGACGTTGACAGCCGTCTTGCGGTGATGTCCCGGGCCGGGTTCCATGCGCTGTTTGATGATGAGTCGCGACTCTGGCGGCGCCTTCAGGAGATCGGACTGGCGCGGATGCGCACTGTTCAGCTGACCCGGCATCTCGACCGGTTGTTCGGTCCCTTCGGGACCATGTTGCCCTTCGTGATCAGGGACCTCGAGAATGAGACCCGGTGGCTGACCCTGAAAAGTGGCGAGGTGCTTTTCAGGCAGGGCGATGACTCTGAAGGCGTCTATCTGCTGATGTCGGGTCGGCTGCAGATGGCCACGGTCCTGCCCGATGGGCGCGAAGTGCCCGGCGGCACCGTCGTGGCGGGCGAAACTGTCGGCGAGGTCGCCCTACTGACAGGCCTGGCGCAGGGACATACGGTCTATGCGGCGCGGGACAGTGAGCTGGTGCGCCTGTCCGGTTACGGCTTCGAGTTGATGCTGCAGCGCAATACCCGCTCCATACAGAACGTCTCCCGAATTCTCGGCGACCGGCTTGCCCGTGGTCCTGCAGTACGCGACTCTCCCCATGCGCCGATTCGCTGCATCAGCCTGATCCCGGCTGACAACGAGGTAGAGCTCGGACTCTTTGCCGGAGCTCTCGCAGCCGAACTGCGGCGTTTCGGGACCACACAGCTGCTCGACAGCCTGATGATCGAGCGCGAGTTGGGCTCGCCGGGAATAGCCGTGGCAGATGAGAACGAGGCCGCCGGTTTGCGCCTCAATCAGTGGCTGCACGATCAGGAGGAGAGCTCGCGCTACCTCGTGTACCGTGGGGATCCCGAGTGGAGTGCCTGGAGCGCGCGCTGTGTTCGCCAGACAGACCAGGTGGTGGTGGTCGCCAATGCCGGCAGCCCGGGCGGACTGGCGGCGGTGGCGCCGTTTCTGCCTCAGGGACGCAGGCAATGGAGCCTCGTGTTATTGCATCCGCCCGGACTAGAGAGGCCTCGCGATACAGCCCGCTGGCTGCGCGATGTCAGCGTGGAATCGGTGTTTCATGTGAGGCGCGGCAACGAAGCGGACCTCGCGCGCCTGGGGCGGATCCTCACGGGGAATGCCATTGGCCTGGTGTTCGGCGGTGGCGGCGCGCGGGGCTTCGCGCACATCGGGGTGATTCGCGCTCTGGAGGAGCTCGGTATACCGGTGGATATGGTGGGTGGGACAAGCATGGGAGCGCCGATCGCCGGCTTCCTTGCCCAGGGCCTGCGCGGCGACGAGGTTGACAGGCGCTGCCGGCAGGCCTACCGCAAAATCATCGACCTGACATTCCCGGTCGTCTCGTTGATTTCGGGGCGGCGCATCAGTGAATCGATCATGCAGCAGACCGGTGACTGGGATATCGAGGATTACTGGCTGCCGTTTTTCTGCGTATCGACCAGCCTCAGTACTGCCCGGCCGGTGGTCCACCGGCGGGGCAGCTCGGCGCTGGCAATCCGCAGCAGTGTGTCGATCCCCGGCGTGTTGCCTCCCGTACCCTTCGGCGGGGAATTGCTGGTGGACGGCGGCGTGCTCAACAACCTGCCCGTGGACGTCATGCGTGAAATCAATCCGTTCGGGACAGTGATAGCGGTGGATGTCGCGGCGCCGGCGGGTCCGGCTACCCAGGTCGATTATGGGACCGAACTTTCCGGGTGGCGGGTGCTGGCTGGCAAGCTGGTGAAGTGGGGGGAAAGCGGCGGCGCGCCGGGCATCGCCGCTACCATGATGCAATCCATGGTTGTAGGGTCAGCCCTGAAGCGGCAGCAGATACTCGAGCAGGGTCTGGCTGACCTCTACCTCAACGTTCAGGTGAAGGGAGTCGGGCTTCTCCAGTTCGAGGCACAGGCGCTGGCGGCGCAGCTAGGCTACGAGGGCGTCCTCGAGCCGCTGAGAGCCTGGGCCGCTGGGCGCGGCGAGGCAATCCCTACGCCTTGAGCGGCCCGCTCGTTTCCATTTTAGCCAGCAGGAAACCCATGATGTCCTCCCGGGGAACCAGCCGGGACTCCTCGTCCAGGCGCCCCTTGTACTCGATACTGCCCGCCGCCAGGGCCCGGTCGGCCACCACGATGCGGTGGGGGATGCCGATCAGCTCCATATCGGCGAACTTGACCCCCGGTCGCTCGTTGCGGTCATCCAGCAGTACTTCGACACCTGCCGCCACCAGGCGCTGGTAGAGATCATCGGCGCAGCTGGCGACGTCCTGGGACTTGTGCATGTTCAGCGCCACGATGGCCAGCTGGAAGGGGGCCATGGCGGCCGGCCAGGTAATGCCCCGGTCGTCGTGGTTCTGCTCGATGGCCGCCGCCACGATGCGGCTGATGCCGATACCGTAACAGCCCATCGTCACAACCAGGCTCCTGCCGTTCTCGTCCAGGACGCGGGCGTCCATGGCGTCGCTGTACTTGGTGCCGAGCTGGAAAATATGGCCGACCTCGATCCCGCGCTTGATCTGCAGCGTTCCGCTGCCGTCGGGGCTGGGATCCCCCGTCATGACCTGGCGGAGATCCTCGACCCGGGGCAGTGGGCAGTCGCGCAGCCAGTTGACGCCGGTGAGGTGGGCATCGTCGCGATTCGCTCCACAGGTGAAGTCCGCCAGCCGCGAGGCGCTGCGGTCGACGATCACCGGGATGTCCAGGCCGACCGGCCCCAGGGAACCGAAGCCCGCCCCGCAAACGCTGCGCACCCGCTCCTCGGCGGCCATCTGGAGTGGCGCCGCGATGCCGGCGAGCTTTTCGGCCTTGACGCTGTTGAGGCTGTGATCGCCCCGCAGCACGAGAGCCACCAGGTCTCCCTCCTCCTCGCCCTCGACCACCAGCGTTTTGACGGTGGCGGCCGGGTCCACTGACAGGAAGGCTGCCAGCTCCTCGATGCTCTTTACCCCCGGGGTCGGTATCTCCTGCAGCCCTGCGCCGGGAGCGGGGCGCTCGCCTTCGGGCGCCAATGCCTCGGCC
>Ga0316576_10001845_pt1 | contig 11762 bp, 11 predicted proteins | sample S0NA_FD_203075 | JGI IMG/M metagenome (GOLD analysis project Ga0316576, IMG submission 203075) | Rhizosphere microbial communities from salt marsh grasses in Alabama, United States - S0-2_050615r3r5 | ecosystem: Host-associated > Plants > Roots > Rhizosphere | place: USA: Alabama | collected... | reverse complement strand
GAGTTCCATTTACAACGGGTGAAATGGTAGGACCTGTCGTTGGCTTTGTCATCCTGGGTATCATCGCCGTCTGGCTGCTGGCTTCCCTACTCAAGCGCATATAGGAAAGTCAAACGTGTTGTGGAATACCTTCCTCTTCAGTTTTTTCTCTAACAACGGAATCAGGATTAACCTGGGCTTGCTTCAGCCGCATTGCTTTGTATTCACCGATAAGGACGAAAAGCCAACCCAAAACGAGAAATACCATGATCTCTATTGGGCTGGGTGCAGGGCTACCTTCAAAAGCCTTAAGATGCAGTTTTCCAGTTTCTCCGCAAAGGAACCAGGTTGCATTTATCCAGAAGATATAGCCAAGTAGTTTATAGCTCCCGACGACTTTTTCCTGGATACCAACCCCGGTATACCGCTTCATCCAAATCCACACGATAGCGAAAAAGGCGACCAGGTTGATGATACCTCCAGTACCAAACAGCAATGGATTGTAAACGCGAGTCCACACTATTACCATCAAAAAAACGGCGCTGAGGACCCCAATTCCGGCGATCCATGAGAAGACGGGTTTGGTTTTAACAGTGAGGAACGCGCCAATTCCAGCCAATATAGAACCCAGGGTCACAGAAAGCGCCCAGAGGATAAACAAAGGACCAGCTTCCGCCCAAATGGTTGATGCGAGTTCTTCCATTGTAAGCGTCCTGAGGTTGCTCATAAGACTCCAGGTGCCAATACCGGCAAGTGCTATTGAGACTACTAAGCCAATCCAGAACAAAGCCAGGGGTAGTCTTTGTTGCTTCATTTTTTTCTCCCAGATTTTTACAAAGATTGGTGCCAATGTAGGGAATCAATATAGCAACCAGATGGTATTAGTGTCATACCCTGAAAGTGCTATTCAAGGGGCCAATAATAAGAAACACCGTGCGCCCGTTCAAGCGCACGGTGTTTCTTGAGGTAACTCTACTTTTTGATTCTACTTTTTGACCGAATCTATAAAAGCGTGCATCTTTTCGTCGGTCGTGTTCTCAAAGTAGCATCCATGGGCCAGGATATAGGCCGGTGTATCTTCAAACAGCTCTACTAACTCATCGCAGTAGGCACGAACTTCATCGGTCGTGCCTGCAGACATCAGCGAGGCGGGAACATTGCCGGCGATGATGAATTTATCGCTTAGAATCTCTTTTACCGGCCCCATTTCCGTCTGATCAAAGTGGCACACCAGAGACTTCTCCGGCATTTCAGCCAGACTTTCCAGGCGCTTATTGTAAGAACCCTCGATAAACAGATAGCTGGTGATACCTTCTTCGTACAGGCCCAGCATGACCTGCTTCCAGGTTGGCCAGTAGAACTTCTCGAACTGCGCCTGCGACATAAAGGCATCGGCGCCTTTATGCAGCACGTACATGCCGGCCGGTGCGCCGCTGCGATCGCTGGCATTGACCACAGCATTGATCAGCACGGGCACGTATGCTTCACAGGCGGCTAACAGGTCATCCGGATGGCGGAACATATCGGTCAGAATGCCCTTGGTGCCGCGCAGGGTGTCGCCCAGATAGTCGAAGGGGGTCTTAACAATGTTGAAGGCCATGCCCGGGAAGCCGGCGGCGGCGACCATAGCCGAGGTCTGGCCGACAACGCCCAGCATCTGCAGCAGTTCATTGCCGGCGGCCATCAGCGTATTCAGCATTTCCTGAAAGGGTGGCAGCCCGAAAGGCAGGATTAGGTCGATGATATCGACATTTTCGGAGACGCGCGGAAATTCGGTGAGCATCGCCAGCGGGGCTAAGGCAGGCATAACGCGCGGCAGATATTTTTTCATCCAGAAATTCGTGGGGTCGGCGGCGAATTCGCGATATTCATCAGCCATCATGTATTCGCCTTCCACGGCCTGGATGGTCAGGTTATCAGGCAGTTTTTGCCCGCCCCAGATGTAGCTCTTGTATTCAAGCATATCCATCACCTTGCCGGGATAGGGCAGCGGGGCGACAGCCGTGTCCGGTTGGAACTCTTCGTGAAATTCCAATAGGGCTTCGCGCAGCTTTTCATGGTTATACACCATGTCCTTGCCGGTCAGCCCCTTGCGGCGCACAGCATATTCATTGCCGCCCATCCAGGCATCGGCTATGGGGCGGTCATGGGGTTCCATATCATAAATCTTGCGCAGGCGATCGATGCGCTCTTTGTATTTCGCTTCCGCCTGCAGGCTGACGAATTCCACCGGCTGGTTCTGCCAGTGGTCCAGTCGCACCTTGCGCCGCTCAAGGGGAGAAAGTTCATTCCAATTATCAGGTCTGGTAAACATGGGTGCTCCTTTTAATAAACACCAAATTCTTTGGTGGCATCCACCCAGGCCTGGATATTTTCGGGCGAGATGCCTTCTAATTCCAGGACTGTGGGACACATTATAAAACCGCCGCCTTTGCCCACTTCGCGACACACTTTTTCGGTATGCGCGCGGATCTCTTCGGCGCTGCCGTTCTTAAGCAGGGGGATGGGCATGCCGCCCATGATGCACAGCGTATCGCCGACCACTTCCTTGACCTTGAAGATATCGCTGTCCTGGAAAATACCGGCCGTCTTGCCCTTGGGCAGCTCAGTGAGATATTCCAGGCGATCGTCCCAAACACCCTCGTAATAGAGCGTGGGCGTGATCCCTGCAGCGACCAGGCTTTCGACCATCTCTTTCAACTGCGGCCAGTAGAAGGTCTCGAACTGCTTGAGGGACATGAAGCCGTCTGAGCCACGGTGTAGGGGGATGAAGGCGGCGGTCAGGCCGGTCGTTTCCTTGAAGGCGATGGCGTAATCGACCTGTGTTTTCAACACTTTTTGCTCGGCCGCCAGAAGCTTGTCGGGAATGCGCAGCATATCGAGGAAGATGCCGCGCATGCCGCGCAGGGTGTCGGACAGGAAGTCAAAAGGCGCTTCGATGAGGGAGCCAATCAGGAAGGAAGGCGGTGAAAAACCGAGTGCGGCCAAACGCCCGGCCGAATCGATGCTCTGCTGGTTAAAGACGGCCTGCGCCTTTGCTGCTTCTTGCAGCGCTTCGAGCGCGGCCGCTACAGGAGGGGCGAGCAGGGCCATGGTATTACCGAGGCTGTAGTAGCCGTAGAGCGTCATGCCCAGGTTCGGCAGCAAGGCCAGGCCTTCTAGGGCCTCAAAAGCACGCGGCAGGTAGGTGCGGATGGCATAATCGGTGGGATCGTGCAGCAGCTCATCGTAGTCCTCCGCTTTCATGAATTCGTGTTCGTCGAACTGGAAGGAAGCCTGCGGTCCCGCGCGGTAGCCGGGCCACTTGGTCATGCGGTCGCCCAAGATCTTGCTGGGCTCCGGCGTGCCCCAGGCGCCAAAGGCGATATCCGGTTGGAAGCGCAGCGTCGCCTCCTCTAAAATCTGTTGCGTTTTCTCCCAGTTGTCATGCTGTTCCTGGCGCGTGATCTTGCCGTAGTCGGCTAGAAAGTAGCCAAATGAGAGAATGATGGGGATGCGATCGGGCTGCTTGAGCTCCACAGCATCCTGAACACGCTGAACACGCGCTAAGAACTCGGGAGAGGAAATAAATTCTTCAGCCATGGTGTTCTTTTATGCCCAATCCTTAGCCAGAGCCACGGCAGCCATGGCGTCACGGCCGTAAGCGTCGGCGGCGGTGTACTGGCGAATCTGCTCGTCGATCTGCCCGCCGCCAATCATGATTTTTACCTCTGGATTAGACGCGCGCAGGGCGACCACGGTCTCCTTCATCGGGTCGTAGGCCAGGGTCAGAAAACCGCTGAGGCCGACGATACCTGCGCCTGTTTCCGCGACCGCTTCCACGAATTTGGCCGGTGGCACATCAACGCCCAGGTCAGTGACTTCAAAACCGTTGATTTCCAGCATGAAGGTGACGATATCCTTGGCGATGTCATGAATATCTCCTTCGACGGTGCCGATGACGACTTTACCCAACACTTCCTGGCTGGCTTCCTCTTCCATGCGCGGCTTAATGACCTCGGAAATCTGGGTCAGCATCTCGCCGGCCAGGATCAATTCGGGGATAAAACATTCGCCGGCTTCGAAGCGGTCGCCGATCACGTCCATCGCCTGGCGGCAGGCCTCTAACACATCCAGGGGATCCGCGCCTTCATCCAGCATACGCTTGGTAATGGCCAGGGCATCTTCCTCGCGCATTTCGGTGATGGCATCAATTAATTCTTGTGACATTTTGTACCTCTTTTTCCTTTTCTCTTAATGACAATAATTTAATAGACACAGAGGGCGCAGAGAATACACAGAGGCCTAAACTTCGTTTAGGGCACAGAGATTTTTTAATTAATTTCTCTGTGATTCCTCCGTGTCCTCTGCGTCCCGCGTCTTGCATCTTGCGTCAAGGCCTAAACGGGACTTTAATAAACACCATACTCTTTCGTTGTGTCGATCATGGCATGCAGGTTTTCGACCGTCGTGTGATCGAGAACGGCGCCTGTGGCCATGGCGTAGCCGCCGCCTGCACCGGCCTTGTCGATTAACCCTATGACGTAGGCATCGACTTCATCGGGGGTTCCCGCATGGAGCAGCGAGGAGGGAACGTTGCCGGCAATGGCGGCCCAATCACCGAAATGTTTTTTGGCAGCGACCATGTCCGTCTGATCGAAGTTCCAATAGGTGGAACCGGCCGGGGGCGGATCGGCAGCGATCGTCTCCAGGCGGCTGTTGTACCCGCCTTCAACGAGGTTCCAAGGCACAAGGCCGGCGGCGATCAGGCCCTCGAGCACTGCTTTTAGGGTCGGCCAGTAGAACTTCTTGAAGTCAGCATTGGACATGAAGCCATCGGCGCCCTTGTGCAGGGGGATGAAGACGAAGGGGTTGTCATTGGCCGTGGCCGTCTCAATCCCTAAGCGCGTGGCGATAGGTACCAGCCGGTCGACAGCGGCGAGTACTTTGTCCGGCTGGCGGAACATATCGAGCATGATGCCGCGCGTTCCGCGCAGGGTGTCGCCGATGTAGTCGAAGGGCGCCTTGGTGAAGCCCCCGGGGAGGGCGGGCATGCCGTATTTGGCCTGCAGGTAGCCATCCGCTTTGCCCGAGGCCTCGGCATATTCCAGGGCCGCCTGTCCGGCCTCGAGAAAGGCTTTGAAGGATGCCTGCACCGGCGGCAGGCCGGCGGGAATCATCAGCGCGGGGGCCATGGGCAGTTCCATGGAGGCGAAGAAGGTGGGCAGCATAGCCCATCCTTCCAGAGCGGAGAAGGCGCGCGGCATGTAGACGCGCATGTAATAGGCTTCCGGGTCGGCGATGAAGCGGTCGTATTCATCAGCGAGCATGTATTCAGCTTCCACGCATTGGAAATCGACGTCCTCGCTCAAGCCGCCGCCCGGCCAGCGATAGACCTGGTAGCCTAAGATGTCATAGACTTTCCCAGGATTGAAGGCCCCGGAGAAGATCAGGTAGTCGAGTCCGAACTCCCTGTTGAAGGCGTGCCAGGCGGCCGTATATTTGTCGTAATCATACATGCCTTCATAAGGCGTGATCCCGCCATATTTCATCGAGTAGGCGCCGATAAAGGGCGTGATCGGTACCCGATCCGGTTCTTTGAGGTCGATGACGTCTTTGATGCGCTGGGCGCGCAGTTTGTATTCCCCTTCCGCTTCAGGTGAGTCGAACTGGCGCTTTTCAGTGTCCATCCAGGAGGCGAAACGCGCCTCTCGTTTTTCTTGTGCGGTCAGTTTGGACCAGTTATTTGGCTGCGTGAACATGGTTATTATCCTCCTACCCATTCTTTGGCTAAAGCGACGGCGGCCATGGCATCACGGCCGTAAGCGTCGGCAGCGGTGTATTGGCGAATCTGCTCGTCAATCTGCCCACCGCCGATCATGATCTTCACTTCCGGATCCGCCTCGCGCAGGGCGATCACGGTCTCCTTCATCGGGTCATAGGCCAGGGTCAGGAAACCACTGAGGCCGACGATGTCCGCCCCTGTTACCTTCACTGTTTCCACAAACCGTGCCGGCGGCACGTCAACGCCCAGGTCGGTGACCTCAAAGCCATTAATTTCCAGCATGAAGGTGACGATATCCTTGGCGATGTCATGAATATCTCCTTCCACCGTGCCAATAACGACTTTACCCAACACTTCCTGGCTGGCTTCCTCTTCCATGCGCGGCTTAATGACCTCGGAAATCTGGGTCAGCATCTCGCCGGCCAGGATCAATTCGGGTATGAAACAATCGCCACTCTCAAAACGGTCGCCGATTACCTCCATCGCGCTGCGGCATGCTTCCAATATGCCCATTGGATCGGCGCCTTCATCCAACAACTGGTTGGTGATCGCCAGCGCATCCTCTTCACGCATTTCGGTGATGGCATTTATTAGTTCTTGGGACATTTCTTACCTCTTTTCCCTTTTCTCTTAATGAGAATAATTTGATGGACATAATGGACGCAAAAGGCTCAGAGAATGCACAGAGGGCGCAGAGAACTCTTGTTTTATTTCTCTCAGCGTGTTCGCCTAAACTTCGTTTAGGATGCAACTCCTCCGTGCCCTCTGCGTCCAGCCTAAATCTTTCTTAGGTTCAATCAAAAATGCCCTTGCGGGACGCGCGGACGTAGTTTAGACAATGTTGATCCTGGCCCAGCAGCAGCTCGGCGGTCAGGATCGCCGCCTGGATCTGTTTGTCAAGCGGATCGAGAATGGCGCTGTCCAACCCGGCGGCCATGGCCAGCATCAGGAAGCCGCGGTTGATTTGGGAGCGCGCGGGTAAACCAAAGGAGATATTACTTAAGCCAATGGTCAAATGCGCCCGCGGGTATTCTTCACGAACGCCGCGTATTGTTTCCATCGCTACGAGAGCACTCTGAGTGTTGGTAGCAATGGTCATCGCCAGGGGATCGATATAAACGTGATCATCCGGGACACCGCGCGCCTGCGTTTCGCTCATGATGCCGCGAATGATCTCCAGGCGCTTGGCGCTCGTTTCGGGGATCTTTTTGGCATCCATGGCCAGGGCAATTACCTGGCAACCATGTTCGGCAACCAGGGGTAGGACGCCGTTAAGGCGATCAGGCTCGCCGCTGATGGAGTTGATCATCGGCGTCTTGTTCACGGCCTGGATAGCAACTTGCAAAGCGGCCGGATTGGCACTGTCAAGGCTCAAGGGCGTTTCGACGACGGATTGGATGGTTTCAATCAGCCAGATGAGGTCGTCAGGCTCCTGCGAAGGGTGCGTGCCGGCATTGACATCCAGCCAGGTCGCGCCGGCCTCGGCCTGTTTAACGGCCAGGTCTTTGATGTACGCGTCATCGCGCTCAGCAATCGCTCTGGCCACCCGCTTACGGGTTCCATTGATTTTTTCACCGATTATTTGCATAGGGGCTCCTTATTAGTTTGTCAGTTTATCAGTTTGTCAGCTGACACACTAAACACTAAATACTACTTACAAAATACTCCTTACTACTCATCCGGGAACAGCATGCCCATAGCGAATTTACGGGCGAATTTCGGATAGGTGGTTAGTTCGTTGTAGGTGGTGCCGGCGGCGATTTTTTCGGCGCGGCGGCGGGCGGCCTGGGAAATGAGCATCCACTTGGCGCCGATGACGGCCGCATTGCCTACCTGGCTGAACTGCGCGTTGGGCAGCTCCGGAAATAGTCCCATAGCCAGGGCGTTCTCAATGTTGAGGAATGAGCCGAAAGCGCCGGCGACGATCACTTCAGCCACTTCTTCCGGCGCGGTGCCGGTGGCCTCAAGCAGGATTTGCAGCCCGGCGTGAATAGCGCCCTTGGCCAGCTGGATTTCGTTGACGTCCTTTTGGGTGATCACGACGTCGCGCCCGCTGCCGCTTTGGGCGGCCGGTACGAGACAAAATTCAGTCCCGAAACGACCGTCTTCTACGCGGCTGTTCTCTTTCTGGAAGCGCCCGCGCTGGTTGATCAGGCCTGAGCGATAGAGTTCGGCGGCGACGTCGATAATGCCTGAACCGCAGAGGCCGACGGCCGGCGCATCGTCTATGGTGGTCATCTGCACCTCCGTGTCCGTAATGCGCACCTTTTCGATGGCGCCCGAAGCAGCGCGCATGCCGTCGCTGATATGCGCACCCTCGAAGGCGGGTCCGGAAGCGCAGGAGGCGGAGGTGAGGAAGGACATGCCCGGCTTGCGAATGGCGATTTCCGTATTGGTGCCGATGTCCACGCCCAGAACAATCTTGTCATGCCGATCGAGATCGGAGGCCAGGATCATGGCCACGTGATCGGCGCCGACGAACCCGCCGATGCAGGGTGGGATGTAGACGGCCGCGCCGGGGGCCATGTCGAGGTGTAGTTCGGCGGCGGGTACGGTCAGGGCGCTGCCCACAGCGGCTACGTACGGGGATACCGCCAGCTGGCGCACGGGAAGCTGGAGAAGCAGGTGGATCATGGCCGTGTTGCCCACGATACAGGCATCGACGACCTGTCCCGCGCTCGCGCCAACCTGTGAGAGCAGCTGGGCAAGGAGTTCGTTTAAGGTTTCTTGAACTTTGGCGGCCAGTACTCGGCCACCTTCCGCGTTGCGATGGACGTGATTGAGCCGGCTGATGACGTCTTCGCCATAGCCGATCTGCGGATTGGGCGCTCCGGCCGCGGCGAGATCGGCGCCGGTCTCCAGATCAACCAGGTAGGCGGCGATCTTGGTAGTGCCTAAATCGACGGCGAAACCTAACGGCCGTTGGTCCCATGCGCCCACGCCGACTATTTCCTGGCCGCGCAGTAAGACAGTAAAACGCCAATTGAGGTCGCGTACGGCCGGGGATATGACGCGAAGGACGGCCGGTTCGGCCGTTAGGCCGCTGACCCCATACTGTTCGGCCAGGGCATCAGCAATGCGCTGCAGGTCGGGGCGAATATCCTCTAAGGTCGGGGGCGTGAGCTCCAGATTAACAGCGCGCACAAGGGGATCGGGTGTGATTTCCCTAAGCGAAGCGGCTAGGTCAGCGGCGATTTGCAGGCGCTGGCCGGTTATGAGCGATTCACGCGGGACCTGGATGGTTAAATTAGAACGGGCGTAGGTGCAGCAGGCGAGACGTTCGCCTTGCTGCAGTTCCAATTCACTGAGAATGAATTCTTCATCAAAGTTGGGCGGTGTGGTCTCTCCAGCCAGGACGACAATTCGGCACTGGCCGCAGCTGCCCTCCCCACCACAGGCCGAAGAGAGTTCAATACCCGATTCGCGCGCCGCTTCATAGAGGCTGGTCTCAGCCTCAACAACAAGACGCTTGCCGATAGGTTGAAATTGAACCTGGTAATTGTCTTGTTCACTCATGAGGGTCTGTCCTCGCCTATGGCGTTGTACCGTAGAGATTAAAGTTGTTGGCGGCAGTGGATGTGGTCTTGAAATCCGTGTACTTGATCGTCTGGCCCGGCGGCGTGATCACAAAATCATCGCCCCAAGGGCCATATAAAGAGCGGTAAATAAGCTCGTTGGAACCGGCAATTTCTTCAAAACGCAAATCAAACTTATCGGCGATTTTGCGAGCGTATTCGCGGTAATGTTCCTGGTTTTCAGTGCCCGTATCGATATAGACCAGGCGCTTGTAGTTTTTGAGCATGATGCGCATGATGCGCTCGGCACATTCCTCGCCATACCTTTCGACGGAGCGATTGTATTCATCGAGGAGGGTATCGCTGACTTCGATCCAGCCTTTGGTCAGGTAATAGGTTCCCGGCTCTTTCTCATGCTCATTGTCATAGACTTCGCGGGACCCAAGAAAGCAGGCGATACAATCATCAACGCGGGGGATGATCAGCGTGCAGCTGCGCGACTGCAGGCCGACGACGGCCATAGAACAGAGGCCATAACCGAGGATGATCGTGTCGTACTGCTTGCAGGCCTCATCAATAACTTCTTGAAGACGGGTTTTGAGGTTTTTGGGAATCAGATGCAGGCCGAAGTCCAAAACTTCATACACAATGTCAGGCGGCATGAGGGGCAGCATCTCTTCGATAACAGTAGCGCAGGCGATGACTTTGGTTCGGCCGTTTTGCATATTGAGGTTCTCAGGTTTTCAGGTGGTCAGGTGGTCGTTTACCAGTGACCAGTTACCAGTTGTCACTGGTCACTGATTGCCACTTGCTACTTGCCACTTGTCTTCTTGTCCAAACTGCCCAAAACTTATATACTTATATAGGGAAGTTTGTACAGCTATAATGTATACTTCTATAGGGAAGTTGTCAAGAGTTAGCGGAATTCTTTTTGAAACGGTAACCGGGTTGCAGCAGTTGATGCCATATGAAACCGAATGAGGTGAAGCGCCTAATCGACAGTCAACAAATCGATCGCGATGCCTATGAGCCCGCTTATTCTCAACTGGCCAATATCCTGCGCGGCCAGATAGCCAGAGGGGCGTTCCGCCCGGGAGATCAGCTGCCTTCGGAAGCACAGCTCTGCCGGAGCTACGGCATCAGCCCGATGACCGTGCGCCGTTCGATTAACTTGCTGGCCGATCAGGGCGTTGTGAGCACGGCACAGGGGAAGGGGACCTTTGTCAAACCGTTGGAACTGTCAACGGCCGTTTTCGATCTTCACGAAATGCAAGGTCTGTTCCAGGATGATCTGGATACGGCCGTGAAGTTATTAGAGGTCCGTGTCGTTTCGGCCGATGAACGGACGGCGTCTAAACTAGGGCGCTGCGAAGGGGATCCGGTCATTTACATCCGGCGCTTACTCACCCGCCAGGGACAACCGATTTTTTATCATCGTGCTTACCTCGTTTATGACCCAACACGACCCATCGTAGAAGCGGAGATGGACGCCACTTCATTACTGGGGCTTTTTACCCATGTCGATAATCACACGCTCAAACGAGGCCAGTTGAGCATTGAAGCGACAATGATGAATGAGGAAGAAGCCAAAATTTTGCAAAGCACCCTGCCGGCAGCGGCGTTTTATCTGGAACATCTTTTTTACGATTTTGACGAGAGGCCTACCAGCTGGGGCTGGTTCATCTTTCACAGTAATCATTTGCGCTTTACAACGCAAATTGGGATCCAGGCCTAAACTGACGTTTAGGGTTAAAGTGGCGGGTGGCAACTGGCATTTAGGGCTAAACTGCGTTTAGCTTGGCAATTTTGGTTTGACAACCAGGTGGATAGAAAAGATGGTTGAATACAATACCGACGATCCGCAAAGATTGGCCTTAATCGCGCACGTGGCTGATCTTAATGAAAATGAAGTTTTGGCTCTGGTAGAAGAACGCATTGCCGATCGATCCGATCCCTTGGCGATCATTGAAGATTCTCAGGAAGGGCTGCGCCAGGTCGGCCAGCGTTATGAACAACAGCAATATTTCCTGGCCGGGCTGATCATGGCCGGTGAAATCTTCCGTGAAGTCATGGAGATAGTCCAGCCAAGTATTGAAGAAAAGTTTACCGGAAATGAAACCGGCACGATCTTACTGGGTACGGTCAAAGGGGACATCCACGACATCGGCAAGAACAACTTGAGTATGTTGTTAACCTGTTACGGTTTTTCCGTGCACGATCTGGGCGTCGATGTGCCTCCTTCGGAATTTTTACTGCGGGCTATCACCTTGAAGCCGGATATTATCGGGTTATCGGGTTTGCTTACTGGTTCATACGATGCGATGAAGGAAACGATTGACCTGATCCGGCGATCGGGGGAAAAGGACGTGTCCACACGGCCGATTATCATTGGCGGGAATCAGTTGAATGAGCAGGTATGCCGCTACGTTGGCGCGGATTATTGGGTGAATGACGCCATGACCGGCGTGCGTTTATGCCAGAAATTATTGGCAGCGGACTAAACT
>Ga0316576_10001844_pt1 | contig 11766 bp, 11 predicted proteins | sample S0NA_FD_203075 | JGI IMG/M metagenome (GOLD analysis project Ga0316576, IMG submission 203075) | Rhizosphere microbial communities from salt marsh grasses in Alabama, United States - S0-2_050615r3r5 | ecosystem: Host-associated > Plants > Roots > Rhizosphere | place: USA: Alabama | collected... | reverse complement strand
GGACAATTCCCGGTTGTGGCGGTCCAGCTCGAACTGCGCATTTTTTTCCTCGCTTTTGTCCCAGAGCGTTTCGATGGCACCGATGATTTCCCCTTCAGGGGAGCGGATCGGTGCGGCCGTAAAAAAACACCACCTGCCGTTTTCCCCCAGGTGGGGAAAGAAGATTTCGGCCTCATAGGCACCGTCGATCAGGGCCGACTTTCGCCATTTCGAACCGTACAGGTTTTTTATCTCACGTTCATCGGTCTGGTCCAAGATGACGTCGGCCATTGCCGGCCGTTCGCTGTCCCAGAACGGCATCCACTGCTTATTGGTTCCCACCATCTCCTCGCCGCGGCACCCGGTCAGGTTTTCCAGGGCTTTGTTCCAGTGAATGATGGTGTGTGTTTTGTCGATGACGAAGGTAGGGATGGTGCTGCCCTGGATGATCTGGGCCATGATTTCATGGCTGGCGGCCAGTTCCCTGGCTTTTTCCTTCAGTTCGATGTTGTGGCGCTCGCGTTCTTCCTGGGCGCGTTTTTCTGCGGTCTTATCCCATAGGGTTTCGATGGCGCCGATCACCAGTCCTTCTGCATTCTTTATGGGCGCTGCCGTAAAGAAAAGCCACTTGCCGTTCTCCCCCAGGTGGTCGAAGTACTCTTCCGCTTCGAATGCGCCTTGAATCAGTTCCGACCGATTCCATTTGGCCCCGTAATACCGCCACACCTCTTCTTCGCTGACGCCGTCGAGAATGAGATCGGCCATGATGGGCCGCTTTTCCGGCCTGAACGGTTTCCAGTGCTGTCGGGTACCGATAATTTCGGTGGCCGGATAGCCGGTGAGTTTTTCGCAGGCGCGGTTCCAGTGCGTCACGGTGTGCGATTTGTTGATGACGAAGGTGGGAATGGTACTTCCCTGCACGATCTGCGCAAGGGCTCTTTCGCCGGCCAGAATTTCCTTGCGGTTGATCAGCGTGTAGGTGTCCTTGCGCCTGGAGGTTTCGACGATGAAGGTGTAGAATTCGTCGAAGAGCGCTTCTATTTTTGAAAAGTCATCCCTGTGCTGTTGCAGTTTTTCGAAAATGTCCCGCTTTTTATTCTTGACGTGCAGGCGGTCGAGCAGTGCGCGGGCCTCGAAAAAGTCAATGAATTGGACACTGGCCGGTTTGCTGCGTTTTATTTCCTCGCCAACGGCAATGTCTTTGGTCAGTTCGACGATCAGGCGAAGGCCTTCCAACCGGTACAGCTCCTTGTAGTCGCTGGTGGTGAAAATGCCGTTTTTCTTTGCATAGAGCCGTCCCACGGCATATGGATTGGGGTCGGCGACGCCAAGTACCTGGGTTCCATTGCCGCCATTTTCGCTGTCGAAAAGTGCTTCTAAAAGGGCCTTGCAGAATCTTCCCCCGCCGACAATGGCGATATTGATATTTTTCAAGATGGAAGTCATGTTGCCCTTTTTACCATAAAAAGAAAACAAGTGTTACCAATATAAAAGAGGGTATCAGAAAAACCAATGAATATTTCAGGATGTAGCCGAAAAAGCTGGGCATGGGGGTGCCGGCTTCTTCCGCGATGGATCGAACCATGAAGTTGGGTGCATTGCCGATGTAGCTGCAGGCACCGAAGAAAACGGACCCGGCTGAAATTGCCTGTAGATATATGGCCTTATCGGTCATAAGCAGGGGCACGGCCTGGGCTTCGGTCAATTCCGAGTAGAAGCTTCCCAGGGCGGTATTGAAAAAGGTAAGGTATGTGGGCGCATTGTCCAGGAAGCTGGAAAGCGCACCGGTTACCCAGAAATAGTGCCAGGGCTTTTCAACCGCACCGATCAGAAACCCGAGGGCGCCGTGGGAGCCCGCCTTGAGAATCAGCAGGCAGGGTATCATGGTGATGAAAATGCCGATGAAAAGGTAGGCGACTTCAACAATGGGAAACCAGGTAAAGTCGTTGTCGTCGCGGAGCCGGGAGGGGGTGGCCAAGAGCGAAGCGATTCCCAGAAAAACCAGCAGGCCGTCTCGAACCCAATCCTGAATCGCCCTGTGGATTCCCAGGGTGGAGATTTCCCCCCAGTCCACCATACCGCTCATGAGTACGGATCCGACAACGCCTGCCAGCAGGATGAAGTTGTATACCCCTTCCAGTTTGAGCGGTTGCTTTTCCCCCGTTTCATCGGGATGAGGAGCGCCTTCTTTGCGGTAGAAATAGGTGTCGAGCAGGAAATAGATTATCAGTAACAGTACCGTCACCAGCAGCATGTGGGGCAGGATTTTGAAGGTCCAGAAAAAGGTAACGCCATGGAGGAAGCCCAGAAATAGCGGGGGATCCCCCAAGGGTGTCAGCGATCCACCGATGTTTGCTATCAGAAAAATGAAAAAAACCACCATGAAGGTACGGCTTTTGCGGTAGCTGTTGGCCCTTAAGAACGGGCGAATCATCAGCATGGCGGCCCCGGTGGTGCCCATCCAGGAAGCCAGCAGCGTTCCCAAGAGGAGCATGGCCGTGTTGACGACCGGCTTTCCGCGTAGTGTGCCTTTCAGAAGAATTCCGCCCGAAACCGTGTAGAGGGACCACAGCAGTATGATAAAGGGAACGTAATCGGCGAGGACAATGTGCAGAATTTCATAAGCCGCCCCGCCCCTGAAGGCGATCAGAAAGGGGATGCCCATGGAAGCCGCCCAGAATGCGGATATCTTGCCGAAATGATGATGCCAGAAATTGGGCAGAAGCAGAGGCATCAGGGCGATGGAGAGCAGCATGCAGGCGAAGGGGATACAGCTCCACAAGGGAAGGCGTTCCCCCAGGTTGGCATGCCCTTCTTTTTCGTGGCCGCTACCGGAGGGCGTGAGTCCGGCAGGGTCCTGGCTGTGCGTATCTGTTGATGCTTCCGACGAGTGCCCTTGCGCGTGGGAGCGTGTTGCTGAACCGAGAACCAGAAATGAGATCAGGGATAAACAGATGGTTGCAAACGCCGCACACCGTATCAGAGGTCTCATGAGCGAGTTTCCTTTTACCTGCGCTATTAATGGGAAATACACCTCCAAAAAAGCATATTCGCTTTGAAGTTTCAATAATTATATGAATATTGGTCATTAAAAGATTTGTTATTAATTTATGAACATACGTTGCGACCGCTGTTTTTGATTGCAGGGGGTCTTCGCAAACCGGGCGTTGCGGGTGATTTCGCGTGTCGGTCCTGGCCGCGGGAAAATTTACTGGCATCACCGAATTAACCGTTGCAATATTCTTCTGATGTGTTATCAGGGAAAACTGTTCAAAATCCGGTAAAGCTAATATCGTAAATCCGGCAAGATCTCATGTTCTTCAACTATAAAAAGAACAGGGTATGGGCCGAAAACCTGTCCATCGTCATGCAGATCGGGCTGACCATGGCAGGGTGTATCTGTTTTTGCTTTTTTATCGGTCTCTATCTCGATCGCTGGCTGGGCACCCGGGGTATCCTGACGGTTGTGTTCATTTTGCTCGGAGTGGCGGGGGGCGCCAATGTCGTCTACCGGCAAATTATACATGTTACGAAAGACAGGGAATAGATGACGGCGGGAATCAGAAATACCCAGAAACGTTATGGGACGGTATCCATGATGGCGGCCGTCTTCGTGGGAATGGTCTTTATCGTTTTGGGCTATAAGCCGTTGGCCAAGGGCGTGGTCCTGGGGGGCCTATTCAGTGTGCTGAATTTCGTTCTGATCGGGGAAATTCTCCCCATCATCGTCGGAAACTCCAGGAAACGGGCCTCTTTCGTCTCCCTGGGTTCCATCCTATTGCGCTATCTGCTTATGGCCGTGCCGCTGTTTGTGGCACTGAAGCTGGAATGGATCGACTTCACCGCCACCGCCGTAGGGCTGTTCATGGTGCAGTTCATGATTTTGGGAGATCACTTGTTATCACGCTTTTTCCCGACGGGCATCAAACAAACACAGGATTAAACGTCAAGGACCATGGGTGAATTAGGCTTAATACATCAACTGATCATTCCCTTTCTGGGGCATAACATCACCATCAACCTGGAAGTCGTGGCGATGACCTGGATCGTTTTCGCTTTTCTGGTGGTGGTGGGGATCTTGTCCACCCGTAAAAGAAGCATTTTCCCCCGATCGATGCAGATGTTCGGTGAATTGTTCGTCAATCAGTTTTACGGTCTCACCGAAGATGCCCTGGACAAGGAAATGGCCAAAAAATACGGCCCCCTCATCTGCGCGCTTTTCATGTTTCTTGTACTGGCCAACTGGCTGGGTATCATCCCACATCTGGAAGAACCCACCAAGGATCTCAACACCCCACTAAGCCTCGGGCTGATGGGGTTTGTCATCGCCCACTATGCCGGTATCAAGACAAAAGGATTTAAAGCCTATGTAAAGGAATACATGGAGCCGATGTTTTTCATGGCACCCTTGAACATTATCGGGGAGCTTGCCAAGATTGTGTCCATTTCATTTCGGCTTTTCGGCAATATCATGGGCGGCTCCATCATCATACTGGTGGTTTCCCATCTGACCTACAGCATCGTCCTGCCACCCTTGCTGAACGCTTTTTTCGGTCTCTTTGTGGGCACCATACAGGCTTTCGTGTTCACCATGCTTACCGTGGTCTATATATCGGTTCAGGTCAAATAAGCTATGGAATTTGAAACTCAACTTATCATAAAAGCGGCCGCATTTACGGGTGCGGGGATTGCCATGGGACTGGGGGCCATCGGGGCCGCCATCGGCGAAGGCTATACGGCTGCCATGGCCAATGACGCCGTCTCCAGAAATCCGGAACTGTCCGGCGAAATTTTCAAAAACATGCTGGTCGGTCAAGCGGTTGCAGAGTCGGCCTCTATTTTCGCACTGGTGATTGCCATTTTGATGCTGTTTCTGGGTGTACCCCTGGACAACCTCTTGGAAGGCGCATCCATGTTCGGCGCGGGCCTCTGTATGGGTTTCGGTGCGGTTGGCTCCGGTGTCGGGTCTGGATTCCCGGGCGGACAGGCCTGTGTCGGCATTGCCAGGCAGCCGGCCGTCACATCGCGTCTGACCACCAACATGCTTATCGGGTCGGCCGTCTGCCAAACACCGGCAATTTTTTCAATGGTGGTAGCCCTGATGCTGATTTTCATGAACTTTGGCCAGCTGCCGTTGGCCCCGACCTGGGCCGCGCTGATCGGTGCAGGATTAAGCACCGGACTGGCGGCTATCGGGTCAGGATATGGCGGCGGTCTGGCTGCAGGATCAAGCTGCGAGGGTATTGCTAGGCAGCCGGAGTCGGTCGGTAATGTAACCACCGTTATGCTGGTAGGGCAGGCGGTTGCTCAGACACCGTCCATTTTTGGGTTGCTGGTCAGCTTTATCCTGCTGTTTAAAAAGTTTCCTGAATCTTCCACACTGCAGGCCGCAATGGCATTGCTGGGCGCCGGTCTGTGTATGGGATTGGGCGGCATCGGACCGGGTGTCGGCAACGGTATGGCGGCTGAGGGTGCCGTTCGATGGGTGGCCAGAAAAGTCAACAGGTCCGGTGAACTGATGCGGATCATGCTGGTGGGACAGGCGGTTTCTCAATCTACGGCTATATATGCCATGGTGATTGCGTTGGTCCTTATTTTTGTAGTTTGACAAATGGCGGTGAAAAATGCCCAATTTCGACGTTACGCGAATTTCGTTGCTATTTAAACGTACAAAACTGTACGCCTCATAACACAAAATTCGCGGTGCCTTGAACTTGAACATTTTACACCACCATGAACACAGAATTATAATATTAACTCATTAACCAGCGGCGAAGCCGCGTAAAATAAATTCGCTTCCAGCGAATTTATGGAGGTGAAAAATGGCTATTGAAGGCATTGATATTGTAAAAGCGGCAGCTTTTCTCGGAGCTGGAATTTCCATGGGTTTAGGCGCTATTGGACCCGGTGTGGGCGAAGGCATGGTTGCAGCCAAAGCATGTGAAGCGATCGGTAAAAACCCAAGGGAGGCCGGTCTTTTAACCCGAACCATGCTCGTTGGCCAGGCGGTTTCGGAATCCACCGGCATCTATTCACTGGTTATCGCGTTGCTGCTACTCTTCGTGGTCTAACGGCAATGGGCAGATCTTGTATTCAACGCCCTGAAACAACGGTGGAAAACAAGCTATGCAGATTATCAGCAATGTTGCCCTGATCAGCATTAATGAAACCCTGGTGGTTCAGCTGATCTCCTTCTTGATATTCCTCTTTGTCATCAATCGGGTCATGTTTCGCCCGTTGCGCGAATCGATGCAGGAACGGGAGCATTACATAGAGGGGATCCAGCTGGAGATTCGGGATGCGGAAAGGAAGCTGCAGAAAATCATGTTGGAAACCAGGGAGGAAGATGCCGCCGTACGCCGGGCGGGGCAGCAGGTGGCCGCCGAATTGGAAAAGCAGGCTTCCACGGAAGCGTCGGACATTATTGAGGGCGTCAGACAGCAGATCCTAGAGATGGGCGAGAAAAATCGAAAGGAGATCGATGCCCGCGTCGCCGAGGCGCGCAAAACGATCGCCGAGGAGGCGGACAAGTTGTCGTTGAGTATCATGGAAAAGGTTCTCGAGAGGAGACTGGCATCATGAAGGCTCGAAGCCGTAGCCGCATATTCGCGTTGCTGTCGCGGTTGCTGCCGCTTGTATTACTGGCAACGGCCGCCATGTTCATGATTGTGCACGGGGCCATGGCCGCGGAAGATGCCGCTGACTGGCGCCCTGCCTATGATCTTATCCTGCGCTATATCAATTTTGCCATCCTGATGTTTCTCATTTTCAAGTACGCTAGAAAGCCTTTGGTCAACTTTTTCAAGGAAAAAAGCGAGGATGTAAAAAAAGAGATCCAAGATGTGGAAAGGGAAAAGAAGGAGATCCTGGCAAAAGTCGAGGATCTTCTGAAGGCCCGCGACCACAGCAAGGAAAGACTCGAGAAACTGAAGGAGCGCATCATATCCCAGGGCAGAGCCAGCAAACAGCGCATCATCGACAGTGCCCAAGAGGAAGGCACCATTTTATTGGAAAGCGCGAAGCGGAAACTCCATAGCCAGCTGCTGTCGGCCCACGCGGACATCCGAGCGGAGATGATCGACCTAGCCATCGACATGGCCACCCGGAAACTGCCCGACCACATAGACGACCGGGACAACCAGATGATTTTAGAACACTACATGAAAAGCACCGATAGCCTCTGACGCATCAACCAGGCCACCGTCCAGCCATGCACCTCCCGCGCCCCCGGCCTCCTTGCGGCGGTTCTTCCAACTTCCGACAAATTGTCTTGACCATCTCATTGTTCTTCATTATAAATTGTACGATAGCCTCAATGCGATGCCCGTTGTGCACCGCATCCAGCCGCTCAAACCCAACCTGAAAAGGATCTTCAGGGTTGATGCAAACCAATTACAATGAAGGGGGGTAAGAATGAAAAAAGTGTTGATTGTTCTCAGTCTGCTGGCTGTAACCGTATTTTTTATTTCCGGCAGCGGCTTTGCCAAGAGCCAGGCGCTGGTCTATGGCACCACGGAAAAAGTCACCGACATGGATCCATGCAATGCCTATGACTTTCACACCTGGGAAATTTTTTACAACATCTACCAGGGCCTGATGGGCTATCCTCCGGGAGAAACCAATCTGGTTCCGGGCCTGGCGGAATCCTACACGATCAGCGACGATGGCAAGGCCTATACCTTCAACTTGAAAAAGGGCCTGAAGTTTTCGGACGGCACCCCGTTCGATTCCCAGACAGTCAAGTGGTCCATCGACCGGGTCATGCGCATCGCCGGGGATCCCTCCTGGCTGGTGACCGATTTTGTAGAGAGCGTCGAGGCCGTCGATAAATACCGCGTGAAGTTCAATTTGAAAAACCCCGTGGCCTATTTCCCCTCTCTCGTGGCCACCCCACCCTACTACCCGGTCAACCCCAATGTCTATCCGGCCGACAAAATCGTCAAAAACCCTTCCGAACTCAAGGGTGGAAAACTGGTGGGCCTCGGACCTTACCAGGCGGTTTCGTTCAAACGGGACGAGGAGATCGTTCTGGATCTCAACCCTTACTATGCGGGCGACAAACCCCTGAATGACCGGGTGGTCATCCGCTATTTCGCCGACGCCACCACCATGCGCCTGGCCCTGGAAAAGGGCGAGCTGGATTTTGCCTTCAAGTCCTTTAACCCGTCCGACATCAAAGACCTGGAAAATTCTTCCAAGATCAAAACCATCAAGGGGCAGGGCCCCTACATCCGTTATGTCTGTTTTCAGTGCGAAACCCCGCCCTTTGACGACAAGGTGGTCCGTCAGGGAATCGCCGCCGCCCTGAACAGAAAGGAAATCATCAAAAAGGTGTTTCTGGGACAGAATGCGCCGCTTTACTCCATGGTGCCAATGGGCATGTGGACCCACACCGACAGCTTCAAGTTTGCCTTCGGGGACGGCAACATCGCCAAAGCCAAGGAGCTTTTGGCCTCCAAAGGATTTAACAGCAGCAACAAGCTGAAATTCGATTTCTGGTACACGCCCAGCCATTACGGCGACACGGAAGTCGACATGGCCGCTGTCATCAAGTCCCAGCTGGAAGCAACCGGCGTCATGGAGGTGACGGTGAAGTCCGCCGAGTGGGCCACCTACAAGCAGAACTGGCACCAAAAGCTGATGCCGGTATACCTCCTGGGATGGTATCCGGATTACATCGATCCGGACAATTACACCGCCGCCTTTGCCGGCACGGCCGGATCCAAAGGCAACGGCATCTATTTTTCCAGCCCCGTATGGGACGCCTTGTTTGTGGAGGGACAGAAAAATCCCGATCCCGCCAAACGGGCCGCCGTATACGGGCAGGTACAGCAAATGTGGACCGACGAAGTCCCCACGGCCCCGATCTTTCAGGGAACGCTTTACCTGTTTTCCCAGAAAAACATAGAGGGCATCATGATTTCGCCCACGCTGCAGTTCATTTATGCACCCATCAAACGTACCGAGTAAGGGACCATCGGCCCGTGTGCCGCGGGAGCGTGTGCGGCACACGGGCCTTTTTAATGTATGAAAAATCTTCTTCGATACATCTTCACACGAACCCTTCTAACCGTTCCCATGCTCTTTATTCTCTTGAGCATCGTTTTTGTGGTGATTCGCATCATGCCTGGGGACCCGGTTTCTTCCATGCTGGGCGGCCACGCTCCCGACAGCGTCATCGAGCAGAAAAAAGAGGAGTTGGGGCTCAACAGGCCCCTGATCGTGCAGTATGGCGATTATCTACTGCAAATCTGCCGATTGGACCTCGGCAACTCCATGATTTTCAATGAACGCGTCATCGATTCCATCAAGATGAAGGTTCCGGCCACCATCGAGCTCACCTTTTTCGGCATGCTGATCACGTTGATCCTGGGGATTCTGCTGGGGGTCTATGCCGCCGACAAGCGCCGGTCCCCCCAGGATTACGCCATCCGCCTTTACGGCATCGTCATATACTGCATTCCGGTCTACTGGCTGGGGTTGATGCTGCAGATGATCTTCGGGGTCTGGTTGGACGTGTTGCCGGTGGCCGGCCGGACCGGTGCGCGCGTGTTCGTGTCGATGTTCGAAAAAACCGGGTTTTACATTCTGGACACAATCCTGGTCAGGGATTTCGAAGCCCTGAAAGATGTCCTCATCCACTTGATCCTGCCCTCGTTCACGCTTGGGCTGACCCTTTCGGGAATTTTTATTCGTTTGACGCGGGCCAACATGCTTGATGTGCTCAAAGCGGACTACATCCTGGCGGCCGAAGCCCGGGGCATCCGGCACAACCGGGTAGTGTACAAACACGCATTGCTGAACGCCTTCGTACCCATATTGACCATGATGGGCCTCCAGGTGGCTCTGCTCATGGCCGGTGCGGTGTTGACGGAAACCACTTTTTCCTGGCCGGGAATGGGGCGGCTGCTCCTGGAGCGGATCTATCTCAGAGACTACCCCACCATCCAGGGCGTCATCGTCATCTTTGCCATGATCGTCGCCCTGGTGTCGCTGGTGGTGGATATCGTCTACGCTCTGGTGGACCCGAGGGTGCGCTACTGATGGATGTGCACATGACCGGAACAGTTATCAACGGAGGATTTTAGTGAAATATTCCCCCTCGGCAGGATTGGGAAAATTGTTGTCCCGCTTTACCGGCATGGGCAAAAAGTACGGGGTGGAGTGGTGGATTCTCGTCGCCGGTGCCCTCATCATTATAGCGGTCCTTTGCATGGCCGCTTTTGCCTCCCACATTGCGCCCTTCGACCCGCACAATCAAGCCGCCGGCCCCCAGCTGGCACCGCCTGGCGGCAAGCACCTTTTGGGCACCGACAACCTGCAGCGGGACGTTTTCTCGCGCATCGTCTTCGGCTCGCGGACCATCCTGGGGGTGGCGATTCTGGCGGCCATCATCTCCTCGCTGTGCGGCATCAGCTTAGGGCTGATCTCCGGATACAGCGGCGGGTTCTTCGACAAAATGCTTTCCCTGGTCATGGATTCGATCTACTCGTTTCCGGGCCTCATCCTGGCCATCGCCTTTGCCGCCATGCTGGAACCGGGGATCATCAGCATCACCCTTGCCGTGGCGGTGATCTACATCCCGACCTATTTCCGCCTGGTTCGCGGCCAGACCCTCAGCATCAAGGAGGAGCTGTACGTCGAGGCGGCTCAAGCCATCGGCGCACCGGGCAAGACGATTTTGTGGAAATACATCTTCCCCAACGTGATCGCCACCACCGTGGTTGTCTTCACCATGAATGTCGGCGATGCTATCATGATCGAGGCGGCCCTGACCTACCTGGGACTCGGCCTGCCGCCAAGTATCGTTGATTGGGGCATGGATCTGGCCATGGGTAAGAAATTTCTGCCCTCCGGCCAGTGGTGGCTGATTACCTTTCCCGGGGTCATGATTTCGATGCTGGCCCTCGGCTTTACCATGCTGGGCGAAGGTTTGGCGGAAATTCTGAACCCCAGGCTGCTGGAGCGTTAGTTTGGAAGAACATCTGCTAGAAATAAGAAACCTCGACGTGCAGTTTCCCATTCACATCGGGACGGTGCGGGCGGTGGAGAATGTCAGCCTCTATCTGAAACAGGGCGAGGTGATGGGCCTGGTCGGAGAATCCGGGTGCGGTAAATCGACCCTGGGGTTTTCCATCCTGAGGATGCTGAGATCTCCCGGCCGCATTACTGCCGGTGAAATCAATTATCGCCAGGAAGATATCGCCGGCATGTCCGCAAGGGAGATCCTGGCCCTGCGCGGCAAAAAGATCGCCATGATATTTCAGGATCCGCTGACATCCCTGAACCCGCTGTTCAAAGTCGGAAACCAGTTTGTGGAAACCATCCAGACCCATGAAAAAAGTGTATCCAGAAAGGATGCCCTGAAGCGGGCGGGCTTAATGCTCGAACGGCTGGGGATCGCCCGGGAGCGACTGTCAGAGTACCCTCACCAGATGTCGGGAGGGATGCGGCAGCGCATCATGATCGGCATGGCTCTGATCCTGAACCCGGACCTTTTGATCGCCGATGAACCCACAACCGCCCTGGATGTTATTGTCGAGGCCCAGTTTCTGGACCTTTTGAACGAACTGCGGGCGGAGTTCAATCTGACCATTCTCCTGATTTCCCACAACCTGGGTATCGTGGCACAGATGGCCGACCGCATCACCGTGATGTATGGGGGCAGAATAGCCGAAACCGGCACCTCGATGGATGTCTTTGCCGAACCCATGCACCCCTACACCCAGGGGCTTCTGGCCTCCATTCCCAACATTCAATTGGAGCAGCCCAAGCTGACCACCATGC
>Ga0316576_10001843_pt1 | contig 11767 bp, 8 predicted proteins | sample S0NA_FD_203075 | JGI IMG/M metagenome (GOLD analysis project Ga0316576, IMG submission 203075) | Rhizosphere microbial communities from salt marsh grasses in Alabama, United States - S0-2_050615r3r5 | ecosystem: Host-associated > Plants > Roots > Rhizosphere | place: USA: Alabama | collected... | reverse complement strand
AGGTCTGACGCGGGCACCGGACGGGAGGCGGCGATGGAGGGTCACGAGGAATGGGACCGGCTGTGGGTCCCGCACCGGATCGCCTACATCCGGGGGGAGAGCCGGCCGTCCGACGAGGAAGCTGGGCCGCAGTGCCCGTTCTGCCGGACCGACGACACCGAGGAGTCGCTGGTCGTCGCGCGCGGCGAGCACACGTACGTGGTCATGAACCTGTACCCGTACAACCCCGGGCACGTGCTGATCTGCCCGTACCGCCACGTCGCCGACTTCACCGACCTCACCGTCGAGGAGATGGGTGAGATCAACACGTTCCAGGCGCGGATCATGCGGGCGACCCGGGCTGCGGCCGGGCCGCACGGGTTCAACATCGGGCTCAACCAGGGCTCAGCCGCGGGGGCCGGCATCTCCGGCCACCTGCACGTGCACGTCGTCCCGCGCTGGCGGGGGGACTCGAACTTCATCACCACCGTGTCCGGGTCCCGGACCATGGTGATGCTGCTGGAGGAGTCCCGGGACCTGCTTGCGACTGCTCTGGCCGAGCTCGACTGAGCGCCGCCCCGGCCGGCTCGCGCGCGGGGAGGGGGGCGAACGGGAAACCGGGGAGGGCAGGGACCGCAGCGGGAGGGCGAGCGGGGGAGCCCGCGTGATGGGATGGCTCCATGCCGCACCGGAACCGTGCCGTCATGGACGCGAACGAGGCCGTCGCGCGGGTCGCGCACGCGTACAGCGAGGTCATCCCCATCTATCCGATCACCCCGGCCTCGCCGATGGCCGAGCACGCTGACGCGTGGAGCGCCAAGCAGCGCACCAACCTCTGGGGCACCGTCCCGGAGGTGACGTCGCTGCAGAGCGAGGCGGGGGCCGCCGGTGCGCTGCACGGTGCGGTCACCCGCGGAGCGCTGGGCACGACGTTCACGGCGTCCCAGGGCCTGCTGCTCATGATCCCCAACATGTACAAGATCGCCGGCGAGCTGACCCCGACGGTCATCCACGTCGCCGCGCGCACCCTGGCGACCCACGCACTGAGCATCTTCGGCGACCACTCCGACGTCATGGCCTGTCGCCAGACCGGGTTCGCCCTGCTCGCGGCGTCCAGCGTCCAGGAGGCCGGGGACCTCGCCGCGGTGGCCCACGCCGCGACCCTGGCCAGCCGGGTGCCGTTCCTGCACTTCTTCGACGGGTTCCGGACCAGCCACGAGCTGGCAACGATCGACCTGGTCGACGAGGGAACCCTGCGTGCCCTGGTGGACCCGCGCGACATCGCAGCCCATCGACTCCGAGGGCTGGACCCCGATCGCCCAGTCCTGCGTGGCACGGCCCAGAACCCCGATGTCTTCTTCCAGGCCCGCGAGGCCGCCACCCCCTTCTACGACGCGGTGCCGGGGGTCGTGCGCGACGTGCTGGGCCGTCTGGGCGACGCCACCGGCCGGCGCTACAGCCTGGTCGACTACGAGGGCCATCCGCAGGCCGAGCGGGTGATCGTCCTGATGGGGTCCGGGGCTGGCGCAGCCGGCGAGGCCGTCCGATCGCTCGTCGCACAGGGGGAGCGGGTCGGCCTGCTGGTGGTGCGGCTCTATCGGCCCTTCCCAGTGGCAGACCTCGTCGCCGTCCTGCCGCCCACGGTGCGGACCCTTGCCGTGCTGGACCGCACGAAGGAGCCGGGGGCGCCGGCGGACCCCCTGCACCTCGACGTGCTGGCGGCCCTTGCCGACCCGGTCGCGGCCGGTCACTTCGCGGGCGCGGGGCCGCGGACCTTCGGGGTGCGGTACGGGCTGTCGAGCAAGGAGTTCACCCCGGCCATGGCTGCGGCCGTGCTCGCCGAGGCAGCAGCGGAGAAGCCGAGGCGGCAGGCGACGGTGGGGATCGTCGACGACGTCTCGCACACCTCCCTGGAGGTGCCCGCCGGCTTCCCCTCGGACCCGGCCCGGGTCCGGGCGGTCTTCTACGGACTCGGGTCCGACGGGACCGTCGGCGCCAACAAGAACACGGCTGCCATCGTCGGCCGTGCCACCGACCTGCACGTCCAGGCGTACTTCGTCTACGACTCGAAGAAGTCCGGGTCCGTGACGGTCAGCCACCTGCGCTTCGACGACGAGCCCATCACCAGCACGTACCTGGTCAGCGAGGCGACGTTCGTGGGCGTGCACCAGTGGGGACTGCTCGACAAGCTCGACGTGCTCGCCGTGGCCGGTCGTGGTGCGCGGATCCTGGTCAACAGCCCGCATCCCGCCGACGAGGTCTGGGACCACCTGCCCGAGGAGGTGCAGGAGCAGGTGCTGGCCAAGGGCCTCGAGGTGTGGGCCGTCGATGCGAGCTCCGTGGCACGCGAGGCGGGAATCGGCGGGCGGATCAACACGGTCATGCAGGCGTGCTTCTTCGCCGTCTCCGGGGTGCTGCCGCTGGAGGAGGCGATGCCACGGCTCACCGAGGCGGTCCGCGCCAGCTACGGCAAGCGGGGCTCGGTCGTCGTGGAGCGCAACCTCGCGGCGATCGCCTCGGCGACCGAGCACCTCGCGCGCGTCCCCGTCCCCGACGCGGTGACGGCGACGCATCGGCGCCGCCCCGTGGTCCCGCCGGACGTGCCCGACTTCGTGGCACGGGTGACGGCACGGATGCTGGCCGGCGAGGGTGACCTGCTGCCGGTCAGCGCCCTGCCGGTCGACGGATCGTTCCCGACCGGGACCGCCGCGTACGAGAAGCGGACGATCGCCCACGAGATCCCGATCTGGGAGCCCGACCTGTGCATCGACTGCGGCAAGTGCGCCATCGTCTGCCCGCATGCGGCGATCCGGTTGGGCGTGTACGACCCGGACGAGAACCCGCACGCCGGCGACCTTCCCCGCAAGGGGTTCCGGAACCGGGAGCGTGCCGGCCTGTCGGTGACCATCCAGGTGGCCCCCGACGACTGCACCGGCTGTGGGGTGTGCGTGTCGCAGTGCCCGGCGTTCGACCGCTCCGAGGTGCGCCGTCGCGCGATCAACATGCGGCCGATCGAGGAGCACCTCGAGGTCGAGCGGTCGCACTGGGACGCGTTCAACGCCCTCGTCCCGGCCGACACGGCCGCCTGGAGCCCGGACACGGTGAAGACCTCGCAGATGCGCCGGCCGCTCATGGAGTTCTCCGGCGCATGCTCCGGATGCGGTGAGACGCCCTACCTGAAGCTCGTCACGCAGCTGTTCGGCGACCGCCTGCTGATCGCCAACGCGACCGGATGCTCGTCGATCTACGGCGGCAACCTGCCCACGACGCCGTACGCCACGGGCCGCGACGGCCGGGGCCCGGCCTGGTCGAACTCGCTGTTCGAGGACAACGCGGAGTTCGGCTTGGGGATGCGCATGGCGTTCGAACGGCAGCAGACCACGGCGCTGGCGCTCATGGCCGAGCTCGAGCCACACCTCGGCCTGGACCTCGTCGGACGGGTTGCTGGCGGCTACACCGCCGGCGACGATGCGGGGATCCGCCGTCAGCGCGCGGACGTCGCGGAGCTGGTCGAGCGGTTGCGTCCGATCGCCGACGAGGATCCGCGTGCGGCGGCCCTCATCGACCTGTCGAGCGCCCTGGTTCGCCGGACCTTCTGGATCGTCGGCGGGGACGGCTGGGCCTACGACATCGGCTACGGCGGCCTTGACCACGTGCTGGCCTCCGGCCGCGACGTGAACGTGCTGGTGATGGACACCGAGGTGTACTCGAACACCGGGGGGCAGCAGTCCAAGGCCACACCCCGGGGCGCGGTGGCGAAGTTCGCGGCCGGCGGGAAGGGCCTGCACAAGAAGGACCTCGGGCTCGAGGCGATCTCGTACGGCGACGTGTACGTCGCGCAGGTCGCCCTCGGCGCCAACGAGACGCAGACGGTCAAGGCGCTCGTCGAGGCCGAGGCGCACACCGGACCATCGCTGGTGATCGCGTACTCGACGTGCATCGCCCACGGGTTCGACATGTCGGAGTCGATGACGCACCAGAAGCTGGCCGTCACCTCGGGGCACTGGCCGCTGTTCCGGTACCGGCCGTCCGCCACTGAGGGATCCCCGTTCCAGCTGGACTCCAGGGCGCCGAGCATCCCCTACGCGGAGTTCGCGCGGAAGGAGGCCCGGTTCGGGATGCTGTTCCGCAGCGATCCGAAGCGCGCCAAGGAGCTGCTCGCGCGCTCGGAGGCCGACATCGCCGAGCGATGGCGCTACTACGAGCAGCTGGCCGGGGTGAGCCGGTCGGCACCCCCGCCGGACCCGGCCGGACGGCGCGCTCGACTGGCACAGGAAGGGGAGAGCGACGAATGACTGACCTGAGCACGCGCTACCTGGGGCTGACGCTGCGCACGCCGGTGGTGGCCTCCCCGGGCCCGGTGACCGGCGACCCGGACCAGTGGCGCCGCCTCGACGCCGCCGGAGTCGGCGCCATCGTCCTGCCGAGCCTCTTCGAGGAGGAGATCGAGTCCGAGTCGTGGTGGGTGTCCGACCTGCTCGACGAGGGGCGCGACGTCGTGGCCGAGGCCGCCGACTACCTGCCCGAGTTCGAGGACTACTCCATCGGCCCGGACCGTTTCCTGGACCTGGTCAGCCGGGCCAAGGAGTCGGTCGAGGTGCCGGTCATCGCCAGCCTCAACGGCACCACGCGCGGTGGATGGGTCCGGTATGCCTCGTCCCTGGTCGACGCCGGTGCCGACGCGATCGAGCTCAACGTCTACGACGTGATCACCGATCCACGGGTGTCCGGCCAGGCGGTGGAGGACCGCGTCATCGACCTGATCGGCGCGGTGCGCTCCGAGGTGGCCGTCCCGATCGCCGTCAAGATCGGTCCGTGGTTCAGCGCCCTTGCCAACATCGCCGTGCGAATCTCCGAAGCGGGGGCCGACGGGCTCGTGCTCTTCAACCGCCTGTACCAGCCCGACATCGACCTCGACGGCCCGTCCGTGCGGCCCCGGCTGATGCTCAGCGTGCCGGGCAACGTGCGCCAATCCGTGGCGTGGATCGGGATCCTGTCCGGCCAGGTGCCGCTGTCGCTGGCCGCCAGCGGGGGCGTGGACGCGCCCGAGGACGTGGTCAAGCTCGTCCTGGCCGGCGCGGACGTGGCCATGACCACGGCATCGCTGCTGCGGCACGGGGGCGAGCACGTCGCCACGCTCGTGTCGGGCGTGGAGCGCTGGCTGGAGGAGCGGGGCTATGCCTCCGTGGAGCAGGCCAAGGGATCCGTGTCCTTCAGCAAGGCTGCCGAGCCGGAGGCCTACCAGCGCGCCAACTACTACCAGACTCTGCACTCCTGGGGTCCGGTGCGGTAGTCGGCCCGCCGGTACGGCGGCCAGCCCCGCCGTCCACCAGCAGGGACGTTCGTGCGTTCGTACAGCCCAGCTCCGACGCGGGATCGAGTGTCGCCGTGGATCTAGGCAGCGGCTGACCCGCGGGCCGCGCGTGCGGCGCGGGGCCGACCTCCCCGCGGTCGGCTGGGCTAGCCTCGCCGGATGCCGATCCTGGCCGTCCTCGCCGAGCGCATGCGCTCCCGGTTGTGGCCCCTGCCCGCGCTGGCGGCCGTGCTGGGGGTGGTGGCCGGGCTCGTGCTCTCGCTCATGCGCCGCGGTGGCGGGTGGTGGGCCGGCGGGTGGTGGGCGGTCGACCCCGCCGCAGCGCGCAGCCTGCTGCAGGTCCTCGCCGGCTCGTCGCTGACGGTGGTGGCCCTCGTCTTCAGCCTACATGTCGTCGCGCTGCAGCTGGCGGCCAGCCAGTACTCGCCGCGGCTCCTGCGCACCTACGCCCGTGACTGGGTGATCCAAGCGGCGCTCGCCGTCCTCATCGGCACGTTCGCATTCTGCCTGGTGACGCTGGCGACGTTCGGCTCGGCCGCGGGACCGCCGGGACTCTCGGTGACGGTCGCGGTGATCCTCGGGCTGGGCTGCGTCGGTGCCCTCGTGGGGGTTGTCTCCCATATCGTCACCTCGCTGCGGGTGGAGACGATGATGGCCGGGCTGCACGGCGACGCAGAGCATGTCATCGCCGATTGGGTCGACAAGCCGCGAGCGTCCTCGTCCGAGCAGCTCCGCGCTCCGGCCGACGCCCGCCTCGACGCCGATCGATCCGGCTTCGTCCAGATGGTCGACGCGCGCAGGCTCGTGGACTGGGCCTCCCCGATCGGGGCCCTCGTGCGGGTGGAGGTGGTTCCAGGTGAGCATGTGCTCATCGGACAGCCCTTGGCGCGCGTCTGGGGCGCGACGCAGGCATCCGTGGACGACTCGGGGTGCGGATCCGCGATCCTGATCGGTTTCGAGCGCACGCCCGACCAGGATCCTGCCCTGGGTCTGGTCCAGCTCGTGGACATCGCCCTGCGGGCTCTCTCGCCTTCGCTGAACGACCCCACCACCGCCCGGCACGCCCTGGGACACATGGCAGCGCTGCTCGTCCAGGTCGCCGCGCAGCCCGAGGGGACCGATCTGGTCACCTGCAGCGAGGACGGGGTGCCTCGGGTCTGGCGAGCCACACGTTCCCTGGCCGACATCCTGGATGCCACGTGCCGGCCGATCGCACGCGCGGGCGCGACGGATCCCGACGTCCTGAAGGCCCTGGTCCGAACGCTCCGGGCAGTGGGCGGGGCGGCCGGGCAGTCCGGGGCCGGAGCCGTCCGCGACCAGCTCGCCCACCTCGAGCGGTGCGCAGTCCGCGGCCTTGCCGACGAGGTGGACCAGCGCGGCGTGCTCGCGGCATCGTCCGAGGCGCGTCGTTCCCTGGGACTGGGGTGAGCCCGGCGGCGCGGGCTCCGCAGATGCCGCCGCGCTGGGTCAACCCTCCTCGGGCGGGATGACCGTGCCCTCGAACGGGCGGTCGGCGATCGCCACCTTGTGCACCGGCACGAGGAACTCCGGGTCGTCCTGGGTCCCCTTCGTGCGCGCCGCGTTGACCAGGACCACCGCGACATAGGGCAGCAGCACCCCCAGCGCCACTGCGATCCAGCGCCAGAACCCGGGCACGACGACGGCGACGACGATGGCAGCCATGCGCGTGCCCATCATGAACAGGTAGGTGCGCTCCCGGGACACGAGGTCGCGGGAGGGTCCGGGCTGCGCCGAGGTGATCCGATGGACCTCGACATCCCTGCTGGACACGGGCTCAGCCTACGACCGGGCCGCGGATGCGGCATCCTGCAGCCGACACATCCGGATCGAGGAGGACCCATGAGCAGCCGCACCTACCGTCTGACCGAGATCGTCGGCACCAGCCCCGACGGGGTGGACCAGGCCATCCGCAACGGCGTCGCCCGCGCGGCACAGACGATCCGCCACATCGACTGGTTCGAGGTCGAGCAGGTCCGCGGCTACGTGCGCGATGGCCAGGTCGACCACTTCCAGGTCTCGATGAAGATCGGGTTCCGGCTCGAGGACGCCTGACCGGGCAGCTGACCCCCGCGGCCCCGGGGCACACCGACCCGGGGGTCAGACGGCCTCGCTGGGGGTGGAGAGGTGGAAGTCCTCCACGACCAGCGGGGCCATCCTGCTGCGCGTGAACCAGTCCGCCCACTCCCGGGGCAGGCAGTCGACCGGGGCGCCGGCGTCCGAGATCCGCTCGAGCATGCCGAGCGGCGAGTCGTTGAACCGGAAGTTGCCCGCGGACCCGACCACCTCGCCGTCACGGACGACGTAGACGCCGTCCCGGGTCAGCCCGGTCAGCAGCAGCGTCTCGGCGTCGACCTCGCGGATGTACCACAGGCACGTCACGAGCAGGCCGTCACCGACGCGCTGGGCGAGCTCGTCGAGCCCTCCGGTGCGGCCCTCGACACCGGCGATCAGGTTGTCCACGAACGGGGTGGTCGCCAGGCCGGCTCGCGTGGCCGAGTCCCGCGTGGTGACCAGGGCGCCCAGGTGGCCGTCGGCGACCCAGTCGGTGGCGCCCACCGCCAGGCCGGCGTCGAAGGCAGAGGCCATCGCAGACGAGCTGGTGCTGCGGACATGGTCGGCGCACTCCAGGCCCGCGGCGGCAGGGTCGGAGGCCAGGCGGAAGGGCAGCGGGCTGAGTCGGTCGCCGACCCGCGTGCCGCCCCCGTGTCGGCTGAAGGCGCTGCGGCCCTCGACGGCATCGCGGGCACCCGCCGACCACAGCAGGTAGATCAGCAGGTCGGCCGCCGCCGACGGGGACAGGACGACGCGCTGCCGTCCGGGGGGCACGTCGATCCGTGTCACCTGGGCGGCCAGCCCGCCGTGCACCTCGTCGGGGGCGCTGGTCAGGTCCATGTCCGCGAAGTGGCGGCCCGAGCGACCGGCCCATGCCGACCGTGTCCGTTCAGCCGACTTCCCGCTGAGCTCGAAGCGTGCTGCCGGCTGGTCGTGCCGCAGGCGAAGCCCGGCGGTGGTGCCCAGATAGGTCGTCGTCATCGAGTGCTCGGCGTAGCCGAACATGGGCACGCCGCTGGCCGGAAGCAGCTCGCCCAGCAGGGCGCTGACCGGGGCCAGCTCGTCCGGTGAGGTCTGCGCCGGCGGCTCGTCCCAAGCGGGGGAGGGCGCGCGGGTCGGCACCTCCGGTGCTGCATCCGTAGCCGGACCTGACCCCACGGCGATCGCCCGGGCGCGCTCGACCAACCCGGCGAGGTCCTCCGGCCCGCTGACCACGGCGCTGGCGGTGCCGGCGGCGATACCGCCGGCGACCTGCGGATGCACGACCACGTGCACCTGCTGGGTGGAGGTCAGGCCGTTGGTCGTGAGCGTGGAGTTGGCCCAGCGGAGGTTGGCGACGCCGGTGCGCTCGACGAGGGCGGTCCCGCGATCGGGACCGACCAGCGCCAGGCACCGCTCGACGATCTCCTGCGGCGTCATGCGCGTGCCTCCTTGGCGGTGTTGAGGACGTTGACCCCCTCGAACACCGCGACCGGGCAGCCGTGGCTGACGGGGGCCACCTGGCCGGGCTGGGCCTTGCCGCAGTTCAGGGCGCCGCCGAGCAGGTACGTGCCCGGGCCGCCGAGCGCGCGCAGCGAGCCCCAGAACCGCGGCGTGCTGGACTGGTAGGCCACGTCGCGGACCTGTCCGACGATCCGACCCGACCGGATGCGCCAGAAGCGCTGGCCGGTGAACTGGAAGTTGTAGCGCTGCATGTCGATCGACCAGGACTTGTCCCCGACGATGTACAGGCCGTCCTCGACGCCGCCGATCAGCCCCGCGAGGTCCGGGCCGTCGGGTACGGGCTGCAGGCTGACGTTGGGCATGCGCTGGACCGGGACGTGCTGGGCCGAGTCGGCGAACGCGCACCCGTTGGACCGGCCGAAGCCGTGCTCGGCGGCCATCCGCCGGTCGAGCTGGTAGCCGACGAGCGTGCCGGCGCGCACGAGGTCCCACGACTGGGCAGACACCCCCTCGTCGTCGAACCCGACAGTAGCCAGTCCCAGGTCCGCTGTTCGGTCGCCTGTGACGTCCATCAGGTCGGAGCCGTAGCGCAGCGAGCCGAGCCGGTCGAGGGTGGCGAAGCTGGTGCCGGCGTAGTTGGCCTCGTAGCCGAGGGCGCGGTCGAGCTCGGTGGCGTGCCCCACGCTCTCGTGGATCGTCAGCCAGAGGTTCGTGGGGTCGATGACCAGGTCGTAGGCACCGGGCTCGATCGACGGGGCCGATGCCTTCTCCGCCAGCCAGTCGGGCAGCTGGGCGAGCTCGGAGTCCCAGTCCCAGCCGCCGGCGCCGGCGAGGTACTCCCAGCCCCGCGCCACGGGCGGTGCGCACGTGCTCATGTCGTCGAACCGGTCGGCGCCCACGCGGAACGCGGTGAGGCCCCCCGCCACGCGGGTGCGCTGCTGCAGGGTGTCGGTCCCGCCGGTGTCGGCGTAGTAGGTGATGTCCCGGGCGGCGTGGAAGCCCGCGTCCACGTGCTGGACCTCCGGGCTGGCCAGCAGGGCCGCGCTGCGCGATCGCAGCAGGGCCAGCACCTCGGGGTCCGGGACCGTGAACGGGTCGATCCCCACCGGGCTGGCCCACACGCGACCCACATGGGCAGGCTCGGCTGCGAGCTCGATGCGCTCCACGGCCGCCGGCGCGGACATGCGTGCCATCGCGATCGCGGCCCTGGCCGCGTCCACGGCAGCGTCGGCGGTGATCCGGTCGCCGGCGGCGAACCCCCACACGCCGTCGAGGAGCACGCGCACACCGATGCCCGTGGTGCTGTCCGTCTGGGCCCCGAGCGGGGCGGCGTCGCGGACGGAGGCGATGCGGGAGTGCTGCCGGGAGACCCGGACGTCGGCATGCGACGCCCCCAGCGCGCGCGCGGTCCCCAGGGCCGCATCGGCCACCGCCGCGAGGGGCAGGGACCGGAAGTCGGCCTCGATCGTGGAGCTCGCCGCGTCGCCGATGAGAGCCCACGTCATGGCCCCGCACCCTAGTCCTGCGGGACCGGGTCGGCCAGCAGGCCCCGGACCATGCGACGTGGCACAGTGTGGGGCCATGTCGCTGGTCGAGCTGCGGGTCCTCGTGGGGCCCAACGCGGACATCCCGCAGCCAGCTGTCCGGCTGACGTTCAGCACGGATCCGGAGCCCGGCCTGGACCTGTGCGAGGTGGTCGGGGCGATCGCCCGCGGCGCCGGGGCGTATGCCGGCCCGGCCGTGCGGCGCGACTCGGCGGACGGCCGCTGCGTCGTGGCGTTCCCGTGGCAGCGGGAGGGGACCGGCGAGGCCATCGGGCGGGCGCTGGCCGAGCTCGTGGACGTGGGGCCCTCGGTTCCCCTCGAGGCGCGCGTCGCGGCGGCGGTCGAGCAGGTGCGGACCGCGGACCCGGGCCTGGCGCCCGACCTGATCGACCCGAGCGTGCCCACGGTCGCGGTGACCGGCACGAACGGCAAGACGACCACGACGCGGCTGCTGGGGCGGATGGCCGGCGAGGCGGGCCGGGTGGCGGCGTGGAGCAGCACCGACGGGATCTTCGTCGACGGGCGGCTGGTCGAGGCGGGGGACTGGTCCGGGCCCGGTGGAGCCCGCGAGGTCCTGCGCCAGCCGGGTCTCGGCTTCGCGGTCCTCGAGACCGCGCGCGGCGGGCTCATGCTGCGCGGCATGGGGGTCTCGGCGGTCGACGTCGCGGTCATGACGAACGTCAGCCCGGACCATCTCGGCCTGCAGGGGCTGGACACCGTGGAGATGCTCGCGTGGGCCAAGTCCACCGTGGTCCGGGTCGTCCGTCCGGGCGGGTGGGCGGTGCTGAACGCCGAGGACCCGCTGGTGCGCACGTTCCACGACGCGGGCGCCGGACGGCCGTGGTTCTTCGCCCTCGACCCCGACGCCGCGGCGGCGTCGATCGCCGCCGACCTCGGTGCGCCCCTGACGACGATGCGCGCCGGGCGCCTGGTGGTCGACGGCTGGGCCGACGACCGGGTCGACCTCGGCGAGGCCCTCGAGATGCCCGTGACCATCGCCGGCCTGTCTCGGGAGAACCTGGCCAACGCGATGGCTGCGGCCAGCGCTGGCCTCGCCGCCGGGCTGCCGGTCGGGGCTGTCCGTGCCGGCTTGCGCTCCTTCCTGCCGGACATGGCCGCCAGCCCCGGGCGGATGAACATCTGGTCGGTGCCCACGCGTGACGGCGGGTCGGCGACCGTGATCCTCGACTTCGCGCACAACGAGGCGGGGGCGGCGGCGCTGCTGCGGGTGGCGGCCGGCCTGCGCCGCGCCGGTTCGTCGCTGCACGTGTCCATCGGCAACGCGGGCGACCGCACGGACGAGGGGATCATGGAGGTCGCCCGGATGGCTGCCGAGGCTGCCGACACGGTGCAGCTGGCGGCCAAGTCGGACTACCTGCGGGGCAGGACCCAGCAGGAGATGGACGACCTGCAG
>Ga0316576_10001842_pt1 | contig 11771 bp, 5 predicted proteins | sample S0NA_FD_203075 | JGI IMG/M metagenome (GOLD analysis project Ga0316576, IMG submission 203075) | Rhizosphere microbial communities from salt marsh grasses in Alabama, United States - S0-2_050615r3r5 | ecosystem: Host-associated > Plants > Roots > Rhizosphere | place: USA: Alabama | collected... | reverse complement strand
AACACGATTGACCGAGATTAAGGTCTATTCTCTAAGAACAATGGCTACCACAAGTTATAAGTCTAAACCAACCGCAGTAAGATCGATTGAATTAACTGAAGAAATCCAAGCTCTTCAAGACGTAACGTCCTATCAGAGAGTACGAACCTATGTGACTCATGATGGAGATTTGCTTGGTATGGTCGAGATTGACAATGAAGGACAAGTTGTCTCCGCGGAAAAATTGCGCGAAACGATCTTGTACGAGCTGAAGTGGACATTACTCGAACACCGGCCTACCGATTATTCTGAATTAGCTGCGACTGTCGCAGTAACGGCCGATGATAAAGAACAAAACAGTATGTCCACATATGTGAAGGACGATAACAGGTTTGTCCCATTCAGTCAGTTTATGGGAAAGAACTTGCCTACATGGATCATTGATTTGAGCCAGCCGCTTGAAGAAGTGGCCGATGTATCAGAACATGATTCAGTGCGGATCATCTTCACCCAACAAGGCAAGCCCTTAGGTTGGAAAGAGATAACAACTCACCGCCAGCCTTTGACCAAAGGGAAATTACGCAGCGAAATAGCAAAGGGCATTGGGGTAGAATTGGTAACAGGCAATATTGCGGCGAATGAGTATACAAACTGGTTAATTTGCCAGGAAAAACTGGCGAATATTTTCTTTGACTCTGTCGAGACCACGGCAGTTGCCAATCCAGTTGAAAGACTCGCTTTAACGGAGCCCGTATCAATCGTCATCGCCACTCTCGATCGGCCTGACGATTTACGCGAATGTTTACTGAGTCTCATGGATCAGGATACAGAACGGGATGTGGAGATTATCGTCGTAGACAATAATCCCGATTCAGGGCTGACCCCTCCTGTTGTCGCTGAATTTCCTGGCATCATTCTGGTTGACGAACAGCGGAAGGGCCTTGCTTATGCGCGAAATGCGGGGTTTACAGCCAGCACGGGAAATATTGCAGTTGCTACCGATGATGATGTGATTTTTCCCAAGGATTGGCTGGAGCGATTGCTGGCACCATTCTCACGAAAAGATGTGATGATCGTCACCGGAAACGTTCTACCAATTGAGTTGGAAACGGATTCGCAGCGCCTATTCGAGAGTTATGGAGGACTCGGTCGAGGTTTTAAGCGTTTAGAGGTAAACGGCGACTGGTTTGACCATTATCGATTCAAATCGGTACCCACCTGGGAACTTGGAGCAACAGCGAACGCAGCATTTCGAACGTCTATTTTTCAGGATCCAGATATTGGATTGATGGAGGAATCACTTGGTCCAGGGACACCAGCTGGGGTAGGAGAAGATACTTACCTGTTTTATAAAGTATTGAAGGCCGGCTGGACTTTAGTATACGAGCCGAGGTCGTATGTCTGGCACAAACACCGGAGTACGATGGAAGCGCTTCGCCGCCAACTATACAATTACAGCAAGGGTCACATTGCTTATCATACGAAACTATTTGTGAGTGATGGTGACTGGCGTGGCTTGACTCGCATCTTCATTGAGATGCCTATGTATCATTGGTGGCGATTCAAACAGAGATTGAAGGGACAAAGCATTTATCCCTTATCATTGCTATCGCTCGAAATTCGGGGTGCTCTGGCTGGAATCCCTGCATTGTGGCGGTCCCAACGAAGAGTGAAGCGCCTAGGACGATCCAGTCCCTACATTTCACCAGAGTTACGTCCTCATGGCATGGATGGCTGATGGAGCGAATAAATCCATAAATCCTAACGGGAACAGTCAATTTGATCCATTTCCAGCCCGGCAATTATCGCGGGACAATGTTGTTGCTCTTCGCCCTAACATTAAAGAAGTGCGCAGTAATCCAGCGAAACGTGTATGATGAAAGTTATCGTAATGGAGGTGATTAGAAAGCCTACGCCGGAAGAAACTGATCGATTCATGCATGAGGCTGCCCGTTAGAATACCGGAGCGTGTTAAAAATAGGTGCGCGCTTTGATGTCCTGGTGACTTGTGAAAGTCATAGCTGTCTCTTAAAAAATGGGGTTCCGAGAGCCACTCCAATATTTATTTCGTAATCAATTCCGGTTCAGTTTTGATGGAATCGAGTCTTCACATCACTTACGCACTTGTATAGAAATAACAGCCTTAAATGGCCACATTAATATCTAACCGGTCAATATGAACCTATTTTTTACTGTTCTACTTCTTGTATTAGAGCTGCTTGTGACTTCAAACAGGCTGGCTATTTCCGTGCGCATGCCAGGGCCTGTCAAACAAGCCCAAGAAGAAATCGCACAAATCGAAATTTCTCACCTCCAGTCCACGGCCGAATCTGCTGAGTTAGTCTGGAGTATTTTTGAAAGCAACCTCGCCCTCCATGAAGCGGCACAGGTTAATGACCTTGAACCGTCTATAAGTCAGACAATCGAATATGTTTCACCGCTAGCAGAGTCAGTGAGGATTCTCTGGGGAATCAACAACTGGCAGCTACTTCCGGAAGAGCAGCGCCCACCAGGTACAACACTCACTGAGACTGGCGTGATGCAAACACAAATGACGCTTATTGATGATCATTTTTCCGCTATTCTGGAGGTGCCAGCCGACGCCAGTATTGACTTCGGATTTATGGTTACAGTGTTCGATGAAAACCATTCCAAGCAAGAGGTTTGGGATGGTGTTTATGAGGATATTCAGGTGAGTGATCAATCAATCCAAGTTCACTCTCAAGTCGATCTTCCCGACACTACTGAGCAGGCATCCCTTAGCAATGTAGAGAATCAAGGAGGTGTATGGATTGCTGGTTTTGGCATCGTATTAGCTATGGGCGTATTGATAACCTCCGTGGCCATAAACCGCTCCAGGAAAATTCATGGTGACAGGCTTCATGGTCTGATTCCTCATTGGGATCTTCTGATAGAGTTGGTTGTTCGAGATATAAAATTGCGCTATCGCCGTTCAGTATTAGGTATTCTCTGGTCATTAATCAATCCGTTACTACAACTTATAGTGTTAAGTGTTGTGTTTGGATTTGTCCTGCCCTTAGACATTGAAGATTATTCACTATTCCTCTTCATCGGATTACTAGGATGGATATGGTTCCAGACATCGGTAATGTCCGGTACATCTTCAATTGTCGCCAATCGAGATCTCATACGAAGACCAAATTTTCCAATAAATATTCTACCGATTGTTCCCTTGACTTCTAACCTGGTTCACTTTTTGTTGTCTCTACCGATCGTGTTTGTGATACTTCTTGTCACGCAAAAAAGTCTAAATTTAACGGTCATATTGCTGCCGTTAGTCATTGCTGTGCAGTTCCTGTTTACTCTTAGCTTGGTTTATTTTCTCTCTGTATTTCAGGTTTTTTTCCGCGATACAGAACATCTCATCGGGGTGCTTCTCTTATTGTGGTTCTATTTGACACCAATTTTTTACAATAGTGCTATTGTCCCGGAGAAATACAGGCCAGTGTTTGAACTGAATCCGATGCTCCATATCATAAATGGCTATCGGGACGTTTTGATGTATGGTCAGCTGCCCGCGCTAGGACCTTTATTACTTATCACGGGAATCTCTGTGCCGGCCATCTATTTCGGACGGCAATTTTTGAACCGCAACTATAATCGCTTCGTGGAGGAACTATAGTGAACGCGATAGAAGTAAACGGAGTTTCAAAACGATTTCGACACTATCATGATGATCGGCCGAACACTTTTACTGAGGTGTTTAAGAAAGGTTTCCGCCAGCTACGCCCATCGGTAGTTTTCTGGGCATTGCGTAATGTCAGTTTTGCTTTAGAACCTGGCAGCATGTTGGGAATTATCGGTGGCAACGGCGCCGGGAAATCTACACTCTTGCGGCTTATCGGCGGTATAGGACTTCCTGATGAAGGAACAATAGTTACTCAAGGCCGCATTGGCGCGATACTTGATCTGGGAGCAGGTTTTCATCCCGACTTAACCGGTCGTGAAAACGTGCATATCAGTGGCGTTATAGGTGGGTTATCCCGGAGTGAGGTTGATGAACGTTTCGATGACATCGTAGACTTTGCCGAAGCAGAGTCTTATATAGACAATCCATTGCGGACGTATAGTTCTGGCATGAAGATGCGGTTAGCATTTTCCGTCGCGGCTCATATCGACCCCCAAATTTTACTAATTGACGAAGTATTATCGGTCGGTGACTTAGCTTTCCAAAAAAAATCGCTTGATCGAATCCATCATTTTAAAAGCCGAGGATGTACAATCGTTCTTGTTTCACACGAAGTCCAACAAGTTGAAGATCTTTGTGATAAAGTTATGTGGTTGCGAAGTGGAGAGATTGCCGCTCTAGGTGAGGCAAAGGTGGTTGTCGGTCATTACCGAGCTGAAATGCAGGCTGAAATGCGTCGTCGTACGCCGGCCGCCTCGCCACCAACAATCACACCACAAGGTGTAGCATTGCGACCTAATGAGAACCGATTTGGCTCACAAGAGATAAGAATTTCATCCGTGCAACTGTTGGACGAATATGGCATACAGACGACAGAACTTGAGAGTGGCCAGCCATTAGGCGTGGATATTAAATTAGAGAGCGAACTAAATTTGAGAAGACCACACGCCAGTATCACGATAACGCGTGAAGATGGCTTCGTATGTTATGATTCCAATTCAGCCGAATCCAATGTAGATTTACCCGAGATACACGGGCCATTGAACCTGCGCGTGACGCTTGAACGCCTCGATTTAACTCCTGGTGACTACTTTGTTGACGTTGGTATTTACCCGCAAGATTGGTCCTATGCCTACGATTATCACTGGCATGTATACCCTTTAAAAATATGCGGCCGAGGAGGGCAAAAAGGTATACTGGCAACCCCTCTGCAATGGGAAGTTGTCTAGTATGCGGTCAGAATACTTTAGCCTTGGCTAGCAACACACCCAATTGCTTCAGGTTGGACAGCTAAGACAAAAGTCTCGATCTATCAAGTTACTAGACGCGCCTGTTTATTCATAGCGCTGAGCTACCTTCGCAATCAGTGATTACAGCCATGCTTTGCATATATCATTATTCAATCTGGATCACCCGGTTTGGTAGATCCACTTGTTATTATGTCTGATTACATATCAACTTCCAGAAAAATCCTGATACCATTGCTGGTTGGCCTTGCACTAATACTTATTTTGCTATTGTTCGACTCGCCGGCAAGGTCAGCCATTGCTTCCTTTCCCCCATTCAGATTACTTGCTGATTATTTTATCGACACCTTCAATGGGCCGGCCTATTACATCAGCCCAGCTGGTGATGATAATGCCAATGGCCGGACGCCTAATCAAGCCTGGCGCACCATCGATCACGTAAACCAATTAGATTTTGAACCGGGAAGCACCATTCTCTTTGAAGGTGGGCATATCTTTAGCGGAAACCTTTTCCTAGACGAAACGGATTGTGGTGGTGGATCTCCGGATAAGCCGACTGTGATCGGAAGTTACGGAGCAGGTTTGGCCACTATTGACGCAGGGGACCAGTTCGGAATCTTCATCCAGAACTGCGATCATCTCAGGGTTACCCAGCTTATCTTAGAGGGAAGTGGAACCAGCACTACAAAGAATGGTGTGGATATTTTAAATGACAAACCCGGGGATATATTGCTCAGTGGCATAGAAATTGACGGGTTGGATGTGAGTGGTTTTCGCCACGGAATTCGCCTGCGGGCAGCAAATGGGCTCAGCGGGTTTAACCAAGTAAGGCTAACCAACAACAAGGCCCATCACAACTTACATTCGGGTATCTCCACCAACTGGGACGTTTTTGATAATACGGCAGAGGGGTGGCCCTTCAAAGATGTGTATGTCGCTAACAATATTGCACATCACAACGCGGGTGATCCAACATATATGGACGGTCATTCCGGCAGCGGGATCGTTATTGGCAATGTCGAGGATGCCCTCATCGAACATAATTTCGTTTATGATAATGGAGCTTCAAATGCCGCTCCCTATCAAGGTCCTGTAGGTCTTTGGGCCTGGGATTGTACTCATACTGTAATTCAGTATAATGAGTCCTTCAATAACAAAAGCGGCACGGAAAGCGACGGCGGCGGGTTTGACCTCGATGGTGGTTGCCAGGATTCAATTATGCAGTACAACTTTTCACATGATAATGATGGCTCAGGGTTTATGGTTGGGCAGTTTAAAGGTGCGCGGGAGATGCGCAACATCTTAGTACGCTATAATCTGAGTGTTAATGATGCACGACGAAACCGGCATAGTGGCATCTATTTATTTCGTGTGGAAGAGACAAACCTGCAGGGTATCGATATTTACCAAAACACGGTCTTCATCAGCCCCGGTCCAAGCCAGCCAGCAGCCTTTCGTACTTCAAGTTGGACCACTGGCTTGGAAGATGTCCGGGTGCTAAACAACTCCTTTATTACCAGTGGCGGCGCCTGGTTGATAGATATTGAGCAACCGAGAAACGACATTGGCTTTTGGGGCAATAATTATGACAGTTCGGAGGAAACCTTTGTTGTCCGTTACGAAGGGGACGCTTATTACACCTTGCCGGCATGGCAAGAAGCAACGGGTCAAGAGCACTTTGATGGGGCGGAAACCGGGACGGCGGTCCCAGCATCTGTGAAAAACCCGGGCGGTAGCTCACCCGTTGATTACCAGTTGCGCAGCGAATCCAGTTTAGTAGATAGTGGGCTCGATCTAGGTATATTCAATGTGCCTGAGGCTGATATACATGATTTCTTTGGCAATCCAGTTCCAGCCAATATAACTTATGATATCGGCATGTACGAAGCACCATAATAATACATCTTCTGCAAAAATCGGGGGCCATCTAAAATGTGGCGAACGGTTTACATTAGATGTCAACTAAATAGCATTTTGAATTTCAAGTGATCAGCCAGTTTACGAGTTGGAACGACGACCAATCTAATTTCTTTATAGATTAAAAAATATCAGGTACCACCATATGACAAACAATCTAATTTTACTGCGTTCATTTGCATTGACCTTACTTCTGGCGATTTTCCTCAGGGAGTTGCCGGACGCATTGATATCGAATCTACGACAGGCATGGCCATTGGCCGCTCTTTTATCCGGACAAACTACCACAATTTACTATGTCAGTCCGCACGGCGACGACAAAAATAGCGGTCTTTCACCAAACGATGCGTGGCGTACAATCAATCGCGTCAATAAACAGAATTTTGAACCTGGAAGCCAGATTCTATTTGAAGGTGAGGAAACCTTTATCGGCAACCTATTTCTAGATGAAACAGATTGTCGCGATGGAACCGAGAGCGCGCCTACAACGATTGGTAGTTATGGGGATGGTGGTCCGGCCACTATCTTTGCCGGAAATGTTTACGGCATCCGAATCCGCAATTGTGACCATATTGAAATCAGGGATTTAGTCATCGATGGCAGCGGTGAGGACAATCCCGATGGCGGTCTTGAATTCGTTAATACATTGGCCGAGGATGTTATGTTGAACGACATCCTTGTCTACAGTATGGAAGTGAGTGGGTTCCGTTACGGTATAAGGCTGCGCGCGACGAATGGATTAAGCGGTTTCACCGGGGTGTGGATTATTGACAACTATATCCATCACAACATTGACAGTGGCATCACGACAATCTGGGAAGCCATCGATTATAATTTGGATGAGCGGCCGTTCCAAGATCTTTATATCGCCTATAACAAAGTCAGTAACACGCTAGGCGATCCTGACGAGACGGATGGCCACACCGGCAGTGGGATAATTTTGGGCAGCGTTGAGGATGCGATCGTCGAGCATAATCTGGCACTCTATAACGGTGTGCAAAATAAGAGCGATTTGTCAGGACCGGTAGGTATCTGGGCCTGGGACTGCAAGCAAACCATCATTCAACACAATGAAGCATACGCGAACAGAAGCAATTCTTTGGTTGACGGAGGTGGGATTGATCTTGACGGAGGTTGTCAGGATTCGATTATTCAATACAATTTTACCCATAACAATGACGGCGCCGGCTATATGATCGGCCAGTTTATCGGGGCGCGAGATATGCAGAATATCACGGTTCGCTATAACCTTAGCGTCAATGATGCGCGGCGAAATGATTATGGCGGCATACATCTTTTCACTGCGCCAGGCAAAACGCTGCAAGGCGTTGATATCTATCAAAACACGATATTCATCAGCCCCGGGGAGAACAGCGCAGCTGCTTTCGGCGTCAGCAACTGGTCTCCCGGGCTTAGAGAGGTGCGAGTTATTAATAACTCCTTCATAGCCGAGGGCGATACTGATTTCGTGGAGATAACACAGGTCGGTAATGATATTCAATTTTGGGGCAACAATTACGACAGCATGGATGGTACCTTTGCCGTGCGTTTTGCGGGGGGATATTATAACTCGCTAGCCAACTGGCGAACGGCGACGGGCCAGGAACAATTCAACAATCAAGATGTTGGTTCAACCCTACCCGCCGGCGTATGGAAAGCTGGTGGTGAAGTGCCGGATGAATATCAATTGCTCCCAGATTCGGCCTTAGTCGATCGTGGTCTTGATCTGCTTGGCCAATTCGGGATAGAACCACCCGAAAGCGATTACTTTGGCAATCCTGTTCCTGATCACATTGATTATGATATCGGAATGCATGAACTGCCTGAAGAACTCCAGCCAACTCCGACCCCAACACCGACACCGACGCTGACACCAACTCAAACGCCCTCGCCAACAATCGAACCTGGAGCTGGTACATATAAAATTTACATGCCCATCAGCGTCAGTTCATCTTAATTGATATTAATTCTAGGCTATCTTAAGTCAGCTCATCTTGAAGGATTTATTAAGTACCTATTCGATCATATATCTAACAAATCTGGCTGCCATCGATAATATGGGGGACATCCTGTCAAGTAGTTTTAGATAATCGAGTGCGAATAAAAAGACCCCATACAGCAAATTGCTGTATGGGGTCTTATAGGTTCATGGTGCAAGAACCTAAGCGCACCAATATTCTGCTTATGGAGGTGCCATATGTACTGGATGCTTAGGCCGAATCGATATTTTCCTCGACGGATTCGGCAGGAACAGGCATGGTTTCCAGCTTAGTGAAGGTTAATTCATCTCCCGCTTCATCCACATCGATATGTACGCGGTCTCCCGCCTTAAACTCGCCTTTGAGAAGACGTACTGAAAGCGGGCTTTCGACGAAGCGTTGGATGGCTCGCTTTAAAGGTCGCGCTCCGAAGTCTTCATCATAGCCCTGCTCTGCCAACCAACGTCTAGCCCCTTCAGTCAGTTCAATCGTCAATTCACCCTGCTCGGCCAGGCGTGCCTGAACATCATGCATTTGCAAATTAACGATTTCCACGACATCTTCCTGGCTCAATGGCTCAAAGATGATGATCTCGTCAATGCGGTTGATGAACTCGGGGCGGAAGGTCTTCTTCAAGGCATCATCAATGCGTTTGTGATCGGCCGCTTCGTCTTTGTCATGACCACCCATGAAACCAAGTGCGCCGGACCGCTTCACAAAGGAAGTGCCAACATTGCTGGTCATGACGATGACCGTATTGCGGAAGTTAACCACTCGCCCTTGACCATCGGTGAGACGGCCGTCGTCAAGCAGCTGCAAGAGCGCATTCCAAACGTCGGGGTGCGCTTTTTCAATCTCATCAAAAAGGACAACGGAATAAGGACGGCGGCGAACCTGTTCGGTTAACTGACCGCCCTGTTCATACCCGATGTAGCCGGGAGGCGCGCCAAAGAGACGGCTGACCGTATGCTGCTCGCGGAACTCGCTCATATCAACGCGGATCAAGGCGTCTTCATCATCAAATAGGAATTCGGCCATGGCTTTAGCCAGTTCTGTCTTGCCCACACCGGAGCTTCCTAAAAAGATGAAAGAACCAATCGGCCGTCTTGGATCACTCAAGCCAGAGCGGCTGCGGCGTATGGCATCCGATAGGACCTCGATAGCTCTGTTCTGACCAACGATGCGCTCATGAAGGCGTTCTTCCATATTGAGCAATTTTTCAGCTTCGGTTTCCATCATCTGGTTAAGCGGAATGCCGGTCCAACTGGCGACAACCTCGGCGATATCGTTGGCATCGACTGTTTCGTCAAGTTGATGTTCAGACTGCCATACGGCATGGTGTTCAGCGAATTCTGTTTCCAGGCGCAGGCGTTCAGCTCGATGCTGCGCGGCACGTTCGTAATCACGAACGGTATGTGCTTCTTCTTCATCTAGAGCCAATTGATCGATTTCCTGCTTCATTTCCTTGAGATCGGGAGGGAGCGTATAAAGGGCCACACGTAATTTAGCAGCCGCTTCATCCATCAGGTCAATAGCCTTATCCGGTAAATGTCGATCTGTCACATAGCGGTCGGAAAGTTTAGCCGCTGCCACAAGCGCTTCATCGGAGTAAGTGACTTTGTGATGCGCCTCATAGCGGGGTTGAAGGCCCCGCAGCATCTCTATCGTGTCCTCGACAGAGGGCTCATCGACAAATACGGGCGCAAAACGGCGTTCTAAAGCACTGTCCCGTTCTATATACTGCCGATATTCATCCAATGTTGTCGCGCCAACAGCCTGCAGTTCGCCGCGAGAGAGGGCTGGCTTTAACATGTTGCTGGCATCCATCGCACCTTGTGCTGAACCGGCACCGACCACTGTGTGCAGCTCATCGATAAAGAGAATAATCTCACCCTGAGCACGCTGAATCTCTTCCATGGCCGCTTTCAACCGTTCTTCAAATTCGCCACGGAAGCGGCTGCCGGCGATCATGGCTCCCAGGTCAAGAGCCACAACACGCTTGTTTAGGAGGTTCTCCGGAACGTCATTGGTCGTGATCTTGATAGCCAGACCTTCGACAATAGCGGTCTTACCAACGCCGGCTTCGCCAATCAATACCGGGTTATTCTTTGTGCGCCGGCTCAAAACCTGGATGATGCGCAGTATCTCATTATCACGGCCGATCACGGGATCGAGTCTTCCCTCGCGAGCCATTTGCGTCAGGTCACGGCTGTATTTCTCGAGTGTCCGGTAGCGGCTTTCCGCCTGCCGGTCGGTTACTTTCTGACCACCACGTAAGTTTTGTATGGCGTTTAGCACACGATCACGTGTCACGCCAAATTCCTGCAAAATTCGCGCGGAGGGCGTATTTCTTTCGCCCAGAATGGCCAGAAAGATGTGTTCAGTGGAAATAAATTCGTCTTTTAGGGCATTCGCCTCTCGCTGAGCTAATTCCAGGACGGTTCGAATACGTGGCGTATAAAAAATCTGTCCAACCCCACCACCATAGACGGAAACTTTGGGGCTGGCGCGCAGGTCTTCATCAAGACGATCTTTCATTTCCAGGGTATCAACCGTCAATTCTTCAAGGACCTGGTTAACAGCCCCGTCTTCTTGTTCCAATATAGCCAACAAGAGATGCTCGGTATCCACCTGCGTATGGCCATAACGCTGTACAATTTCGTATGCACGCGCCGCTGCATCCTGGGCACGTTCTGTAAATCGATCAAATCGCATAATTTAATTTTCCTTGTTTGGGCAAAGCTAACCACGATCCTGGATTATGAACAAAAGGGCATAGTTGGGCATGCAACGTAATACGTGGCATGAGAAGGATCTGACGAGAGCTTATTATCCAAATTAACTACTTGTAGTTTAGCCAGGAATAATTGGATTCGTGTAAGAATCGACGATGTGGCAGGAATGTATTTAGATTTTCTCATAATAGGCGTGATCCTTCGCTCTCATCAAAACCATCCCCCCAGGCTAATATCTTTAGAGGCGTAATCTCTATCAACTGCC
>Ga0316576_10001841_pt1 | contig 11772 bp, 7 predicted proteins | sample S0NA_FD_203075 | JGI IMG/M metagenome (GOLD analysis project Ga0316576, IMG submission 203075) | Rhizosphere microbial communities from salt marsh grasses in Alabama, United States - S0-2_050615r3r5 | ecosystem: Host-associated > Plants > Roots > Rhizosphere | place: USA: Alabama | collected... | reverse complement strand
ACCATCGGTGTACTGCTTGCGGTTAGCAATGAATCCGCCATCGATTCCCGTAAACTGAAACGCTCGCTGGAGGTGCTCGACGACAGCCCGGTGATCAGCAGCGATATTCTGGACATGGTGCAATGGGCCAGTGATTACTATCACTACCCCGTCGGCGAGGCCTTTACTGCAGCGATGCCGGCATTACTGCGCCGTGGCCAGCAACCGGCAGGCACCGAGACGACAGGCTGGCAACTGAGCGTTGCAGGCAGCGCAATCGACACGGCAACGCTTAGCCATGCCGCCCGCCAGGCACAGGTGATCGCCCTGTTGCGTGCACATCCGCAGGGGCTGCCTCGCAGCGCCATTGACGTTCCTGCCAGCGTCTTGCGCACGCTCGCTGACAAGGGCTGGATCGAGAACTGTAACCTGCGCCACTCAGGCGGCGATCAGACGGTGCTAGCCTCCGCTCACACCCTGAACCCTGACCAGCAGCAGGCGGTAGACACCATCCGCGCACGGCTGGACGGCTTCACACCCTTCCTGCTTGCCGGTGTCACCGGCAGCGGCAAGACCGAGGTGTATCTGGAACTGATCGCAACCACACTGGCGCGTCAGCAACAAGCGCTGCTACTGGTGCCCGAGATAGGCCTGACACCACAGTTGCTGGCACGCTTCCAGCGACGTTTTCAGGTACCCCTGGCACTGCTGCACTCGGGGCTCAGCGACCATGAACGGTTTACCGCCTGGCAACAGGCACGCCGTGGTGAGGCTCCCATCATCATTGGTACCCGCTCGGCGATCTTCACCCCGATGGCGCGACCCGGCCTGATTGTGGTTGACGAGGAACACGATGCCTCGCTAAAGCAACAGGACGGCTTTCGCTATTCCGCCCGCGATCTGGCCGTCTGGCGGGCGCGCCGGCTGGACATACCGGTGCTGCTGGGATCGGCGACACCGTCCCTGGAAAGCCTGCTAAATGTCGAGCAGGGACGCTATACACAACTGGAGCTGCCGGAACGCACCGGCGTGGCACAACAACCGGCATTTCATCTACTCGATGTCCGCAAGCAACCGCTGCAGGATGGATTGTCTGCACCGTTGCTGCAACGGATACGAAAGCACCTCGATGCCGGTAACCAGGTATTGCTGTTCCTGAACCGGCGCGGCTATGCACCCACCCTGATGTGTTATGACTGCGACTGGGTTGCCGAGTGCCAACGCTGTGATGCCCGCATGACCTGGCACCAGCATGACCAGCGGCTGCACTGTCACCATTGCGGCAGCCAGCGAGCAGTGGATAGCATCTGCCCGGCATGCCATGGCAGCGAGCTGCACCCGCAGGGCCAGGGTACGGAGCGTGTCGAGCAGGCGCTGCGGGAACATTTTCCAGACATCAGGCAGGTGCGCATCGACCGTGATACCACCCGCCGCAAGGGTGAACTGGACCGCCTGCTGGAGCAGGCACGCAACGGTGAGGGCCGCCTGTTACTCGGGACCCAGATGCTCGCCAAGGGACACCACTTCCCGAATGTCACCCTGGTCGGTATTCTCGATGCCGATCACGGCCTGTTCAGCACCGATTTCCGCGCCAGCGAACGCATGGCACAGCTGATTGTGCAGGTGGCCGGGCGCGCCGGGCGCCACGAGCGTCCCGGCGAGGTGATCATCCAGACCTGCCATCCGGATCACCCGCTATTGCAGTTGCTGGTCAAGCAGGGCTACCCGGCGTTCGCCCGTGCGGCCCTGGCCGAACGCAGGGCTGCGCAAATGCCCCCCATGAGCAGCATGGCGCTGCTGCGCGCCGAGGCTTCGGCTGCTGACACCGCGATGGAGTTTCTGGCCTCCGTGGCGAAACGCATTCAGGCGGCCGGTGTCCGCTCCGTCGAAGTCTGGGGGCCGGTACCGGCGACCATGGAACGCCGTGCCGGTCGCTATCGCGCCCAGCTGATGCTGCAGTCAGGGCAGCGTGGCGAGCTGCAGCGCCTGCTGAGCGGTCTCGTCCGGCAACTGGAAACGGCAAAAGAGGCACGCCGGGTGCGCTGGTCTGTGGACGTCGACCCGGCTGATACCTATTAACCGTCCATTGCAGTTGCAAGATGGCCAACGAGCGGGATAATAGGCGACCCGTTTACCGGCAACCCGGATACAATGCAGGAGCGGATCGTATCCGCGAAGATTGTCGCGCCACGATCACGGATGCAAACCGCTACTGTGGCGCCATTACGCACTTGAAAACACAGCTCACAAAACTACTGAATGATGCCGTTGCCACCTTGCAGGCCGAGGGCACGTTGCCTGCCGAACTGGCTCCCGAGGTAATGATCGAGCGCACCCGCGACCGCGCACACGGTGACTACGCCAGCAACCTGGCCCTGATGCTGGCAAAACCCGCACGCTGCAAACCACGTGAGATTGCGGAAAAGCTGGTCGCTGCCATTGACCCGGACGAGCAGCTGCAAAAGATAGAAATTGCCGGCCCGGGCTTCATCAATTTCTTCCTCGACAACCAGGCGTGGCACTCTGTCATCGATGATATCCTCGCTCAGGGCGATCTCTACGGCCGCAGTGACTACGGCAAACAGCGTCGCATCCAGGTGGAGTTCGTATCCGCCAACCCGACCGGACCACTGCATGTGGGCCATGGACGTGGTGCCGCCTACGGTGCCGCGGTGGCCGACCTGCTGGCTGCCATCGGCTACAACGTACACCGCGAGTATTATGTCAACGATGCCGGCCGGCAGATGGACATCCTCGCGGCCAGTGTCTATCTGCGCTATCTCGAACTGTGTGGCGCAACGCTCACCTTCCCGGCCAACGGTTACCAGGGCGACTATGTGTGGGACATCGCTGCCAGCCTGCACCGTGCCCATGGCGAGGCTTTGCAACACCCGGTCGAGGCTGTCTTTCAGGATGTCCCGGCCGATGAACCAGCCGGTGGTGACAGGGAAGCACACATCGACGCTATTATCGCTCGTACCCGCACCCTGCTGGGACAAATACGCTACCGGCTGGTCTTTGATGAGGGTCTGAATGCCATTCTCGGCAACATCCGGCAGGACCTGGAAGAGTTCGGCGTACGCTACGATGAGTGGTTCTCGGAGCGTTCACTGTCCGATAACCGGTCTGTGGAAGCGGCAATAGAACGCTTGCAGAGGAGCGGTCACGTCTACGAGAAGAACGGCGCCCTGTGGTTCATGTCCACCGACTTTGGTGACGAGAAGGACCGTGTGATTGTGCGCGACAACGGCCAGAGCACCTACTTTGCCTCGGACATTGCCTACCATGCGAACAAGCTGGAACGCGGCTATGACCGCGTCATCGATATCTGGGGTGCCGACCACCACGGTTATGTGCCACGGGTTAAAGCTGCCCTCAAGGCACTGGGTGATGACCCGGACCGTCTGGATGTACTGCTGGTGCAGTTTGCGGTCCTCTACCGTGGCGGCGAGAAGGTACAGATGTCGACGCGTTCCGGGGAATTCGTCACGCTGCGAGAACTGCGGCGCGAAGTCGGCAATGATGCCGCACGTTTTTTCTACGTGATGCGCAAGTGCGAGCAACACATGGACTTCGACCTTGATCTTGCCAAATCACAGTCAAACGATAACCCCGTGTACTACATCCAGTATGCACATGCACGGGTCAGGAGCGTATTCCGGCAGCTGCAGGAAAAGCACCTCAACTGGGACCGTGATGCCGGCAGCGAAGGACTGTCCATCCTGCTGGAGAGTCATGAACAGGATCTGATCATCAGTCTGTCGCGTTACCCCGAGGTCCTGGAAACAGCGGCCATCCATCATGAACCGCACCAGCTGACACATTATCTGCGTGAACTGGCCAATGATTTCCACACCTATTACAACGCCCACACCTTCCTGGTCGATGATACGAAAGTACGCAATGCGCGCCTCAACCTGATCGAGGCTACCCGGCAAGTCATCGAAAATGGCCTCGGGCTGCTGGGTGTTTCTGCCCCGGACACCATGTAATGCCGCGCGACTACAAACACAGAGCCGATCAAGGCAGGAAACGCAGCACGTTGTCACCCTGGGTCGGCGTCTTTGCCGGTCTGCTGATTGGGCTGTTTGTCGCCTTCCTGGTCTACATCAAGTCGCAGTCTGAACCTCGTGAACCAGTCTATGTACAGGAGACCCTGCCACCCGCGACGGCTGCCGCCCCGGAGGAAGCTGTCGCAACGCCAGAGGATGAGCCCGAAGCGACATCCGCGCCACCAAAGCCACGCTTTGATTTTTATACCTTGTTACCGGAGATGGAGGTCGTCATCCCCGAAGAGGAGATTACCGGGAACCTGAAGCAGACGGCACCTGCGGTCACCACACCAGCGGTTACCGCACCCGACGTCGGCAGCACTCCAGTGCAACCGGCTGCTCCAGCCGTGGCGGCAACGCCAAGACCGGCTCTGCCAGCCGCACCGCCGGCAGTGGCAGCAGCCGCTCGCTACTTCCTGCAGGTAGGTTCCTTTCGCAGTAGCGAGCAGGCCGAACGTTTCAAGGCAGAACTGGGTATGCTGGGCATGCAGACCAGCATTCAAAAGGTCACCATCAATAACACCGACACCTACCACCGTGTACGTGTGGGTCCCTTCAGCACCCTGGATGAGCTGGACAGGACGCGTCAGCGTCTCAAAAAACAGGGTATCGACAGCACCCCGATCAAGGTACGGGGCTAACTCCTGTAGCGACGGCAAGCCGCTACCGCGTTTGAAACACCGTCAGCTGCGGCTTGCCGCTGCGAAAATCACTCACATCGGATCCGGGTACACCTCAAAGGTCTGCCTGAGTATGAGGGTATCCTGGTAGGACAACTCGATAATCCATTCGCCGCTAACCAGCTCGTCGGGTTCATCGAAAAAATAGGTATAGTTGAACACCTGTACATCATCTGCATCGGACGGGTACAGCGGTTGGGTACGCGTGTAGGTACGGCTGCCGGTTTTTCCCGTTGCAGTCCTTTGCGGCCGGATCACTGTCAGTGTGGCCGGCTTACCCAAGGGCATCCCGTAGACATCGGCAAACACTTCCAGGCCATGCCCGATCCTGGCCGGGATGCGATTGCCCTTGATGCGCGCCACGCTGAAGTCCTCCCAGCGATAGCCATTTTCGGATTCTTCACTGCGGATCAACTCGCCACCTTTTCGAATCACGTGTGCCGCATAATAACTGCCAGGATGATAACCTGGTGCTGACTGTACCTGGGAACACGGCAGCAACAGCATGATGCAAATGACCCCGTAACGGTATAGCTTGTGTACTCTCATAGCTGCCTTCCCCCTTCATTCCCTTAGCCCATCTGCGGCACGGTCGGGAATATCGTGCATCGGCGGATTATAGCCTTGAGGTCCAGACGACGGGATTATGCTCTATGGGAAGTCATCGAGGCACTCCCGCTCCCCGCATACGGGCTGATACCTGAATCAGTAACTGTGATACATAAACTTTTCATTCTGGTTTATAATCCGCCGGCTCTGGTCGCGCCTTCGCCTCACCGGGATGGATTGCACCAGACGTGGACTACCGGCACCTCTGCTGTGTCCCGAATTGCGGTACCGATGCACCGCCCAGATAACGACCAGAACCCCTAATAGAAGAGTAGCAGCATTATGACTGATTTAAGCAATTACAGGAATATCGGAATCTTCGCACACGTGGATGCCGGCAAGACCACCACCACGGAACGCATTCTGAAGCTGACCGGTAAAATCCACAAAACCGGAGAGGTGCATGATGGCGAGGCCACCACCGACTTCATGGAACAGGAACAGGAGCGCGGCATTACCATCCAGTCAGCGGCTACCAGTTGCCAGTGGAAGGGGCATCGCCTGAATATTATCGATACACCCGGACACGTTGACTTTACCATCGAGGTATACCGCTCACTGAAGGTGCTTGACGGTGGCATCGGCGTGTTCTGCGGGTCCGGTGGGGTAGAGCCACAATCCGAGACCAACTGGCGCTATGCCAACGAATCCGAAGTTGCACGGGTAATTTTCGTCAACAAGCTGGATCGCATGGGCGCAGATTTCTACCGCGTGGTGAAACAGGTCGAGACGGTGCTCGACGCCAAACCACTGGTGATGGTGCTGCCGATCGGTGTGGAAGACGAATTCAAGGGTGTCGTCGACCTGCTGACCCGCAAGGCCTGGATCTGGGATGACTCCGGCGATCCTGCCGCCTATGAAATCCAGGAGCCGCCGGCGGAGATGGCCGCTGCGATCGAGGAATGGCGCGAGAAGCTGATCGAGACGGCCGTGGAACAGGATGACGACGTCCTGGAGCAATATCTGGAGGGCAACGAACCGTCCATGGAAGAACTCAAACGCTGCATCCGCAAGGGCACCATTGCACTGGCCTTCTTTCCGACCTATTGTGGCTCGGCCTTCAAGAACAAGGGTATCCAGCTGGTCCTGGATGCAACCGTCGATTTCCTGCCCGACCCTACAGAGGTCACGCCGCAACCGGAAGTCGATCTGGAAGGTAACGAGACCGGCAAGTTCGCCATCGTAGACCCTGACCGGCCACTGCGTGCGCTGGCATTCAAGATCATGGACGACCGCTTTGGTGCGCTGACCTTTATCCGCATCTACTCCGGCCGGCTGGAGAAGGGCTCGACGGTGCTCAACACCTTCACCGGCAAGACCGAGCGTATCGGCCGAATTGTGGAGATGCACGCCAATTCCCGCGAGGAACTCAACGGCGCCCAGGCGGGTGATATCGTTGCGGTCATCGGCATGAAGAACGTGCAGACCGGCCACACCCTGTGCGACCCCAAGGATCCTGCCACCCTGGAACCGATGGTGTTCCCGGACCCGGTGATATCCATTGCCGTGGCACCCAATGACAAGGGCGCGGCCGAAAAGCTGGGTATTGCCCTTGGCAAGATGATCAAGGAAGACCCGTCATTCCGTATGGAGACCGACGAGGACAGCGGCGAAACCATCCTCAAGGGCATGGGCGAACTGCATCTCGACATCAAGATCGACATTCTGCGTCGCACCCATGGCATCGACGTAACTGTCGGCAAGCCACAGGTAGCCTATCGTGAAACCATCACCCAGCGCGTTGAAGACAGCTACACACACAAAAAGCAGACCGGTGGTTCCGGGCAGTTCGCGAAAATTGATTACGTCATCGAACCGGGTGAACCGGGCAGCGGTTACGCATTCGAATCAGCGGTGACAGGTGGTACGGTACCGCGAGAATTCTGGCCGGCCGTGGACAAGGGCTTTCAGAAGAGCATGGAAAAGGGAGTTCTCGCGGGCTTTCCCTGCCTCGACTTCAAGGTGACACTACTGGATGGTGGCTATCACCCGGTCGACTCATCCGCCGTCGCCTACGAACTGGCCGCTGGCGCCGCCTATCGGCAGAGCATGCCGAAGGCCGGCCCGCAACTGATGGAACCGATCATGAAGGTCGATGTGTTCACCCCGGAAGAACAGGTCGGTGATGTCATCGGTGACCTCAACCGCCGCCGCGGGATGATCAAGTCACAGGAACCGGGCGCCACCAATGTTCGCATCAAGGCCGAATGCCCGCTCAGCGAGATGTTCGGCTATATCGGTGACCTGCGCACCATGACTTCCGGCCGTGGGCAGTTCACCATGGAATTCCTGCACTACATGCCCTGCCCCAAGAACGTCGCAGATGCTGTCATCAAGGAAACACTGGAGCGTGAAGCCAGAAAATAGTCTGTTCCTGCAACACCTGCCTTCCTGCACACAACGACGGCGCCTCACAGGCGCCGTTTTGTATCTCTTCCTCATTACCCGCAGGGACAAGAAGGTCTCAAACGACCGGCGTTCGAAGCAAAAAGCCCGTACCCTCAACTTTGCCCCGAACGGCATGTCATGGCTTCGACGAAGGAGTCTTAGATAATATAATAGGCAACCACGTAGATAAGCCGTTAGACTAGCCAGTGCTGCCCGTTTTGCATCGGTCCTGCAACACCAGGGCATACAGGATATTCCGGCTACCCAGCATCGTTCCACGCATTCCATCTATTTCAGGCACCGCCTATGACTACCGACACGGTAACAGCGTTTACCCAATTGCCGCTGCAGCCCCCCCTCCTCAAGGCACTGGATGAAGTGGGTTATGAAACCCCGTCCCCCATCCAGGCACAAACGATTCCACTGTTGCTGCAAGGCAAGGACGTGCTGGGACAGGCACAAACCGGCACCGGCAAAACCGCGGCATTTGCACTGCCGATATTGTCCGGCCTTGAGATCAGCCGGAAAGACCCGCAGGCGCTGGTACTGGCTCCCACGCGTGAACTGGCGATCCAGGTAGCCGAGGCCTTCCAGAAATATGCCCGGCACCTGCAGGGCTTTCACGTGTTACCCGTTTATGGTGGTCAGGATTACCGCGGACAGATCCATGCCCTGAAGCGCGGTGTACATGTGGTCGTGGGCACGCCCGGGCGCGTCATGGACCACATGCGTCGTGGCACCCTGTTGCTGAACAAGCTGAAGGTCCTGGTACTGGATGAGGCCGATGAAATGCTGCGCATGGGCTTCATCGACGATGTGGAATGGATACTCGAGCAAACCCCGGCACACAGGCAGATCGCCCTGTTCTCGGCGACCATGCCAGCGCAGATCCGCCGTATTGCCGAGAAACATTTACAGGCCCCCGAACAAATAACCATCCAGACCAAAACCTCCACGGTGGAGACCATACGCCAGCGATTCTGGCCGGTGAGCGGGCTACATAAACTGGATGCACTGACCCGTATCCTGGAAGCCGAGCCCTTTGATGGCATGCTTGTTTTCGTGCGCACCAAAACTGCCACCCTGGAGCTATCGGAAAAACTGGAAGCCCGTGGCTATGACACGGCGCCACTCAACGGGGATATTCCGCAGAACCAGCGTGAGCGTACGATTCAGCAATTGAAAAATGGCCAGCTCGACATACTGGTTGCCACGGATGTCGCAGCACGCGGTCTCGACGTGGAACGCGTTAGTCACGTCGTCAATTACGATATCCCCTATGACACGGAAGCCTATGTACACCGGATCGGGCGCACCGGGCGTGCCGGTCGCAAAGGCGATGCCATCCTGTTCGTCGCGCCTCGTGAACGACATCTGCTCAATGCCATTGAAAAGGCCACCCGGCAGAAGATCGACCTCATGGAACTGCCTTCTACCGAGCTGATCAATGACCAGCGCATCGCCAGGTTCAAACAGCGCATAACTGACACCCTGGCGAATGAAGAGCTCGGTTTGTATGCCCAGCTGATCGAGCAATACCGGCAGGAACACAATGTACCGGCACAGGAAATTGCCGCCGCGCTGGCCCGGCTGCTACAGGGCGATACCCCTCTTTTGATACCGCACAGGGCACAGCGCAAGGCAGTCAGCAGCTACCGCAAGGATGCTGGCCAGGCGAGCGCAAAACCGGCGCGCAAGACAGAGGCGCGCGCAACAGGAAGAGAGTCTTCGCCTGAAGCAGGAAAGCAACGTTGCCGCATTGAAGTCGGGCGCAGACATAAAGTCAAACCCGGCAATATTGTCGGCGCCATCGCCAATGAAGCGGGCATCGACAGCAAACAGATTGGCCGCATCTCGATTTACGAGGACTACAGCCTGGTTGATCTACCTGCAGGCCTGCCCAAGGCTGCTTTCAACACCCTGAAAAGGGCCCGGATCGCGGGCCAGCAACTGAACATCGTACCCGTGGGCAGCGAGGCATCGCCTGGCAAAGCGGCCGGACATCCTGCCAACATTGGTGACCGTCCGGTCAGAAAAAGAGTCCAGACAAAAACCGGCACGGGCGAGCGCCCGGTCAGAAAAAGAGTCCAGCCCAAAGCAGGAACAGGCGAGAACCCGTCAAGAAAAGGAGTCAAGCCCAAAGCAAGGCCGAAAAAAGTCAGCAAGAATAAGGCACGGAAGCAAAAACCTGTCAAAACAAGATGGTAACGGCCTGGTTATTCGGCGCAACATGATGACTGCATCGTTGCGGTCACTGCAAAGCTGCAGAACCGTATGCGGCGCGCTTATTTCAGAAACACCACCGCGACCAACGCTACGGACCTGCCAAGAGACCTGGCAAAGGCAGTGCATGTCATGCTAGTGCTTCGTTGCATGCCGGGTTAAAAATTTATCGAGGTGATCGGCAAATGATTTTCGATCACTCTGGCTTAGTGCCGCTGGACCACCGGTATCGACTCCACTGGCCCGCAGTGTATCCATAAAATTTCTCATCGTCAGGCGCGCTCTGATATTGTCAGCCGTATATAGCTCGCCACGAGGATTGAGGGCATGTGCGCCCTTCGCAATCACCTCTGCCGCCAGCGGAATATCAGCAGTAATGACAAGGTCGCCGGCGACTATCCGCTTGACGATCTCGTTATCAGCAACATCAAAACCGGATGCGACCTGCATAAAAGTGATACAGCGTGACGGTGGTATGCGCACCACCTGGTTGGCCACGAGTGTCAGCTGCACGCCGGTACGCTCTGCCGCCCTGAACAGGATCTCCCTGATCACAGCTGGACAGGCATCCGCATCCACCCATATTTTCATTTCACGGTACTGCTGCTTGCATAAGATCTATCATCCTGACCACCGGAGAGTGACCGCTTTATTGTTTCAGCCAATGATGATCGATACCCCGAGCAGCAGCGGGGTGAGTATGGCTACGGCGACATTCGCACCAAGATAACGTGGAAACTTTCCAATATTTTCTCCGTATTTTATGGCGCCGAACAGGGAGAAAAACGCCAGTGGCATGGGCAGCAGGGCGATCAGGCCCAGCACCGGCAGGTAGCCTGCCAGGACATAGCTTATGATGACCACGGTAGTTGCCAGTGCAAAAAGTCCGTACCCCATGTTGCTGCGATTAACCCCGTAGGCAATGGGAAAGTGCCTGCGCCCAACTCGGCTGTCAGCCTGAATGTCGGGATATTGATTCAGCAACAACAGGTTGTTGACCAGAAAAAAAGGCACCACGGCAACCAGCCAGGAGAGCAGCACATATTCTCCCTGCAGTACATACTGGGTACCTACAACCATAAGGAACCCGAAACCGATTCCGGGTGCTACCAGGCAGAGCAGCGGATGTTTGTTAATCCATTGCGTGTAAGCAACGACCAGGAACAGGCCAACAAGGCCTATCGGGACAATGCCTGCACCGTACTGCCAGACGAAGAAACCGCCAATCAGTACAGTTGCCAGCAGGGAGATGCTGCCAACTGCAAACACAGCACCCGCCATCCGGGGATTCCCGGGCAGCGCTCCACTGCCGCCACTGAAGGGTGTTCTTGTCGTTGTAAGGTCCAGACCGCTTTTGAAATCCAGATACTCGTTCAGTGCATTCGCACTGATATGCGCCAGCAAAGCGCCAAGCATTGCCAGTGCCAGCAGCAACAGACTGACAGCGGCATGATTCGCGGCCACGGTGCTAGCACCCAAAAACACACTCACCGGTGTCAGCACCAGAAAAGGGAGCCTCATTGACTGGATGACTGTTTTCAATTTCATTCGTCGGGATCGCTCTGCTTGATGCAGCTGTTGTCATTTCCTCCTGGCGACCACGGCAGATGTGAACCGCAGGAGTCCTGCCAATCGACAGGGGCAAAGCTCAGGCCTTCAGACGGGAATCGCATCGGCACCCATGTAGCTCGCCTTACCGGGCACTATCAGGCGAAAGGTTAGCATTGGAAACCTTCTGGATATACCGCTTTCTGAGCAATTCTGCTCTCTTCCTGTTCACCCCCATATCGCTGTGACCTACCCTGGACGACGAGCGAAGGTGGATCACCTTTCCCCTGGAA
>Ga0316576_10001840_pt1 | contig 11774 bp, 8 predicted proteins | sample S0NA_FD_203075 | JGI IMG/M metagenome (GOLD analysis project Ga0316576, IMG submission 203075) | Rhizosphere microbial communities from salt marsh grasses in Alabama, United States - S0-2_050615r3r5 | ecosystem: Host-associated > Plants > Roots > Rhizosphere | place: USA: Alabama | collected... | reverse complement strand
GGGCCGGCCTCGGCGGGGTCGACGAGGGCGACCTGCGCCAGCGGGGCGTAGTGGGACTCCAGGGTCCCGGGAGCGCGCACCTCGGCCCGGTCCTCGCCGACGGCCCGGTCCTCGCCCGCGGGCCTGCCCTGTGACGCGCCCCGACCCACCCCGGAGGCAGCCGACGGCACGGATCCAGCGGCCGGCACCTGGCTGGCCGCCGAGGCGCCCGCGAGCACGGCGTCGACCTGCGCCTGGCTGACGGCGCCCGCGCGCAGCACCCGCGGCGGCACGGCGGTGCAGTCGACGATCGTGGACTCCACCCCGACGGCGCACGGCCCGCCGTCGACGACGAGGTCCACGCCGGCGTCGAGGCGCTCCCCCACCTCGGCGATGACGTCGGCAGCGCGGGTGGGGCTGACCCGCCCGAACCGGTTGGCGCTCGGGGCTGCCACGCCGCGCGCCGGGTCCCCGGACTCCCGGGCCAGCGCCGCCAGGCAGGCGCGCGCCACGGGGTGGTCGGGGCAGCGCAGGGCGACGGTGGCCTGGCCCCCGGTGATGAAGTCCGCGGCTCGTGCGCTGCGCGCCACCACCACGGTCAGCGGACCGGGCCAGAACGCACCGGACAGCCGAGCTGCCGCCTCGTTGTGCCCGTCCGACCACGGATCGAGCGCACCGGGGCCGGCGACGTGCACGATCAGCGGATGGTCGGCCGGCCGGCCCTTGACCCGGTAGACGCGGGCGACGGCGGACTCGTCCTGGGCGTCGGCGGCCAAGCCGTAGACGGTCTCAGTCGGCAGCCCGACGATCCCACCAGCCAGCCACGCCCGGGCCGCCCGGGTGGCGACCGCCAGATCCGGCTGGCCGTCCGTGGTGAACCCGGGCAGGACCTCGACAGGCACGGATCCTCAGGAGCGCAGCCGCGGATCACCGTGGCAGCGCTTGAACTTCTTGCCGGACCCGCAGGGGCACGGATCGTTGCGCCCGACCCCGGCGAACTCCCCGCCCCCGTTGTCGCCGACGACGGTGGCCTCCCCGGTCTCGGAGGGGGCGGTGTAGCGGACGTGATCGGGTCGGCGCGGCCCCAGCCCGGCGACCGGCCCGACCCCGGCACCCCGACCGCCGCCCCGGGTCCGCGCGGACGGGGCCGGCGCACGCCCGGCGGCGTGCGCGCGCTCGGCCGTCCCCGCGGGCTGACCGGCCGGCTGTGCCTGCGCAGCTGGCTCGGCCGGCGCCGGGGTCTCGGCTGGCTTCGCCGGCTCGGCCCGGCCCTGGCTCGGCTGCGCCGCCGCCCCTCCCGGCGGGGCCGCAGCCCCGGCCGCGAGCAGGTTGGGCAGCACCCCGCGGGCGTCGGCGACGCCGAGGTCGATCGGCTCCGGCGCCTCCGGCTCGGCCTCCTCGACGGTGACCTCGAGGTTGAACAGCAGCCCGATCGTCTCCTCCTTGATCGACTCCATCATGGCGTTGAACAGGTCGAAGCCCTCGCGCTGGTACTCCACCAGCGGATCGCGCTGGGCCATCGCCCGCAGGCCGATGCCGTCGCGCAGGTAGTCCATCTCGTACAGGTGCTCGCGCCACTTGCGGTCGAGAACCGACAGGATGACCCGGCGCTCCAGGTCGCGCAGGGTCTGCGCGCCCAGCTCGGCCTCGCGGGCCTCGTAGGCGGCGCGGGCGTCGGCGAGGATCTCCTCGCGCAGGAAGTCCCTCGAGACCCCGGACCGCCCGCCGGAGTGCTCCTCGACCTCTTCGACGGTGACCACGATCGGGTACAGGCCACCCAGCGCGCGCCAGAGCTCCTCGAGGTCCCACTGCTCGGGGTAGCCCTCCGCCGTGGCGCCGTCGACGTAGTCGCGGATGGTGTCGGCCAGGAAGTGCTGGACCTGCTCGTGGATGTCCTCACCCTCCAGGACCCGACGGCGCTCGTCGTAGATGACCAGCCGCTGCCGGTTCATCACGTCGTCGTACTTGAGCACGTCCTTGCGGATCTCGAAGTGCTGGGCCTCGACCTGGGTCTGGGCGGACTGGATGGCCTTGGTGACCATCTTCGACTCGATCGGCTGCTCGTCGGGCACGTTGGCGCGGCGCAGGAACGCATCGACCATGTCGGCCTTGAACAGGCGCATCAGGTCGTCCTGCAGGGACAGGTAGAACCGCGAGGCGCCCGGGTCCCCCTGCCGGCCCGAGCGGCCGCGGAGCTGGTTGTCGATGCGCCGGGACTCGTGGCGCTCCGTGGCCAGCACGTACAGGCCGCCGAGGTCGGTGACCTCCACGTGCTCGGCGGCGAAGGCCTGCTCCGCCCTCTGCAGCGCCCCCGGCCATGCCTCCTCGTACTCCTCGGGGGTCTCCGACGGGGTCAGGCCCTGGCCCTGCAGCGACAGGTCGGCCAGGAACTCCGCGTTGCCGCCCAGGATGATGTCGGTGCCGCGGCCGGCCATGTTCGTCGCCACGGTGACCGCGCCCTTGCGCCCGGCCTGGGCGATGATCGCGGCCTCCTTGTCGTGGTACTTCGCGTTGAGCACCTGGTGGGGGATGCCCTGCCGGCGCAGGAGCGTTGACAGCTTCTCGCTCTTCTCGACGCTGACCGTGCCGACGAGGATCGGCTGGCCGAGGGAGTGCCGTTCGGCGATGTCGCCCACGACCGCGCCCCACTTGGCGTCCTCCGTGCGGTACACCAGGTCGGCGAGGTCCTCGCGGATCATCGGCCGGTTGGTGGGGATGGGCACGACGCCGAGCTTGTAGATCTTGCTGAACTCGTTGGCCTCGGTCATGGCCGTGCCGGTCATGCCGGAGAGCTTGGAGTAGAGGCGGAAGAAGTTCTGCAGGGTGACGGTCGCCAGGGTCTGGTTCTCCGGCTTGACCTCCACGCCCTCCTTGGCCTCGATCGCCTGGTGCAGGCCCTCGTTGTAGCGCCGACCCGCGAGGATCCGCCCGGTGTGCTCGTCGACGATCATGACCTCGCCGTTCATCACGACGTAGTCGCGGTCGAGCTTGAACAGCTCCTTGGCCCGGATAGCGTTGTTGAGGTACCCGACCAGCCGGGTGTTGACCGGCTCGTAGAGGTTGTCGATGCCCAGCCAGTCCTCGGTCCGCTCGATGCCGGACTCGAGCACGCCGATGGTGCGCTTCTTCTCGTCGACCTCGTAGTCGACGCCGACGCGCAGGCGCTTGGCCAGCTTGGCCATCTCCATGTACCACTTGTCGGCCTCGTCGGCGGGGCCGGAGATGATCAGCGGGGTCCGGGCCTCGTCGATCAGGATCGAGTCGACCTCGTCGACGATGGCGTAGTGGTGCCCGCGCTGGACCAGCTCGTCGCGGCTCCAGGCCATGTTGTCGCGCAGGTAGTCGAAGCCGAACTCGTTGTTCGTGCCGTAGGTGATGTCCGCGGCGTACTCGACGCGACGCTCCGCGGGGGTCATCCGGGCCAGGATGCAGCCGACCTTCAGGCCCAGGAACCGGTGCACGCGCCCCATGTTCTCCGCATCGCGGTGGGCGAGGTAGTCGTTGACGGTCACGATGTGCACGCCGTCGCCGGACAGCGCGTTCAGGTAGGCCGGCAGGGTGGAGACCAGGGTCTTGCCCTCACCGGTCTTCATCTCGGCGATGTTGCCCCAGTGCAGGGCGCCGCCGCCCATGATCTGCACGTCGTAGTGGCGCTGGCCGAGGGTGCGCTTGGCGGCCTCCCGCACGGTGGCGAAGGCCTCAGGGAGCAGGTCGTCGAGGGTCTCGCCGTCGGCCAGCCGCTGCCGGTAGGCCGGCGTCAGGTCCCGCAGCTCGTCGTCGCTCATCGCCTCGAACGCCGCCTCCAGGGCGTTGACCTGGGCGGTGACGCCCTGGAGCTTGCGCAGCGTCTTCCCCTCGCCGGCGCGCAGGATCTTGTCGATGATGGCCACTCGGGCCCCTCTCGGTCGGTCGGTGCTCACGCGCGCCCCGCCGCTCCCGGGGCGTATCTGGGATCTCATGGTAGTCGTCCGCGCGGCAGCGGCACCCCGCGCGCCGCAGCCGGCGCCGCACGCGTGGCCTGCGCGGGTGCCGCTCAGCCGGTGATCTCCAGCAGCCCGCGGCGCAGCCCGGTCGCCACCGCGTCGGTGCGATTGGCGACCCCGAGCTTGCGCAGCAGCGAGTGCACGTGGTTGCGCACGGTGTGCTCGCTGATGCCCAGGCGCCTGGCGATGTCGGCGTTCGAGCCCCCGTGCGCCAGGCCGCGCAGGATGTCGCGCTCCCGGGGCGTCAGCGGTGCCGGATGCTCCCCGGAGGCCTCGGCCAGGAGCTCGGCGCGCAGGGCGCCGGCCAGGGGCGCTGCCACCCAGTTCTGTCCCCGCACCGCGGCCGACACGGCGGCGACGAGCTCGTCGGGGCTGCACCCGCGGTGCACGACGGCGCGCGCCCCGCGCTCCAGGACGTGGACGAGGCCCGTCGCGCCGGCCCGATCGACGATGACGGTGATCCCCAGCCCAGCCGCGACCGCGATGAGCTCGTCGACGACGTCGACCGCGTAGGGGGCCAGCCCCAGGGAGGCGTCGAGCAGCACCCCGGCGGCACGGCGCGCGAGGACCGTCTCGGACAGCTCGGCGAGGTCCACGGCATCGACCGGCTCGGCGGGCAGGCCACCGGCCGCCAGGATGGCCACGGCACCCGCCCGGTACACGGGCTCGCCGTCGGCGACCAGGACCAGGGGGCCGGTTCGGGGCAGCCGCGCCCCGGCGCGCGCTCGCGCCGGGGCGGGTCGGTCCACCTGGCTAGGCGTCGTCGCCGCCCTGGAGGCGGATCAGGCCGTAGTTGAACCCGCGGCGCCGGTACAGCACCGACGGCGAGCCGGAGTCGACGTCGTGGAACAGGTAGAAGTCGTGGCCCACGAGCTCGATCGCGTCGACGGCCTGCGCCACGGTCATGCGCTCGGCCTCGAGCTGCTTGAGGCGGACCACGATCGGGCCCTCCTCCCACACCGTGCCGTCGTCGATCTCGACGTCGCCGAGCTCCTCGGCGGGCTCGGCGGGCTCGTCCACGGAGGCCGACGGGCCGGGCGGGATCTGCGCCGCGGGCACGACGAGGACCTTCGATTGTCGCCTGTTGCGCCGCTTGTCGGAGGCGCGGCGCAGCCGCTCCTCGAGCCGGGACAGGGCCACGTCGGTTGCGGCGTACTTGTCCTGGGCGTGGGCCTCGGCCCGGATGACGGGGCCGGTCCCGCGGCAGGTGAGCTCCACCTCGTAGGCGCGGTCGGCTTGGCGCGGGTTCGGCTCGTAGGAAACCTCCACGTCGATGTGGTTGATGGGCAGCCCGAACCGGTCCGCCTTGCTCAGCTTCCCGGTCACATGGGTGCGGAACCGCTCGGACACATCGAGATGACGACCCCTGACAACGATGTCCACGCGACCTCCGATGGTTGGGCCGACGCGCTCCGCGCGCCGGGTGGCTGCTCCTCGGCTCTCAACGCTAGTCGCGGTCGGCACCCGACGCGAGGTGCCAAGGTCCCATGGACCACGTCACGGTCGCCGCGTGCGGGATGCGGTCGTCACCGGCCCGCACCGCCCGCACCGCCTCGGCCACGGTGGCGCCCGTCGTCGTCACATCGTCGACGATCACGATCCGCCCGGGCGGGATGCGCCCGGAGGACAGGGTGCCGGCCACGTTGGCCCGGCGCAGCGCTCGGCCCAGGCCCACCTGGTCCCGACTCGCGCGCACGTGCCGCAAGGCGCCGCATCGGTGGGCGGGCACGCCCATGCTGCGCAGCTCCCGGGCGGCCCGGCCGGCGAGGGTGCGCATGTGGTCACCCCCGCGGGCCCGACGCGACGACGGGCGGGCGGGGATGGGAACCAGCCACACCGGATCGACGCCCAGCGCGGGTCCGAGCACGTCGAGGGTCGCCCGGGCCAGCATGGTGCCCAGCGGGGCAGCCAGCGCCCGGACGGATCGCTCCTTGAAGGCAACGACCGCGCGCCCGGCCGGGCCGTCGTGCAGCGCGGCGGCCCGAGCGGGGATCGGGCCCGGGACGACCAGGACGGGCGCTGCGCAGGCCTCGGCGCAGCGCGGGCACCACGCCATGCCGGGGCAGCCGCACCCGGCGCACTCCTGGGGGACCACCAGGTCGAGCAGGACGCGCAGCGCGGACGTGTGCCCCGGCCGGGCTCCCTGCCCCGACCGTCCACCCTGCCCCGGCCGGTCGGCGGCTCCGGGCAGCCGCGGCGGGCTCATCCCGGGTAGGCGACGGCGCGACCGGTGTCCTGCTCGCGCCACTGCAGGCCGACGTTGCCGAAGACCTCGTCGGCGCGGGTGACGACCAGCGAGATGGCGCCGGGCGCCGAGGCGAGGTCGATCGGACCCGTCGGGGCGCCCTGCCCCAGGACCTGGCCGCTACCGATGTCGATCGTCACCACCTGGCGGGCGCTGCCCTGCCGGGTACCCAGGACGTCCAGCGACCCGGCGTCTCGCCACGCGAGGTCCCGGGCCTGCTCGATCTGAGACTCGAGTCGGCGCAGGCCGCCGATGACCACGCCCGAGCCGACCCGGTGCAGGACGCCGAGGTGGACCGACCCCGCCACGATGAGCGCGACCCGGGCACCGTCGCGGGCCAGCGCGATGGCGCTGATGCCCGACGGGGCCCCGGTCACCGGGATGTCCTCGGCCTGCCCGTCGGGCCCGACGCGACGCACCCGGCCGTCGTCGACGAACCAGGCCCGGCCGTCCACCTCGAAGCTGACCGAGGTGATCCGCTCTCCGGGCACGCGGTGCGCGGAGGTCGTGCGATCCAGCGGGATCAGGCGCAGGGCAGCCCCGTCCGGCTCCACCACTGCTGCAGCGCGCTGGTCCAGGCTCACCGCGAGGGTCGTCGACGAGGCGGGCGGGGCATCCGCGATCGGGATCCGCGCGCGACCGACGTCGGACACCCGGACCAGTCCAGTCTCGTCGAGCAGGTAGTAGGGCGCGACGTCCTGCCCGCTGCTGCCGACCGACAGCGAGTCCGGGGCCTGGGCCCGCCAGGTGTCCTGCTCCATGACCGCGGGGGAGCCGGGCACGATCAGCGGATCCCCGGCGACCAGGAGCCGGACTGCCGAGATCTCTGGGAGCTGGGTGAGGGTCCACGTGAGCTGGGCGGCGAGGTCGCGGCGCTGCGCGTCCGTGGCCGTGAGCACCTCCGCCGTCAGTTCGACGTCTGCCACCCCGTTGGCGACGGGCACCGCCCCGAGCGCCAGCGACGTACCCTCGGGCGGGCCGCCCCGGACCGCCGGCGAGAGCCACTGAGACGGTCCGTCGAGCACGAGCTCGGCCAGCGTCGTGGGCAGGCTCGGTCCCACGACCGGCAGCATCCGACCGTCGGGGACGAGCACGCCGCTGCGCCTGGACATGAAATGTGCGTCGTGGCGGCGGTAGGCCCTGCGCAGGTCGGAGACACTGATCCGGATGCCGTCGGGGGGATCGGTGATCCGCCACTGCGGCACGGTCGCCTCCCCCTCGACCACCCGCTCGAGGTGGACGGTGAGCCGACCGGGCTCGGCCGGGGCGAGCGTCGACAGGGAGCCGTCGGGGGCGAGGCTGCCCACCACGTCGTACTCGGCACGGACCCGCTCCCCGGCGGACGTCAGCCGCAGCGTCGTCTCGTCGTAGACGGTGGTGCTGGCCGTCGGCTGCCACTCGGCCGCCGCTCGCCCGGTCAGGTAGCGACGCGCGATGGCGGAGTCCTCCTCGAGGCTGGCGTTCGCCTCGAGGAACCCCCGCACGATCTCCTCGGGATCGGCTCCCGCGCTGGGCGGTGCGGCGATGACTCGGATGAACTGGACGGACTCGCCCGCGTCGAGCACCGGGCCCTGCTGGATCGGTCCGGAGGTCGGGACCGAGGCGCAGCCTGTGAGCAGCCCAGCCACGGCCGCGGCCACACCCAGGCGGCGCACGACGCCCGAGATGGTCGGCCCGCTCATGGTCGGCCTGCTCATGGTCGGCCTGCTCATGGTCGGACCCCCCCGGCGCCCACGGGATCCACCTGGCCGGCTGCTGCCGGGCCCGGCACGTCCCGGTCGGGCGGCGGGGGGTCCGCGGCGTCCTGCCCCGACGCGGGGCCCTGGCCGGGCAGCTGCCCGGTGGCGCTGCCGGGAGGGAGCAGCGGCAGGCGCAGCGTGAATGTTGCCCCTTTGCCGGGGGCGCCCTCGGCGGTCAGGGATCCGCCGTGGGCCCGCGCATCGCCCAGGGCGATGGACAGGCCCAGCCCGGTGCCGCCCACGCGACGCACCCGGGAGGGGTCGGCGCGCCAGAACCGGGTGAACACGTGGGCCAGCTCGTCGGGGCCCAGCCCGACGCCGCGGTCGGCCACGGTCACGACGGCGTGCGGCGCAGCTCGGTCCGACTCGTCAAGGTCGACGGCGATGACGACCGGCTCGCCCTGGCCGTGCTCGAGAGCGTTGGAGAGCAGGTTGGCCAGGATGCGCTCGACCCGAGGCGCGTCGCAGGTGACCTCCAGGCTGGGCGACCCGACCACCACGACTCGGCAGCCCGAGTCATCGGCGAGCGGGCGCAGCGCGCCCACGACCCGGTCGACGATGGCCCGCAGGTCGACCTCCTCGTAGTTCAGGTCCACCGACCCGGCATCCTGTCGGGAGGTCTCCAGAAGATCGGCCAGAAGCGCCTCGAACCGGTCCAGCTGGTTCTGCAGCAGTTCCACGGCACGTGCCTGGTCCGGCGGCATCCCGGCGCGCTTGTCGTGCAGCAGGTCCGCGGCCATCCGCACGGTGGTCATCGGCGTGCGCAGCTCGTGCGAGACGTCGGCGACGAACCGCTTCTGCACGCGGGACATCTGCTCCATCTCGTGGATCTGGCCCTGCATCGCCCCGGCCATCTCGTTGAAGCTCATCCCCAGCTGGGCCAGGTCATCGTGCCCGCGCACTGGGATGCGCGCCTCGAGGTTGCCCGCGGAGAGCTCCCGCGCGGTGCGGGCCGCCTCCTGCACCGGCTTGACCAGCGTGAATGTGACTGCCGCGGCCAGCCCGGCCAGGCCCAGGATGATCAGCATCCCGGCCACTGCGGTGGAGTTGCGCACCAGCGACAGCGTCTGCTGCTCCTTGGCCAGGGGGAACAGCTGGTACAGCTCGTAGGGCCCGACCCCGCGCACCGACAGCGGCGCCCCCACCACCAGCCCCGGCACGCTGCGCCCGTCGGTGTAGCGGATCAGCGTGTAGGTCCACGCTTGACGCTGGTCGCCGGCCACGATCTCGCGCAGGTCCCCGGGGACGCTGGACTCAGAGACGAGGTTGGTTCCCCTCTCCGGGGTAGCACTGAGGCCACCGGGCTCGGTGGCCAGCACGAGCACCTCGAAGAGACCGGCCTGCGCCCCCCGGGCGCCGACCGCCGCCACCACGGCATCGATCCGGCGCGACGCGGGCGCGTCTGCGGCCTGGTCGGTCGAGGCGTCGAGAAGACGCTGGGCCTCGCTGCGCGCGGCCGTGGCCTCGGCGACGGCGCTGGCCTCCTTGGCCCCGAGGACGCCGGACGAGATGCTGCCCAGCAGCGCGGGCAGGAGCAGCACGACCACCATGGTCGAGCCCAGGATCGTGCCCAGGACGACCCGGAAGCGCAGCGATTCCTGCCAGAGGGCGATCCCGCGGCCCGGCAGCCTGCGTAGGCCCCCCGACATCAGGGCGGCCCGGCGCGGTACCCCACGCCTCGGACGGTCAGGATCACCTCGGGGCTCTCCGGGTCGAGCTCGACCTTGCCGCGCAGGCGCTGCACGTGAACGTTCACCAGGCGGGTGTCCCCGGCGTGCTGGTAGCCCCAGACGTCGGCGAGCAGCTGCTCGCGGGAGAAGGCGAACCCGGGTCGGCGTGCCAGCGCCACGAGCAGGTCGAACTCCAACGGCGTGACCGCGATGGGCGCGCCGTCGCGGGTCACGGTGTGCGCGCCGACGTCGATCGTCACGTCACCGATCGCCAGCACTTCCGTGGCGGTCTGCTCCAGACGGCGCAGCCGGGCCTCGATCCGGGCGACCAGTTCGCGGGGCTTGAACGGCTTGACGATGTAGTCGTCGGCACCGGCCTGCAGCCCCGCCACGACGTCGACGGTGTCGCCGCGGGCGGTCAGCATCACGATCGGGACCGTCGACTCGGCCCGCAGGGATCGGCACACCGCCAGCCCGTCCATGCCCGGCAGCATCAGGTCCAGCAGCACCAGGTCGGGCGACTCGCGGCGGAACGCGGGGACGGCGGCGGGGCCGGTGTAGCAGAACAGCGGCTCCATGCCCTCGCTGCGCAGCACGATCCCCAGCATCTCGGCAAGGTCGGCGTCGTCGTCGACCACCAGCACGCGCGCCCTCACGGACCACATCGTCGCATCCGGGTGCGCGGATGTGCCACAGGTCGTCCACATGCGACGATCGGGGCATGTCCAACGAGCAGCCCCCGGCCAGCCCCTCCGGCGGCTGGGTCCCACCCTCCGGCTGGTCCCCGGAGCAGCCGCCCGCGTGGCCGGGTTCCGGCCAGCCCCCCGCGCAGGGGGCCGGGCCGCAGGGACCGGGCGCCCCCCAGCCCGGGCACCCTCCGCCCAGCCCGCCGCCGGGGCAGGGCGGCTGGGGCCAGCCGGCACCCGGCTCCGCGCCCGGCGCCTGGGGCCAGCCGGCCCACCCGTGGGGGCCGATGCCGCAGGCGCCGAAGCCGGGGATCGTCCCGCTGCGCCCGCTCGGGGTGGGCGAGCTGCTCGACGGGGCGCTGGGCCTGATCCGGAGCAACCCGAGGACCGTCCTGGGCCTGGCCGCGACGATCTCGGCGCTGTCGGCCCTCATCCAGACCGTCGGGGTGTGGGCCACCGTGGCGATCCTGGACACGAGCCTGACGGTGAGCACCACGTCCTCCGGCAACCTCGAAGCCGACCTGACGTCGATCGCGACGGCCGGGGTTGCCCAGCTCATCCCGGGCCTCATGGCCGGGTTCCTGCAGGTGCTGGCCAGCGGTCTGTTCATCGTGCTGGTGGCCGCCGCGGTGCTCGGCCACCGGTTGGACGCGGGGGCCACGTGGGAGCGCCTGCGCCCGCGGCTGGCCGCCCTGGTCGGCCTGACCCTCCTGATCACCGTGCTCGGGCTTGCGGCGCTGGCCGCCGTCGTGGGGATCATCGTGCTGCTGGCGGTGGCCCTCGGCGGCTGGGCCGTGCTCCCCGGGCTGGTGCTCGGCGTCGGCGCCGGTCTGGCGCTGGCCTTCGCCTACGTCAAGCTGGCCATCGCCGCCCCCGCGCTGGTGATCGAAGGACTCAGCCCGATCGCGGCCATGCGCCGCTCGTGGGCGCTGGTCCGCGGGTCATGGTGGCGGGTGCTCGGGATCCTGGTGCTCTCGGCGCTGATCACGAACCTCCTGACGGCCGTGGTGAGCGTCCCGATCTCGATGGTGGCTGCGCTCGTCACCGGCGTCAGCGAGACGCTGTGGCCCAGCGTCGTCGCGGCCGGCGTGACCACACTGGTCGCGGGCATCGTGACCCTGCCGTTCGGGGCGGCCGTGACCGGCCTGCTCTACACCGACCTGCGGATGCGCCGTGAGGCCCTCGACATCCAGCTGATCGCCACCGGGGTGGACCCGGCGGCCGACCCGCTGGCCGCCTACCGGCGGACGGGCTGAGCGTGCTGCGCGGCGCGCTCCCGCCCAGCGACGTGCCGGTGGACCTGACCCGCGAGCAGGCCGACCGGCTGGCAGAGACCGAGCTGGCCGACCCCGCCTACCGGGCCGCCGAGCCGAGCCTGCTGGAGCGCGCGGTCGCGTGGGTGATCGAGCAGGTGCAACGGGTCGTCGCGTCAGCGGCGGACGCCGCCCCGGGCGGGTGGCTGGGCATCGTCG
>Ga0316576_10001839_pt1 | contig 11774 bp, 10 predicted proteins | sample S0NA_FD_203075 | JGI IMG/M metagenome (GOLD analysis project Ga0316576, IMG submission 203075) | Rhizosphere microbial communities from salt marsh grasses in Alabama, United States - S0-2_050615r3r5 | ecosystem: Host-associated > Plants > Roots > Rhizosphere | place: USA: Alabama | collected... | reverse complement strand
CAGCTGCACTCGCGAACATCTGGCGTGACTACAAGGACAAAGGCGATCGTGCGGACCGGGACCGGCTGATCGTCCACTACGCACCGCTGGTCAAGTACGTGGCCGGACGTGTGCGATCGGGACTGCCCAACAGCGTCGAGTCGGCCGATCTGGTGTCGTACGGGATGTTCGGGCTCATCGACGCCATCGACAAGTTCGACCTCGAGCGTCAGATCAAATTCGAGACCTACGCCATCAACCGCATCCGAGGCGCGATCATCGATGAACTGCGGTCCCTGGACTGGGTGCCACGGTCTGTGCGGGCCAAGGCGAAATCCCTGGAGCGGGCACACTCGGAACTGGAGGCCGAGTTGCGGCGAGCGCCCAGCGAGGCCGAGCTGGCCGACCGGATGGGGCTCAGCCGCGGCGAATTGGCGAAACTGATGAGTCAGGTGAGCATCACGAACATGGTCGCGCTGGACGAGGTCACCCATGGCGGCTCGGACCGCGGGGACAAGATGACACTCGGGGATCTTCTGGAGGACCCGCGGGCACCGGACCCGGAGGCCGAGTACGAGACCGAGGAGATGAAGGCTCTGCTGGCCGAACAGATCGCGCAGCTGCCCGAGCGGGAGAAGATCGTGCTCACCTTGTACTACTACGAGCGGCTGACCCTGGCGGAGATCGGGTCGGTGCTCGGGGTCACTGAGAGTCGCGTGAGCCAGATCCACAGCAAGTCCCTGCTCGATCTGCGCGCCCGGCTGACCCAGATCGGGTTGTGAGGCCGGGGACAGGGTGCCTTCCCTGTCGCTGCCGATGCGTCCACCTCCTAGTGGTGTGAGTACCGTGGAAATGATGTCCGCATCGTCGGCCTTCTTACTCGCGACGCTCGCAGCGTCGACGACCATGATCGGCTGGGTGATCGCGAGTAGCGGAAGATCCTGGTCACCCCGGATTTTCGGGCTGATGCTGCTGCTCGTGGCCGCGGCCATGGTCGTGATCAGTGGTGCCGAACTCCTTCCGGCCGCGGTGCGCAGTGGGCTGCCTCTGCTGTCCGCGCTCGCTTGGGCGACGGGCGGCGCGATCATCGTGCTGGCCATGCGGCAGTTCAGCCGGCTGATCGGCGCCAACCAGTCGAGTCTCCTGCTGAGCGCGGGACTGATCGCTGTCGCGATCGGTCTGCACAACTTCCCGGAGGGGGCGGCTACCGCCGCGGCAGCTCTGCTCTCCGTGGAGACCGGCGTGGTCACCGCGGTCGCTGTCGGCCTGCACAACGTCCCAGAGGGCATCGCGGTGGCCGCCCCGGTCATCGCCGGGGGCGGCTCCCGGACTCGGGCGTTCTGGTACACAGGCGTCGCCACGGCCGGCGAGGTGCTGGGAGCGGCCTCCGTGCTGTTCCTGGCCGAAACACTCGACCCATCCCGGGTCGCCGCCCTGCTGGCGGGTGTCAGCGGTCTCATGATCACTCTGAGTCTTGTGGAGATCGCACCCACGGGTCTTTCCCTGTTCCGGCAGACGGAATCCGAACGTCCGCTGGAGGCCTCCGCGCGATCACAGACCTCCCGGTAGGCCGCGACGGTCGGCGACGGCTCATGTCCGGCCGTGGATGACCGGCTTCAGGACCGGCCGGGATCGGGGGAGAAAGGCCATCGGATCGACGTACTGGCCGTCGACCTTGGCCCCCCAGTGCAGACAACGACCGTCGCAGTGCCCGCCGTGCGCCAGTCGTCCGATCGGTTCACCCTGCCTGACCCGCCTGCCGACGCGGGGCGCAGCCGTGACGGGTTCGAATGTGAAGCGGGCGGCCCGGGTCCGCAGGACGACCACACCGCGTCCGGCGACTCGATCCGCGAACACTACCCGGCCGGTCATCGGCGCGGTGACGACCTGTGCAGAACTAGCCTCCAAGTCGACGCCGCGGTGGGCGGGCAACCATCGGGCGGGCGCCGGCGTGAACGGTCTCATCACCACCGTGGGGGTGACCGGAGGGCGGGGGACCGCGGGGTGAGGGATCATGTCGCCATTGGACCGCGCCCGGAACTCGAGGTGCCCTTGCCGCGGACATCTGTGAGTACCGTGAGCGGCCGTCCACAGCCTCCGGATAGAATGAGTGCCATCGTCTCGCCAGCTGGCGCCCAGGTGCCGGGGACGCGAGTCGAAATTCGCACACCGAATGCCCGCTGGTGCTTGCGCCGCGGGAACCCCTGAGTCCAGTCCGCACAGGTCAACGCAGGGGATCGGTGTCAGGGTGTCGATCGCCGATCGACACGAGAAAACTGGACAAGTGCCGCATGCGGCACGGAAGGAAATCCCATGGCTGTTGTGACCATGCGCCAGATGCTGGAGTCGGGAGTCCACTTCGGACACCAGACCCGGCGCTGGAACCCCAAGATGAAGCGGTTCATCCTCACCGACCGCAATGGCATCTACATCATCGATCTGAACCAGGCCCTCGGCTATTTGGACAACGCCTACGAGTTCGTCAAGGAGACGGTCTCGCACGGCGGCACGATCCTGTTCATCGGCACCAAGAAGCAGGCGCAGGAGGCGGTCGCCACCCAGGCCCAGCGCGTCGGGATGCCGTACGTCAACGAGCGTTGGCTCGGTGGGATGCTCACGAACTTCCAGACCGTCCACCAGCGTCTGCAGCGGCTCAAGGAACTCGAGGAGATCGACTTCGACGATGTCGCGGCGAGCGGCATGACCAAGCGCGAACTCCTGGGCCTCCGTCGCGAGCGCGACAAGCTCGAGCGCACGCTCGGCGGCATCCGCTTCATGAACAAGGTTCCCAGCGCTGTCTGGATCGTGGATACCAACAAGGAGCACATCGCCGTCGCGGAGGCACAGAAGCTCGGGATCCCGATCGTGGCGATCCTGGACACCAACTGCGATCCCGACGTCGTCGACTACCCGATTCCGGGCAACGACGATGCCATTCGCTCTGTCGGCCTGCTGACCAGAGTCATCGCCGATGCGGTGGCGGAGGGCAAGATGGCACGGGCCGGAGCTGACGACGAGAGTGCCGAGGAGATGCCTCAGTGGGAGCGGGACCTGCTCGAACAGCAGGCCGCCGCGCAGCAGCAGGACACCGACGCCGCCGCGGCTCCCGCGGCCGAGCAGGTCGCTGCTCCCGAGGCTCCGGCGGAAGCGGTCGCCGAAGCAACCGAACCGGTCGAGGTCTCCGAAGCAACCGAGGCTCCGGCGGAAGCGGTCGTGGCAGACACCGCGCCCGCCCCGGCCGCTGAGCAGGTCGTCCCGGACGAGGCTCCCGCTGAGAACACCACGAACGAGGAGAACAACTGATGGCTGTGAGTGCAGCTGACGTGAAACGTCTGCGCGAAATGACGGGCGCGGGGATGCTGGACTGCAAGAACGCGCTGCAGGAGGCCGAGGGCGACTTCGACAGGGCCGTCGAGATCCTGCGGGTCAAAGGGGCCAAGGGCGTGAACAAGCGCGCCGAGCGCACGGCCTCCAACGGACTGGTGACCTCCCACATCGAAGGGACCCAGCACGGCGTTCTGCTCGAACTGAACTGTGAGACCGACTTCGTGGCGAAGACCCCTGCGTTCCAGCAGATCGCCGCAGATGTGTCGGCGTTCGTGGCGGCTCGGAAGCCGTCCGACCTGAGTGAACTGCTGAGTCTGGAACTCGAGGCGGACAAGACGATCCAGCAACTGCTCGACGAGGCCAACGCCAGCATGGGCGAGAAGATCGAGATCCGTCGGTTCGAGCGTTTCGAGGACGGCTATGTGACGGTCTATCTCCACAAGCACGACCCGGCACTGCCGCCGAGCGTCGGTGCGCTGGTCGAACTCGATTCCGACAACGAGGAAGTGGGCAAGAACGTCGCCCAGCACATCGCCGCGATGTCCCCGCACTACCTGTCGCGCGAAGATGTGCCGGCAGAGGTCGTGGCGAACGAGAGGCGGATCGCCGAGGAGACCTCTCGCGAGGAGGGCAAGCCGGAACAGGCGCTGCCCAAGATCGTGGAAGGCCGTGTCAACGGCTTCTTCAAGGATGTTTGTCTGCTCGAGCAGCCTTGGGTCCGGGACAACAAAAAGACCATCGCCGCCTATCTGAAGGAGAACGGTGTCGCGGTGACGCGCTTCGCCCGCTTCAAGGTCGGCCAGGTCTGAGTCATGATGCGTTGGGAATCGGCACCGGTCGACGGATGGGGTCGTGTCCTGCTGAAACTCTCCGGGGAGGCCTTCTCCGGAGGGACCGGTCTCGGTGTCGATCCCGACGTCGTCGACTCGATCGCCAAACAGATCGCCGAGGTGGTCTCCGACGGACGCGAGGTCGCCGTGGTGATCGGTGGCGGCAACTACTTCCGCGGCGCGCAACTGTCCGAGCGGGGAATGGACCGCGCTCGGGCGGACTACATGGGCATGCTCGGGACGGTCATGAACTGCCTCGCACTGCAGGACTTCCTGGAGAAGGCCGGGGTCGAGACCCGCGTGCAGACCGCGATCGCGATGGGGCAGGTGGCTGAGCCGTATGTCCCGCGCCGGGCGATCCGTCACCTGCAGAAGGGGCGCGTTGTGATCTTCGGGGCGGGCCTGGGTGTTCCCTACTTCTCGACGGACTCGTGCGCCGCCCAGCGCGCCTTGGAGATCGGGTGCCAGGCGGTGCTCATGGGGAAGAACGGGGTTGACGGGGTCTACGACGCCGACCCGAGGACGACCCCCGCCGCCGCCAGGTACGACCGCCTGACGCACTCCATGGTGCTGTCCCAGGACCTCAAGGTGGCGGACGCCACCGCGATCAGTCTGTGCCGCGACAACGGGCTGCCACTGGTGGTCTTCGACCTCCTGGCCCCGGGCAACATCCGGCGTGCCGCGGCTTCGGAACAGGTCGGGACCCTCGTCGCGTGAGATGCGTCACAAGTTAGGGTCACCTTACCTCTTACTGCTACCGTGAGGACGTGAGGAGCACACTGGCCGAGATCTCCGGCGCCGTCACGGTGACCGAGGTGGACGGCAGCCCCTCGCTACGCAGAAGGCTCGCGGAGATGGGCCTTCGCCCCGGTTCTCATGTCAGGGTTCTCTATCGCACCACGGGAGGCGGCCGGGTCGTGTCGGTCGGTGGAGCGCGGGTGGCGCTGGACGCCGACCTCGCGGGCGCCATCGGGGTCGAGCGTCATGACCACTGAACCCGTTGCCGGTTTCGCGTCCTGCCACTCGGATGCCGCGGGGCCACTGGCGGCCGCGGGGTCACCGGTGGTGGCTCTGGTGGGGGCCCCGAACGTCGGCAAGTCCACTCTCTTCAACAGTGTCACCGGCGCCCGCCGACAGGTCGGGAACTGGCCGGGTACCACTGTGGAGGTCGGCCGCGCGCAATGGACCGTGCCCCTGGCCGGCGGTGACACCCCCATCGCGCTGGTAGACCTGCCCGGCGCGTACAGCCTCGATCCGGTGTCGCCCGACGAGGAGTTCACCCGAGCTCTGCTGCGCATGCCCGACGAGGCGGACCGTCCGGATGTGGTCATCGTCGTGGCTGACGCGAGTCGTCTTGCGCGGTCGCTGTACCTGGTGTCCCAGGTGCGGGAGATCGCAGGTCGGGTCGTCGTCGCGCTGACGATGTCCGATGTGGCCGCCCGTCGAGAGATCGAGGTCGACGTCGAGCAACTGCGACGTCGACTCGGGGCTCTGGTGGTGCGGGTCGATCCCCGGCGCGGCATCGGAGACGCCGACCTCGCCCGCGCGGTGGGAGAGTCGCTGGAACGCCCGCCGCTGCCCGCCCGCCCGAGACCGGACTTCGGTGACGACGAATTGGCCGCCGCCGACGAGCGTTTCGCCTGGGTGCAGGCCGCGATCGACGCGGCCACGGTGGCCCCGGACGACGAGCCCCACACGTGGTCGGACCGCATAGACCGATGGGTGACCGCACCATGGGTCGGTCCGATCATCTTCCTGGGCGTCATGTGGCTCGTGTTCCAGTTGACGACGACCGCGGCCGCGCCTCTGCAGGACGCGCTGGACGCCATCTTCTCCGGCCCGGTGAGTGCAGCCGCCGTGGCGGTTCTCGGGCTCGTGGGACTGGCTGGCTCCTGGGTCGAAGGGTTCGTGGTCGACGGTTTGATCGGCGGCGTGGGGATGTTGCTCACCTTCGTGCCCCTGATGGCGATCATGTTCGCGTTGCTGGCGCTGTTGGAGGACTCGGGGTACATGGCCCGGGCCGCTGTGGTCACCGACCGGACGATGCGCCTGATCGGACTCCCGGGTCGGGCGTTCCTGCCGTTGATTGTCGGCTTCGGGTGCAACGTCCCGGCGATCAGTGCGACCCGCGTGCTGCCGGATGCCCGGCACCGGATCCTGACGGCGCTGTTGGTGCCGTTCACGTCCTGTTCGGCGCGTCTGGCCGTCTACGTGATGCTGGCCGCCACGTTCTTCCCAGACAATGCCGGGAACGTCGTGTTCGCCATGTACGTCATCTCCATCGTGTTCGTGGTGGTCGTGGGCCTGGCCCTGCGGCGCACCCTGTGGCGCACCATGGGCCGTGATGCACTGCTGCTGGACCTGCCCGCCTATCAGCTTCCCCACCTGCGGATCCTCGGGGTCGTGACGTGGGGGCGCCTGCTCGGGTTCCTCCGGACAGCCTCCGGCATCGTGGTCGCCACCGTGGCGGCCGTGTGGTTGCTCCAGTCGATACCCGTGGGCGCAGCGGGGTCGTTCGCCGACGTCCCGGTGCAGGACAGCGCCTACGCCGCCGGTGCCCAGGCCGTCACTCCGCTGTTCGCACCCACCGGTTTCGGGAACTGGGAGGCGGTCGGTGCGTTGGCCGTGGGATTCGTGGCGAAGGAAGCCGTCATCAGTTCCTGGTCGCAGACCTATGCCGTGGAGGAACCCGGCGATCTGCGCTCTCCGGGCGACCTGGGGGATGCGGTGCGGGCCGACTTCGACGAGTCGTCCGGTGGTCACACCACCCCTGCGGTCTGGGCCTTCCTGGTGTTCCTTCTCGCCTACACGCCGTGCGTGGCAACCGTGGCCACGCAGTGGCGGGAGATCGGGCGACGGTGGACCCTCTTCGGGATGGGCGTGCAGTTGTCAGTGGCGTGGTTGGTGGCGGTGGCGGTGTTCCAGATCGGGAGGCTGATCTCATGAGCGGAGGTCCGTTGCGCGCTGTGTTGGGGGCCGTCGAGGGCGGTGCGATCACGAGTGCCGACATCCAGCGAACGACTGGGCTGTCGATGGACATGATCCGCACATCCCTGGAGCAACTGGTGCGCATGGGCTACCTGTCCGCGGAGGCCATGGCCACCGCGTGTCCACCGACCGGGTGCGGGAGTTGTGGCAGCGCCACCCCACAGACCGGGACTTGTGCCACGGGCCCGGTGCTGATCGGCCTGTCCCGGACGCAGCGCGCGGGTTAGGCCGTCACCACAGGACGTCCTGGTTCTCGACGACTCCAGGGAGTCCATCCAGGCTCACGGTCTGCCCGGCCAGTGCGAGGGTTCCCCGGAACTCACCCACCGGCTGCAGGAAACGGCTGCGCACGACCCCGAGGTTCAAGGACTCGCGATGGACGCCGATCGGCGTGAACTCGAGGTCCACCGCGCCGTCCGCGGTACGCACGTGCCAGGGCTGCTCGGGAGCCTCCGGGTGGTAGGAGATCGTTGCATCCGGATCGATCGCGTGCAGTTCGCCGTCCAGCCACACGGAGTTCTCGCGGGCCCGCCCGACCAGGCCGGAGAAGTCCGCGGACATGTTCACGCCGACGATCCTGCCGTCGGCCAGCAGTCCGGTCAGGTACGCCCAGCGCCAGTGCGTGTGGCGCGGCAGGAAACCACTGGTGTAGTCGAAACCGCCGATGCCGTCGGAGAAGTCAAAAGCGTGCAACAGCCCTGCGTGCCTGATCAGGACGCGACCGGACACGGGCAGACCCGCGTTCTTGCCGGTGGTGGACACCGATCTGGGTTGGGTGTCCAGGTCGGAGATGACGGTCAGCGCCGGCTGGGCGGTGATGTCGAACGCGAGATCGAGTTCAATGGATGGCTTGCCGACGGCCGGCAGTCCGATGGGGGAACCCACCCGCGCCCGCACGGCCAGGATGCCGTCGTCGGTGTGCATGGCGACGTCGGTCCCAGGCATCCGGTATCGGCTGCGGTGACCCTCACCGGGGCGGTCGTTGACGCTGACCATCGGCCGGGTCCCGCCGGGTCTGCTGACATCTGCCAGGAGGTGACCGGTTCGGCGGTCGGCCACGGTGAGGAACGCCGTACCCGTCGGCCCCGCATCCACGATCGCCGCCGTCACAAGGATCTCGTCGTTGGCCGCGAACGTGTACATCCAGCGCTTGTGGCGCAGGAAGCCCGTCAGATGACGTCGCCCCGGCAGTCCCTCTGCACCGGGCGGCTGAAGGCGGGGTGTGAGTCCCGTGTAGTCCCCGAATCGGGGGCCCCGGGGGCCCTGGACCTGCGTCGGGGCGGTGTGGCGGACTGCAGTCGGCTCGGCCATGACACCAACCTAGACCGCCCCCATCAGGCCATGGGTTCCCGCATCAGAACCTCCTGGGCCACTGAGGAGATCAACGTGCCGGCAGGTGTGTAGAACTGGCCGGTGGCGAAGCCGTGACCCGCGCCGGAGATCGGGCTCGACGTCACGAACAGCAGCCAGTGATCGGCCCGGAACTGCTGGTGGAACCACATGGCATGGTCCAGCGAGGCCACGTCCAGATCGGACCTGTCGAAGTAGCCCCCGTGATGGCCCATCACGGTCCCGACCAGCGCGAGGTCGGAGAAGTAGGTCATGGCACAGACGTGGTACAGGGATTCGTCCGGCAGCTCCTGGTCGGCGCGGACCCAGGCCATCCGGTCGAACCTCCCCGCCGAGATCGATGCCACCTCCGCGGCGGGCACGTATCGGATGTCAACGAAGTCATGTTCGGGCAGGTCGTCTCGCGGGTCGTCTCCCCGCAGTCGGTCGAGGATCTGGGTGCGAGGAAGGTCCAGTGGCTGAGGCACGTGGTCGATCCAGTTCCGCTCCGGCAGCGGGTCGCTCTGATGGGCGGGCCCGGTCAGGGCCTGTGCGTACGAGGCGGACATAGTGAAGATCGTCTTTCCGTACTGCACGGCCCGGACTCGCCGCGTGGAGAAAGAGCGCCCGTCGCGTGGCCGGTCGACCATGTACACGATGTGGTCGCTCGTCGACCCGGCACGAAGGAAGTAAGCGTGCAGGGAGTGCACGACTCGGCCCGGTTGCTCGACCGTGGTCCCGGCCGCCACCAGCGCCTGAGCCGCGACCTGTCCGCCGAATGCTCGCAGGGGCGATCCCGCGTGGCACCAGCCGATGAAGATGTCGCGGTCGATCCGGTTGAGCGTCAGCCGCTCCAGGAAGCCACTGTCCGCGGGGGACGTGTCCCCGAGATCCACAACGGTCACAAGTACGAAGGCTATTGCGGCACGACCTCGGTTGCACCACCTCGGGCGTCCCCGGACGGTCAGTCGTGTGCCCCCGCCTCGTGACCTAGGTGGTCGGCCGGTTCCACCTGGAAAGTCGTGTGCTCGATCTCGAAGCACCGCCGCGCACAGCCCTGCAGTTGGTCGAGCATCGATGACGGTCCACATTCGTCGAGGGTCGCCCGGTCCACGACCACGTGGGCGGTGAGGGCCGGGACCCCTGAGGTGATCGTCCACACGTGCACGTCGTGAACGTCGAGCACGCCGGGCACCTCGGTCAGGTGGCTGCGCACGTCGGCCACATCGAGGTCCTCCGGTGCGGACTCCAGCAGGATGCGCAGTGCCTCCCGCAACAGTCGTAGTGACCGCGGCAGGATCAGCGCCGCAACCGCCAGGCTCGCCACCGGGTCGGCGCGATCCCAGCCGGTGAGCACGATGACCCCTGCGGCCGCCACCACGGCCAAGGAGCCGAGCAGGTCGCCCAGCACCTCGAGATAGGCCCCCCGGACATTGATCGACTCGTCCTTGCCCGCCGTGAGGACACGCAGGGACACGAAGTTGGCGATGAGGCCGATCACGGCGACCACCAACATCAAGTCGGCTTCGACGGCTTGGGGTTCGAACAACCGGCGGATGCCCTCGTAGGCGACGTACAGTCCGACCCCGATCAGCAACAGGGCGTTGAACGCCGCCGCCACCACCTCCAGTCGCTGCCACCCATAGGTCCGGCGCAAGGTGGGTGGCCGCTGGGCCATGGTCGCTGCGATCAGCGCGAAACCGACGCCGAACATGTCGGTGAAGACGTGGCCGGCGTCGGCGAGAAGTGCCAGTGAGCCCGTGATCGCGGCGCCCACCACCTCCAGCGCGAAGACACCGGCCGCGATCGACAGGGCGATCGCCAGTCTTCCCCGGTGCTTGCCACCGGCCGTGCCGGCGCCATGTCCGTGACCCATGGCCTCCAGTGTGGCGCATCGGGCGGTGCGCAGGTGACCGCCGGGTGTGGACCTCCGACACGGCAAAGAGCGGCGGGGCAAGTAGGCTGCCCATAGCCCTAAGGAGGAATCCCGGTGATCGACGACATCCTGCTGGAAGCAGAGGAAAAGATGGAGAAGGCGATTGCGGTGGCCCGCGAGGACTTCTCGACCTTACGCACGGGCCGGGTCAATCCGGGCATGTTCGCCAAGATCAACGTGGACTACTACGGAGCCCCGACGCCGCTGAACCAACTGGCCTCCTTCCATGCCGCGGATGCCCGGATGATGCTGATCACTCCCTTCGACCGCGGTTCGACCAATGCGGTCGAGAAGGCGATCCGGGATTCCGACCTCGGCGTGAACCCGAGCACGGACGGCAACGTCATCCGAGTGGTTCTACCCCAGTTGACCGAGGAGCGCCGCAAGGAGTACATCAAGGTTGCGCGGCACAAGGCCGAGGAGGCCCGGGTGAGCATCCGCAGCGTGCGTCGCACGGCCAAAGAGTCCCTTGAGAAGATGAAGAAGGACGGGGACGTCGGCGAGGACGAGGTCAAGCGCGCCTTGACCCATCTGGAGGAGATCACCCACCAGCAGGTCGAACATGTTGATGAGATCCTGAAGAACAAAGAGGAAGAGTTGCTCGAGGTCTGATGAGCAACCCCGAACCGGCGGACGTGGAGTCGCCACCGAGCCGCGCCGGACGCAATCTGCCGGTGGCCATCGCGGTGGGTGTGGGGCTGGGGGCCCTGATCATCGTCACCCTCGCCTTCTACAAGTACCTCTTCGCCGTGCTGGTCACCGTCGCCATGCTGATCGCGGTGTGGGAGATGTACGGGGCTTTCCAGCACAACGGCATCAGGGTGGCCCGCACACCGCTGTATCTCACAGCTCTCGCCGGCCCGACACTCGCATATCTGTACGGGGTCCCGGCCCACATGACGGTGTTCGGGACCTTCGTGGTCGTGGCCCTCATGTGGCGGATACGTCGCGGCACCGAAGGATTCGTCAAGGACGCGACCGCGTCACTGTTCGTCGGCTTCTACCTGCTGTTCATGGTGGGTTTCGTCATGCTGATGCTGCGGGAGGACGACGGCGTCACCCGGATCGTGGCGTTCATCGCGGTCACGGTGTGCAACGACGTGGGCGGCTACTTCGCGGGTGTGCTGTTCGGCAAACACCCGATCGCACCGCAGATCAGCCCCAAGAAATCGTGGGAGGGTTTCGCCGGATCGGTGGTGCTGTCGGTGGTGGTTTCCATCGGGATCTTCGTGATCGGTTTCGATGCCCCGTGGTGGCAGGGTGTGGTGTTCGGTCTGATCATGCCGATCACCGCCACGGCCGGTGACTTCGTCGAATCCGCGGTCAAGCGCGATCTCGACGTCAAGGACATGTCGAACATCGTGCCGGGCCATGGCGGACTCATG